>Ga0315287_10007951_pt1 | contig 10671 bp, 9 predicted proteins | sample YL17G11_0_MG_FD_205037 | JGI IMG/M metagenome (GOLD analysis project Ga0315287, IMG submission 205037) | Sediment microbial communities from Yellowstone Lake, YNP, Wyoming, USA - YL17G11_0 | ecosystem: Environmental > Aquatic > Freshwater > Lake > Sediment | place: USA: Wyoming | collected...
GATGCACCGGCGCACGCTCGACCGACACCTCGACGCGAGCGGCGTCTCGTTTCGGAAGCTCGCGGACGAAACCCGCTTCGAAGTGGCGTGCCAGCTGCTGCGCGACACAGAGATGTCGGTCAGCGAGATCGCGACGAGCCTGCACTACGGCGATTCCAGCGCCTTCGCGCATGCGTTCCGCCGCTGGTCGGGCGAGTCGCCGACCCGCTGGCGGGAATCGGCGCATCGCGCGCAGCCGGAATCCGCGGACGCGGGCGCCTCGCGAGGCGCCGCACCGGCGCGCCGAGCGCTCGGTTGCTGAAGCGGCTGCAGCACGCTCTCCGCACCCATCTGCTTCCGCGCAGACACACGGCGCTGCTCGTCGCGATCGTGGTCTTGCTCGCGGTGCGGCCACTGATCGGCGACGGTGGATTCGCGCGGGTCGCGTTCAGCCTTTCGATCCTGGGCTTGCTGCTCGTCGCTCTCTACACGGTGCAGATCGACGAAGTGGCACGAGAACGCGAAATGCCGCCCTCCCAGCGGAGACGGTGGAGCCGCGTGGGATGGGTGCTCGCGGTGCCTGCGATCATCGAGCGGCTGGCGTTGATCTACGATCCGACCCCACGGCTGCTGCTGATCGGTTCGATCTCCTGGCTGCTCTTCTTCGCCTTCGTCACATGGATGGAGCTGCGCAGCGTCTTGAAGCAGCGGGAGATCAGCAACGAGACCATCAGCATGTCGATCTCGGTCTATCTGCTCTTCGCAATCACCTGGGGGCTCTTGTACAGCACGATCTACCAGCTCCAGCCGAACGCGTTCAGCATCACGGCCATTCCAGCCGGGGAACTCTTCGCCACGTTCAACTACTTCAGCCTGACGACGATCTCGACGATCGGCTTCGGCGACATCGCTCCGCTGACGTTGCAATCCCGTTACGCGGCAGTCGCCGAAGGGATCACCGGCCAGTTCTACCTGGCGATCCTCGTGGCGCGACTGGTGGGGATGCAGATGACCCAGTCCGCCGAACCACGACCGCCCGATCGGGAGGGCTGATCAGTCCTCAGCCGCGCGCGCGCCGCAGCGACCCCAGCGCGACGGCCGCCGCCAGCATCGTCGCCGCGGCGCTCGGTTCCGGAACATAGACCGGACTCGTCAGCACGACGATCACGTCCGCGAGCGTCTGGTTCATCGGGGTCTTGCGATCGCGTTCGAGCTGCACGCGGTAGCGACCGGGCGATTCCGCGCGGAAGAGCTGGACGCCGCCGGGCGCATCGACCGGCACGGAGTCGGTCAGTACGCCGTTGCGGAACAGTTTCACGAAGTGCTGTTTTGCACCGACCTCGATCCCGCTCACGGTGGCGACCAGCGTCGCGCTGCGATCGGGGATCGAGTCGCCCATGATGCCCGCGCCGCCCGCGTCGCCGATCGCGTCGAGCCGCACGTCGGGGCCGCCGTTGCCGAACAGCTTCACGTAGGTATGCCCCGCACGGACGCCGTCGAGGATCCCCTGCTCCGACAGCGCTTCCGCGTAGACCACGGTCGTCGCCTGGCCGATCGGCGAGTCGAGCGCGTCCGCTGCGACACCCGCGTTGTGCGAGTCGCTCGATCCCACCGCAGCGATGTGCGCGCCGGCTGCGAGCGCCGCGTCCCAGAACGCAATCGCGGCCTGCGTGAAGAGCTCGTACTTGAAGACCGAGCCGGACTGCACTTCGATCGCTGCCACGTCGCCGTATTGCGTCTCTTCGCTCGAATAGTCCCACGGACAGCCGCGGCAAGTGCGGCGGCAGTACGGGGTGTTCGACGGGCAGGTCGTCACGTGGTTCAGCTGCGCGATGCCGCCGGCGCCCACGATCGCCGCGAACATCGTGGACGGAGGTTGCGCGGCTCGCAGCAAGCTCGCATCGCCGTTCGGCGCCAGCTCGTAGACGGGGCCGGCGCGGTGATCCACGTAGCGCGCGCTGCCGTGGTTCATCGCGTGACCGCGGTAGGTGATGATCTCGGCGCTGCGGATCACCAGCTTGCTCGGGTGCAGCGGCTGGTAGCGGCCGATCTCGCCCCAGGCACTGCTGGTCACGTAGTCGCTGAGCGTCACGAAATCGAGCCCGGCGCCGCCCTCGCCGAGCGGCTTGAATGCATAGTCGAAGACTTCGGTCATCGTCGCATCGCCGAGCGCCGAGTGCTCCGCATGGACGTGCAGGTCGCCCGCGTACCAGCCGGGTTCGCTGCTGGCAGGCGTCGCATCGTAGGGCGCCGGCAGGTACGGATCGGATGCGTAGGCCGGATCGCTCGACAGCTCGATCTCGACGCGGAAATCGGCGAGTTGGTCCGCATCGGTTTCCGAAACGGCGCCGACCCCGAGCTCCGCCGCCCAGGTCCCCGCCGGAAGCGGACCCGGCAGGAAGCCGCGCGTGGTGCGACCGGGCACGTAGCCGCGGGGATCGGCGAGATACTCCGCTTCGCTCGAGAACCCCTGCCGTGTCACCGCGACGTCGGGATGACTCGAGCCGCCCCAGCCGCGGAACTGCGGCGTGCTCCACGGCGTCACGCCGTCGCGCGACTGCCAGAGGCCGAGGTCCACGGTGTTGCCGCCACCTTCGTAGCAGTACTTCACACGCAGCTGCGTCGTGCCTTCGGGGACCTCGATCGGCAGCATCACGTAGGAACCCATCAGCGCGACCGGGAACTGACCCGACACGACCTGCGACGGCGTGATCGCCGCACCCGGACACGCGCCGAGACTGTTCGGGCCGATCGGGATCTGCGTGACGTCGCCGGCGAGCGCGCGCAGCGGAAGCGCGAGCGCCACGAGAACGAGTAGCAAGAGAGCCCTTCTGCGATGGATCACGGTTCGATCTCCAACACCGCGGCGCCGCGCACCCGGTCGTTCTTCAAGTCGTCGAGGGCTTCGTTGGCGCGCTCCAGCGGGTAGAGCGTGGTGTGCGTGCGGATCGGAATCACGGCCGCGAGGTGCAGCAGCACGCGACCGTCCTCGCGGGTGTTGGCGGTGACGCTGGTGAGGGTACGTTCCTCGAACAGATGGCGCTGGTAGTCGAGCGCCGGGACATTCGAGAGGTGGATGCCGGCCACCGCCAGCGTGCCGCCGCGATCGAGGCGTTCGAGTGCGACCGGTACCAGCTCGCCGGCCGGCGCGAAGAGGATCGCGGCGTCGAGCGCAACCGGCGGCGCCTCGTCGCTGCCGCCCACCCACGTCGCGCCGAGTTCGCGCGCGAGATCGCCGTGCAGCGACGCGCGACTGAACACGTAGATCTCGCAGCCGAAGTGGCGCGCGACCTGGATCGCGATGTGCGCCGACGCGCCGAAACCCCACAGACCGAGCCGCGCGCCGGGCCGCGCACGCGAACGCAGCAGCGCGCGGTAGCCGATGATGCCGGCACACAGGAGCGGCGCGATCTCGCGCGCCGCGAGCGACTCCGGCACGCGATACACGAACGCCGCCGGTGCCACCGCGTACTCGGCAAAGCCGCCGTTCGCGTGCCAGCCGGTGAAGCGCGGATCGAGACAGAGGTTCTCGTCGCCGCGCGCACAGAAGCGACACGTCCCGCAGGTGCCGTGCAGCCAGGCGATTCCGACGCGATCGCCGGTCTGCCATGTCGTGACTCCCGACCCACAGCGTGCGACCCGACCCACCACCTGATGACCCGGAACGATCTCCGCGCGCTGCGGCGCGAGTTCGCCTTCGACGACGTGCAGATCGGTCCGGCACACGCCGCACACCTCGACGCGAACCAACACTTCACCCGGGCCCGGCTCGGGCACGGCGCACTCGGCGAGCGCGAGCGGACGCGTCGCGACATCGGCGGGCGCGCGCAGCCGCATCTCCCGCACGCGCGCTACTCGTCGCGCGCGGTGCGCACTTCGGCGCGTTCGGCGTCGAGGCCGAGTCCGCCGCGCACACGCGCGAGCAGATCGATCACATCGGCGTGGATCTCGCCGGCGTGCATCGCACGCGCGACATGGACCGGTCGCACCGCGCGGCCGAGCAAGCGCTCGAACTCGCCGCGAGACGCGAAGAGCGGCTTTGCATCGAGCGCGCCGAGTCCCTGCTCGGTCGCGGGCAGCTCGGCACGGAAGAAGCGAGCGACGCGCGCGTCGCTCGCCGGCAGCTTCAGACTGCGATGGATCGCGCCCGGTACCAGCAGATAGCTCTCGATGTGGCGCCGGCCCCACGTGAAGAAATCGAGCCCCGGCTCCGCGACCGACGGCGGAGGCGGCGCGCCGTCGGCGTCGCGATCGAGCACGCACAGCGCGCGCGCCGGAGCAAAGCTCGCCCGCACGGTGCGAAAGTGTTCCGCGGCGCGCGCCGGCTGGCGCCCGCCGAGAATCACCGTGACGACGTCGAGGGAGGAGCCGAGCCGCGGCGAAAGCCGATTCGCCCAGGCCGCGAGCAGGCTCTGATCGCGCGGGCCTTCGACGTAGAGCACGAAACGGCCGTTCGCGCGAACGATGCCGTTGCTCTTCCCGTTCGATCTACGCGAACGCGGCATCGACGGCTCTCTTGGTCCGCAGAGCGTGGTTGGACATGGAGGAACGTGGGTAACCTAGCTCGACCGATTGGAGCCCGCACGCACGAGTACCGCGACCACTTCGACGTGCGGCGTCTGCGGAAACAGATCGAACCCGACTACCCGCACGAGCGACCATCGCTTCTCCGTCAGCACGCGCAGATCGCGCGCGAGCGTCGCCGGATCGCACGAGACGTGGACGATGCGCTGCGCCGGAAGCCGCGCGAGTTGCTCGCTCGCACGCTGCCCGATGCCACCGCGCGGCGGATCGAGCACGACGACGTCAGGCGCCAGCCGGTGCGTCCGAAACACCGCGAGCACCGCCTCCACAGGCGCCTCGATCACGCGCACGTGGCGCAATCCAGCCGCCGCGCAGTTGCGCGACAGATCAAGCACTGCCGCCGCGTCCGACTCCACCGCCGCGACGCGCGCGAAGCGCCGCGCGAGCCCGAGCGTGAAGAAGCCCGCGCCGGCGAACAGTTCGAGCGCTTCGCCGCCCTGCCCCGCCGCATCGAGCACGGTCTGCGCGAGCGCACGCTGCAGCAGTGCATTCGCCTGCACGAAAACGCCGCTCGACACCGCGATCTCTTCGCCCGCGGCCTGCACCGCAATGCGACCTGCGGCAAGCGCGTGAGCGGCCAGCGCCGTCGTACGCACGGCGCCGTCGCTGCCGAGCGCCAGTTCCCACTCGCCTTCTTGCGCGGGCGGGTGCGCGGCGAGTTCCCCGAGCGCCGCATCGAGCGGCGGCGCCAGCAGCGGACACGCGGTGATCGCGCACACTTCGTGCGAACGCCGCTTGCGAAAGCCGACGCGCCCCCCCTTCACCAGCACGCGCGCGCGACCGCGGTAGCCGTACGGCTGCGGCGACGCGATGACCTCGATCGGTTGCGCTTCGATTCCGCCGATGCGTTCGAGCGCGTCGCGCAGCATCGCGCGTTTCGCCTCGAGCTGCGTCGTGTAGTCGATGTGCTGCCACGCGCAGCCGCCGCAACTGCCGAAGACCGGACAGCGCGGCGTCGCGCGACCACTGCCCGCTGCGAGCACCGCGTCGATCTCCCCGCGCGCAAAGCGCGCCTGCTCCTCGATCACTCGCACGCGCAATCGATCTCCCGGCGCTGCGAACGGCACGAAGACGACGCGCCCGCTCGCATCCCGTCCTACGCCTTCGCCACCCGCGGCGAGCGATTCGATCGTGACTTCGAGCATGGCCGCGGCCTTCGTGCTCATGGCCGCGCCGCTTCGCGCGGCAACACGTGCACGTCCTCCGGGCGCACCGCGATGAAGACGCCGTCGCCGGCTTTCAGCGTATGGCCGAGCCCGCGCCCCGCGAGCAGATGGGTGCGCAGCCGCAGCCCGTGCCAGGCGATCCAAGCCACCACCAGCGCACCGTCCGAGACGCGCGTCTCGACGCTGGCTTCGCCCACTGTGTTCGGATCGCTGCGATCGGCGTCGATCTTCACGTGCTCGGGCCGGATCCCCACCCACACATCGGCGCCGGAGGCGTACGGCGTCGCGCTGCGAAACGCCCCGCCCGGCGCCACCTCGACCACCGCGAGTCCCGCCGTGTCGCGTGCGCGCACGCGACCCGGTAGCCAGTTCGACATCCCCACGAGCGCGGCGACTTCCGCGCTCGCGGGCCGCCGCAGCACCTCGTCGCGTGCCCCCACCTGCGCGAGCGCACCGGCGCTCAGCACCGCGATGCGATCGGCGAGCAGCAGCGCCTGGCGCAGATCATGCGTGACGAGCGCGACCGCAATGCCGGTCTCGCGAATCGCGCTGCCGAGATCCTGCACCAGCACCTCGCGACCGGGCGCGTCGAGATCGTCGAACGGTTCATCGAGCAGCAGCAGATCGGGCGCCACGACGAACGCGCGCGCCAACGCCAGACGTCGCGCCTCGCCACCGGAGAGCGTCGTCGCTTCGCGTTCGGCGAGCGCGTCGATGCCAAAGCGCGCGAGCGCTTTGGTGGCGCGTGCGCGCCGTTCGCGACGCGCGATGCCGCGACCCCAGAGCGGCACTTCGGCGTTCCACAGCACGCTGCCGGCGAGCAGCAGCGGATGCTGGAATACCAGCGCGACACCGCGCGGCGCGCACACCTCGATCGCGCCTTCGCGCGGCGCGACGAGACCCGCGAGTGCGCGCAGCAGCGTCGTCTTGCCCGCGCCATTCGGACCGAGGATTGCGAGTACTTCGCCGCGCTGCAGCGCGAGATCGCGAATGCGCAGCAGAAAGCCGCCCGCTCGCGCGCCAGGCTCGATGACCAGATCGCGCGCGGCGAGCACCGCGTCGTTCGTCACCGGCGGCTTCCCTGCTGCACCGCCGTCAGCGCGGCGGCGAGCACGAAGGTGAGACCCAGCAGCACCGCGGCCAGTGCGAGCGCCGACTCGAATCGTCCCATCTGCGTGTACATCAGGATTCCGCTGGTCAGTACGCGCGTCTCGCCTTCGAGGTTGCCGCCCACCATCGTGACGGCGCCGACCTCCGAGAGGATGCCGCCCAGCGCTGCGATCACAGCGGCGAGCAGGCCCCTCCGGGTTTCGCGCACCAACAGCCACGCCGCACGCGGACCGCGCACGCCGAGCGCGCGCACCTGCAGGTGGAAGTCGCCAGGCAGCGCGCCGACCGCTGCGAGTGTGATGCCGACGACCAGCGGCAGCGCGATCGCAACCTGCGCGATCACCATCGCTTGCGGCGTGTACATCCAGCCGAGCGAGCCGAGCGGACCGCTGCGCCACAGCGCGAGCGCAACCAGCAGACCGACGACGACCGGAGGCAGGCCCATGCCGGCGTTCACCGTCGCAACGAGCAGGCCGCGCCCCGGAAAACGCCGGTGCCCGAGCGCGAGCCCTAGCGGCACACCGATGGCGACCGCGAGTGTCAGCGCCGCGCCGGAGACGGCGAGCGTGCGCAGCGCGATCGCGATGAGCGGCTCGCCCGCGGCTTCACTCACTTCGCTGCGTCGCCTCCCGCGATCGGCGTGAACAGCGACGCGCCGTCCTTCGCACCGAAGGCGCGGATGCGCTCCGCCGTGGCGCGCGAGGTGATGAACGCGGAAAAGCGCTTGGCGCCTTCGACGTCGACGCGGCCCGCCGGGAGCTTCTCGGGATTCGGACGCGACACCGAATACACGTTGCGCAGATCGGCCGTCTTCTCGGCGAAGACCGGAGCCAGCTGGGTGCGCGCGGCGAAGGTCTGGAACGTGGCGCGATCGGTGAGCACGTAGGCGTGCTTCTCGCCGGCGACCTGCAGCGTCGCGCCCATGCCCTGCCCGGTGCGCAGCACGCCCTCCCAGCGCGCGTTCGGGTCGAGGCCGGCCTCCTTGAACAGCGCCTGCTCGCGCTTGTGGGTGCCCGAGTCGTCGCCACGACTCGCGAACGGCGCCTTGTGGTGCGCGATCAACGCGATCGCCTCCGCGGCGCTCTTCGCCGTCGCGATCCCAGCCGGATCGTCGGCGGGGCCGGCGATCAGGAAGTAGTTCTCCATGAACGCGTGGTGATCGACGAGTGCGCCCTTCTCGACCAACGCCCTCTCGCCGTCCGGTTCGTGCGTCACCAGCACGTCGGCGTTGCCCTCCTCGCCGAGCTTCAGCGCCGCGCCGCTGCCCACCGCGATGAGCTGGACGTGGATGCCACTCTCCGTTTCGAAGAGCGGCAACAGTTCATCCATCAGGCCCGAGTCGCGCACGCTGGTCGTGGACCCGAGCACGAGCGCGCGCTTCGCGTCCTCTGCATGCGCGGGCCAGGCGAACGAGGCGAGTGCGGCGAGCGTTGCGATGAGACACGTGATCCGTTTCATGCGTTTTCCTCCTCGGGCGGGCCGAAGCCCATGGCTTCCAGTTCTGCGCGCAGCGAAGTCCCCGTTGCGAGCAACCGTCGTAGCGCCTGCACGGCAGGCCGATCCCAGCGCGAGGCCGGGATTGCGAAGTCGTAGTGCTCGGCGCGCAGCGGCCGAAAGCGCAGGCCCTTCGCGCGCGCGACCGGCTCGATCGTGACGCCCCAGTCCGCGCGCTGCTGCGCGATCGCCGCGGCCACCGCGTAGTGGGAGCGCGGTTCGTACGCGAAGCCAGCGGGACGAAGGGCGGAGCCGTCCGGACCCGATGCGCCCGCGAGCAGCGCATCGATCAGCACGCGCGTCCCGCTGCCGCGGTTGCGGTTCACCATCCGCAGCGACGCGTCACCGAGCAGTGCAGCGATGTCGCGCGTCTCGTCGATACGCGTCGCAACGCCCTGCATCCGCACGTAGCCGCGCAGCAGCCGCAGCCCCGGCCCGAGCAAAGGCTCGTTGTAGCGATCCGTCACCGGATCGAGCAGGTGCATCGGCGCGGCGTCGCACTCCCCGCGTTGCGCGGCCGCGAGGCCGCCCTGCGAGCCGACGGCTTGCACCTTCACGACGAAGCCCTCGCGCGACAGCGCGCTCGCGATCCGATCGAGCCCGGCGCAGTGACTGCCGACGACGACCAGATCGGCGACCGCGTGGCCCGACCCGATCAGCGTCACAGCGACGATCGCGTCTGCTTCTACGATCTCGGTGTTGCGCGGCACGCGGACGAAGCCATCGGCGCGGCTCCACGCGGTCACGCTGCCGCTGCCCTTGCCCATCGGGTACGCCGCGAGCTCGCCGTCGTCGCGCTGCACGAGGCCGACGAGCAGATACTCGAGTCGCCCGCGCTCGGAGGTCGTTTGCAGCGCGAGTCGCGCGCGCACCGTTTCGGACGGACCCGCGCCGACGCCGCTCATGTGCCGGATCACCGGGGCCACGAACTCGTGGAACGTGAAGATCGCCGAGGTCGGGAAGCCCGGCAGGATCACGACGGGTTTGCCGCGGTGCGATGCGAGACAGATCGGTTTGCCCGGCTTCAACGCGACGCCGTGCACGACCACGCCGGGATCGAGCGCGGCGACCACGCGCGCGTTCAGATCGCCCTCGCCCTTCGAGGTGCCGCCCGAGAGCAACACGAGGTCCGCGTCTTCGAGCGCCTCGTCGAGCGCGGCGCGGACCGTCGCTTCGTCGTCGCGGAACGCGCCGAGGAACCATGCCTCGCCACCGAGTTCGGTGACGGCGTCGGCGAGGATGCGACCGTTGCTGTCGTAGACGAGGCCCGGTCTCATCGTTGCACCGGGCTGCACGATCTCGTCGCCGGTCGAGAGGATCGCGACGCGCGGCCTGCGCACGACGAGCACCTCGTGCGCGCCGATCGCCGCGAGCACGCCCGTCTCGCGCGACGTGAGCCGAGCGCCCGCGAACAGCACCGTCTCGCCGGCGCCGACGTCGGTGCCTGCGAACGAAACGGCGCCGCCCGGCACCGTGGCGCGCCGCACCAGCACCTGATCGCCGTCGAGGTCCGTCACTTCGACGGGGATCACCGCGTCGGCGCCGCGCGGTAGCATCCCGCCGGTCGCGATCGGCGACGCCTCGCCGCGCCCGACCTCGCGGATCGGCGCGAGGCCGGTGGGGATCGACTCGCCGGACAGGCGCAGTCGCACGGGCTCCTCTTCGGACGCGCCGAAGCTGTCGTCCGCGCGCACCGCGAAGCCGTCCATGTTGGAGCGGTCGAAGCCCGGCACGTCGATCTCGGCGCACACATCGGCGGCGAGCACGCGGCCGTGCGCATCCTCGAGCGCGACGAGCTCGGCGTCGCGCACGCGCGCGTCGATCGCAGCGAGCCAGCGCCGTTCGGCTTCATCGCGATCGAGCACTTCGAGAAATTGCTGCTGCTTCACGTGTCGTCCCGGTCCAACCACTTCTCGACGACGGGCGCGCGCCACTGCGCGAGCGCGTCGAGCAGTCGCTCGGGGTCGTCGTCGACCAGCAGCATCGAGCGATGCACGGTGCGCACGAAGCGCTCGGCAACGGCGCCGTCGAGGAACGCCTGCAGCGGTGCGTAATAGCCGTCCACGTCGAGCAGTGCGCACGGCTTCGCGTGCAAGCCGAGCTGGGTCCACGTCCACGCCTCGAAGGTCTCTTCGAGCGTTCCGATGCCGCCGGGGAGCGCGATGAAGCAGTCGGACAACTCGGCCATCCGCGCCTTGCGTTCGTGCATCGAGTCCACCACCAGCAGTTCGCTGAGACCGCGGTGCGCGAGTTCTCTCGCTTCGAGAGCGCGCGGCAGCACGCCGATCACCTCGCCGCGCTGCGCAAGCGCGGCATCCGCGACGACGCCCATCAGCCC
>Ga0315287_10007952_pt1 | contig 10670 bp, 8 predicted proteins | sample YL17G11_0_MG_FD_205037 | JGI IMG/M metagenome (GOLD analysis project Ga0315287, IMG submission 205037) | Sediment microbial communities from Yellowstone Lake, YNP, Wyoming, USA - YL17G11_0 | ecosystem: Environmental > Aquatic > Freshwater > Lake > Sediment | place: USA: Wyoming | collected...
CTGGCCCGCCTGGAAGCGCTGGCCGCGGCGGCCGCGGCCCGGGAGCTGGACGCGTGCGGCGCGCTGGCCGCCCTGGTCGGGCCGGCCGGGCACCGCGCGCTCGTCAGGTCGCCCTCCGTCCTCATCGGCCGCACCACCACCACCACGGGGCCCACGGCCGCCTACCCCCAGCCCGTGGACGTGGACTTGGGCGCCCTGGTGGGGCCCGCGGCCGCCCGGAAGGCCTCCCGCGCGCAGGCGTGGGTGGACCTGGTGACGCCGCCCCGCCCCGCGCCTCCCCCCGAGGCAGAGGGGGGCGGGGCAGCGGCGCCCGCAGGCGGCGGGGGCGGGCCCGCCCCTGCCAAGCCGCCCCGCCCCGCCCATGCCGTCTTTGTCCTCACCAACGTGGGGCGGCGGGTGATGATGGTGGACGGCGCCCTGCTGCCGCCGGGCGGGACGGCCCCCCTGCGCCCCTGGTCCCTCGTGGAGGCGGGCCCGGGCTGCCGCTTCACGTTCATCCCCAACGCCCGGGCGGCCCGGCGGGCGGTTGGTTGGAGCAAGGCCGTGTACGGGGCGTATGGGGGTGTGCAATGAATGCTCATGCCATTGTGTGTAAAAGAATTGTATGTAACATGTGGGTGGGTGTGTTCTCCACGGGCGGGGAGGGCGCGGCAGCGGGGCAGAGACGTCTCTCTTTTTTCAGTTCTCCCTCCTCGTTCTCGTTTTTTTGCGTTGGCTCTGCAAGAGACCCCTTCCACCTATCCCATCCACCTAGCCCCGCCCACCACGGCGGCTCACGCTCCGCGGGGCGCACGCCTCGCCACCGGGCGTCCGCGTGCTGTGCCGCGCGGTGCTGCTGCTGCCCGATTCGCGGCCGCAGCGCCTGCCCCTGTCCGCCAAATGCAGGCGCACTCCCCCGCCCCACGCCACCCCGGGCCAGCAGGCGGAGGGTTGAGCTCAAGCGGGCGAGCAGGGAGTGTCACGCCGGCAGCCCGCACCGCCAGCCTAGACCGGGCGGCCGGCGGGGCAGGCGCCGCCCCGCCGCCCGCCCAACTACCTGGCCACCCCCCACCCCGCCTGGCCATCTTCTCCGGCGGCACGGCCGTCAACTCGGTCGCGGCCCGCCTGCGCCGCCTGACCACGGACGTGGCCTACATCCTGCCCGTATCGGACGACGGCGGGTCGACGGCCGAGATCGTGCGCGTCCTGGGCGGGCCGGCGGTGGGGGACATCCGCTCCCGCTGCCTGCGCCTGGCGGACGATCGGGATGAGGAGGCGGTCGCCGTCCGCCGCCTGCTCGCCCACCGCCTGCCCCCGCACTGCGGCCAGGCCGCGAAGGCCGAGTGGGCGGAGATCGTGGAGGGCGACCACCCGCTGTGGAGTGGGGTCAGCGAGCCGTACAAGCACACCATCCGAGGTGAGGAAATGGTGTTGGAAGGGAAGGGAAAATGTGAAGAGGGGGGGTCGCTCCCCCCTCTGGGCCCCCCCCTTTTGCTCACTTGCAGCCTTCTCTCTCCCCTCACACGCACGCATCGCAGCCTTCCTGGTCCACTTCCACACGGAGGTCCTGCGCCACTCCTCCGAACGCTTTTCCTTCCGCCACGGCTCCGTCGGCAACTTCTTCTTCGCGGGCGCGCGCCTGTTTTTCCGGTCGCTGGAGGCCGCCATTTTCGTCTTCTCCCGGGTGGCCCGCATCCCGGGCGGCTCGGACGTCCTGCCGGCGGTCTGCACGGAGGAACGCTTGGTCCTGGCCGCCCTGCTGGCGGACGGGACGGTGTTGCGGGGCCAGAACGAGATTTCGCACCCGACCGCCCGCCCGCCGTCTGCGGCGGCCGCGCCCTCGCCCGGCCCGCTCGCCGTGGACAAGGGCGCCGCCGGCCGCGCCCCGCTGCCGGCCCCCATTGTCCGCGTCTACTACGCGCCCTCGGACAGACTGCACACCGCGGTCGAGGGAGAGGGCCTCGCCGGCCTGAGCCTCCTGGGAAGGCAGGCGGGCGCCGGGGCCCCACCCCACCAACAACAAGCAGCAGCAGCAGCAGCAGTCCCTGGAGGAGAGCTCTCCCCGCCCGCCAACCCGCGCGCCCTGGCCGCCCTGCGCGCCGCGGACGCGGTCGTGTACGGCATGGGCTCCCTGTACACGTCCGTCCTGCCCGCCCTGATCCTGGAGGGCGTGGGCGAGGCGGTCGCGGGCTGTGGGGGGGCCAAAATCCTCCTGCTGAATGGCGGGGTCGACCGCGAGACGGGGGCGGCCCTGCAGCCGTCCCCGCCTGCGCCCGCCGCCGGCCCGCCCGCGGCCGCCAAGCCGATGGACGCGGTGGACGTGGTGGACGCGGTCGCCCGCGCCCTGGCCCGCGCCCGCCCGGGCGACGCCGCGGCCGCCGCGGCCGCCACGCCCCGGGACTTGAGCCGGTATGTGAGCGCCGCTTTCTACCCGGCCGGCACGACCATTGCCGTCGACGCGGCCGCCCTGGCGGCCCGGGGCGTGCTGACGGTGGTTGAGGTGGCCTCCCGCCCCGCGCCGGGGGGGGGAGGGGGGGTCGTGTATGAGCCTGACGCGCTCGTGGACGCGATCGGGGCGGCGGTGGCGGCGCACAGAAATGCAGATGGGGCGCCGTGAAAGTTTTTGAAAACCCAAGCTTTTGTTTGACAAGATTAAGTAGACACGCACGCGCCTCCTCTCCCCCCTCACACCCCGCCCTCCGTGCGTGTGCCCCCCTCTCAAGCCCACGCAAATTCGGGCGCCTCCGCCGGCAGGGTCACCCCCGACCGCTGGATGATGAAGTGCGCCGCGAAATTGCCGGCCCGGCAGCACTCCAGGGGCCCCTTGCCCGCGGCCAGCTGGGACAAGAAGCCGCCGACGAACGCGTCGCCCGCCCCGTTGGTGTCCACCAGCTTCTCCGGGGCGAGGGCGGTCACGGGAACGGTGAGGATGCGGCCCTCGGTCGCCACGATGGTCGGGTCGGCGCCCTGCGTGATGACGACCGTGCGGCCGCGCGTGCCGTTGGCTTTCGGGAAGGCCGCAATCTTGGCCGCAATCGCGGCCAGGCAGGGCGTCTCCCACCCCTCCGACTCCGCAAACGCCCGAGCCTCCGTCTCATTGCCGAACAGGACGTCAATGTGGGGCATGGTCGCCATCAGCGTGGCCTTAAAGGGCGGGACCTGGGAGATGAAGGGCGCCGACAGGTTCATCGCATACACCTTGTTGTGCTTCGCGCAGTGTTCCGAGACGGCGGCGATGGCGTCCGGGCAGACCGTGATGAAGAAGCCGGCCGAGTACACGATGGCCGCGTCCTCCACCAGGGCCCAGTTGGCGGGCTCCTTGGCGTGGGAGGCCTGGGAAATGGGGGGAGGAGAGGAGCGTGTTTTTTTTGTTGTTGTTGTTGTTGTTTCTCATGAGGTTGAGCACACACGTGGCGCGCGCGCGCCCAGGTGGCCGCTCTCTCCCTCCCTCCCTCTCTGTCCGACCCGTCTCGCCTCTCCCCTCTCCCTCCGTTCTCCTCACCTTGTAATTGTTGGCGGCCGCGAGGTTGGCGACCAGGGACCGCTCCCCGCCCTTGACCGCCACCGCGCACGTGCCGGAGGGGGTGGTGGCATCCACAAAGTAGCGGACGTCGACGCCGTCTGCTTTCGCGGCGGTCTCCATCGTCTTGGCGAACGCGTCGTCGCCCACGCACCCCATGTAGGCGGTCGCGCCGGGCACCTGCAGCATCCATTGGGCGATGCGGATGGTGTTCTGGGTGGCGCCGCCGGGCACGTACTGGACGCCCTTGGCGGCGGCGAGCTCCTGAAGAATGAAAAGAGAATGGGGAGGTCGAGGTCGAGAGAAATAGGGGGTCAGGGCCGCGAGCGCGCGCGCGCGTGGTGGTCGCCGTCGCCGCCTCTTTATTTACACTCTCCTCTCCTTCCTACCTCGAACATGGGCGCGTGCTTGTCCTCCGCCAGGATCTGGTCGGCCAGCTTGATCTGCGAGGTGGTGGTGGAGGGCGTGGGATTGAGTGTGAGGGCGGGCGCTTGCATTGAAAACGGCGTCCGGGGCGAGCGCGAGCGCGCGTCGCGTGTCTTTTGGTGTGTGCCCACTGATCCATTCCACTCCATTCCTCGCGCACTCCAATCCCAAGCAATGTTCAAAGAAGCCAATGGCAGCATCGATCGACTGAGCTGGCGGGCAGGAGACTGCCCGGACCGGCCCCAACTGGGGCGTGCACGTAAGGAACCCTCAAGATCGGGCCCCATTCATTTTTTCACGTACCTCATACTTGCTCAGAAACGCGTCGTCCACGTCGGCAATGATGTCAAGCAACGGGTTGCCCATGCCGAGGATGGAGCGTTTCAGGCCGGGCGCCATGGTGAGCTGGATGGATGGGTAGAGAGGGAAGCGGCGGGAGAAAAAAAAAGGGCAAATGCCCAATGTTTCTTTCTTTCGCGTCCCAGCACTCCTCTCGTCTTCACATTATGGGCCGCCTCACCCGCTCCCGGTCCGCCAGCGAAGGTGGTGTCGGTGCGGGCGGTGGTGGACCCGGTCCTCATGCTGATGAGAGCGACGCGCGGGGCGCGCCACGCCCGCGCGGGGCGGGCAACGCGGCGGTGGACGCCGCCGGGCCCGAAAACCCACCGCCGCCACCGCCTCCCCGCGCTGGCCAGGGCGCCGCCGCCGCCGCCGCCGCACCCCCGCCACCGCCCCCGGCCGCCGCCGGCCCAGCAGACCCTGAGGTAGCAGCGGCCGGTGACGGTGGGCGCCCCGACGACCCCGGCGACGCCGGCGGCCCCGCCCTCGCCCCGCACCACGCCCACCTCCAGGGCGCGCGCGCGGGGATGGCCCGCGCCGCCCGGGCCCGGGCCGCCCACTTTGCCGTCTTTGACGAGGGGGGTGCAGCAGTAGCAGGACATGGCGGTGACGGTGCCGCTGGCGGCGCTGCGGGCGCTGCGGGCGTCATGGGCGCGCCGGAACAGGTGGGCGGGGAGGAAGCGCGCGGGCTGGGCATGTGGGCGGCCGCCCAGGCCCTGGAGGGCGGGCGGGAGGCCGCCGCCCTGGCCCGGGAGCACCGCATCGCCATGGACGCCGCGGCGGCGGCGGCGGCGGCCGCGGTGGTGCCCGCCTGGGCGCCCAGCCGGGACGCGGGCGCGCTGGGGCCCCGCACCCGGCGCGCGCCGGTGCCGGGCGAGGCCGCGCCCTGGGCCGCCGCGGCGGGCATACTAGTGGGCGGCCGCGCCCCCGCCGCCGCCGCAGGCCGGGTCCCCTCCCTCGCCGACCTGACGGCCCGCCTGATCGCCGCCAACTTCTCGGCCGTGGACTCCCTCGCGGGCGTTCCCGACTCCTGCCGGGCCCGCCTCGCCGCCGCGGCGGCGGCGGCGAGGACCCTGGACGCGCGGGCCGCGCGCCTCCTCGCGGCCGGCGGCGTGGGCGCCCTCGTCCTGCCCGATGCCACCGCCCTGGACGCCGCGGGCCTCGCCGCCGTCCTCACCGCCGCCGCCTCCCCACGCCTGGAGAGCCTGGACCTGGGCTTCTGCGGGCGGGGGCTCGGGTCCGCGTGCGCGCGTGCGCTGGCGGCCGCCGGCCCGCTCAGCGCCCTCGCGGACGCCGCCTTCCGGGGCGCCTACCGCCTCGTGGACCAGGACCTGGCGACGGTGCTGGGCACCGCCCCGCGCCTGCGGGCCCTGGCGGTCACGCACGCGCCGCTGCTGACGGGGGCCGGGTCCGTCGACCGCCTGCCGTCCCTGTCGCCGGCCCTCACCTCGCTCGACCTCTCCCACTGCCGGGCGGTCGGGTGGAGGGCGCTGTGGGCGGGGCTGGTGGGCGGGGAGGCGCCGCCGCCGCCGCCGCCGCCGGTGGTGGTGGAAGTGGCGGCGCCGGCGGGCTTGCCGCCAGCTGCGAATGCGGTGAACGCGGGCCACGGTGGTGGGGCGGGCGGGGGCGGGAATGGCGGGGAGGCGGGCACCGGCGCGCGCGGCCCCGCCGCCCCCCCCGTTGGCCCCCCCCCCCCCCCCTCTCGCCATCCCATCACCCCCGCCCAAGCCGACTCTGCCCCACCTGGCCTCCATCACCCTGGACGGCCTGGCCGAGTCCGTCGACGACACCCTGCTGGCCGCCATGGCCGCCGCCCTGCCCGCACTGGCCCGGGTCAGCGTCGCCCAGTGCGACGTGAGCGACGCGGGCGTGCGCGCCCTGGCCGCCGCCCGGGGCCCCGCCCTGCGGTCTATTAACCTGTCCGGGTGTGGCGGGGTGGGCGACGCGGCCCTGGACGCGCTGGCCGAGCACTGCGGCGGCGGCATGGAGGAAATCCGCCTGGGCGGGTGTGCCAGTCTGAGTGACGCCGCCCTGGCCCGCCTCATCGCGTCCGCCGCCCCGTCCCTGCGCCTGCTCGCCATCCCCTCCCTGCCGCTCGCGGGCCCGGCGACGGTCACCGCTCTACTGGCATGCGTGGGCGCGACGGGCAGCCTGGCCACGCTGGACGTGTCGTGGTGCCGGGCCTTGCCCGGCGACGGCCTGGCCGCCCTGGCCGACAAGGCTGCCCGCCGGGGCGGGGGGCGGACCCTGACCCGCCTGGACGCGTATGGGGTGCCCCAACTGACGGCGTCCCACCTGCACGGCCACTCCCACGACGCCTTGGACGTGCGCGGGGCGGTGGCGGACGCCGGGCCGCCGCCCAAACAGGCCGGGGCGGCTTTAGTGTTTGGTGAGGAGGGAGAGGAGGAGGAGGAGGAGGAGGAGGAAGCGCCCGCGCCGGCGCCTGCTCCTGCTCCTGCGCCCCGGGCGCGGGCGAAGCGGGGGCGGGCGTAGAGAGAGAGAGAGAGAGTGCCCTCTTGCCTTTCGTCGAGCCTTTGCGAGTTTCTTTTTTTGCCTGCCTTTCTACCCTCCTCCTTCTTTTTTTCTCGCTAGCCGAACCTCGCCCGCGCCCGTTCCAACGCCCCCACCGTCACATTCAGCAGGGGGTCCGTGGGCGTCAGGCGCCAGGGGCCGCCCGTCGTCGGGTCCATGCCCGGCGTGTCGCCCACTTTCGTCCCGCCCCCGTCACCACCAACCCCCTCTCCATTGTTTTCTACGCTGCCACTTGTCACCAACGCGTCCACCGCCGCAAGCCCGGACAGGCAGTAACAGGTGTGATAGAAGTCAGGGTGCGCGCCCGGCTTGTCCCGCAACCCCCCCCGAGGGGAGGGGCCCTGACAACAGGCCCGCACCCAGGCGATGAGGGCGGGCGCGTTGAACAACAAAGCGGAGGTGGTGGTGGTGCCAGCAGGAAAGGACGGGTTGAGGGCGGCTAGGGCCACCGCGCCGGCTGCCGCCATGGCGGCAGCTGAGCGGGCACAATCTGCGGCCTCCTGGGCGCTCACAGCCGCCGCCGCCGCGGAGGAGGAGGCGCCCGCGCGGGCGGCCGGCGCCTCCGCGGCAGCCAGGGAAGCAGCAGCGCCCGCCACTGCCAGCGCCGCCCCTGCCCGGGCGATGGGGCCGGGCGGGGAGGCCAGGCCCGCCGGGAGCGGCGGGGGCGGGGGCAGCGGCGGCGCGGTGGCCGGGTCGAAAGCAAAGGCAGGCGCGGAGGGAGCGGGCTCCGTGCCCTCCCCCTCACCAGGCGGACCAGGCGGTGGAAGGGCGAGTTGCCACAGCGCGCGCATCGTGGTGGCTGCCCGCACATGACCAGGCGCGGGCACCCCGCCCACCACCTCCAGCAGCGGGAAGGCCGCGCCCTGCCAGTAGGAGTAGCAGCCGTCCACCAGCTTGGCCGTCCGCCCGGCAAAGCCGCCCGACGCGGGGGACTGGCACCGGGCCGCCCAGGTGGCCAGGCGGCGGAGGTCGAGGGCGGCCCGCACGGCTGCGGCCGCGCCCGGGGAGGCGGCCTTCTCCCCGCCCCGCACCCCCGCCGCCAGCAGGGCCGCCGCCAGGCCGCACAGGGTGTACCCCCCGTGCGCCTCTCCGCCCGGGCTGCCCGCCAGCCCGCCCTCACCGCCCTGGCAGGCCGTCAGAAAGGGAAGCACGCCCGCACGGGTGGCCAGGGAGCGTGTGTCCAGGCCCGCCAGGTCGGCGCAGGCGAGCGCGGTGTAGGCACCCCTGGTGTCGACCTCCCCGCCCTGGCACACGCTGAACCCGCCGCCCTGCAACGGAGGGACAGCGCGTGCCTCCAAAAACGCGCCCAGCCCGGGGCGGTCGAGGGTGGCCAGGGCCTCCCCACCCACCGCCGCGTCCAAGGACACCAACGCAGAGAGCGCGGCGAAGGTCGGAGCCAGGTGGGGGAGCTGCCCCGGGGAGCCGCCAAAGCCGCCGGAGGGGTGCTGGCAGGCGGCCAGGAAGGACACGGCGTCTAGAGGAGAGGAAAAGAGAGGCGCGCGTATGAGAGAGGAGAGGGCCTGACGCGACCGACGCGGCCTCTCTTTCTCCATCCCCCCCACTTGATTTCTTCTCTCACCTGCCGCGTCCGCCCCGCCCAACGGCTGGCCCAGCAGGTTCAGGCCGTGGGCGACCCAGTACACGATCCAGGGCCGCCCCGCAGACAGGCTGACAAAGCCGGACGGCAAGGTGCGGAGGCCGGTACGGAGGAAGGCGGCATGGAGGGGGCGGTCGAGCGGAGGGGGCGGGGTGGATGGAGGATGGTCGCCACCGCGTCCCTCCTCACCCCACCTCTCAGCCATGCCCACGCCCTCCTCTTCATCCACGCCTAAGCAAGCCAGGAGCTTGCGTTCCAGGGCGGCCTGGGCAGGGCGGGTGGCGGGGGCGCGGGAGGGGAAGGCGAACATGAGATGAAGGAAGGTTGCAAGGTTGATGAGAGAAGAGGGGGGGGCGGGTTGTGTGTGTGTTATGATCCAGCATGCGCGCGCGCGCCGCCGCGGCCCGTACGAGCGGCGTGCTCCAGGGACGGGTGCAGAAAGGGGCGGGCCTGTGTACTCGCGCGTGCGCGGGCGCGACAGAGAGAGAGAGAGAGAGAGAGGAGGCGCGCGCGAGTAGAGTTCAATGCCCGTCTCCCTCGTCCCCGCAGTGAAAGCAAAAAAGCTGTTTCTTTCACTCGCTTTTCTTCTCCTTCCCTCGTCCACCCCCCTCGCGCACCCCCTCCTTCAACCACCATGGCCTTTGCCCTCCGCGCCTCCCTGACCACCCGCCCCGTCGCCGGCGCCCGTCGGGCCGCGACCGTCGCGGCGCCGGCCGGCGGGCTGCCCGCCCTGGTGAGTTGTATTTTGATGTATTTGCTCGGGCTTTTTGTCGAGAAGAGAGCGGGTGGGGGGGGGGGGGGGGGGGTTGCGGCGGGGCGGCGCGGCGCACAACCGTTAAGGCCCCGGCCCGCCCTGCCCGGGGTCGGCGACCCCAAATGTTGGCACCCCCCAGGACGCCAATCCAATCTATGCTCTCCCCGGGGTGGCAATTAGGGGGAGCGGGCGGGCGAGGCCGTCGCGCGCGGAGAGGGAGCGCAACGGACAAGAGCGGGAGCGGGCGCAATGGGTCGGCGAGCGGAGACGCTTTCCCTCTGTGTCTCCCGCCGCTCGGGTCGCCGGGCCTAGGGGCGCGTGCGACCCTGCCCAGCTTGCGACCAATTCAGTCTCCTGGCTTGTGCGATGGAGGTGGCACGCCCGCGCGTGCCACCCACGCCGCACGCACGCGCCTTGTTCCCCAAAAGACGGCAGCGCCCCTCCTCCTCTGCCGTCGCGCTCTCCTCCACCGTCCGTCTTGATCGGCCGCTGCTTGGCCCGGGCCGCGCCGCCCGGCCACGCTCGCACGCACCCCCAGAGGCCAGCTCAGAGTGGGTCGGCCAACGCGCGTGGGTGGGCGCGCAGCCGTGCCCCCTCCTGGCCCGGGGTCGCGCCGGCAGGAGACGACACACCCCTGCGTTGGGGGTGAGGCGCCGCCAACGCGCCATCGGCGAACCTCCCCTCTCAACCTCCCCTCCCCTATCTCGCTCTCTCCCCTCCACATCTCAGCCCGCCCGCCCCGCCCGGTCCTCCGTCGCCGCCCGCGCCAAGAACGGGGAGGTCGACGTGGACGCCATCGTCAAGGACCTGCAGACCAAGTGGGACGGGGTGGAGAACAAGACGAGCGTGATCGTGTACGGCGCGGGCGCGGTCGTCGCGCTCTGGCTGGCCTCGTCCGTCGTCTCGGCCGTCAACGCCGTCCCCCTCCTGCCCAAGCTGCTGGAGCTGGTTGGCCTGGGCTACACCGCCTGGTTCACCTACCGGTACCTGCTGTTCAAGTCGGCCCGGGAGGAGCTGCTGGCGGACGTGCAGGAGCTGAAGAAGAAGATCACCGAGTAAGGAAAGAGGGGGAAAAAAAATGAAAATGGGAAATGGGGGAAGAAAAAAAAAAAAAAAAGGGGTGGAGAGCGCGCGCGGTCTCTCTCTCCCTTTTTGTTAATCTTTCTCCCTTCATGAATCAATCTTGTGAGCGTGAGTGTGTGTGAGTGTGTGAGTATTTCTTGCTGCGGTGGTTCGTGTTTGTGTGTGTTGAAAGAGCGCCCGTGACAGAGAGAAGAAACGAGGAGAGGGGGGTCCCCAGACTCTTTTGATTTTTGTGTCACTCATCGACCCCGCGCCCTATTTCGGTCACACCACTACACACACACTCTGCCTCTCTCTCTACACCCCCTCTCCACCTCCTGCCGCCGCCGCCTCCAGCGCTGCCGCCAAGGAGGCCAGCCCGGCCGCGAAAGAGGCGTCAGGCACCCCGACCAGGGACGGGTGCGGGGTGGTGGCCGGGGTGGTGGGCTCAACCTTGTCCG
>Ga0315287_10007953_pt1 | contig 10670 bp, 8 predicted proteins | sample YL17G11_0_MG_FD_205037 | JGI IMG/M metagenome (GOLD analysis project Ga0315287, IMG submission 205037) | Sediment microbial communities from Yellowstone Lake, YNP, Wyoming, USA - YL17G11_0 | ecosystem: Environmental > Aquatic > Freshwater > Lake > Sediment | place: USA: Wyoming | collected...
AGCCGTCCTCGCCACGTTCGTCGTCGTGACGGTGGCCGTCACCTTGCTCTACACGCTGGCCCCACGTCCCACCGCCGACGCTCCGCAGCCCACGGAGGCGACGGGGCTCGTGATGCGCGGCTACGACAGCGGCAACGTGACCTGGGAGACCCAGGCCGGGCACGGGCAGATCGACTCCGCCGCCGGCGCGCTGGCGGACGTTGTCTTGCGTGTGTTCGACGGAGCGGCGTCCACCCTCGAGGTAAGTGCGGGCGAACTGACGCAGGAGGACGGGCGCGTTACGTTGACCGGGGACGTTCGCGCGGAGACCCGCGAGGGTGTCAGGATCTCGTCCGAGCGGATGACGTGGCGCGAGGACGAGCGTACGCTCGAGTCGGCGGCTACGTTGCTCACGCTACGAGGGGACGAGCTCCAAGCCGACGGGCTCACGTACAACGCGAGAATTCAGCACGGAACGCTCGTCGGCGTTCGGGCGACTCTGGCGCGCGAAGACTCTCTCTCCGTATCGAGCGACGAGGGGGAGATCACGCGCGAGGAGATCCGCCTTCTGGGCAACGTTCGGATGACTTCGGAAGACGAGACGCTTCGACCCGACGCACTCGAGGCAACGGCGCTCGGACCAGGTCTCGCGATGACGGCGGACTCGCTCGTTCTCTCTCCGGATGGACTCACGGCCCGCGGCAGCGTGTCGATCGACATCCGCTTCGCACCGCAAGGAGAGGATCATGGGGCTTGAGGGAAGAGAATTGGTCAAGCGGTACAGCGGCCGCGCCGTGGTGGACCGGTTGAGCCTCGTCGTCGAGCCCGGCCAGATCGTGGGCCTCCTCGGCCCGAACGGTGCCGGCAAGACGACGACGTTCAGCCTCATCATGGGGTTCATGAGCGCCGACCACGGGTCGGTTCTCCTCGATGGCGCGGACATCTCCGAGTTGCCGTTCTACCGACGCGCCCGCCTGGGGATCGGCTATCTGCCGCAGGAGCCGTCCGTGTTCACCAAGGCCACGGTGCGACAGAACCTGGACATGGCGCTCGAAGGCGCTGCTTCCCCCGCGGCGCATCGGGACCGCCTTCTCGAGGAGTTCCACCTCGCCCCGCTCGCCGATCAGCTCGCGGGATCCCTCTCCTCGGGAGAGCGGCGGCGCCTTGAGATTGCGCGGTCGCTCTCGAAGTCGCCCCGCTACGTTCTCCTCGACGAGCCGTTCTCGGGCATTGATCCGATCTCGATCGCCAACTTGCAGGCCGAGATCCGCTCGCTGAAAGAACGCGGCATCGGAATCATCATCACCGACCACAACGTCCGCGACACGCTGACGATCACCGACTTCGCCTACCTCATCGACCGGGGCAAACAGGTGACGGCGGGAACCCCGCCACAAGTTGTCGCCGATCCCGCGGCACGTCGTGTGTACTTGGGCGAGACGTTCCAGCCCTAGACGTTCTGCGCCCTCGTGTAGAGCTTGCGACGCCAGATGAGTACGCCAAACACCGCGACGAGGATCGCACTCGCGAGGTGTGGCGCACGAATCGGCCCGAGGTAGAGGTCGTCGCCCCGCGTGAGGCTCACGACCGAGCGAGCGATCGCGTAGAGGATGAAGTACATCGACGTCACGAAGCCGTCTCGATACCCGCGCTTCCGGGTGGCCCACAGGTAGCCGAAGATCGCCAGGTCGAGGATCATCTCGTAGATCATGGCGGGGTGGGTCGCCATGCCCGGGTACGCCATGCCCGCGGGAGAATCGGCCGGGAAGCGGATGCCCCAAGGCAAGTCCGTGGGCGTCCCAAAAGCATCGCCGTTCATGAGGTTCCCGATGCGCCCGATCGCCTGGCCAAGAACGAGACTTGGCGCCATGGCATCGGCGAGACCCCAGAACGAGACTCGTTTCCACCGCGCGAAGAGGAGCACCGCCAACACGCCCCCGAGGACGCCTCCGTGGATGGCGAGCCCGCCCTCCCAGATCTTGAATACGTCGAGCGGGTAGCGCCCGTAGTAGTCAAGCCGGAAGACGACGTAGTAGAGGCGCGCTCCGATCAGAGCCACGGGGATCGTGAGCAAAAGGAGATCAAGCAACGACTCCATCGTCAAGGCAATCCCCTTGCGCCTGACTTCCTTCCACAAGAGGTAGAAGCCCACAGCAATAGCGATGATGTACATCAGGCCGTAGTAGCGGATCGTGATCGGTCCCAGTTGGACTAAGATCGGATGCATGACGCCCCCTTCGTCTCCCCGTATGATTCGGCAGTATATGGCCTGGAAGAACTGGAGCCAATGGTTGTTCCCGCTCGCCTCGGGCGCGCTCGCGGCGACGGCCATGCCCGGACTGGATGGAGCCTTTCTCATCCTCGTCGCCCTCATCCCGCTCCTCCACGAAATCTCGAGCGGGCGCGGACTCAGGGCCGGGCTCCTGTTCGGCGTGGCCTTCTTCGCCATCGACCTTCGCTGGATCCTGACGCTCTACCGCTTCACCCCCCTCGTAGTCCCAGGGTTCGTCCTGATGGTGATCTATCTCGCCCTGCCCGTCGGGCTCCTCGGGCTCGTCCTCGCCCGCCTGCGTCGCCGGTCCGGGGACGTGCGTTGGGCGTTTGCCGCGGCCGCCGGATTCGCACTCTTGGAGTTCTTGCGCTCGCTCGGCCCGCTCGGGATCTCCTTCTCCTCGCTCTACCTGTCACTCCACCGCGTCCCGAGCTTCGTTCAGCTGGCAGCGTTCCTGGGACCGTACGCCATCACGGCAGCGATCGTAGGCACGAACGCGTTCCTCTACTGCGTGCTGCGAAAACGGGACGCGCGATTCGCTCTAGGCGCTCTGGCATCCGTCGCGTTGCTCGTGGTTCCCGCGTTCGTCCCGATCCCGGCCGACTCCGGCCCTCGCGAACGCGTGGCGGTCATCTCCTCGCTCGTCGAGCAGGAGGCGAAGCTCAACACCCAGAACCTGGCCACGTTGTTGGCGCGCTACGGAGCGCTCGCGGATCGAGCGGTGGCCACGGAGCCGGATCTCGTCGTCTTCCCGGAGTCGTTCCTCCCCGCGTACATCCTGCACAACCCGCCCGTTCTCGCCCGCCTCGCGGCCGTCGCTCGCGACAGCGGGGCGCGCGTTCTGTTCGGTACTGGAGACGTGCGGGAAGGCGACTTGTACAACTGCGCCGTCCTGCTCGATCGGGCCGGAGACGTCGTTGCCCTCTACGACAAGGCTCGTCCCGTGCCGTTTGGCGAGTACATCCCCGGCCGGAGTGCGTGGGAGGCTCTCGGGTTGGGGCCGCTGATGGATTCCTTCCTTCCCTACGACCTCCGTGCGGGAAGGGACGAACTGCCGCTCGATCGAATCGCAACTCCCATCTGTTTCGAGGCGACGTTCCCCGACGGATCGCGGGCCTTGGTCCGCCGCGGCGCGACGCTCATCGTGACGGTCACCAACGACGCGTGGTTCGACTTGAGCTCGCAGCGAGACGCACACTTCGCTTTCGCCGTGTTCCGCGCGGTCGAGAACCGGCGATGGATGATCCAGGCGGCCAACGGAGGCGTATCGGGCGTGGTCTCCCCGTCCGGGCGAGTCACCGCATCGACGCGAGACGAAGGCGTTGTGGTCGGAGAGGTGTTCGAACGCAGCGACGTCTCCGCCTACACACGGTGGGGCGATTTGCCTGCGCTGTGCGCATTCGGCATCGCGATCCTCCTGGCGGTGCCGCGGGGCCGCAGCACGCCGAGCGAGAGAGGCCGGCGCGCGTCGCTCCTCAGAGACAAAGGAAAGCGACGCGAACCTAAAACGTAAAGGGGAACGAGAGACGCTGTCTCGTTCCCCCTCTTCGCGTTCGGAGGTCTTCCGCTTTCTCCGGCGTCTTAGCGCTTGGATGCCGGAGAGACGTTGCTGCCAATCCCCGTGAGGTCAGTGATGACGCCGGTGGCGAAGGTCACTTTGTGGAGCTGGAAGCTCCCCGGGCTGTCCTCCTTCGCGTAGACAATGCCGCTTCCATCCTCGAGCCAGTACGGGCAGAACTCATCAGCCGTCGTCGTGATGTTGAGATTCGGTACGCCGACCTCAGCGACGTACTCTTCCAGCGTCTTCGCGTCCGACCCGTCGGAATGCATGACGAAGATGTCGATCTGGTCGCCGGCACCCACTTGCGCTGCGTACGCGATCTTCGCGCCGTTGGGAGACCATACGGGACGCGAGATGCCGGCGTTAACGGGCAGCTTCAGATTCGTGGTCAGGGTTGGGCCGAGGAGCGTCGCCAGCGCCGGCGACGCGTCGCCGTCGCGACCCGGCCCATCCTTGAGAAGGACGGGCGGTGTGCCGTTGTGCCATCGCCAGATCGCGCTGCCGCCGACGGCCGCCGCACCCGCAACGTCCTTCGAACCCGATACAAAGAGAATGTCGTCGCTGACCGGAGAGCACGACGGTGCGATCGCCCACGACAGCGCCTGGGACGTGAGCGCCGCCGCACTGGTCCCGGCCGCGGTCATCGTCCAGATTTCCCACGTGGTGGGAGATGGCGTTGACGCGGCGTTTGACGCGTACGCGAGGGTCGTGGCGTCGTGCGACCACGAGGGCTGGATTTGATTGGATGGTGTTTGGGTCGAGAGCGGCGTCCGGCTCGTCCCCGTGACCGTCATCGTCCAGATGTTCCAGCTCACGTTATCCTCAGCGGCGTACGCGATCCGGTCCCTCGTCCCGCGGACGAGCTCCGGGAACAACTCGTCGTGCGTCGCCGCGGGGAAGACGGCCGTCAGATTCTTCCCGTCGGCCTCCATCCGGTAGATATCGAAGTCGCCGGCACGATTCGTGGCGAAGACAATGGTGAGAGGTCCGATCACGACAGTGCCGTTGATCATTCCAATCCGCCCGTCCGCGTCCGTCACCGTCAGCTCGGCGATGTACGTGCCCGCGACGTGGTACTCGTGCGAGATGGGCGCAGAGACGCTGACGCCGGGGAACGGCGGCGTGCCATCACCGAAGTCGAGCGTGAAGCTGGCGATAATGCCGTCCGGGTCTCTGGATCCGGAAATATCGAACCACACGACAACTGGAGGCTCCGTGCCGCCACCGTTTGGGATCACCATCAGAGCGATGGGTCCCTGCCCGAAGAATCCCCTGCAGGCGGATAGCCCGACCAAGAGACTGCCCAGCAGGAAGACCGCGATGGCGAGCTTCCCTGCGCTGCGTCGGGCTGCCATTCCCTCTCGTGTCATCGTAATGACCTCCTTCAGCGTCCAGCTTCCCCTACGTGGGCGTCGGGAAGCCGAGAAACCTGTCCGCACAGTCTATGTCTGGGCGTCGATCGCACTCCCAGACGCTGGGTCATCACCGGCGGACGGTTCGTCCTCGAGGAAGGTGACCGATGTCGGCCCGAAACCAACCAGGCCCCACCGTGTATATTGAGCACCGAGGAGGACGACGGAATCGTGTACCGGACGCAAGACGAGGTGAGCCTATTGCGCGCGTCGCTCGAAGGGGAAACCGCGGCCTGGGGTGAGATCGTCATGAGGTACAAGGATGCAGTGTTCGGTCTGTGCCTCGGGTTCTTGAGGAACCGCGCCGATGCCGAGGACATTACCCACGACGCCTTCATTCGGGCCTACGTGAACCTACGCCGCTACAACCTGGAGCGGAAGTTCTCGACGTGGGTCTTCACGATCGCGGCCAACCTGTGTCGCAATCGCCTTCGCTACCGCCGGAACCATCCGGTGATGGAAGTCGATTTCGAGTTGGAGGGAAGCGCGGACCCGGCGCGGACCGTTGCCCGCGAGGAAAGGCAGGTCCGCGTGCGGACAGCGTTGAACTCGCTTCCGTATGCGTATCGGACGCCGCTCGTTCTGCGATTCTACAACGACCTCTCGTACAAGGAGATTGGGGACATCCTGGCCATCCCGGAAGGAACCGTGAAGACCAGGATTCACAGAGGCAAAGCTATGCTGAAGGAAATGTTCGACAAGGAGCGTGATCTTTCATGACTCTCGACGCACGCGATTCACTGGACGAGTTGCTTCGGGAAACGCTCCGACAGGACGTCGCGGCCGCCGCAGATTCGTTGGCAAGACTCGAGGAACGAGTCATGGAGAGTCTCGGCGAGCGGCTTCCCAAGCGCGGCATCCTCGGTAACCTGAAAGCGTTGGCCGCGCCAACGCGCGGCGGGCGGTGGGGGCAACTGGCTGTCGTTGGAGCCACAGCAGCCGCATTCCTTCTCGTCGGAACTCTACTCGGCGATCGACTGCCGTTCAGTCGGCACGAGGGGCCCCTGCTGTTCGGGGGAGCTCCCGCGGCCGCCACGAAGAGCGTCGCGTCGCGATCGTCGGCCGAGAACGGCGTCCTATTCATCCTTCCTGCCCTCAACGCGCGAGTGGTCTCCGTCGTGGGCAGCTTCAGCGAGTGGGAGCCCGTGCCGCTATCGGACGACGACGGAGACGGTATCTGGACGACGGAGATCCCGCTCCCCCCGGGCCGGTACGAGTATGCGTTCATCATCGACGGCCGTTGGTGGGGACAGGATCCCTCGGCGGATGAGTACATCCGAAGCTTCGGTGAGTACAGCTCTGTCCGCTACGTCGGGGGAGGAGGTGACGGCGCATGAGAGGGTATCGACTCATCGCTCTCGTCGCTGCATTGGCGTGCGTCGCGGCCCTAGGCATCGCGACGGCCGCGGTGACGCTCGACGACTTCGGCCGCGTCCTCGCCGCGATTCCGATCGTGAACGAGGCGCGCGTCATGGCGGCCTTCGAGCTCGGCCTCAAGGGCAGCTGCTGCGGGTTCCCCGTGGACGAGACGTATCGACTCTTCGAACGTCTGGCCGCCGTGCCGGGTTCAGCGGCGGACAAGGAGGCCATCGTGCTCGCGATCACCAAGGCCATCGAGCAGGGAATCCCCGTGGACAGTCTCCTGAACAAGGCGTTTGAGGGTCTGGCGCGAGCAGTCCCGCTCGTGCCCCTTGGGCAGCTCCTCGAGCAGCGTCTTCGGCTCCTCTTGGAGAGTCGGGACCTCTTCTACTCGAGAGGCATCTTCCGCGCGTCGCCGGGCGCGGCGGTGGCCGTCGGGGCGACGGCTCTTCCGCCCTCGCAGTTCGATGGCCTGTTGTCGAACTTCGGCGACGCCCTCGGCGACTACCTCGAGAGCGGAGGTAGCCCGTTCGAAGCCCAACAGATCTATGACGAAGTGCACGAACGCCTCACGCAGCTCAGCGGGTCCGTGCTGACTGCGAGCGATGTCGATCTCATCTTCAGCCGCATCGAGCCCGCGGATTTGACGCAGGTCGTACTCGCTGCGCTACGCTGATGGAAGACATGGACAAGGGAGTTCTAGGGAGGGAGATCATGAACGCAAGAATGTGGCGAACGGGGACGATTCTCGTCCTCCTCCTGTCGCTGGTCGCGCTGGCGGGGTGGGGTCAGGGAGTGGCGCCGAAAGGCATCATCCCCACGCCTCCCGAGAGTACAGCACTGCAAGTCAACATCTGGGTCGACCGCGGCGCGTACGCCGTGGGCGAGTCGATCACGATCCACTACAGCGTGAACAAGCCGGCCTACGTCTACATCTGGGACATCACGCCCGACGGGCAGGCGAACCCGTTCTTTCCAAACAGTCTGCCAGGCGGATCCAACAACTACGTGACGGCCGGGGAGCACACCGTGCCGGGCAGTTGGCAGGTCGTGCCACCCCTCGGGACGGAGTACTTGCAGATCTTGGCGACGACGTCGCCCGTCGACCCCTTCGCCGCGTCGACCGGGGATCCGCAGGCTTTGCAGGCGCAGGTCCAGGCCCAAATCCTCGGGATTCTGCCCGTCACGGAACGGACCTGGAATTTCACCAGCTTCGATATCGTGCAGGGATCGGTCCCTTCGTACGGTAGACTCAGCATTACGTCGACTCCTGCCGGAGCCTCGATCTACATTGACGAGGAGTACATCGGCTACACGCCCCGCTCCGTGTACGTCCCGGCCGGCTTCCGCCGCCTCGCGTTGGTCATGCCCGGCTACCAGACGTGGCAGAACTCAATCTACGTCATCGGCGGCCTCACGAGGACGATCAACGTGAACCTCGTCGCGTCGGCGCCGTCCAACCAGCCGCCGGTGTCGGTGTTCGTATACACGCCGACGCCCCCCGCCGTCGGAGAGTGGGTCCAGTTCAACGGGTCCGCCTCGACGGATGCGGACGGCTCGATCTCGACGTATGCATGGAACTTCGGCGACGGCTCGACGGGGAATGGATCGGTGATTTGGCATCGCTTCCTCTCGGGTGGCAACTACAACGTCACCCTCACAGTGACGGACAACCGCGGCGCATCCGTACCCAGCAGTCAGACAGTGCGGGTCGGATCGGCGAACCAGCAGCCTGTCGCGGCATTCTCGAACGACCCGGCGATCGGGACACCCGGGGGATGGATGCAGTTCGACGGCTCGACGTCGTATGACCTAGACGGAGCCATCGGCTCGTACGCATGGAGCTTCGGCGACGGCGCAACGGGCACGGGATCCGTCATTTGGCACCGATACACGTCGATCGGAAGCTACGTCGTCTCGTTGACGGTGACCGACAACCTCGGCGCACCCGGCACCTTGACACGCACCATTCAGGTCGGATCCACCAATCTCTCGCCTTCAGCCATCTTCACGGTGTTGCCGCCCTCGCCGTCCGTCGCCGCATGGGCGCGATTCGACGCCACGGCCTCCACGGACCCCGACGGCTCGATCGTGTCGTACCAGTGGACCTTCGGCGACGGGGCGACGGCAACCGGGAACATCGTCTACCACCAGTTTACGACTGCGGGAACGTTCCCCGTCACCCTGACGGTCACCGATAACGGCGGCGCCACGAATTCCACGACGCAGCCCGTGCAAGTTGGAACGCCGATGCAGGCGCCGGTGGCCTTGTTCACGTTCTCGCCCTCGTCCCCGATCGTCGGGTCTCCCGTCGTGTTCAACGCCTCGTCCTCGTACGATCCGGATGGGGTGATCGTGTCGTACCAGTGGGACCTCAACGGAGACGGTACGGTCGATACGACCGGAGCCACGGCGCAGGCCATCTACTCGAGCCCGCGCACGACCCTTGTGCGATTGACGGTCACGGACAACAGCGGGCTCTCCGCGTCGACAACCCAGACGATCGTCGTGTCGCTATCGGGCGGTGGGTCCTCGGGCGCGCCGGCCATGGGAACGACGGCCGGGTTCTTCGTGTGGGGCAGCGACACGTGGCATATCACCGTGAATGCCGGAGCCGGATGGATCGCGCCGCATAACTACCGCATTGAGCTGCGCACGGACGGCCAGTTCTCCGGGCTCAACGAGTCGTGGAGCGGCGGCGTCGCCCCGTTGGGCATCATCCCAACTCCGTCCACGAGCGGCAAGACGCTCATCCTCGAGGGCTCGATCCAGGCCGGATCGGTGGACTACACGTTCACCATCCCGGGGTCGACGACGATGTGGATGAGCTTCAAGATGGACCAGAATGGCGATGGCACGCTGGAGGAGTCCACGAGTTTCGTGTACCTGCGCTATCGAATGGTCCGCCCGCCGGCCAATCCGTTCGTCGTGGGGCTCCCGAGCGGAACAAGCGGCAGCCTCATCCCGTCGCTCAACTTCCGGATCGGGACCGCTCTAACGTATACGGAGACGACGCGGTTCGTGTTCTGGTCGACAACGATCGGCGCACTCGAAAGCCTCTAGACCCAAAGGTACTTTCAGAAGCGGGGCCACAGCGGCCCCGCTTCTCTTTCCGCGCTTGCCGTCTCGCGGAACCACGCGCTATGATCTTGACCATGAACGAGCGATACCTCGCCGTGGATTGGCTCTTGGATCACGCGACCATCGATCGTGAGGGGTTCTTCGATCGCTCGTCGTTCTCCGCGTTCGACGCCGTCTTCGTGGATCCCGTAGCGCTCCCACGTCATTGGGCGGACGGAACCGCGCCAGGTCCCGACGGCACGCGCAGGACGGACCCCGAGAGGGATCGTGGATTTGGCCGCACGATGTCCGGATGGATGTCGAAGCGCCGCGAAGAGGCGGACGACCTGTTGCGGCGGCGAGGAGGGCTCCTCATCTGTCGCCTCCACCCTCGCGGAGAAGCCTTGGAGATCGGGACTCCCGGAGCCCCCGCCGAGCGTATCGATCGCTACTCATGGTTACCGCACGTCGCTCTGGTCGATCGCCAGCACCAGTTTGCGTTCCCCTCCAACGGACGTTTCGTGGCGCGCCGCGGCCAGGACGTCATCGTCGAAGCGAGTGGCAGTCCGTTTGAGGAGTACCTGCGCACGTTCGAGGAACGGATCTCCTACAGCGCCGTGTACCAAGACCTTCTCTCCACTCCCCTCGAACGATTCGCGACCGTGCTGGCGCGCAATCGCGTCGGCGATGCCGTCGCCCTCGAGATCCCGGTCGACGAGGGCCGCCTGGTTCTCCTTCCTCCCGTGGAAGGCGTCTCACCTTCTCGCGAAGCCGACGTCCTCCTCACGTCGGTTCGCTCCGCTGCGGCGCGACCGGCGTTCGTCGCCGAGCCCGATTGGCTGCCCGCGTATGCCCTGCCGGGAGAAGAGGCGCTCGCCGACGAACTGGTCGGCCTGGTCGAACGTCGCGACACCCTGCAGGCAAAAGTGGAAGAGATCCAGGGCAAGCTCGAGGAGAAGACGCGGTTCAAGCGCATGCTCTACGGGAAGGGGCGAGTTCTGTTCGCCCGCGCGGCCGCCGACGCCTT
>Ga0315287_10007954_pt1 | contig 10670 bp, 8 predicted proteins | sample YL17G11_0_MG_FD_205037 | JGI IMG/M metagenome (GOLD analysis project Ga0315287, IMG submission 205037) | Sediment microbial communities from Yellowstone Lake, YNP, Wyoming, USA - YL17G11_0 | ecosystem: Environmental > Aquatic > Freshwater > Lake > Sediment | place: USA: Wyoming | collected...
CGATAAATAAAATCGCGGCAAAAGGGGCGATCGACCCCTTTGGAGAGGAAGGGATTTCATGACCAAAGCGGGCCTTTGGATTCTCGCGATCGGACTGTGTTTTTCAGTTTTCTCCGTCGCGGCGTGTTTCGATGCCCCCCCCTTGGCCTCGACCTTGCGCCAGGCGATCTTCGAGGCGGAAGACAGCCGCGCGCCGAACGAGGCCGCGCTCCGGGTCCTGACGGAAGCCGCAAAAAATCCGAACGCCGACATCCAACGCTTGGGCGTCCGAGCTCTCGGACGTTTGGAGCGTCCGGAGCTCGGCGACGCGATCGCCCCGCTTCTTGCAGCGGAAGACGCTGCGGTCAGGGCGGAAGCGGCCAATGCTTTGGGTCAAAGCGTTCATGCGCTCAAAGCGGGGCCGGGGGGAGGATCTGCCAGGGTAATCGCGGCGGCGGATCGTTTATCAGCCCGTTTGGCCGTTGAACGCGATCCTCGGGTTCGCGGTGTGATCGCCCAGACGATCGGACGACTTCCTTATCCTGAGATTTCCAGAATCCAGCGAGCGGAGGCCTTGATTCTCTCGGCGGCCGGTTCCGCGGCCGACCCTCTCGATCCGGCTCGACTTCCGGCCTTGCTGGGCGCCGCGCTTGGAGCCGAATCCCTCTACCGTTTGAATGCGAAAACGATTTCTCCAGGAGCGGATTCCGTTGCCCGGCTGAGGTCCATGGCGATCGGTCAACTCAAAACCTCGGCCGGAAATCCGTCGGCTGTCGAGATCGCCGCCCGCGTCCGTCGCCTTGCGGTCATGGCCTTGACCGCCGCCAAGAAGCTCGATGAAGCGACGCTGGTCTTGACAGTCGACGATCCGGATGAACAAGTGCGCCGTTTGGCCATCGCCGGACTCGGGGCGATCCCGCCGGGATCGATTTCCGCGGCGGTCGTTGAACGCTTCGTTCGCCGAGGTCTTCAGGATCCCTCCCGGATGGTCCGGTACGAAGCCCTGCGCCTTTTCGGACGGACGATGACCCCCGCCGATCTCGGACCGATTCTGGCCGCCGTCGAGGATTCGTCGAATCATGTTGCCCTGCTGGCCGTCGACTTGCTCGGACAAAAGGGATCGGGGCGGAACGAAGCTGTGTCGCTGCTCCAAACCCTCGCCAAAGGCTCCGCCGCTTCCGTTTCTATCCAAATCGCATTCCCGGTCGCAAAGACCTGGCAGGCCGAGGCCCACGCCTTGATCTCGCTGGCCAAAATCGCGCCCGGCTCCGCCCGGATGCTTCTCCCGGCCTTCGTTTCTTCGGTCGCTTGGCCGGTCCGGATGTATGCGGCCCGCGCGGCCGGAGTCCTCAAAGACGTCCCGACTCTGGAACGCCTGGCCGTCGATGTCCACGATAACGTCCGGGAGGCGGCCCTCTCCGGATTAATCGCCCTCAAGGGACATGAGATTGACGGTTTGTTGCTCGGCGCCCTCGCCCGTCCCGATTATCAGCTCATTCAAACGGCCGCCCTGGGTTTGAAGCAATGCCCGGCTCCCGAGAAAGCCCTCCCGGTCCTTTTCGCCTCGTTGGCTCGATTGACCGTCCAGGGGCGGGATACATCGCGCGATCCTCGTCTAGCCCTCCTCGAACGGATCGGGGAACTCGGCTCCGCGGCCCAAGCCGACGAAGTTGCTTTCTACACCGGCGATTTCGATCCGCGCGTCGCGGAAGCGGCGGCCGCGATCAGCGAACGGTGGACCGGCCGGAAGTCCGCGGTCCGTCCGCATCTTCGGCCGATCGTGTCCGCCCGATTTGAAGACATCGAAAAATTGCGAGATGCGACCGTCCGGGTGACGATGGCCGGGAACGGCGGATTCGAAATGAAACTGTTGGTCGACGAAGCCCCGGCCACGGTCGCCCAATTCGTCGCCCTCGCCCGGGCCGGATACTACAACGGCCTCACTTTTCATCGGGTCGTACCCAACTTCCTGCTTCAGGGCGGGAGCCCCGGGGCCAACGAATTCATGGGGGACGGACCCTATCTCCGCGATGAAGTCGGGCTGGAGTCGCATGCGCGGGGCGCCGTCGGCATCTCGACGCGGGGACGGGATACCGGCGACGCGCAGATCTGCCCCGATGTCGTCGACAATGTCCGGCTCGATCACGACTATACCGTATTCGCCCGGGTGATTTCCGGGATGGAGGTCGTCGACCGAGTCCTGGAATGCGATGTCATCGAGAAGATCGAAGTGATCGTCGGTCCCGGCTCGAAATAAGATCCTTGATTGATCGGAGCGGGTCCCTCGCCAGGGGTATCCCCGTCCGTCCTCGCTCCACCCATCCCCCGGTGGGGCCCTTCCGCTCCGGGCGGGCGGGGATACCCCATGGCTTTCCCGCTCCGGATCGTTTCGGGACTCGAAGTCGGTGAGGTAATAATTTCAGGGATTGGATTTAAATGAGGCGGGCGCCCGCGGAGGGGATCACAATCCGCGGCTCGATGGGATGACCATAGGCCCGGTTGTATGCGGCCGCCAAGGCTTCGCCGATCGCGGCCGCGCGATTCGATTCGATCAGGGCGACGATGCTTCCGCCGAATCCGCCGCCGCTCAATCGTGCGCCCAGGACTCCGGGAATGACCCGGGCCGCGTCGACCAGCGTATCCAATTCGGGGCAGGAATTCTCGAAATAAATCCGGGAACTGTCGTGGGAGGCGAACATCAACCGGCCGAACTCGGCCGCGTTGCCGAGGCGGAGAGCCTCGACGCCCCGCAAGACACGTTCGTTCTCGCCGACCGGGTGAGCGGCCCGTTTCCAGACGGCCGGATCGAGCCGGCCGCGGTGGGCTTCCATGTCGGCCCCAGTGACATCCCGCAGGGCTTTGATTCGAGGTCCGAGTTCGCGGGCGAAGTACGCGGCGGCCTGTTCGCACCGTTGACGGCGTTCGTTGTATTCCGAGTCGACGAGGGCATGTTTGACGGCCGTATTGGCGATCATGAAAGCATAGTTGTTCGGAAGGGAAACGGCATCGACGACTAAAGAACGAAAATCAGTAAAGACCAAGGCGTGCTCTTGACCGAAGAGGCTCGAGATCTGATCAAGCAGGCCGCAGCGGACGCCGGCAAATTCGTGTTCGGCTTTCTGGCCGATTCTGGCCAGGTCGATTTTATCCGGGACGATCCCGTGAAGCGCGGCGATGGCCAGGCCCGAGGCGATATCCAGCGCGGCCGAGCTCGACAAGCCCGCTCCGACCGGAATGTCGCCGATCTGGGTTCCGAAAAATCCTCTGGGGGTGAAGCCGTATTTTTCTTGAAGGAAGGTGAAAACCCCGCGGCTGTAATTTGACCACCGTTCTTTGTCGGTTCGTCCGGGTTCGGCGGCCGGACAACGGACGCTTTTCTCGAAGTCGGCCGAATACAAGGTGCAGGTCGCGTCTCCCGATGACGAGAGGCCATAGGCGATTCCGGCGTCGATCGCCGCGGACAAGACGAATCCCTCGTTGTAGTCGGTGTGATTGCCCAGGATTTCGATCCTCCCGGGGGCATAGGCGACGATCTCGGGGTCGAGACCATGGAAGGCGCGATGTTTCTCTCGGAGCCGGGTCGCGAGTTCGGTCATGAACGGCACTCCTGAAGGCGAATCGCGCGAAGCCTGGATTGGTTTCGACAACCCGGTCATGATACTCGGGTGTTGGTTTGACCGCAATACGGACAGCCGACGATCCCGGATTTTAGAACGAGGCGGCGGCCTGGCGGATCAGGGTGACGATGTTGCCGGGGAACAGCCCGAGTTGGAGAACAGCGTAGAGGCAGATCAACAAAACGAGATAAACGGCGGGATTTTCGGTGTCAACGGCCGGTTCCTGATCGGGCTCTTTCATGAACATGACCACAACGATCCGAAGATAATAATAGACGGAAACAAGGCTGGTCAGGACGCCGACCAAGGCCAAGATCAGGTGTCCCGCGCGAACCGCGGCGCTGAAGACATAGAATTTCGCCAGAAATCCGCCCGTCGGCGGGAATCCGGCCAGGGAGACGAGAATAACGGCGAAAATTCCCCCGATCCATGGATACCGGCGTCCAACGCCGGCGAGATCGTCGAGATCGAGGGCTTCACGACCTGGACCGCCGAGGGCGATCATCGCGCCGAACGCCCCGATGCCCAGAAAGAGATAATTCGTCAGATAGAACAAGAGCCCGGACGGATCGCCGGCGACGACGGCGATCAGCATATACCCGGCCTGAGCGATGCTGGAATAGGCCAGGATCCGTTTGAGGTTGCGTTGACGGAGAGCCGCGAAATTGCCCAGGATCATGGTCGCGACGGCGATCCCGGCGAGAAAACTGAAAACAGCCTCTTTTTTCAAGCCGTCCTGGGCGTAGGGGATGAGAAGGCGGAGCAAAACGACAAAGCCGGCGGCCTTGGGGGCGACGACAAAGAAGGCCGTGACCGGCGTCGGCGCGCCTTCGTAGACGTCAGGTTGAACCATATGGAAGGGAACCAAAGCGATCTTGAAGGCCAAGCCGCAGATGACCAGCGCCAAGCCGGCGAGGGCGAGCGAGGATGATATCGCCGCAGGAAGAGCTGGAGCGTCGAGCGTCCGCGCGCCGCCGTAAAGAAGAGCCAAGCCGAAGACAATAAAGGCGCCTGCGAACGAGCCGATGAGAAAATACTTGATCGCGGATTCCACCGATCGTTCGTCCCGCCGCTTCAATCCGGCCAGGGCGTAACTCGAAACCGAAAAAACTTCGAGGCCGAGGAACACGACCAGAAGGTTGACCGTGGCCGTCATGATCACGAGCCCTGTGACGGCCAACAGCATGAGTCCATAGAACTCGCCGTGATTCATCTCCTGCTGGATGAGAAACCGCATTCCCAGAAGAATCGCGAAAGCCCCGGCCGCGAGAAAAAGGAACGCGAGAAACAAGGCCGCATCATCCCAGCGGAGGAGGCCGCCGAAGGCCTGGGCGCCGCGCCCCCAAAGAAGTCCGGCGAAAATCCCAGCGATGACGAGCGTCGCCAGCGAGATCACGGCCAGAGGAGTTTTGTTTTCGCTTTGAAGGAAGGCTTCGGCTAAAAGGACCAGGATTGTCCCGATGACGAGCGCGGCGAGCGGGGCGAGAACGGTTCCGCCGGTCATCTCTGTCCCTCCGCGTTCCCGGCATTCTTTCGTCCGCCGAGGTTCGGCGCGGCCGTCGTTCGGTCCGCCTCGACGAAGATTTTCTCGCGATTCTTGACCAACGAGACGTAGCGGGCCACCGTCGCGTCCATTTTCCGGAGCAACGTTCCGGGGAAGAGGCCGAGCCAGAACATCAGGACAACGATGGGAACCAGGACGGCGAGTTCCCGGAGCGAAAGATCCTTGAACCCGGCGACCCGGTCGTTTTTCACGGGGCCGTGACAAACCTGCTGGAACATGCCCAAAAGGTAAGCCGCGGCCAGGATGACGGTCGTAACGGCGATGATCGCCCAAACCTGATTCGCGGCGAAGACGCCGAAGAAGCAAAGGATCTCGCCGACGAAGCCGTTCAAACCGGGCAAGCCGATCGAGGAGAGTACAGCGATAAGGAACAAGCCGGCGAAGACCGGCATTTTCCGGCTGACGCCGCCGAAAGCGGCGATGAGGCGGGTCGAAGCCCGCTCATAGAGAAGACCGACGCAAAGGAACAGCATTCCCGTGCTCAAACCATGATTCAGCATCTGGACAATCGCCCCTTCCAAGCTTTCTAGATTCCAAGCGGCGATGGCGAGCAGGATGAGCCCCATATGACTGACGCTCGAATAGGCGACAAGCGCTTTGACGTCCTTCTGGATGAGGGCCATCAATCCGCCGTAGATGATTCCGATCAGGGCCAGGACGGCCAGTCCAGGAGCGAATCGGGCGACGGCATCCGGGAAGAGGGGAAAGGCGAAGCGGATGAATCCGTACGCTCCCATCTTCAGCAAAACGGCCGCCAGGAGGACGGACGCGCCGGTCGGCGCCTCGACATGAGCGTCCGGAAGCCAGGTGTGAAAGGGGAACAGCGGAACCTTGATGGCGAAGGCCAGTCCGAAGGCGAGAAAGAGCCACGTTTGGGCCGCCGGCGAGAGCGTCAAACGGTACAAGTCGAAAATATTCAGGGAAAAAGTCCCCGTGGCCTTGGCGAAGGCGCTCTGGAGGACGAAAATCCCGACCAGCATCAGAAGGCTTCCGGCCATCGTATAGAGGACGAATTTCGTCGTGGCGTAGACCTTCCGCTTCCCGCCCCAGATCCCGATGAGGAAATACATCGGAAGGAGGGCCGCTTCCCAGAACACGTAGAAAAGGAACATATTGAGGGAGAGGAAGACGCCGATGATCCCGGTTTCGAGAAGGAGCATGAAAAAGAGGTATTCCTTGATCCGATCCCGGATCGAGGACCAGGAGGCGAGAAGGACCAGAGGAACGAGAACCGTCGTCAGGAGCACGAGATAGAGACTGATCCCGTCCACGCCAAGATGGTAATGAATTCCGTAGCCGATCCAAGCGCTCCTCTCCACCCATTGCGGGCCGGCTTCGCCGCCGTCGAAGCGGACGGCCATGATCAGCGAGAGAATCAGCGCCGCCGCGGCGAAAATCATCGCCGTGACATATAAACGGCGTTTTTCCTCCCGCGGGATGAAAATCAAAACGATCGCTCCCGCCAGCGGGAGGAACGTGATCAGGCTCAACAGCGGCGCGTTCATATTAAAAGAGAAGGACTCCTAAGAAAATCAGAACTCCGAGGAGGATCGCCAGGGCGTAATCCTTGATCAGACCCGTTTGAATAATTCCGGCGGCTTTTCCGAAAAAGCCCGCGGTTTTGGCCGTTCCGTCGACCGCCGCGTCGATGATCCCGAGATCGAACCGGCGGTAGGTCCATTCGGACGCCCGGACCAGAGGATTCACGATGACCGCTCCATAAATCTCGTCGACGAAATATTTATGGGATAAAAGGTCATAGAGCCATGGGATACGGGCGGCCCAGCGGGAAGGGAGAGCGGTGTTTTTCAGATAGAAGAGAGCCGCGAGGCCGATCCCCATCGCCGCCGCGGCAACGGAGGCGAAGATCAAGGACCATTCCGTTCCCGCGCTCAGATGACCTTCGGCCGCGGGCCGAAGGACCGGTTCCAGAAAGCCGGCGAACAGGTTCGCCCGTTTTCCAAGCAGGGCCGGCAGTCCGAGGTATCCGGCCGCAACAGATAAAAATGCAAGGATCATCAGCGGGACGGTCAGGATCGGGGGGGATTCGTGAAGATGAGATTTGGCCCCCGGCGAGAGCCGAGCTTCTCCGAAAAAGGCGAGGAAGACCAATCGGAACATGTAGAAAGCGGTCAAGACCGCGCCGGCCAGTCCGAGAGCCCCAACGAAATACCGGCCCTGGGCGAAGGCCTGGGTCAGAATAGCGTCCTTGGAGAAAAAACCGGAGAGAAAAGGCACCCCGGCGATGGCCAGGGCTCCGATCAAAAAGACGGGATAGGTCCGGGGAAGCCGCTTCCTCAAACCGCCCATCTTCCTCAGATCCTGCTCCCCGGACAGAGCGTGGATCACGCTCCCGGCGGCCAGGAACAAAAGGCTCTTGAAGAAGGCATGGGTGAACAGATGGAAGATGCCGGCGCCGTAAGCGCCGACGCCGCATCCGAGAAACATATAGCCGAGCTGGGAAATCGTGGAATAGGCCAAGACCCGTTTGATGTCGTTCTGGACGAGGGCGATCGTCCCGGCATAGACGGCGGTCAGGGCGCCGACAAGGGCCACGACCTGGCCGGCGGCCGGAGCGAGGTCATAGAGAAGATTCAACCGGGCGACCATATAAACGCCGGCGGTGACCATGGTCGCGGCATGGATCAGGGCGCTGACGGGGGTCGGCCCTTCCATGGCGTCCGGAAGCCAGATATAGAGGGGGATTTGAGCGGATTTTCCCGCCGCTCCGACGAAAAGAAGGAGGGCGATCAGGGTCGCCGCGGCCGGAGGAATGACCGCTCCGAGGGCGGCGGATTCGATCCCGTAAAATGAGGTTGTCCCGACGACGGCAAAGAGAAACAGGATTCCCAGGAGAAAGCCCGCGTCGCCGATCCGATTGACGAGAAAGGCTTTTTTTCCGGCAGCCGCGGCGCTCGGCTTCTCGAACCAGAAGCCGATCAGGAGGTAGGAACAAAGCCCGACGCCCTCCCAGCCGACAAACATCAGGACCATGTTTTCGGCCAGAACGAGAATCAGCATGGCGAAGGTGAAGAGGTTCAGACAGGCGAAATAGCGTCCGTAATCCCGGTCCTTGGCCATATAGCCGATCGAATAAACATGGATGAGGAGACCCACGCCCGTGACTACGAACGCCATGATCGCGGTCAGAGGGTCGAATCGAAAGGAAAAATCAGCCTGAAGGCGGCCCGCCGAAATCCAGGGGAAGATTGTCCGGGACAGGATCCGCTCTCCGGAGGAGGAGGCCGCCGGAAGTCCAATGAACGCCGCCACGGACAAGACGAAGGATATCCCCACCGCCAGCGAGGCTTGGAGGGAAATAAATTTCCGCGGGAGACGGCGGCCGAAGAGAAAAAGAACCAAGGCGCTGAGCGCGGGCGCCGCGGGGATGAAGATATAGAACGGCATTCGATCAGCCCCTCATCCCGTTCTGGTCCTCGGTCCGGATCGACCTTCGCCGGCGAAAGACCAGGAGAACGATGGCCAGGCCGACGGCCGCTTCAGCCGCGGCCACGGTCATGACGAAGAAAACGATCGCTTGGGCGTCGGCCCGATCGATGGTTCGGGCCAGGCCGAGAAAGGCCAGGTTGGCGGCGTTCAGCATGATCTCGACGGCCATGAACTGGGTGAGCAGATCGCGCTTGACAAAAAAAGCGACGACGCCAAGGACGAACAGGATGACGCTCAAACCGAGGACGGTCGTCGTGGTCATGACTCCGGCTTCTCCTTTTTCCCCAGAACGACGGCCCCGACGAGTGCGGCCAGGATCAGGACGGACGTGATTTCAAACGGATAAAGGTAGGTCGTGAACAGGCTGCGGCCGACGGCCGCAGGCCCGGCCGAACCGCCGTCGAACGCAAAGTTGGAGTCGAAAAGCCCGCGCAAGGCGAAGCCCAATTCAACGAGGAGGATCAGGCCCATCGCCCCGCCGAGGTATTTGGCCCGCTGCCGGCGCTCCGGGGCGATCGCCTCGCGGGGATCGATCATCATCAGGACGAAGAGGAAGAGGACCATGATCGCTCCGGCGTAGACCAGGATCTGGATGACGGCGGCGAACGCGGCGTCGAGAAGGCCGAAGATCCCTCCCAAAGCGGAGAAAGCCAGGACGAGAAAGAGCGCGTTATGGCCCTGGTTGCGGGAGAGGATCATGGCCGCGACCGCGCCGACACAGAGCACGGCCAAGACCCAAAAAATCAAATCGGCTGTCATGAATGCGGAGGAATTATAGTGTTTTATGAATTCTTTTGACAAGCCCGGAATTTCTGTTATAATGAACGGCGTCTGCGGGGTAGAGCAGCCTGGTAGCTCGTCGGGCTCATAACCCGGAGGTCGTTGGTTCAAATCCAACCCCCGCTACCAACCGAATATTTTTTTCCCTTTATAAAGCGAGGCCTTGGGCCTCATTTTAATCCCCATCGCGGAAATCCACGGAGGATCGATTTCATTTTTGCGAAATAAACGGAGCGGCTCCCCGTCCTTTTTGTTCAGCGAGTATTAATAATTAGGATTTCCGCCTTTGACAAATGCAAATTGCGCCTCTGGTGGCCGATTAAATTGACCAGCTCATACAAAATGGATTTTTCGTACTCGCTATCGGACAACTCCGGATTTTGGAGAAGATCCCTCAGGGCGACTTCCAGCGCCTCGATCGGCGTACCAGGGGGAACCGACAATAGATATCGGGTATGGGAAATCTCAATCCGTTTCAACCAGGAGATTTGTTCCAAGGCTTTGCTCGGACCGACGACAATCAGTGATTCACCCGGCGCCATTTCGACAAGTTCTACAGGCTTGAAGCGTCCATGGTCGGTCCCAAAGACCGCCTCCGTGACCTTGACCACGGCCCGAGCCCGATCCGAATCAATCTGGGCAAGCTGATCCAAAATTCGCTTCGGCAACGTCATCGTGACAGGATGATGCGGTTCCCGAAATTTCGGGGGACGCCCGCTCCGAATAGTTTTTTCTTTCAACGGCATGCTTCATAATATAAATCAATTTGTTCTCTATTTCAACATTAATATTATGGCATCCTTATCGGGAACGCGGCTCCAGCTTGCTCCAGAAGATGGGCCGTATATCGCGTATTCAACATCGCATCCTGGCGATTGTATTATCTTCCCTTTATTGACATTTTTCCTAATATAAACGGCAAATCAGAGCGGAGATCGACGGGGACATAAAAAAAATTACAGTTTGCTTAAAATATTAAAATATTGTCTTGTCTTGTTCATATATATATGTTATAAGTCGAACTTCTGTATAATATCAAAGTAAAAACATGATGAGAAATTTCTGACTTTGGGAGGAAATATTGAAAAAAATATTCTCGGTTTTTGTCATTGCCATGATCGCCGCCTTTCTCAATGTTGCTCCGTCGGCCGCCCAGACCGGGGCCGCCCTTAAAGAAATCTCCACCCAGAAAGACGGCAATCGGCTCATTGTTCAAATCAAAATCGGCGGAGCTTATACCTTCGAATCGGCGATTCTCCAGGCGCCCCCGCGCTTTGTCG
>Ga0315287_10007956_pt1 | contig 10668 bp, 9 predicted proteins | sample YL17G11_0_MG_FD_205037 | JGI IMG/M metagenome (GOLD analysis project Ga0315287, IMG submission 205037) | Sediment microbial communities from Yellowstone Lake, YNP, Wyoming, USA - YL17G11_0 | ecosystem: Environmental > Aquatic > Freshwater > Lake > Sediment | place: USA: Wyoming | collected...
CCGGGCGGGCCGCGCCACCCGTGGACGGTCCGCGCGGCCCACGGGCGCGCGCGGCACCCTGACCGCTGCCAGGCACGGACCGTGGCGTCGGGGCGGACAGCGCATTCGTCGTCGCACGGCACGGACGGTGGCGCCGGCGCGGACGGCGCATCCTTCATCGCGCGGCACGGACCGTGGCGGCGTGGGCGGGGGGCACGCATGCGAGTCGGTCGCACGCGGACGCTCCGATGCGGGGTGAGTCCCTCATCGCGGGCGCCTCAAGCCGCCAGCACTTTCGCGCGCATCTCCGCTCAACAGGCGCGGCGGCGCCCGAAGCCCGCGATGAGGGACTCGCCCCGCATGCGCATGGGCACGAAAAGAGACCGGCGGGCTCTGGCTGGAATTTCAATCGAGATCCGACCCCAATCTCACCAGTTTCAACGCCACTTTCACTCCCACCGATCGACCACCATGCGGATCTCGAGGTCGGGGTAGGTGATCCGCAGGCGGACGGGCCGCCGTGCGGCCGGATCCGGGTAGTCGTAGACGATCTCCCAGCCCGCCTGGCGCAGCAGCGACACGCGCCCTTCGCGATCGGTCTCGATCGCATACGCCGCGTCGGCGTGCGGCGCGGCGCGTATCCACGCGGCGAGCCCCTCGACCGGCAGGCGGAAGCCCAGCGTGCGCTCGGTGAGCGTGGTCCAGTCCGCCGCCTCGTCGCGGCGCCCTTCGGCGGTGCGCACTTCCACGCGCCTGGCCGCCGTGTCGCCCGACAATTGCGCGATCGTCTGCCCCAGCGGGGACGTCACGGTAAGCGCATCGCGCGGCGGATCGTGGCTCCAGGTGAAGTGGACGGTGGCGGCGTCGCTGCCGTAGCGCGCCGAGAGGCGGCCCTCGGCGGTGAACGGCTCGGCCGCGGACGCGAAGGGGGCGGGGGGCGCCGTCCCCGACGGCGAGGGTCCCGCGCACGCGACGAGCAGCAGCAGGACTCCTGCAGTGAAAGCCCGAGCCATGACCTGCGCCGCGCAGCCCGACTGCCGCATCCTCGCACGCGCCCCGGGCGTGACGAGCGTGCCCGACGTCAGCGCGACAGCCTGCGAACGGTGTCGAGCAGCAACTGGTTGTCCGGCGTCGCCTTCAGCTGCGACTGCCAGACTTCCTGCGCCTTTGCGCGCTCGCCCTTGACCCAGAGAACCTCGCCCAGATGCGCGGCGATTTCGGCGTCGGGTCGCTCCGCCATCGCCCGGCGCAGGTAGGTCTCGGCCCCGTCGAGCTTGCCCATCCGGTACATCGCCCAGCCCATGCTGTCGAGGATGAACGGATCATCGGGCGAGAGCTTCAGCGCCTTTTCGATGAGGTCGAGGCCCTCCGCGATGCGCGGCGTGCGATCGACCAGCGTGTAGCCGAGCGCGTTCAATGCCTGCGCGTTGTCCGGCGTCAGCTCGAGCAGCCGCCGCAGGCGCGCTTCGGCCACGTCGATCTGGTCGAGCTTCTCGGCGACCATCGCCGTGTCGTACAGGAGGTCCGGCTGGTCCGGATGCTCGGCAAGCGCCTTGGTCAGGACGGCGAGCGCCCCGGCGGCGTCCCCGTTGTCGCGCAGGAGTTGCGCCTCCGTCTGGCGGACCTGGACCCGCTGGTCGATCGTCACCGCGGAGAGGGCGGCGAGGTACGACCGCGCCTCGTCCATGCGATTCTGCTTGGCCAGCATGGCCGCAATGCGCAGTTTGGCGAGCCACGCCCGCTCGCCCTCGGGCACGGCGCGATAGCGCTCGATCGCGAGCCCGTAACGGCCGGTCTCCTCCGCCACCTGTGCGAGATAGTACTCGACCACGCCGTTCTCGCCGTAATTCGCGCGCTGCAGATCCGCGAGCAATTCCTCCGCCTTCGCCCAGTCCTTCATCTGCACGGAAAGCGCCGCCGCGCCGAACTCGAACTCGCGCGCGTCCTTGTTGCGCTCCCACAGCTGCAGGAAGACATCGCGCGCATCTGCATAGCGCTTCTGCTCGACGTAGAGCTCCGCCAGCGCGCCGGACACCGCACGCATGTCCGGGTTGGCCTTGAGGACGCCCTTGAGATAAGCGATCGCCGCCGCGGGCGACTCCTTGCCGACGATCTCCGACTTGAGCAGCAGCGCGCGCTCCCACCCCGGCTTCAGCACGAGGGCGCGATCGACGGCACCCGTCGCCGCGGCCAGCGTGCCGATGTCCTTCAACCCCGTGTTGTAGGCGGCAAGGGCCACCGCAAAGTGCGCTTCCGGCACGTTCGGATACGGTTCGGCGACCGCCGCGACCAGCCGGTAGGTCGCCGCCTTGTCCGGCTCCTGGCCCAGAAGCTGGTTGATCTGCAGGAACGCGTCGGCCAGCGCCGTGGGGGAACCGGCGGCCTGCGCGAGCGCGCGCTCGACCTGCCCCTTGAAATCGCTTTCCGCGACTTCGCCGCCCGAGCCGCGGCCCGCCGCGGCGATCACCTGTTTGGGGCGGTCCGCCGTCGGGTCGAGCGCGCTCCAGAGCTCCGCCGCCTCCAGCGCAAGCGCGCGCTGGCGGGTCGCGACGCTGATTTCGGTGGCGCGGCGTGCGAGCGCGACGTCCTTCGCCTCGCGTGCCGATTCGTAGTACGCGCGCGCCGCGAGCGCGGGGTCGCCGCGCTGGAGGGCGATGTCTGCGATCAGCAGCCGGTACATGAGGTCGGCCGTCAGCACGCCGGAGGACTCGCGGCCGGCGGGCGGGTTCGTCTTGTCGGCTGCGGGCGGGGCGAGCGGGGCGTCCGCCTGCGCCATGGAAATGCCGGGCACCGCGATGATCAGCAGCGCCGCCGCGACAGCAGTCGCGAACGGTCGAGGGCGGGAGCGCGGGCGGACTTCGGCCATCGTGGGGATCCTGAAACGGTCGCGGCGCCCGGGACTCCGGGCGCGGCAGGTCAACGCAAAGCGCCGCCCCGGCGGCGCGGGGTCGGATGGTCGGCGAAGCATCTTAGGGTATATTCGGCGCCCGAACAAACGGGACCGGCACGCTGCCGATCGGGCGGTTCACCCGACCGCACGCGCTCATGGATCGCTGACAATGCCGGAACTCCCCGAAGTCGAGACAACGCGCCGCGGCCTGTTCCCGCACGTCGTCGGCCGCCGAATCGTGGCCGTGAATGTATACGACCCCCGTTTGCGCTGGCCGGTTCCCCACGACCTCGCGCAACGGCTGGTCGGACGCGCCATCGACGGGCTCGACCGGCGCAGCAAATACCTGCTGTTCCGCCTCGGCGAGGGCACCCTGCTGGTGCATCTCGGCATGACGGGGAGCCTGCGGGCGTTCTCGCGATCGCCGCCGCGCCGCCTGCATGACCACGTGGACCTGGTCCTGGACGACGGGGTGACGTTGCGCTATCACGACCCCCGCCGCTTCGGCGCGATCCTGTGGGTTGCGGATCCGGCCGAACGCCATCCGCTGCTCGCGCGCCTCGGGCCCGAGCCCTTCGACCCGACGTTCGACGCCGGCTACCTCTGGCGCGCCACTCGCCGCCGCAGCGCGGCGATCAAGCTGGCGCTGATGGACAACCACGTGGTGGTCGGGGTCGGCAACATCTACGCGAACGAAGCGCTGTTCCGGGCCGGGATCCGGCCGACAACCCCGGCAAACCGCGTCTCGAGGGCGCGCCTCGCGCGCCTCGTGGACGAAGTGCGCGCCACGCTCACGGACGCGATCGCCAAAGGCGGCTCCACCCTGCGCGATTACGTCGACAGCGCCGGGGAGCCCGGATACTTCCAGCTCGAGCACTTCGTCTACGGTCGCACCGGCCTCCCGTGCCGCGTCTGCGGCGCGCCCATCCGGACGCGCCGGCAGGGCGGCCGCGCAACCATGTACTGCGCCGCCTGCCAGCGCTGACGCCTCGGGCGCGGCGCCGGGCCGCTGACGATTGCGCAGCAACCCGCGGCTGCGCTATGGTAAATTAGCTCGCTACGGCATGCCCGCGATCCCGCCCCCGGCACGGGGGAAGCGCAGGAGAGTCGAATTGAAGCCGACCCGCGACCTCGCAGCCCGTTTCGAAGCCTACGGCGACTGGCGACGCCGTCTTTCGGCCGGCATTTCCGGACTGCGTGACTGGCTGCAGCAGCAGGACCTTGCCGACGCGCAGGTCGAGCTCAAGCTGCAGCATCTGAAGCAGCGCCTCCAGCGCGACCAACTGGTCGTCGCCTTCGTCGCCGAATTCTCGCGCGGCAAATCGGAATTGATCAACGCGATCTTCTTCGCCGATTTCGGCAAGCGGCTGCTGCCGTCCTCGGCGGGGCGCACGACCATGTGCCCCACCGAGCTGCTCTACGACCCCGCGGTTGCGCCGTCGATTCGCCTGTTGCCGATCGAGACGCGGTCGAGGGAAGCGAGCGTGGCCGAATTCAAGCGCTATCCGGAGGAGTGGACGGTGATGGCGCTCGACCTCGCTTCGGCCGACCAGATGGGCAAGGCGCTGGGGCAGGTCTCACAGGTCAAGCGCGTGCCGGCCGCGGACGCCGCGAATTGCGGCTTCCACGATGTCGACGGCGCCGCCGATGACTCCGTGGACATTCCCTGCTGGCGTCACGCCATCATCAATTTCCCGCATCCGCTGCTGCAACAGGGCCTCGTGATCCTCGACACGCCCGGACTCAACGCGATCGGCGCCGAGCCCGAGCTCACGCTGAGCCAGCTTCCCGACGCGGATGCGGTGCTGTTCGTTCTTGCCGCCGACGCCGGCGTGACGAAGACGGATCTCGACGTGTGGACGCAGCACCTTGCCGGCGACGAGGCGGCGGCAAAGGCCAACCGCATCGTCGTCCTGAACAAGATCGACGGACTGTGGGACGAGTTGAGGACCGGCGCCGACGTCGATGCCGAGATCGCCCGGCAGACGGCGGACTCCGCACGGGCGCTGGGTGTCTCTGCGACCCAGGTTTTCCCCGTCTCCGCGCAGAAGGCGCTGCTCGCGAAAGTCAACGGCGACGACGCGCTGCTCGCGCGGAGCCAGCTGCCCGCGCTCGAGACCGCGCTGTCGCGGCGGATGATCCCGGCCAGACGCGAGATCGTCGGCAGCGCCATCCGCGCCGAGGTCCGCGCGCTGGCTGCGTGCGCAAGAACGACGCTCGAAGCCCGGCGGGACGGCGTGGCGGCGCAGCTCGCGGAGCTTGGCGAACTGCGCGGCAAGAATCAGGACGTCGTGGTGCACCTCATGGAGCGCATCGGCGACGAGAAGGCGTTGTTCGAGCGCGGCCTGCAGCGGTTCACGGCGTTGCGCACCGTGTTCACCGAGCAGGCGAACCGGCTGTTCGACTGCGTCGGGGTCGATGCCCTGCGCGCGAATGCGGGCGAGACCCGGCGCGGGATCGAAGCCAGCCCGTTCACCAAGGGCATTCGCGGCGCCATGGGCAACTTCTTCGCGACGATCCACGCCGATTTCGACCGCGCCGCGAAGGATGCGGCCGAGATCCAGGCGCTCATGCTTGCGATGTACGCCCGCTTCGCCGAGGAGCGCAACCTGGAGCGCCTCGCCCCGCCGCCGTTCTCGATGCTGAAGTACCAGAAGGAAATCGAACGGCTCGAGCGCGCCTACAACACGCAGTTCAACACATTGTGGAACATGGTCAGCAAGGCCAAGTTCACGCTGATGCGGCGATTCTTCGAGACCATCGCCTCGCGGGTAAAGCACGTCTACGAGATCGCCAACCGCGACGTCGACACCTGGCTGCGGGCGCTGATGTCGCCGCTCGAAACCCAGGTCCGCGAGCATCATCTGCAGCTGCGCCGCCGCCTCGACAGCATCAAGCGAATCCAGACCACGAGCGGGGAGCTCGAGGCGCGGGTGCGCGAACTCGAAGAGTCGGTCGCTGCGCTGGCGGGGCAGATCAGGGCGCTCGACGATGAGGTGGCGGCGATCGATTCCGTCATCGCACAGGGGGACGCGCTGCCGCTCGCCGCCAACGGCTGACCGTCACCCGATCTTCTTCGCCGCCATCAGCCCCTCGTACTTGAGGCGCAGCTGATCCTTCGTTTCCACGTGGTCCGGGTTGACCGGGATGCAGTCGACCGGACAGACCTCCACGCATTGCGGCGTGTCGAAGTGCCCGACGCACTCCGTGCATTTCGCGGGGTCGATCACGTAGATCTCCGTCCCCTGCGATATGGCGTCGTTCGGGCATTCCGGCTCGCACACGTCGCAGTTGATGCATTCGTCGGTGATGACCAGGGCCATCGCGCCTCTTCCCCGGTTCGTCCGGACGGCAACGCGGCGCCGGCGCTAGCCGGGACCCGCGGCGCCGCCGGCGCCCAGCTTCGCCCTGAGCCTCTTCATGACCGAGGGAGGGACAAACTCCGCGACGTTGCCGCCGAAGCGCGCGATCTCGCGCACGATCGTGGCCGAGATGAACATGTACTGTTCCGACGGGGTCAGGAACAGGGTCTCGACGTCCGGATAGAGATGCCGGTTCATCCCGGCCATCTGGAATTCGTACTCGAAATCCGACACCGCGCGCAGGCCGCGCAGGATCGCCCGGCCACCCTGGGAGTGCACGAAGTCCATCAGCAGCGACGAAAAAGGCATCACCCGGACGTTGCGGAACGGCGCCAGCACCTCCTCGGCCATCGCGACCCGTTCGGCCGTGTCGAAAAACGGCCGCTTCGCCGCGCTGTCGGCGACGCCGACCACCACCTGGTCGAACAGTCGCGCCGCACGGCGCACGAGATCCTCGTGGCCGCGGGTGAAGGGGTCGAAGGTGCCGGGATAGACGATGGTCAGCATGGCGGCTCGGTTCTGGCGAAAAGATGATAATGCACCTGCCCTGCCTTGTCGCTGCGCCAGGTCGCCAGCGCGGCCGGTGGCGAGAGGGCATGGCCTGCTTCGGCGAAGAGGTAACCGCCCGGCGCGAGGCGCTGCGCACAGGCGGGGAGCAGCCACTCCCACGGATCCTCGCGGAACGGCGGGTCGAGGAAGATCACGTCGAAGTCGCGCCGCTCGCCGGCAATCCATGCCCTGGCCTGCGCGCAGTGGGTCTCCAGCGCCGGGGTGCCGAAGGCTTCGCCCGTCGTCCGGAGCGCGTCGATCAGCGCGCGATTGCGATCGACTGCCACCGCCAGCGCGGCGCCGCGGGACAGCGCTTCGAGCGACAGCACGCCGGTCCCGGCGAAGAGCTCGAGGCAGCGCAAGCCGGCAAGCTCCTGCCCGAGCCAATTGAACAGGGTTTCGCGCACGCGGTCCGGCGTCGGCCGCAGGCCCTCGGCCGCGGGGAAGCGCACAATCCGGCCGCGCAGGGCGCCGCCGATGATGCGCACGCGGTTTCCGGCAGCGATCGACAAGGGAGAATCCGGGGAAAAAGGGGGCGCCACCACGGTGCGGCAGCGGGGAGAGGTAAAATTATAGCTTCGTCCAGCGCCTGCCCGCCCCCGTTCACCGCCGTCGCGCGAGAAACGCGTCGCCCTGCACCCATGCTTGACCTCTTCAAACGCAAGACGCCTGCGGATCCCGGTGAGAAGAAGCCGTGGACCGAGCGGTTGAAGGCGGGACTCGGGCGCTCGCGCGAGAAGCTCGCCGGCGCGATAACCAGCGCGTTCGTCCGCCGCACGCTCGACGACGAGACGCTCGAGGAACTGGAGACGGCGCTCATCACCGCCGACGTCGGGATGCCCGCGACGCGACGGCTGCTCGGCGATCTTTCCGCGCGCTGGAAGCGGGCGGGGGACGACGCCGACCCGAAGGCGCTCCTCAAGGCTGCGCTTGCCGACCTGCTCGCGCCGCTGGAACAGCCGCTGGTGGTGACCGGCGCACGCCCGTTCGTCATCATGCTGGCCGGCGTCAACGGCGCCGGCAAGACGACCTCGATCGGCAAGCTCGCCCGGCATCTGCAGGGCGAGGGCCGGTCAGTGCTCCTGGCCGCCGGCGACACGTTCCGGGCCGCGGCCCGGGAACAGCTGGTGGTCTGGGGCGAGCGCAACAACGTCGCCGTGATCTCCCAGGGGGGCGGCGATCCCGCCGCCGTCATGTTCGACGCCATCGCCGCCGCGCGGGCGCGCGGCATCGACGTCGTCCTCGCCGACACCGCCGGGCGCCTGCCGACCCAGCTCAACCTGATGGACGAGATCCGGAAGGTGCGCCGCGTGATCCAGAAGACGGACCCCTCCGCCCCGCACGAAACGCTGCTGGTCCTCGATGCCAACACCGGCCAGAACGCGCTGGCCCAGGTCAAGGCGTTCGACGACGCGCTCGGCCTGACCGGCCTTATCCTGACCAAGCTCGACGGCACGGCCAAGGGCGGCGTGGTCGCGGCCATCGCCGAGCAGCACCCGATCCCGCTCAAGTTCATCGGGGTCGGCGAGGGTGTCGACGACCTGCGGCCGTTCGTTGTCGCCGAGTTCGTCGACGCGCTCCTCGGCTGAGCGTAATGTGTTAGCGCTTACTCTGCGACAGAAGCCCGCCTGGCATGCCGGGGCGCACCCGGACAGCCGGATCGGCGGCGATCGGCCGTGGATCGTTCCCGCCCCCGACGGGCGTCGCGAGGCCCCTCCCCGGAAAACCCGGGCAACTGCCGTCGACGGTACCCGACCGATTCACTCGGGAACTTCCTCGGGCGCTTAGCACTCTCAGTCAACGAGTGCTAGTATTGAATCTGGCGTCGCGTTGGGGACAGGGTTCGCTTTCCCGCCACAGCCGCTGCCCCGTATGAGGAGCCCTTGATGACTGCCACTGCATTGGCCTTTCCCACCCCCGCCTCGCTGGGAAGCCTTGACCATTACATACAGGCGGTGAACCGGTTTCCGCTGCTGACGCAGGAGCAGGAGCAGGACTGCGCGCGCCGCCTGCAGCGCGACGACGACATCGACGCGGCGCGACAGCTGGTGCTTTCGCACCTGCGGCTCGTGGTCGCGGTCAGCCGCAAGTACGCGGGTTACGGGCTGCCGCAAGCCGACCTCATCCAGGAAGGCAACATCGGTTTGATGAAAGCCGTGCGGCGGTTCGACCCGGAGCGCGGCGTGCGGCTGGTGTCGTTCGCGCTGCACTGGATCCGCGCGGAAATCCACGAATACATCCTGCGCAACTGGCGCCTCGTGAAGATCGCGACGACGAAGGCGCAACGCAAGCTGTTCTTCAACCTGCGCAGCATGAAGACGAGCTCGCACGCGCTGACGCGGGCCGAGGTCAGGTCGATCGCCCGGGAACTCGGCGTCAAGCCCGAGGAAGTCGTCGAAATGGAAACGCGGCTGTCGAGCCCGGACGTCGCGCTGGAGCCGCAACCCGGCGACGACGGTGACTCGGTGACGCCGATTGCGTACCTTTCGGACACCGACGACGATCCCGCGAAAATCTACGAAATCGTGGAGACCGGCCGCAACCGTTCCGCCGGACTGAAAGAGGCGCTGAACGGACTCGACGCGCGCAGCCGCCGCATCATCGAGGCGCGGTGGTTGCGCGAGGACGACACGGCGACGCTGCAGGATCTCGCCGACGAGTACGGCGTGTCCGCGGAACGGATCCGCCAGATCGAGAGCAAGGCGCTGAAGGCAATGCGCGGGCACATCGGCGCCGCCTGATCGGCACGCACCGCGCAACGCGGATGCGTACGCTGCGTAGCCCGGGTTACAGCTCGACCTGGGTGCCGAGTTCCACCACCCGGTTCGTCGGAATCCGAAAGAAATCGCTCGCCTTGGCGGCGTTCCTGGACATCGACACGAACAGCCGCTCGCGCCACAGCGCCATGCCGGGCGAGACGGTCGCGATCAGGGTTTCGCGGGAGACGAAGAACGACGTGTCCATCATGTCGAATTCGAAGCCCGCGCGGCCGCAGGCATCGAGCAGCGCCGGCACGTCGGGGTCCTCGGCAAAACCGAAATCCGCGCGCACCTGCCAGAATTGGCTGCCGATGTCCTCGATGAACACCCGCTCCGACGGCGCCACGCGCGGGATGTCCCGGGTGACGATGGTGAGAAAGACCACGCGCTCGTGCAGCACCTTGTTGTGCTTGAGGTTGTGCAGCAGCGCGTGCGGCACCCGGTTCGGCGTCGAGGTCAGGAACACTGCCGTGCCCGGCACCCGGGTGGCCGGGCTCGCCGCGATGCTCTCGATGAAGACGTCGAGCGGCATCGTGTCCTCCGACAGCCGGTCCAGCAGCACGATCCGGCCGCGCTTCCAGGTCGTGAGCAGCGTGAACACCGCGCCGCCGATCAGCAGCGGGAACCAGCCGCCCTCGGGGATCTTGAGCGAATTCGAGCTGAGAAACGCGACGTCGATCAGCCCCAGCGGGATGACGACGCCCAGGGCAAGCCACAGCGGCCAGCGCCACAGCCGCCGCATCACGAAGAAGATCAGCACCGAATCGATCAGCATCGCCAGCGTGACGGCGATCCCGTAGGCCCCGCCCAGGTTGTCCGAGCTGCGGAAGCCGACCACGAGCAGCATGACGGCGACGAGCAGCGACCAGTTGATGAACGGCACGTAGATCTGGCCGATCTCCCGCGATGACGTGTGCTGGATCTTCATCCGGGGGCAGTAGCCCATCTGGATCGCGGCACGCGTGAGGGAGAAGGCACCCGAGATCACCGCCTGCGACGCGATGACCGCCGCGCAGGTCGCGAGGATCACCAGCGGAATCAGCGCCCACTGCGGCGCGAGCAGGTAGAACGGGTTCTTGATCGCCGCCGGGTCGGCGAGCAGCAGCGCGCCCTGCCCGAAGTAGTTGAG
>Ga0315287_10007959_pt1 | contig 10666 bp, 7 predicted proteins | sample YL17G11_0_MG_FD_205037 | JGI IMG/M metagenome (GOLD analysis project Ga0315287, IMG submission 205037) | Sediment microbial communities from Yellowstone Lake, YNP, Wyoming, USA - YL17G11_0 | ecosystem: Environmental > Aquatic > Freshwater > Lake > Sediment | place: USA: Wyoming | collected...
CGCATACCTGGATTCAGACGATATTTGGCATCGAGACTACTTGAAGACAATGGTGAACGAATTGGATAGAAAGAAAGACTATGGAGTGGTCTATGCGCGTGTGGTCGAATTATATCCCGACGGTGCAGAAAGGGAATCAACAAAAACACAAGAACGTAAGTCGGGACGGATTACCAGATACTTTTTTGAGGTCTATCCGGGTCTTATGCCTTCGGGTGCGTGTTTGCGCAGATCCGCCTGCCAGGGCGTGTTTTGGGACGAAGCACTCAAAAGAAGTCAGGACTATGATTTCTTCTTGCGAGTCTCTACGAGGCTCCGATTCTTGTTTGTCCCGACTACTCACATAATAAAACGATGGTACCCCGAAAACCTCTCAAGTTCAAAAGACCCGATAAATTTTATTGAAAAGGCCCATATTTTAGAGCGATTTCTTTTTCACCAGGAAGGAACAAAATATGTTTCCCCGAGGTCTATAAGCCGTAAAATAAGTCGCAATTATCGCAGGGCTGCCAAAATCTCATACGCTCTTGGAAACAAGGATGCAGCGATATCTCTGATTGAAAAAGCTATTAGACACTATCCCATAGACGCGCGACTATATATTGACCTGCTAAAAATACTCTTAATGACTAAAAGGCGAAGGAACGTACGTAATTGGCAGATGCCGCTACCGTTGCCGCCATATATAACTGCGACACAAGAATTTAGAAACTGTTAATAGACCGCCAATATGCATACAGCAAAACGAATACTTATCGCTGCTGACATTAGTCTCAAACCCATAAAGATGTTCCTCGACCAGATGTCCAAACTGGCCAAGGGCTTCATTCGTCTGGGGCATGATGTCCGTCTATTCAGTTACTGCAATGCGCTGTCGGCGGTCAGCCGAATCAAAAGTAGGACGTTTGCGAGGTGTCTCTACAAATCCCGGGTCGATGAGCTCCTTGTAAAACAGGCTGAGAACTACGACCCCGATATTGTCTATGTGAGCTTCCCAAGGGTGCTGGATGCGCAGACGGTCACGCGTATGCGGAACGCCGCTCCGAACGCCGTATTCGTCGGAGGCGACGGAGACCCGTGGCCCCAGCACCACAAGGGCAGAATCCAGACTGCCAAGGAGCTTGATATACTCACCGCAACAAACGACGGCGAGTTCCTGCAGATGTACAAAGATGCGGGTGTCAGGCGTTGTGTATTTATGCCGAATATGTGCGACCCGGATGTTGACCGGCGATATGAAGTAGCGGATGAGTGGAAGTCGGATATTCTCTGGACGGGCAAGGCGGCCCATCACGCCGGAACCGACAAGACTGTTAGAGAAGAGCTCGTCACGGAATTGGCCAAACGAGAAAACTGCACGCTGTACGGCTGTTGTGGAAGAGACAAAATTGCCGGCATCAACTACCTCTACGCAATTAGCGGGGCCAGAATCGGGGTGAACGCGAATTCCTGCAAGCCTGTCAGACTCTACAGTTCGGACAGGCTCACGCACTGCTTGGCATGCGGCACTTTTGTTCTGGCTGAGAAAATGCCCGATGGAAACCTGCTCTTCGAAGACGGCCGGCATCTGAGGTATTTCGAGAGTGTTGATGAGTTCTTCGATTTGGCCGACTGGTATCTTATGCACGAGACTGAGAGAAAGAAAATTGCCGATGCCGGGATGGAGCACGCACATAAGGAGTTTAATTGCGTAAGGATAGCCCAATGTGTCCTTGACCTTGTAGAGAAAGGAAGCTACACTGCTCGGTGGCTGCGTGGCATCTGACGTGTCCGCAAACCAGCCTGCAACCTGATGGCCTGTGCTATGAAGCTGCTCGTACTTACAAACAATCCCGACCGTGCAAGTTTCAGGCAGCGCGTGGAGGTCTATCTGGACCTTTTGCACCGCAAGGGCATCGACTGTGAGGTTGCACGGTTTCCTGGCTGTCTTTCGGTTCGGTGCCGCCTGCTGAAACACAGCGCCAATTTTGACGCAGTTCTTCTGCACAAAAAAAGGCTCAATTTCATCGAGGTTCCACTGCTGCGCCACTGGAGTAGAAAAATCATATACGATTTCGACGACGCCGTGATGTACAGGCCCAGAGCGCCCCAGTGTTACAGTTTCTTTGACTGGATGCGTTTTCGCCTGACGGTTAAGTCGGCGGACCTGGTCATTGCGGGCAATCCCTATTTGGCTGAGCGTGCGCGCAGATTCAACGCCAACGTCGAAGTCCTGCCCACGGGGCTTAAGACCAATGATTACAAGGTCCCCAGTGAGCCGAGACGCGACGGGAAAGTCCGTCTCGTCTGGATCGGCAGTCGAAGCACCCTCGGATACCTGACTGAAATCAAACCGGCTCTCGAAGAAATCGGCTCGCGGTTTGACAACGTTGTTCTCAGGGTAATATGTGACACTTTTCCCGACTTCGAATCGATGCCCATTGAGAGACGACTCTGGTCCGAGCAGACGCAGACAGGCGATTTGACCACGAGCGATATAGGTCTTGCTCCGCTGCCCGACAATCGTTTCACGAGAGGTAAGTGCGGATTCAAAATCCTGCAATATGCTTCCGCTGGTCTGCCTATCATCGCCTCGCCGGTGGGCGTGAACTGCGATTATGTGCACGATAATGTCACCGGCTTTCATGCCTCGAATACACAGGAGTGGATCGACAGAATGGCTCGGCTCGTCGAGGACCCTGTCTGCAGGACAGAAATGGGCGTCAACGCCTTGAAGTCTGTCGAGAGCTTCGATGTAAGCGTTGTCGGCCAACAACTGGCCGTTATGATTCACCGGTGCGCTGGCGACACTAAATCTTGAACAGTATCTGCCAAGAGTACCTGAACAACAGCTCGGCGGCCTTGCTCGCTTTCGCCGCGCCGCGTTCTCTCCTTTTTCTATCGGATGCCAACGCCGCCAGCACGTACGTTACCGCCCCTGCCCCCAAGTCGCAGAGGTTCAGCAGAATAACGCCCGGTTTGAATATCAGGTTGAACATAGCGATCTTAGCGCGGCCGTGGCGCTTTCTCAGGAACGTCAACATGCTCCTCAGAGTCATTACGCGTCTATCGACAGGCATGCGGTTCATCGAGCGCCCTCCAAGATGAGTGATGACCACATCCGGCACGAACGCCACCCGCCACCCCGCTTGCTTTATCCCGTAGCACAGATCGACCTCATCGTAGTACATATAGTATCTCTGACCCATTCCGCCCAGTTGCTCCACTATCGAGCGTCTCGCCATAAGAGCGGCGCCCATCACCTGATCCACGTCCATCTGCTTATCATGCGCGAAATCCTTCATCAGCCATTTGTGGTGCGCGCCCCGAAAAATGAGCAAGAACCGCAAAATCGTGTACCTGTGCAGGACTCCGCGCAGCGATGGAAACCGTCTGGCCGAAGGTTGAAGGCTCCCATCCTGATTCAGGAGCTTCGGCCCGCACCCGCCCACGTCCGGATTGGCGTCCATAAAGCTCACAAGCCCGTCAAAGGAACCTCGGTGCACTATTGTATCGGAATTCAGAAAGAGTACGTACTCGCCGCTCGCCTTTTTGAGGCCTACGTTGTTTCCCGCGGCAAAGCCGAGGTTTCGTTCGTTGACAATCAGCCTGACCCACGGGAATTGTTGCCGGACCGCTTCGGCACTGCCGTCCGTGCTTGCATTGTCCACAACGATTACTTCGTACTCACAACGCGGCTGATTCTCCTCTATAGACCTAAGACAATTAACGACGTCTTCTCTGACGTTCCAGTTCACAATAATAATCGAAAGCTTCATAACTTGTGCCCATCTGTCTCAGATCCGCCCTGTTCGTCTCGGATTATGCCGGGTGCTGCAATATCATGTCGTCATCACACGCCGAAGCAAGGACTATTACACCTGTTTTACGCCGCGCTATGTTGAAGAATGCAGACGTTGTTGAAAGTAATTAAGAGCCTCTAAGATTCACCCGGGACAAACTCTCTGCGCAGCTCTTCAATAATTCCTGAATCCCTGGTCCACCGCAACCTGCAAGTGCAGTCCAGCTTGTGCACCTGCATATTGTCGAGGTCGGTCAGGCTCGGCCCGTTTTCCGTTATCAGGATATTCGAAGGCTTCACGTCCCCGTGGGTAATACCATATTTCCGCAGCTTGCCCAGAACTTCCAGAATCTGCTGTATCGCCGCTGACCGCTGCTCGGAGCCAACGTTGTCATCTCGCAGAAAATAGTGTAGCTTCTGCCCCTCAACATACTCTGTCACTATGTAGGACTTCCACACAAGCAGCCCCTTAAGCAGCTCGACGTAAGCCAGCGGCTTTGGTGTGGCCACGTCGAGTGCTCCGAGCCGATGAGCGTGCAGCCACACTTGCCTCGCGCGCGACCTCTTCATCGTGTGGCGCAGTGAGTGGACGAGGCCCTTGTGGTTGTAGCGTTTGACGACGATGTCCCTTCCGTTCCACGTGAATCGGGATATGTAGGTGGTGTTGCTATCCTTGAAAATCTCCCCGTGGCCCATCAATTCGTCTATCTGCTCGACAAAATCAAGCGGCTCAGCTCCCGCATAGAAGGCCCGCTCAAAGACTGCCGCAAGTCCGTGCGCCCTGATGCGAAGGTGCCTCTTGTTCGTGCGAATACACTTTCGCAGTTGCCTTCGGATCATCCGCCTGGCGTGTGACTCTATCTCCTTCTGAAACACCGCCCTGTCCGATTCTTCGAAACGCCAGCGGCGCGCCGAGAAGTACTCCTTGCTGAGCCTGGAAATGGATTCCACCTCGTCAGCCGGCAAATAGCAGGACAACAGGGCCAGCTGCGAAATGCTTCTCTTCCTTGTCACCGGGTGCGAGAAAAACTGCATCTGGCCCGGATCGAGCACAAGTACGCTCTCGGCAGCAAGCAGAAAGTTGCCCAGGTGCAGATCTTTCTGCAGAACGCCTCTTTCGTGCTGCATTGCCAGCTCGCGGCAGACCCGAAGGAGCAAATCCATCCGGGCGGCCTTCTCGCGCGTCCCGTTAAAGACATCCAGGACCGTCGGAGAATCGACCATTTTCTCCACGACCACCGCAAATCGCCCGTCTTGCGTCCTTCCACAGAATAAAGGCTCCGGCGTATTCACACCACGACTTTGAAGCTGACACAGACCCCTCCATTCCCTCTTGAAGCGACGCCCGGCGCCTATCCTGCGAGAGAACACCTTCGCAACCACGCTTCTTCCGCGCCACGCAGCATCATACACATCTCTTGATCCGGGAATCACCCGCAAATGTCCCTTGCACAGCAGAGGCTCCGCCGGTTCATCCGAGGAAGCGCGTTGAATCAACAGCTCAAATGGAAACGTACCCATGCGGCTCCAGTCTGTCGTGAGCATTCGAGCGGGCGCATGCCGGCTCAACGTCCGAGCATCGCTATACCCAATTGGTTGGCAAGCTTTATTGTCTCAGGCTTGTCGATGATTATCGTCCTGCCCGCCTCCACAACCAGGCACCTGCCCCCGTTTTCAGCCAGGCTCCTGATCGTCTCAGGCCCAACGCACGGCACATCTAATCGCATATCCTGGTCCGGCTTGGAGGCCTTCGCCAGTGTCCAGTTGCCCGATTCACAGAGTCGGCCCGCCCGCTCGATCATCGCCGCCGTGCCTTCTATGGCCTCGACCGCGATTACTTCGCGCTCCTTCACCGCAATTGCCTGGCCTATACCCAGATCGGCGAGCTTCCTGACCAGCTCCCACCCGAAGTCAACATCGCCCTGCGCCGATGAACGCGGCGTCACGCTCGTCATCACGCCGGCCGTTGCCAAGTGCTCCTTGCAATACATAGTTGAATTCTCCAGTATTATGCCGCCGCTGGCCAGCTCATCCGCCAGCGCGCGCAGAAGCAAATGTGAAAACTTGCTTTTGCCCCTAAGCCGCCGATAGTATATCCTAAGCGCCCGCCAGTCGGGCAGGTATCGCACGATGCGCCACGGTGTGAAAAGCCTTTTCTTCGCAACGCGTCCCACCATAATTGCACGGGTGACATTGTGTTTCTTCAGCTTGCGTATCCACGCTCCCGGCCGGGCAATCCCGACTTTGTAGAACACATCGACTTCATCGGCCAAGCTCGCTTCTGCGTCATCTCCCAGGCCGACGCAGATCACCCGCAATCCGGCCTGCTTCGCCCCCGCTGCTACAAGAAAGGGCAGCCTGCCGGCCCCGGCTATTAACCCAAGCATATCTGAATCACTCATAATCAACTATTGCCGCACTGCGCAAGTCCTGCAACTACACCGTCATTTCGACCGAAGCGATGCGCAGCATCGCGCAGCGGAGAAATCTATTCTTCTAATGTACCGGCTCTTTCGCATAGTTGTCCTATTTGTGAAATGCAATGCTATGCTGCTATTGCTCAGCCGTATCCTCAAGGTCAGGTCCTGCGCGCAAGCCAAGCTGTCCAATCTGGCTCTGGAGGTTTCGAATATTCTGCCGCATCTCCGGCAGGTGTTGGATCATCCCGTAAGCGCGCCTCCCCTGTCCGGCCTCGATGGCAGGGGCGCCCAGAACTACCTTTCCGTCCGGGATATTGTTTATCACGCCGGCTTTTGCCGCGATAGTCACATTGTTCCCGATGGTGATATGTCCTACGATGCCGACCTGCCCCCCGATTATGCAATGATGCCCGAGCGTCGTCGAGCCGGCAACTCCAACCTGTGCTATGAGCAGACAATGCGCGCCTATCTTCGTCCCGTGGCCTATCGCAATCAAATCGCCTAACTTGCTGCCCTGGCCTATTATCGTATCACCGAGCGTTCCCCGCTCGATCCCGCAGCAAACGCCGATTTCAACGTCATCTTCTATGATCACGGTCCCTATCTGAGGTATCTTGTGATGCAAACCCTTGTGGCTGGCGTAGCCGAAACCATCCTCTCCGATTGTCGTATTTGCATTGATGATGACGCGGTTGCCTATCTTGCAGCCGTCGTAAATCGCCACGTGGGGGTATATTATGCTGTCATTGCCGATTTGAACACCCTGTCCGATGTGTGCTCCGGGATATACTATGCAGCCGTCCCCGACTATCGCATCGTCCGCGATTGTGACGAAGTCGTGAATGTGGCAGTCAACGCCGACCTTTGCAGTGTCCGCAATCGAGGCGCGAGGGCTTATCCCTATCTTTTTGTGTTTGTGATGCCCGTGCAGCAGCACCATCACCTGCATAAACGCATAATACGGGTCCTCCGCTATCAGAAGCGGCACCGATGCGCGTGTTGTTTCAGTGCCCACGATCACCGCGCTTGCCCTGGTCGTCCGCAACTGCTTCTCGTATTTCCGGTTGGTCAAAAAGCTGATGTCGCCTTCTTCGGCCCGCCCGAGCGTCGAGGCCGACCTTATTACCACGTTCGGGTCGCCGAAAACCCGCCCCTCCACATACTCAGCCAATTGACCTAAAGTCTTCTCCTGCATTCTAACGCCTTTGCCGGTAACTCTTTACGTCGGGTATCATCTGCTGCTGCCATACATTACCCGGAATTGTTCATTATAGCAAGGCCCTTGGTGCGGTCAACAGGGCGAATGGGCAAAAAAGGCCCTTATTGTGCCGTTTTTGCATATTCCCGACCTTTCTGACCTTCGTTTCGACCGCTCGCCTTCAAACTCTTACCGCATTTCACAAGTCCCGCTGCGATGCCGTCATTTCGACCGGAGCGATGCGCAGCATCGCGCAGCGAAGAAATCTACTCTTATGACATACCGGCTTCTTCGGATAGTCGCCCCGTTTATGAAACGCGGCACTCTGCACATCATGCCAGAACGGCCTCGCTGAGCCTTCGCTGCAAGCTCACGGAAGACCTGCCGGCGAAGGTCTTCGGATTGCCCTTGAAGATCGTCACTACCGGCCCGATGGGCCTGTACATCGAGGGATTTGTCGGACCGAAAAGTGCAAATGTCCTGACGCCTAACCCCGCTGCTAAATGCGCTATCCCGCTGTCATTGCCGATAAATCCGCCCGCACAGGCCAGCAGACCCAATACCTCCACAAGGGACAGTTCCGCAAGGTATATTGAGACACCCGCAATCTTTTCGATTATGGTTTTGGCGTACCTCTCCAGCTCAGCAGGCCCCAGCAAGAATAACGTCTCCACGCCTTTTGACTTCAGCTCGCCGGCCACGGCCAGGAAATTGTCTAAGCGCCAGCACTTCTTCACTCCGCCGCTGCCCGGCTGAATAATCACCGGCCCGCAGTTAGGATCAAGCCCCGCCTCCCTCAGCAGCTCTCTGCCTTTTGCCGTATCCGCCCGCGTCGCCTTTATCAAGCAATCATTGGGCCGAACCTCTCGGCCCTTCAAAGGCAGACCGCTTTGTGCAATGAACTGCTGTTCATAGAAGTCGGTCAGGTGTCCAGTGAAATCACCCGGCGCCTTCATGGCTAATGTCACTACCTCCGAGCTGCCGCTGCAGTTGGCCGTATAAATCAGGTTGTGCTCGAAGTCGCTGTTCGGCTCGCCGACGAATGTTGCAATCCAGGCATACCCGCCAAACGTGCTTATCAGGGGGTCCCGGTCGGCAAGATCGAACGCCTCTCTCTTCACGAACAAACGGTGCATATCCACAGAGTCTATCGAGATGACGGCGTCGATGCAGCTCCTACCCGGCAAAAGCCCGATGTACTCGGTATGCCCCAACATATCGATCCCGCCTAAGCTAAGGGCCTCTTTCATGAACGCGGCCAGCGGCAGCGTCAATATGCAATCCCCGATCGCCCCCGGCTGCACTATCAGACCCCGCTGCGCCTTCCGTGACGCCTCCGTGCCTTCTTCCCGCAGCAACTCCAGGATATCATCGTGTATCTTCTGCCTGACCACGACCTGAGTATAGCTCACAGAACCGTCAAAATCAACTGAAAATGGCTGCTTGTGCAGCCGGTCGCGCGAGGCAATTCGCCGGGATGAGCTTCCTTGCCGGACCGGTGCTAATCCTGGGGATAAATGATTATGCGGTCGTGGATGAGGGTGACAAGGTCGGCTTTGCCGTCGCCGGTTACGTCGGCGATGGCCATCTCTCTCGGCTCGACGGCGGCTTCGGCGGGCCTGCCTTCGCGATAGCTTTTCTCCTCGAATATCTTAAATCGCATCGCCGGAACCGGCTTGCGGCCCGGATCAAGCGCCAGTATTTCGATGTGATTGCGCCTGTACTCGACCATAACAAGGTCCGCTCTGCCGTCGGAGTTGATATCGCCGGCTGCAAGGTTTCCGTACCTGCCGTCCTTTATCTCCGTCTCATAGCTGAATTGCTGTTCCAGTCGCTGCGGAGCGCCGCCGCCGCTCGGCGGCGTCAGAAGTGCGAACTTCTCGCTGTCGAATAGTAGAACACTCTTCGCCTCGCCCCCGGTGAGCGGGGCGTACAGCATTTTCAGGTGAGCCGCGGAGCTCCACTTGCCGATCTCTAATTCCTTTTCAAACCGATACGTCTTGTCATCTCCGGCCCGCAGCATTTGAAGCCGCCCCTTTGCCCCATCCAACAGAACAATAGCAGGGCGGCCGTTCGGCCCGGCATCGTCAATATCAAAAACACCAACCGCCGACACCTGGTTCTCCGTGCCCTTTGCATTATACTGGTCCACAACGCGCCAGCTCTTGCCCTCCGAGAAAACCAGGCTCCTTGCAAAATTGTTCTGCGCCACCAACAGCTCCTCGCCTTTGCGTCCATCCACGTCGGCAACGGCAATCGAGCGCAAAGTCGCATCCTTAATCAGGCTCGCCTGGGCCGTCCCGGACTCCACTACCTCAAATTTGCCCTTCTCCGCCTGGCGCACCAGTATGGGAAGCTCATAGCCGACGAATATCAGGACGTCCTGCAGACCGTCCTGGTCAACGTCTAACACCTTCAGACCGTCCGGGTTGGCGGTGAGTTTCTTCAGCTCACAGACCTCTATGTCTTTACCTGCCTCCGCAATACCGTAGCAGACCCTCAGAGACCTGAGCCCGTTGGCATCCTTTGACACATAGACGCAATCTGCAGCCTTATCTGCATCAACATCGGCAAGCTCCATCGCCAGCGGCTCGCCCATCAAAGCCAACGGCTTCGGGAACGACAGCCTATCGCCCTCGAATCTGCTCAGGCCGATGACCTTCTCCTTGGCGCTCAGTATGGCAAGCTCGGTCTTCCCATCGTTATCAATATCCGCCGCCGACAGGCTCACAATATCTGCAAAGGCCGGAAACCGCACAGCCTCAGCCAGTCCCAGCCCTTTGACCTGCCTATAGAAAATCATTTCCGCAGCGCCCGGATCGCTTATCGCCACGTCGGCCGGCCCATCACCGTCGAAATCACCGACCACTAAATCACGCTTCGTATTGCCTTCGCCCGATGCAAGCGGATAAAAGAGAATCGGCCAATCGGGGTCTTCCGATTTCTCACTGGCGAACTTATAGCAGACGAGCCTTCCGCTTGTCCCCTCAATCGTCAGGCATTCATCACCGCCCTCGTCATCCAGGTCGCCGAGCCTGAACGCAAACGGCCTCTCGATAAAGAACTGCACCTGGGGGCCGAGCTGTCCCGTCTGGAGTCCGAATCGCACGTGCACAGGTTTGTCGGCGTCACTTGTGACAAGTATCAGGTCGTTTATGTTGTCGCCGTTAAGGTCCCCGGCCTGGAGACTCAGCGTCTGGGCCGAGACCGGGTACTTCACCGGTTCAGCCAGTGAGCCGTCCTTTTTTTGCAGCACGATATAGATAC
>Ga0315287_10007960_pt1 | contig 10666 bp, 7 predicted proteins | sample YL17G11_0_MG_FD_205037 | JGI IMG/M metagenome (GOLD analysis project Ga0315287, IMG submission 205037) | Sediment microbial communities from Yellowstone Lake, YNP, Wyoming, USA - YL17G11_0 | ecosystem: Environmental > Aquatic > Freshwater > Lake > Sediment | place: USA: Wyoming | collected...
CTCGCGGTTCACCCTCCGAGAAGAATCCAGCAGGAAGCCTATCCACCTTATCCTGCCCACTTTGTCTTTGACCGTCAAATCTTCACCAGTCCCGCAGTAAGCGGTTATATATGTAATAATGATATTATAATAACGATGAAACTCGGACAGATGGCAGCTCTCATTACCTGCATTCTCGTCCTGCCGGTAGCCCAGCTTCCCAATATCGGCGGCGTCGGATTGAGCGGCTTCGGTCCCTCAAGCGATGTCCCCGAGGTCACAATCGTCTTCCCCGCAGGGGGCGGCACCAACTCGTCCATCAACCTCTCGCTCCCAGCAGGCGCCACCGTAACGAATGCAACAATGAACATCCAGGCCCTTCCCCAAATCACAAGCGGCCTGCTCGACTACTCCACCCCCCTCAAGCTCAAGAACGTCCCTGTCGCGGTGAATGTCACCACCGGAGCGAACGGCACCTCCCTCTCGGGCTTCAACTGGAGCTGGGTCCAGACCACAGACGCCGACTTCAAGACCGACGAGAGCGAGAATGTCACATTTGGAAATGGTATTCGACTATCGAATGATTTTGTCGGCGGAACAGCGAATGACTTCAAAGTAGTTGGCGATGTCCCGTTGTACGATGCCCCGAGCGGAGACTGCACGTCGGATGGAAATATCACCCTTGTGTGGTCCGAGATAAATGGAAATAATGTATCTCTTAATGTAAGTGTTCAACGATTAGACCGCAATGGGAGTCCAATAAGTAATAAAATCACTTGGGGGGGTAGTGATATAGGAACTTGCGACCCCAGATTATCCATCATCAATTCGACCCACGCTGCGGTTTGTTGGGGACATAATTTTGGAAACGGCGATAGGATTGAATATGCAATAATAAATGAGACTGGGAATATTTCCGCCTTTTGTGCCAGCGTTTCATCTGATTTATACAATATGTTATACGATTGGGTTCCGTCCGTCCGATTAAGTAATTCAAATAATTTATTGATTAGTTGGCAATCTGGTAATGTATGGATGGGGAACTTAGTTGTTGGGCGATGGTTCGATATTGCCGGCACTCCACTCGGAGATAATTTCAATATCTCAGTCGGAAACAATTGGTATTGGGATAGTTCGGGCATCGTTTCCATCGGATCTGATGATGAAATCGTCTATGCTTCAACTGAAAGCAATGGTTCGAGCAATCAGTCCTATCTTACACGGGTGACGCAAGACGGGACACCCATTCATTCCAAGATGTACGTCGGTGGCAACAATTCCTACACGACCCCAACATCGTTTACAATCCTTGACGATGGGACGACTATCGTTGCGTTTACTGCCACCTACGGGTCGGAGGATTTAAGCATACGTGGCGCCCGCGTGTCGAGGGATGGAACCATACTCGGCGAGTATCAGCTGGTGAATGCAACGGAGGCATGCAAGTATCCGTCTGTGTGCAAGCTTCCCGACAATAAATTTGCATGCGCCTGGGGGAGAATGGTTGACAATTTGACGTTCGACATTCAGGCACGCGTATTCCGGGCGGACGGAACCCCTGAGGGGGCCGTTATCGATGTTGCCCGTGCAGTTGGTGTGAATGTGTCATGGGAGCTGGTGTTCCGCAGCAACGATTCGCTTGCGCTCGTCTATCGGACCGACGACCCTTCGCCATATGGCCAGGTCCGGTATGCCATCATCGACCTTGAGAGGGCGCTGACCGGATATATCGAGAGCAAGGTGCTTTCCAGGCCCGGGACCGTTGTTGTTGATGCCCAGCTTGTGACTGGTACCCGATATCATGTCGATGTCATCGACGCGGCGTCAAAGCAGGTCCTTCAGACAGGGCTTCACAACGGCGACCCCGTCAGGAGCTGGGCTCCCTATTTCCTGAGGCTGCATCTCGAGCGTGATGTCTATAATGCAAGTGTTGCAGAACCGGTCATACGGATATTTGGAGTGGAGACGGGCGTCTCGGACCTTTTCTCGGACTATTCAATGTTCGACAGCTGGGACAATGTCACAATACAGAACGGGAACCTGACGATGCCCTCGGTTTCTGCGAACGGGTGGGCGATGTCCAGGCCCATCGAACTGCCTTACAGGCCGGTGTCGCTCGACAACGCCAGCTATTGGTCCTACAAACCGTCGGGCACGACGGTTACGATAATGCTGCGGAGCAGAAGCGGGGTGACCTGGTCATTGTGGGAGGTGATTTCCCCCACCGATAATCACATTTCGACTCCGGTCGGAGATGCATACCAGTTCATGGTCGGGATGAACAAGGGCATCGGGCCCGCGCCTACGCTTGACTGGTTCAAGCTGGACTATTCCATCCTTTACAAAAGCGGCTTCATCCTCAGCGCACCCGGGAACATCACGGACGGCTGCTTCACCAAGTACAAGGTTTCCTGGACGGCGCAGGGCGATTCCGCGAGCGCCACCCTGACCGTCGACGGCGGAATGAACTATTTCGGCGTTTCCAACGGCGTTGAGACGGTCAACACCAGGGCGGGACGTGCGCTGCAGACGATGATGGTCCTCGAAGGGGACTGCAACAGTACTCCGCTCCTCGAGGGGTTCAGCGCAAGCTACGAGGCCCGCTCCCTGCCTTCGGAAATAGGGATGGAGATAGACGGGGATTACAAATGGGCGCCTCCTTCGGGTGCGGACCTCGAGCAGGGCGTGGCGGTCCGCGATTTTGCGAAAGTGCTGAATGCGATAACCCAGAGGACACCCGGTCCCGGTAATGTAACGATTCCGCTCAATTTCACATCCGCCACATCGGGAAGATTGAGGGTCTGGAACCTCCGGCTCTCCATGAACCTGCCTCCGAAGCTCGAGCGGGTCAGGCCGCTCGATGACGTGCTCATCGAGGAGAACGCAACGCAGGTGTTCGAGGTCTCCGTCTCGGACACGGACGGCGATATAGTGAACCTGACATGGGAGGTCGACGGCGACATCGTCGGCTACGGCATGTCCATCTTCTATCTGGCCGACGAGGGGACTGCCGGTTGCCATACCGTAAGGGCGATTGCGAAGGATGGCCGCTTCACGGTGGTCGAGAGCTGGAATGTCACCGTCGTGTGGATAGACCACAACAATGCTCCGCGCATCATGACAAGGTTCCCGGACGCGGACGTGGACATACGCGAGACCGAGAATGCCACATTCAGGATATGCGCCACGGACCCGGACGGCGAGCCGCTCAGGTTCTCATGGTATCTCAACAGCGAGAAGGTCTCCGTCTCCGACAATTACACGTTCCATTCATGGTACGATTCCGCTGGCGCGTATGTCATAAAGGTCTTCGTCACGGACGGCATCGCGCAGAACTTCACCTCGTGGAATCTCACGGTGAGGAACGTCAACCGGAGCCCGGCGATAAAGAGCTGGTTGCCGGAGAAGTTGTCCGTCGTCCAGCGCAACAGGGAGCTCAATTTCAGCGTCAACGCCACGGACCCCGACAACGAGCCTCTGCAATACACGTGGGTGCTGGACGGCAAGGCCGTGGACAACAACAATTTCTCCACCTACAATCTCACCTTCACCTGGGCCGACGAGAAGACCCACCGCGTGGCGGTCGTCGTATCGGATGGCAACATGAGCGTATCCACGCAATGGGAGATGAGGGCAGGCCGCTCCGGCACGCCGACGGATGTCGGCTTCCAGGAGTGCGGTGCGCTCTTCGTCACCGTAGCCGCCCTTTTCGGGGTAGCTCTGTTCCTGAGGTACCGGAAGAAGAAGGCCAAGCCCACGACACAGGAGCCGCCGGGAGAAGACGTTCTCGACGAGAAAAAGAAGCCTGCAAAGGGTCCAAGGGGCGATGTTCCGGAAATGAAAGCAAAGCCAGCAAAGAGACCGGCAAACGATGCTCCTTATAAGAAATCGGGGCCCGCAAAGGGTCCCAAGGGCGATGTTCAGAATGGAAAAACGGAGCCTGAAAAGGGGCTCAAAGGCAATTGAAATTCCCGCCCATAAAATCCTTCTCTATATACTGTAGGATAACCCTAAATACGGCAAGCGCAATGCGGCTTTTGAAAGGGGGAAATTCGTGTACGAAGTGCGATTCCATGGAAGGGGCGGGCAGGGAGCCGTGACCGCGGCCAACATACTGGCAGCGGCGGCGTTCAAGGAAGGAAAGATGGTTCAGGCCTTCCCGATGTTCGGTGTGGAGCGGAGGGGGGCGCCGGTTGCAGCGTTCCTCCGGATAGATGACAAGCAGATAGACCTGAGAACGCAGGTCTACAAGCCTGATGCCGTGGTCGTTCTGGACCTCTCGCTCATCGAGGTCCAGGATGTGTCGCTCGGCCTCAAGGAAGGAGGGTTCATCATAATCAACAGCACCAAGGAGCCCTCGGAATACAAGAAATATTCCAAGTTCAAGGTTTTCACGGTCGACGCCACCAAGATCGCGGTGGCGAACAAGCTCGGCACGGGGACGAACCCCATCGTCAACACGGCGATACTGGGCGCCTACTCGAAGGCCGTCGGAAATGTCGGCATGAAGGCCCTCGACGCCGCCATCGAGGAGAATGCCCCGATAAAGACAAGCGAGAACAGGAAGGCCGCCCAGGACGCATTTGCGGCCACTAAGGGGGTATGACGCATGGTCAGAATCACATTGGGACTTGTCGCCCGGGAGCCCGGCTCGAGCAGGAAGAACAAGACGGGCGGCTGGCGCACCCTTCGCCCCATCGTGGAGGAGGCAAAGTGCAAGAAGTGCTGGCTCTGCGTCATCTACTGCCCCGACTCCGCAATGAAGAAGGGCGAGAAGAGCTCGAAACCGGATTACGATTATTGCAAGGGCTGCGGCATCTGCGCCAAGGAATGCACGGCGCAGGCCATCATGATGGAACCGGAGGTGAAATAGATGGTACTGAAGATAATGAGGGGCAACGAGGCGACGGCACTGGCGGCGAAGCTCGCACGGCCGGATGTCATCCCGGCGTACCCGATAACTCCGTCCACGATGTTCCCTGAGCGTATCTCGGAGTACGTCGCCAACGGCGAGATGGATGCCTATTTCCTTCTGGCGGAGAGCGAGCACAGCGCCATCAGCGCCGCCATCGGCGCCAGCGTCACGGGAGCAAGGGTCTGCACGGCGACCGCATCGCAGGGCCTGGCCCTGATGCACGAGATGCTGTTCATCGTGGCGGGCATGAGACTCCCCATAGTGATGGCGGTCGGGAACCGTGCCCTTTCGGCGCCCATAAACATCTGGTGCGACCAGCAGGACACCATTTCCGAACGGGACGCCGGCTGGATACACTACTATGCCGAGAACAACCAGGAATGCCTCGACTTCATGCTCATGTGCTTCAGGGTCAGCGAGGACAAGAGGGTATACCTGCCCTCGCTCGTGGGCCTCGACGCGTTCGTGCTCACGCATACGATGGAGGCCGTGGATGTGCCGGAGCAGGCGGCCGTCGACAAGTTCCTGCCCAAGCTCGTGCACCACTGCGTCCTCGACGTGAAGAACCCGATAACAATCGGTGCCCTCGGAACTCCCGAGTACTACATGGAAACGAGGTACGCGCTCCAGAAGGCGCTAATGGACTCCGAGGGGGTCATCGACGAGGTCTTCAAGGAGTTCGAGAAGGCGTTCGGCAGGAAGTACCAGCGCGTGTCGACCTACAAGGCCGAGGGAGCGGACATCCTCATCATCACGATGGGCTCCATGACCGGAACCGCCAGGGTCGCCGTGGACAAGATGCGCGCAGCCGGCAAGAAGGTCGGCCTCGTGAAGATATCCGTGCTCAGGCCGTTCCCCTCGAAGGCGCTCATGAGCGCCATCAAGGGCGCCAAGGCGGTCGCACTCGCCGAGAGGTCCATATCAATGGGCTACGGCGGTGCGATATTCGGCGAGCTAGCGGGCCACCTCGTCAACGAGAAACAGAGGCCGTTCCTCACGAGCTTCGTTCTGGGCCTGGGAGGCCGCGATATCCTGCCTTCCCACTACGAGGACATTGTCGAGAAGACCGAGAAGGCGCTTGCGTCCGGTAAGCAGGTCGAAATGCCCGAATGGGCAGGGCTCAACAGGGAGGTGCTCTGATGGTTGAAGATTCAACGGGCAAGAAGGTCGAGGAGAAGGAGCTGTTCGCCTCCGGACACCGCGGGTGCGCCGGCTGCGGCGAGATGAACGCCGTGCGCCAGGTGCTGGCAGCCGCAGGGCCCAACACTATCGTGGCCAACGCAACAGGCTGCCTCGAAGTGGCAACCACCGCATGGCCCGAGACCGCCTGGGAGATTCCCTGGGTACACGCGGCGTTCGAGAACGCGGCAGCCGTGGCATCGGGGGTCGACGCAGCGCTCACGAAGTTCAAGAAGCGCGACGGCATCAACCTGTTCGCCTTCGCCGGAGACGGCGGGACGTTCGACATAGGCTTCCAGGCGCTCTCGGGAATGCTCGAGAGGGGCCAGAAGGTCATATTCGTCGTCTACGACAACGAGGCGTACATGAACACCGGCATCCAGAGGTGTTCCTCGACGCCATATGGCGCATCCACAACGACATGCCCCTCCGGCACGTGCTCGATAGGGGAGCAGAGGCCCAAGAAGCCCATCAGCATGATAGTCGCAGCGCACGGCATCAAGTACACCGCTACCGCGACCATCGGCTACCAGGTGGACCTCAAGCGCAAGGTCAAGCGTGCCTGCGAGCTGCAGGGACCATGCTTCCTGCATGTGCTGGCACCGTGCCCGACGGGCTGGCGCCACGAAAGCGCCGACACCATCGCCCTCTCGAGGTTGGCCGTGGACACGGGCTTCTTCGTCCTGTGGGAACTCGAGGGTTCCAACCTGAAAGACATCAAGCTCTCGAGGAAGCCCAAGGAGCGCAAGCCCGTGATAGAGTACCTCAAGACGCAGGGCCGCTTCCGACACCTCATGAATAAGCCGGACGAGCTGGCCAAGATACAGAAACAGGTCGACGAGCAGTGCGCACAGTTCGGGTTCTGAGCGAACCATGACCCCGGCCATGGCTGGGGTCAATTTTCATTTTCTGCGCAATTTTGAGCCCCGAAACGCTCAAATCGGACCATCGACCTAGAGCGAGCGGTGATTTGCTGGCAAAGAGACCCGTGAAGGGCCCTTCCGCTTCGAAAAAGAGCCCGATGTCCTCCGCTTCCGTCGAGGATTTCACGGCATCGCTCAAGCAGGCCCTCATCGAGGTCGAGGTTGCGCGCGAGGAGCGCCTTCGCCGGGATTACGAGAGCTCCAGCATGATGATACAGCGGCTGCTGGGCGAAAGGGATGGGCCGCCGGCAGTGATACAGGAAAAGGTGACGCGCTTTTGGAAATCGAGCCTTCTCGTGGCGGTAAGCAACGCGCTCAACGGCGGGTTCAAGACCCTCAAGCTCTTCAACTACGACCCAGTGGGCTCCAACCGCACCCTGCCCAAATACCAGTGGGTGGAGCTCAAGCCGGGCCAAAAGAAAAGGCTTCTCTCCGAAGGCTATCGTCACTGCAGGGACCCATCCGGGCACGAGCTCGTCGTTCGCGTCGGCCCCGACGGCTATTCGGAGCACGACTGGAACGTCACGGTATTTTGTCGGCATTCCGACGCCAAGCTCGCGGAGAGCCTCCTGGCCAAGATGATGAAAGGCTGCTACGAGGAGAGCATTCTCAAGGGGCGCAAGCTCGACGCCAACGGCGAATCCGTCTCGGTTGCGGAGAAGGGCTGGAGCGACATCGTCCTCGAGGACGGGATACTGGCCCAGGTCAAGGACAATATCGTGTTCATCATGGGCAACCTGGGGCGTTTCAAGGAGCTGGGCCTGCCCACCAACCGCGGCGTTCTGCTCGAAGGTCCCCCTGGTGTCGGAAAGACACTGCTCGGGACGGTCCTCGCCGGTATACTGGACTGCACGTTCATCATGGTCAAGCCCAAGGACATGATAGCCGGCGAGGTGGTGGCCGAGCTCTTCCGCAACGCGCGCCGGCTTGCGCCCACATTATTGTTCGTCGAGGATGTGGACCTGATTGCCCCGGCCAGGGATGTCTACATAATGGACCCGGCCGTGCTCTCCGAGCTTCTCAACCAGATGGACGGCATGATAGCGAACATGGGCGTGTTCACCGTGCTCACCACCAACAATCCCGAGGTTCTCGAGAAGGCCGTGGCCGACAGGCCGGGCAGGATAGAGCGCAGGATACGTTTCGAGCCTCCGGCGCTGGCCCAGAGGCGACGCATGCTGACGCTTTTCCTGGGCGGGAAGATCAAGCTCGGTGCCGATGTTGACATCGAGGAACTGCTCCACAGGACCGACGGTTACACCGGCGCCCACCTGAAGGACCTCATCTCGACCGCGGCGATAGAGGCGATGAAGGCCGGGCGCGCCGGAAAGCCGGGGAAGTGCCTCGTTCTCTCCCAGAGCGACATCGCGAAGGCTATGGAATTCGTCAAGCGCGAGCGCGAGAAGTACAAGAAAGGGTACGCGTGAAACTTCTTACAAAGAAGTTTCATCAAGAAAGGGCCAACGTGATATTCACGGTTGCTTCATCAGGGCCGCCAGCTCGTCGTTGAAATCCTGCTGGACCTTGGTGATGCGTTTTTGCTGCTCCGCCGGCGGAAGGCCGCTGTTCGTCATCTCGGTCACCTGCTTTTGGAGCTTCTGGGCGAGGACGGCCACCTTGGCCTGGATTTGGTCGGGGCTAATAGCGGGGCCCTTCATGTCTGATGCACCTGCATCGCCTTTGACCCCGGGCGATGGGGCATTCCTCGCCTCCAGCGCCTTCCTGACCTGCGGCAGCATGTAGTTGCCCTGCGGATGGCCCGGCTCCACTTTCAGCAGATGCGCCAGGTCCCTTTCCGCCTCCTTGAGCTTCCCGACGGCCCAGTAGCAGGCGCCGAGCTTGAACAGGATCATTGCGTTGTTCGGATAGTACTTGCGGATCTCCTCCAGCACATCCAGCGCCTCGGCCGCCTTCTCGAGGCCCATGTAGGAGGATGCTACTGTCTCTGCGGCGGCGAACCAGTCGTTCGTGTCCTTCGGGAGGCCCATTGCGAATCTGGCGTATTCGATCGCATCCTCATCCCGTTTCGTGTACCGGTAAAGTTGGCCCAGCATAAGGTGGGCCCGCCCGTGCTCGGGAGCTATCTCTATGGCCTTCTTGAGGGATTTCTCGGCCTTCTCGACCAGTTTCTTCGTTTCCGCGTCGAGCTCGCCCTTGTAGAGCTCCTCGGCCTTCGACTGGATGAGGGCCCATCCGTAGTTGTAATGGTTGTTGGCGTTGTCGGGCTCCTTCTTCAGGGCCTTCTCGTTCTTGGCTATCTCGGCATTCCAGTCCTTCGCCATGCCAATTCCCTCTTAATCCAAATGTTCTTTCAATTAATAATACGTGCTGTCACGGCCCATCAATCGGCGCCCTTGCGCTTCCTATTGCCCCTGTGATGCCGGGCCGCCGTAATAGCCCCCGCGATCAGCATGGTCACCAAACCCAGTGAATAGCAGAGCTCGTACCTATCCGTCTTCTCGCTGATTATTATCCTCACTCGCTGGTAGGTCACGCCGCCGTTTCCGTCGCTCACCGTGATGTTGAGGTATATCGTCCCGGCCTGCTCGGCGATGAACCGCACCGTCCCCGCGCCATACTTGCCGGCCGTCGGCTGGACCCGATGGCGTGCGCTGTTCGTGCCGAACACTAGCGTGTCGTTCTCGATGTCCGAGGCGGCAATATCTATCTTTACCATCGAGCCGACCGACACCGAGCGGTCCGGGATGTGCGCCAGCACGGGAGCATCGTTCACCGGCGTGACCGTGACATTGAATGTATTGCTCTCTGCCGTGAGACCGCCCGCATCGCGCGCCCTGATGCGGAACCTGAGCGTCCCGAACCAGTTCTCCGTCGGCGTGTAGAAGCTCAGCCAGCCCCCGTCGAGCACGGCATGGATGAGGTGTGCGTTCTCCTCGTACACGACCTCATAGGATAGCGCATCGCCGTCAACGTCCTGAAAACGCTCGTCCAAAGAAACGAGCCGGATGGCATCGGTGTCCTCAGGGAAGCTCTGGTCGGGTATGTTCCTCACCGTCACCGGCGCATCATTCACGGGGTCGACGGTCACCTTGAACTCCCTGCCATCCACGAAGAGCCCGCCCGAGTCGGTCGCCCTGACGCGGAACCGCATCGTCCCGTGCCAGTTCTCCGTCGGTGTGTAGAAGCTCAGCAGGCTGCCCTCCAGCACGGCATGCAGCAGCGAGGCGTTCTCCTCGAAAGTGATCGTGAAACCCAGGTTCCTCTCGTCCTCGATGTCCCAGAAACAGTCCTTCAGGTCCAAAAGCCGGAGCGCATCCGTGTCCTCCGGGAAGCTCCTGGGCGCGATTTCCCTGGACTGGACCGGAGGGTCGTTCACCGGTGTGACCGTGACATTGAACATGTTGCTGTCGGTCCAGAGCCCCTCCGAATCGTAGGCCCTCACCCTGAAACGGAGCGTGCCGAACCAATTCTCCGGCAGGGTCATGAAGCTGAGCACGCTGCCTTCCAGCGTTGCGCGGACAAGCGCGGGGTTCTCTACGTGTTCCACCTCGAACCTCAGGCGGCCGTCGTCCCAGTCGTCCCAGAAACCCAAGTTTGACACATAATCCACTTTTTTGACGGTGATTGTGTAGTATCTAGAAATATCAATTCCACCGTTACACTCGGTTTGGGTAGGAAATAATAAGTTGCTCGTAGTTGAGCCTGAATT
>Ga0315287_10007963_pt1 | contig 10665 bp, 9 predicted proteins | sample YL17G11_0_MG_FD_205037 | JGI IMG/M metagenome (GOLD analysis project Ga0315287, IMG submission 205037) | Sediment microbial communities from Yellowstone Lake, YNP, Wyoming, USA - YL17G11_0 | ecosystem: Environmental > Aquatic > Freshwater > Lake > Sediment | place: USA: Wyoming | collected...
CAGGAAGGGGTGCACCTCACGCGGATACTCGACGAACTCGACCAGGTGCCCGTCGGGTGAGGTGCCGGAGAACCGCAGTCCGCTTTCAGCGATCCGATCGCGGTAGGCGTTGTTCACCTCATAGCGATGCCGGTGCCGTTCGGACACCTCGGTCCCCTGATACGCCTCGGCGACAACGGATCCCGGTTCCAGGACCGCCGGGTAGGCGCCCAGTCGCATGGTCCCGCCCAGATCGGCCTCGCCCGCGACGGCGTCCCGCTGATCGGCCATGGTCGAGATCACCGGATCCGGCGTCTCTGGTTCGAATTCGGCGGAGTTCGCTTCGCTCAGTCCCACTGTCCGGGCCGCCTCGATCACGATGCACTGCAGTCCCAGACACAGTCCCAGCAGGGGAAGCCCGCGGTGGCGGGCATACCGGATGGCGCCGATCTTTCCTTCGATCCCGCGGATCCCGAAACCACCCGGAATCAGCACCCCGTGCACATCGTCGAGGGCTGCGGCCGCGCCGGAGTCTGTTTCGCAGTCATCGGATGCCACCCAGCGCATTTCGACTTTGGCTCGGTGGGCGAACCCGCCGGCCCGCAACGCCTCCGCCACCGATAGGTAGGCATCGGAGAGGTCGATGTATTTGCCCACCAACGCGATTCGCACCGTCTCCTGCGGATCGTGCACCCGGCGCAGCAGGTCATCCCAGGTGGTCCAATCGACATCGCGGAACGGCAGGTTCAACCGCCGCACGACGTAGGCGTCGAGTTCCTCACGGTGCAGCACCTTGGGGATGTCGTAGATGGACGGCGCATCGGGCGTGGAGATCACTCCGTCGATGTCGACGTCGCACATCAGCGCGATCTTCTCCTTGAGCCCTTCGGGTACATCGCGATCGCAACGCAGGATCAGCGCGTCCGGGGTGATGCCGATGCTGCGCAGGGCGGCCACCGAGTGCTGGGTGGGTTTGGTCTTCAACTCCCCCGACGGCGCCAGATACGGGATCAGCGAGACGTGAAGAAAGAAACAGTTCTCCCGACCGACCTCGTGACGCACCTGGCGGGCCGCTTCCAGGAACGGCTGGGACTCGATATCGCCGACAGTGCCGCCGACCTCGGTGATGACGACGTCTGGCCGGTTGCCGTCGGCGTCCGGCTCGGCCATCTCCAGGATCCGGCTTTTGATCTCATCGGTGATGTGCGGGATCACCTGCACGGTATCGCCGAGATACTCCCCACGACGTTCCCTGGCGATGACTTTCGAATACACCTGGCCGGTGGTCACATTCGCCGAACCGGACAGATCCCGGTCCAGGAAGCGCTCATAGTGGCCGACGTCGAGGTCGGTTTCGGCCCCGTCCTCGGTGACGAATACCTCACCGTGCTGGAACGGGTTCATGGTTCCCGGATCAACGTTGAGGTACGGGTCGAGCTTCTGCATGGTCACCTGCAGTCCGCGGGCGGTCAGCAACTGCCCGAGACTGCTGGCGGTCAGGCCCTTGCCAAGCGAAGAGACCACGCCACCGGTGACAAAGATGTGCTTGGTGGCAGCCTGCGGGTGCTTGCGCAATGCGGGCAAGAGCAACCTCCGTGACGACGGCGCAGGGCTTTGGTCTGCCGGTCCCGAAGGCCCGGTTTGGGGCCTGCCGACCCACGGAAGTTGACCCTAACACCGACGCCGGAACCGCGGCGCTGACACGCCCGTCCGGGCCCGCTTAGGTGACCCAGCTCTGCACCCACAGGGAGAACTGGTTCCAGTACGTCGCGATCCAGTCGATCACCACGGTGTCGACGCGCGCCGCCCACAACGCGGCGATGACGGCAAGTAACACAGCCAGAATCAGCAGTGCGACCGTGCCGCCGGAGATGTGGTTGCGGTACATCGTGGCAACGGCTTTCGCGTCCACCAGTTTCTCGCCGACCTTCAGCCGGGTGAGGAACGTCGACGGGTTGCTCTGCACCCGGGTGCGGTCGAAGAACTCCTCGATACTCGCCGACTGGCCGGCCGTCACGATCAGTGCGGCACCGTGGTGGTCGACCAGCAGCAGTGCAAGATCGGCTGCCGACCCGGCGGCCGGGAAGGTCATCGCCCCGATACCCAGGTCCTGGATGCGTTCCAGCCCATCGGCGTGACCGTCGGCATCGGCGGGCAACACCACCTGGGCACCGCACTTGAGCACCTCGGCGCTCATCTGATCCGGGTTACCGACGATGAGCGCCGGGCGGTGGCCGGCCGCGAGCAAGATGTCCGCGCCGGCGCCGACACCCACGAGCACCGGCTGATATTCCTTGATGAACGGTTTGAGCACCTTGACGTCCTGGGCCGCCCCGGGTCCGTCGGCCACCACGACGACGTGGCGGCGGCGAACGTCGACGTCGATGTCCGGAATGCCGATCCCGTCGATCAATAGTGGGCTCTCGCTGCGGATGAACTCAATGGTGTTGCCGGCGAAGGCTTCGAGATGAGCGACGAGTCCGGTCTTGGCGTCGAGCATGAGGTCGGCGATCTCCTCGTCGGTGCGCTCCACACCGTGGGCCAGGTGCCGTTCGCCGGCGTACACCCCGCCTTCGTGCAGGCGCACCTTGGCACCGTCCTTGATCTTCTTGAAGATCTCCGGGCCGGCGTTGTCGATCAAGACGATGTTGTTGGCCACCAGCACCTCGGGACCGAGGTTGGGATAGCGCCCGGAGATCGACGGCGAGGCGTTCACCACGCCCGCGACACCGGCGTCGACGAGGGCGTCCGCGGTCACCCGGTCGAGGTCGAGGATGTCGAGAACGACGATGTCGCCGGCACCGACGCGACGCAACAGGCGATCGGTGTCCCGATCCACCCGTGCGGTTCCGGTGACGCCCGGTCGGGCATTGGCATTGCGGGAGAGCAGAGCTGACATCTTCATGGCCCTGATTTTGTCCGTGACCGACGCGCGATCCGGGTAGGCGCGCCGTAACAACAGCCCCAGAAGTTACATCCTGTCCCATAGGTAACACGCTATCCGCAGGTCAACGCCGGCGGTTACGGACCGGATCGCTCCTCCTGCGCCGCCGCCAGCAGTTCCCGCGCGTGCGCCCGGCCGGTATCGGATTCGCCCAGGCCGGCCAGCATCCGAGCCAGTTCGGCGACCCGGTCCTCGTCGGCCAGGTGGCGAACGGCGCTGGCCGGTTCGCCGGCGGTGGCCACGGCGGCGTCGACGACCAGGTGGGTGTCGGCATACGCGGCGACCTGGGGCAGGTGGGTGACGACGATGACCTGGTGGGTGCGTGCCAGTCGGGCCAGGCGCCGTCCGATCTGCACCGCCGCCCGCCCGCCCACACCGGCGTCGATCTCGTCGAACACCATGGTGGTGCCCTCGGCGGAGGCGGCGAGCACCACCTCCAGTGCCAGCATCACCCGGGACAGTTCGCCACCGGATGCGCTTTTGTTCAGCGGCAGCACCGAGTCGGCGTCGGGGGTGCCGCGGTGCGCGGTGAAGCCGAACTCAACCGCATCCACCCCGTCGGCGCCGGCGTGCGCCAGTTCCCCGGACGGCAGTGTCAGCGGCGCGCCGTCGCCATCTCGCGCCGCCATGGTGGCGACCGCGACGGTGAAGTCGGCATCGGCCATCGCCAAACCGGCCAGTTCCGCGGTGACGGCCTTGGCCAGTCCGGTGGCGGCTTTCCTGCGCTTCTTGGACAACTCCACCGCGCAGGCCCCCACCTGAGCCTCGAGTTCGCGCACCCGGTCGGACAACCCGGTCAGCGCCTCCTCGGAAACATCGAGCGCGGCCAGGCGTTGCCGCGACTGTTCGGCCCAGCTCAGTACGCCGTCGACATCGGCGGCGTACTTGCGGATCAGGGTGCGCAGTTCGCCCTGGCGGGCGAGCTTGTTCTCCAGCGCGCTGGCGTCGGTGGGCAGCGCGGCCAGGAAGTCACCGAGTTCGCGGCCGACCTCACCGATGACGGTCAGCGCCTCGGCGAGCTGAACACCCAGTGCAGTCAGCGCGGCGTCTTCGGACGATTCCAGCAGTGTGATCGCTCGAACGAGACTCGCTGTGGCCGAACGGGTTTGGCTGTCGACGGCCTCCTCGTCGACCCCTGATACCGCATCGCGAGCACCGGACGCGGCCTCACGCACCGCGTCGAGTTCGGACAATCGGCGAATCTCGGCCACCAACGACACATCTTCGCCCGGGCGTGGATCGACGCCGGCAATCTCGGTCAACGCGAACGTCAACCGGTCGGACTCCTGCTCCAGTTCGCGGGCCCGGTTGGTGCGGTCGAGGAGATCGCGCCGCGCGATCAGCCACTCGTCGCGAAGTTTTCGATAACGCTCCAGCGGCGCGGCGACAGTCGCGAACCGGTCCAACGCACCGCGCTGTTCGTCGGCCCGCATCAGCCGCAACTGGTCGTTCTGACCGTGCAGTGTCAGCAGTCCGGTGGTGAAAGTGGTCAAGGTTTTGGCCGGCACACTGCGCCCGCCGAGGTAGGCCCGCGATGGACCATCACGGCTGACCGAGCGCAACGCGATGACGCTGCCGTCGTCGTCGCGGTCGGCGCCCGAGGAATCCAGGATCTCCTGGACTGCGGCGGCGGTGGCCGGATCGAGGTCATCGGTGCTGAACCTGCCCTCGACCACCGCGCGGGGCGATCCCGACCGAATCCGGGCGGCATCGGCGCGTGCCCCGCCGAGCAGGTGCAGGCCGGTCACCACCATGGTCTTGCCGGTGCCGGTCTCGCCGGTCAGTACGGTCAGCCCGCTATCGAACTCGGCGGTGGCCGCGCCGATCGCGCCGAGTGAGTCGATTCGGATCTCGGCGAGCATTTATCGCTCGCGCCAACTCGTCACCGGCAGCCGGAATTTCCGCACCAGCCGGTCGGTGAACGGCGCGCTGTCCAGGCGCACCCACTTCAGCGGGGTCCCGCACTTGGTCACCTGCAGCCGCGCCCCGGCCGGTACGGCTGCCTCGCGGCGGCCGTCGCATACCACCACCGACTCGGGATTGTCGGTGTCGACATCGACGGTGATCACCGCATTGGGGTTGGTGACCATCGGCCGGGCGAACAGCGCGTGGGCATTGTTGGGCACCACGATGATGGCCTCCAGGTCGGGCCAAACCACCGGGCCACCCGAGGAGAACGCATACGCCGTGGAGCCGGTCGGACTGGACACCAGCACGCCATCGCAGCCGAAGGCCGACACCGGCCGGCCGTCGATGGCGACCATCACGCCGAGCACTCCCCGGTGCCCGGCCCGCTCCAGGCTGGCCTCGTTGAGCGCCCAGCCGCGATAGAGCACCTGCCCGTCGGCGCTGACCACAACGTCGAGGGTCATTCGGTGCTCGACCCGGTAGTCGCGTGCGACGATGTGGCCGAGGATCGCGTCGATTGAATCCGCTTCGGCTTCGGCCAGGAAACCGATCCTGCCGAGATTGATTCCCAGGACCGGAATATCAGCGTCTCGGGCCAGTTCCGCAGCACGCAGGAAGGTGCCGTCGCCGCCGAGCACGAGAACGAGTTCGCAGCCATCGGCGAGACTACTGTCACCCTCGACCGTCTGGACCACGTCGCCCATGTCGAGGGCTTCTGTGGACAGCACCCGCAAGCCGATCGCGTTTGCCGCCAACGTTTTTCCAATACTTCGTGCGGTCTCCCTGGCCTCATCACGGCCGGTGTTGACAACCAACAGCACGGTCCTGGCCGCCGCCGTCATTGCGGTCCCTGTGCGATAGCGCGGCGTACTTCGGCATCGAGGGCATCACCGTCGAGAGCGCCATCGGCCTGGGCGCGCAACCGCAGGAAGTACTCCACATTGCCCGACGGTCCCGGCAGCGGGCTCGCGGTGGCGGCGACGGTATGCCAACCCAGGCCAGCCGCGCGCTGGGCGACGGCAAGCACCGCCCCGGCCCGCAGTCCCGGATCGGTCACGACACCACCGGCACCCACCTGACTGCGTCCCACTTCAAACTGCGGCTTCACCATGGGAACGATATCGGCGTGCGGGGCCGCGCAGGCGGTCAACGCGGGCAGCACTGTGGACAACGAGATGAACGACAGGTCCGCGACCACCAGATCGACTGCCCCGCCGATGGCGTCCGGTGTCAGTTCGCGGACATTGGTCCGTTCGATCACCCGCACCCGGTCATCGGATCGCAGCGACCACGCGAGTTGTCCGTATCCCACATCCACCGCGACCACCTCGGCCGCACCGCGATCCAGCAGCACCTCGGTGAATCCACCGGTGGACGCGCCGGCATCCAGACAGCGCCGGCCGGCAACATCGATGCGGAAGTCCTCGAGCGCACCGATCAGCTTGTGCGCGCCGCGGGAGACCCAGGTGCGTTCTCCGGCGCCCTCGACGGCAAGTGCTGCAGTCATCTCGACGGCGGTCGCCGGTTTGGCGGCGGGCATCCCGTTGATGGTGACCCGGCCGGCGCCGATCAGTTCCGCGGCTTGCTGTCGGGACCGGGCCAGCCCACGACGGACCAACTCAGCGTCCACCCGGGCGCGCCGCGTCATGCGCAGCTCAGCTCTTCTCGACCGATTCCAGCGCGTTGACCAGAATCTGGTGCGCCTCCTCGAGACGGCGCCCAACGGCGTCGATATCGGCCACCTCGATAGCCGCCGCGGCCTCGAAGTCGAGGTCGAGAAGGGGCAGGTCGGCGAGCACAGCATCGACCTGAGCCCGGATCTGCTGCGGATCGGTGTTCATATCACCGCTTACGCTAGCCGATCCGGCGGCAGCAGCGCCCAGCGTGCCAATGCGGCGCGCGCGGTGTCGTCGCCGGCCCGCACGCTCACCCGCTGCCCGGTCCGGTCGGCATCCCAGACCGCGCGGGCGGCGGCCCGGACCGCCGACAGATCATCACCGGGGTCTGCTCCGGTGGCGGTGACGGTCAGCCCGTCCGGGCCCACCTCGGTCCGCCACGCCGGATGAGCGACGATCCGCAGCGCGTCGGCGTCGGCGGTCAGCGCCCGCAGGTCTTCACCGAGATAGGTGGGACGGTGCTCCGCCCCGGCCAGGACGGCATCGAGTGCGGTGTTGACCCCGGTGAGCACCATCAGGCTCGGCAGGCCGGCCGCATTGGCTCCGGCGATATCGGTGTCAAGCCGGTCCCCCACCACCAGCGGTGTGCGAAAGTCCCCACGCGCCAACGCATCCTGCATGAGTGCCGGCGCCGGCTTACCCGCCACCAGGGGTTCGGCACCGGTAGCGGCCCGCACTGCCGCGACCAGAGATCCGTTGCCCGGCACCAAGCCGCGTTCGGTGGGCAGGGTCACGTCCAGATTGGCCGTCACCCACAGTGCTCCGGCCCGGATCGCCAGCGCCGCCTCGGCGAGTTCGGGCCAGCCGATGGTCATCGAGAGACCCTGAACGACGGCGACGGGGTCATCAGTGAACAGCCGCACCGGAGCCAGGCCGACGGCCGCGACCTCGGCGGCCAGCGCGTCAGTTCCGACCACGAGCACCTTCGCCCCGGCCGGCAGTCGCTCGGCCAGCATTCGCGCCGCACTCTGTGCACTGGTCACGACATCGTCGGTGACGGCGGTGAACCCAAGCTCGCACAGATGCGCGGCGACCTCGTCGGCGGACCGGGAGGCGTTATTGGTGACGAACAATGCGCGGCACTCGATGCTCGCGAGTGTCTCCACCGCCCCGGGGGTGGGAGCGTGGCCGCGGAACACCGTGCCGTCCAGGTCGAGTAGCAGGCAATCATGCTGCTGCGCAAGCGTTCTCACGTCAGTCCTGATCGCCGGGGGCCGGCTCACCGGGGGTCAGCTCACCGGGCGCCAACTCATCAATCCGTTCTTCGGCATCGGTATCGCCGTCAAGATCTGCCGCCGCGGCGTGCACGAACCATTGCACCGCGTCGTCGGAGCGGCCCAGTGCCAGCATGGTATCGGCGTAGGCGTAGAACAGCCGCGCCGCCGTGGAACCCGTGCGCGACGGATCCGGCAGCGGGCTGGACAGCAGTGCCAGTGCCTGATCAAGCTGCCCGAGGTCGATCCGGGCGCCGGCGGCGACGATGCGCATCTCATCAGCGTCGTCACCGGTAAGTTCTGCGGCCTCGGGTCCGCGCGCCAATTCGATGGCCTTCTCCGGCCGGCCGACACCGCGTTCGCAATCGGCGATCAGTGGCAGCAGTTGCGATTTCGAGCCCATCCTTCGGGCAGCCCGGAACTCCGCGAGTGCCTGCGCCCAGTCGCCGCAGTAGTAGGCCGCGATACCGACCGCTTCCCGGATCGCCGCGATCCGCCCCGACCGGGTGCGGGCGGCCTGGGCGTGGGCGAGTGCGGCCTCCGGATCGGAGTCGAGCAGTTCACCGGCAGCGACGAGGTGGCGGGCGACAGTGTCCGCGGTGGACTTGTCCAGGGTGAACAACTCGGCCCGGATCTCCGGTGCGAGTTGTTTGGCCTCCACACTCGCCGGGATCGCCGGCCCACTGGACTGGCTGGGCACCGATCGGCTGGGCGCCGAGCGGCCCGGAGCAGAACGGTCCGAGGCCGGTCGGCCCCCCGTCGGCCGGCCCCCCGTCGGCCGGCCCCCCGTCGGCCGACCTGAAGTCGGTCGGTCCCCCGTCGGCCGGCCCCCCGTCGGGGAGGATTCGTGCGGCCGGCCCGGCCGCGGTGGTCCGGAGCGGCGGGGCGGGCGTTCGCCGTTTCCTGCTCTGTCGTCAGCCATCGCCCAGAAGGATACGGTGCACCCCGGCGACGTTGCGCTTACCGCGTCGCAGCACCAGCCAGCGTCCGTGCAGAAAGTCCGACGAACTCGGCGCCCAGGCCTCGCTGTCGATGCGGGCGTTATTCACCGACACCCCGCCCTCGGCGATGGTGCGCCGGGCTTCGCCCTTGCTGGCCGACAGTCCGCTCGCCACCAGCAGGTCGAGAATGCCGTCCGGGCCGCCGGGTGCCAGTTCAGCGACCGATGTCTCCCGCAACGCCGCCGCCAGCGTCGCCTCATCCAACCGGTCCAGCTCACCGCGGCCGAACAATGCCCCCGAGGCGTGCTCGACGGACTCGGTGGCGGCCTCGCCGTGCACCAGCGTGGTGAGTTCGCGGGCCAGTCGGCGTTGCGCGGCGCGCTCGTGGGGACGGTCCGCGGTGTCGTTTTCCAACTCGGCGAGTTCGTCGGCGGACAGGAAGGTGAACCACCGCAGATACCGGATGACGTCGTCGTCAGCGGTATTGAAGAAGTACTGGTACCAGGCATACGGACTGGTCATCTCGGGGTCGAGCCAGAGGCTGCCGCCGCCGGTGGATTTTCCGAATTTGGTGCCGTCGGCGGAGGTGACCAGCGGCACGGTCAGCGCATGCACGCTCGCGCCGAGTTTCTGGCGCACCAGTCGCACCCCGGCGATGATGTTGCCCCACTGGTCGGAGCCACCGATCTGTAGCGAGCAGCCGTGGCGCTGGTGAAGTTCGACGTAGTCGTTGGCTTGCAGCAGCATGTAACTGAACTCGGTGTAGGAGATGCCCTCGCCGTCGAGGCGGCGGCGGATGGTGTCGCGGTCGAGCATGACGTTGACCGAAAAGTGTTTCCCGACGTCGCGCAGGAACTCGATGGCGCCGAGTGACTCCGTCCAGGTCAGGTTGTTCACCACGATGGCGCCGGTGGCCGTCCCGCTGGCAGAAGTGTCGAAGTCGACGAATCGCTCGAGCTGGCCGCGAATGCGTTCCGACCACGCCGCCACGGTGTCGGCGGTGTTCATGGTCCGCTCACCCGTTTCGCGCGGATCGCCGATCAGGCCGGTCGCCCCGCCGGCCAGCACGATAGGACGATGACCGGCCCGCTGGAAGCGTTGCAGGGTGAGCAGTGGCACCAGGTTTCCGGCGTGCAGGCTCGGTGCGGTGGGGTCGAACCCGGCGTACACCGTCATCGGTGGTTGCGCTGCCGCCGCCGCGAGGGCGTCGATATCGGTGGATTGTGCGATCAGGCCGCGCCAGCCCAGCTCGTCGAGGATCGTCGTGGCCATGGGTTGATCTTCCCGCATGGCGTGCGCTCAGTCGCTCTCGCCCGGCCGCGGCGCGCGGGAACTTCGACGATAGGCCGAGACTTCCGGGTGCCCGGCGAGGCCCAATCGCCAGGGCCGATCGGCGGCGACGCTGACACCGACGCGTGGCCCTCGCAGCACCGAGTCGGATTCAACCGGTGGCTGCAGCCGCGCCGTCACCGGTGACGCGGCGTCGAACAGATCGCAGCCGTTGTCCTCCATGCTGATGCCCAGAGCCGCGCACAGGTTGCCCGGCCCGCGTGCCAGCGCCCGCGCCGCGACGCCCGATCCGCGCCGTATCTGCGCGATCTCGCTACCGGAGTCGATGATCGCCGCCCGCAGCAACACCGCAGCGGCGGTGCCGTCAGGCCCGCAGGAAACATTGGCGCACAGATGAATTCCGTAACTGCGGTAGGCATAGAGTCGGCCTGCGGGCCCAAACATGACCGAATTGCGCGCCGTGGGACCGCGGTAGGAATGAGAGGCGGCATCGGGCCACGGACCGTCCGGCGGTCCCCCGTAGGCCTCGACCTCGACCACCACGGCACTGACGCCACGGCAGGTGAGTACCGCGCCGAGAAGCAGACGGGCGGCGGTCACCGGGTCGGCGTCCCGCAGTTGCGCCGTCACGTCACAGGAAGTTCGGCCAGCCCCAGATCAGCGCCGAGACAGTCGGCGGCGGCCAGACCCGACAGCGCGACCATCGGCAGTCC
>Ga0315287_10007964_pt1 | contig 10665 bp, 7 predicted proteins | sample YL17G11_0_MG_FD_205037 | JGI IMG/M metagenome (GOLD analysis project Ga0315287, IMG submission 205037) | Sediment microbial communities from Yellowstone Lake, YNP, Wyoming, USA - YL17G11_0 | ecosystem: Environmental > Aquatic > Freshwater > Lake > Sediment | place: USA: Wyoming | collected...
TGCCGGCCGGATAGGGTGGCGCTCACAACGATGGGGGAGTGAATGGGTGGCGGACCTCAGATGAAGCAGAAGAAGACGAGCAGCCCTACCAGCTTGAGCGCCTCGCACCTGTGGGTCAGGAAATACCGTCCGACCCTATATGTGAAGGGCCTGCAGCGAGAACCAGTGAGTGAGACATAGATGACCCTTGGTATTCCCTCCCTTACGATGAGGATTCCTCGCGGCCGCATGCTGGAGCTGGCCGCTACCGTTTTTCTCTGGCAGGCGTCTCTGGGCATCTTCATGCTGACGCTCGTCCAGAACTACCTGCCGCAAGAGCTTAACACCTCCGCAGCCTTTCCCGGCTACGCCCTCGCCTCCTACAGCCTGGCGCGCTTTCTCTGGCAGGCGCCCGCCGGCTGGCTGGCCGACCGGTTCGGCAGACGGCTGCTCCTGGCGATAGGAATAGCGATCGGCATGCCGGTCCTGGGCGCGATGATGCTCTTCCCCAGCGGCAACCTCTTCCTCGTGTTCTCGGGGCTGTACGGTCTCGCCGCGGCGACGATGTGGCCCGCGTTCCTCGCGCACGTCGGCGATACGAATGAGCCTTCGCAGCGCGGCCGCGTCATGTACCTGCTGAACATCGCCCAGATGCTCGGGCTCGGCGCTGGTGTCGTAGTCGGCATGCTTCTCGGCGACTTCGTCTCCTACACGGCCGTCTTCCTCGCCTGCCTCGCTTTGAACGGCCTGGCGCTCGCCGTCGCCATGCGCCCCGTCGATCCCGAGATCATCGTCGACCGAACGAAGAAGGCGGAGAAGTTCCAGCTCAACGCCATCGGCAAGACGTTCAAGCCGGGGATCATGATCCTGGGCGGCATAACCCTCTTTCTGAGTTTGGGGATTGCCGTCTTCACCCCTACTGTCGGCACTTATGTAAAGGAAGTGCTGCACGTGCAGATGAGCCACATGGCGCTCCTGCTGGTTCTGCCCGCGGCCGTTGCGGCATACGCAGCGATGCGGTTCTCCCGCGTCGCCGACCGTTTCGGAAGGCAGTTGCCGTTGCTCATCGGTCTGGCCGTGACGGCGCTCTCTCTGTTTGCGTTGACGCTTACCCACAGCCCGTTTGTCGCCGTGAACCTGGCGGTGCTGGCCGGTCTTGCCTACGCTGTCAGCGTCCCCGCCTGGTGCGCCGCCGCCCTGGACGCGACGCAGGTGCATTCGCGAGGCGTCCTCCTGGGAGCGCTTGGGGCTGTGCAAGGACTCGGGGCGGCTCTTGGACAGGCGGCCGGCGGCAGAGTCGGCGAGATGTACGGGCCGGTCGCGCCCTTCAAGTTCGCCGCAGTTCTCCTCGGCGTGGCCATCCTCCTGACGCTTGTCTTCATTCAGCACCAGCGCATGAAGGGCGCCGTCCTCCTGCTGCCTCGCGCTGACGACTAGAGCTATCGATCGCCGCTGCCGGCATGTGCCTACGCAATCTTCACGACTGCTCCTCGACGATTCACGCGCTCTGCACGTCCTGTCGATAGGCTAACAGCGTGACAACGTAACGCCCGCGACTCGCCCTGCTTTGGACTACCCCCCGCATGAGCACTTGGGGGCGGTCCAAAGGACGGGGGTTCAGGGGGCAGGGCCCCCTGACGGGGGAACTGGGGGTGTCCCCCAGATTCAAGAAAGGGCCGCGAGCCGTCCTTCTCTGAAGGACGTGCGACGTGGCCGAAGCTTCGCGGGGACTTGTTCAGCACTTGGTATCGATTCGGAGTGCACCGCGACGCGGTATTATAGACACATCAATGAAGCCCGAACCTCTGCCGCCCAAGCCCTCGACCATCGAAGGGTCAAATGACAACGTCGACGTTGTCGGCGATAGCATCGTCAGCGCCGTGGACACGTCGACCGTGGAGACGCGCGACCTGCGCGACATCTTCATCGCTCTCAGGGTGCGCAACTTCCGCCTCTTCTGGTTCGGGCAGCTTATCTCCTTGAGCGGCACCTGGATGCAGAGCATAGGTCAGGCGTGGCTCGTCCTGCAGCTGACTCAGTCCCCCTTTGCCGTGGGGACGGTGACGACGCTTCAGTTTCTGCCGATGACCTTCCTCGTACTCTTCGGCGGCGTCTTTGCCGATCGTCTGCCGAAGCGCCGCTTCCTCATCGGAACGCAGACGGCGGCGATGCTCCAGGCGCTGGCGTTAGGACTTCTCGTGACGACGGGCCTCGTTCGCGTCTGGCAGATCTACTTGCTGGCGCTGGCATTGGGCGTGAACAACGCCTTCGACAATCCGACGCGGCAGGCCTTCGTGCCGGAGCTGGTCGGCAAGGACCTGGTGAGCAACGCCGTGCCTCTAAACAGCACGCTGTTCAACGCGGCGCGAATCATCGGGCCGGCTATTGGGGGCGTGACAATCGCGCTGGTCGGCGTCGATGGGACGTTCTACCTGAACGCCGCCAGCTTCATTCCCGTCATCGTCGCTCTCATGATGATGCGCCCGGCGGAGTTCTTCCCGGCTGAAAGAGGTCGGGGAAGGATGTTCCAGCAGCTTCGGGAGGGCTTGAGCTACGCCTATCGGACGCCGGAGGTGCTCCTAATCATGATGCTGATGGGCTTCATCGGCACGTTCGGCTACAACTTCAGCACGGCGCTGCCGCTGCTGGCGAAGTTCGTGTTGGGTGTCGGCTCGGTCGGCTTTGGCGCCATGACGGCTGTGCTCGGCGTCGGATCGTTGCTGGCGGCGCTGGCAATCGCCTACACGCGCCGCGCCGGCGAGAGGCAGATCCTCCTGGGAGCGGCCATATTCAGCCTTCTCCTCATCCTGGTCGGCCTGTCGCGCTGGTATGCCGTTACCTTACTGCTATTGGTCGTGCTCGGGTTCGCCGCGATCATTTTCAGCGCTTCGGCGAATACGCGACTGCAGCTGCTCTCCCCGGGCCATCTGCGAGGGAGGATAATGAGCCTCTATATCCTGCTCTTCGCCGGTTCGACGCCGATCGGCGCCTTCCTGCTTGGAAACACAGCGGAGAGGATCGGCGTACAGCGGGCTGTCGTTCTCTTCGGAGCGATCTCGGCGCTGGGGGTCGGTCTCTGCGTACTATATCGGGCCACTCAAATGTCCCGTGACAGAGGCGTCGGCGGCGAAGCCACTCGGCCCTCCGCCTGATGCTAGGCGGCGGTCTTTAGGCTACAGCTTGCGCTTCCGTCTCTATCAGGCCGAGAAACGGTTCGACGAGGTAGGGGTCGAACTGGATGCCGGCGTTGGCACGCATCTCGGCGACGCTCTCTTCGTGGCTCAGCGCCTTGCGATACGGACGATCCAGGATCATCGCGGAATAGGCGTCGACGAGGGCCATGATACGACCAGACAGCGGTATCTCTTCGCCCTTGAGGCCGCGCGGGTAGCCTTTGCCGTCCCATCTCTCGTGGTGACTGTAGACGGCGTCGGAGACGTCCTGCAGGTTCGGCACCCCGTGAACGATGAGGTTGCTGAGAACGACGTGGTCGCGCATGATCTGCATTTCTTCGTCGGTCAGCGCGCCGGGCTTCTTCAGAATATCGTCCGGGACGCCGATCTTGCCGACGTCATGGAGGAGACCTCCAATGCGCAGGGCGTTCACGGCGCCTTCAGAAAGGCCTATCGCCTTACCGAGAGCCACAGCATACTCGGCGTTCTGCTGTGAATGTCGTCGCGTGTAGCGGTCCTTGCGGTCGACTGTCCTGACCAGGGCATCGAGCACTCCAAAGGCCGTGCGCTGCTTGTTGAAACCGTCTACCGGGTCGCGGTGAGTGATCACAAGGGTATTGCCCGAGAGCTGCTGCGCCTCGAAGAGAGACGCGTCGGCGTAGGCGACGAGCTCTTCTTTGTGCTTGCTGTCGTCGGGGCAGACAGCGACGCCGATGCTAAGCATGATCGGCAGATCGCCGCCGCGGTGCGGCCGCATTCGCTCGTGGCTCAGCGCTTCCAGCAGGTCGGCGCTGTATTGCGCCGCGGCATCACGGTCGGTCCCGGGAAGAACGGCCATGAACTCGTCGCCGCCGCAGCGTCCGACGACGACGTTGTCGTCGAAACGACTGCGCAGCACGTCTGCGACTTGCTTTAGCAGGCGGTCGCCTTCCTGGTGGCCGTAGGTGTCGTTGAACAGCTTGAAGCCGTCGACGTCCATCATGACGATGGCGAGCGGACGGCCATTCATGACGCTGCGCTGGATTTCACGGTCGAGGATGTCATGAAGCGAGCGATGGTTGTAGAGGCCGGTCAGGCTGTCGGTAGCGGCCAGCCGCTTTAGCGCCTCTTCGGCGCGTTGTCGCTCTTCGACCATCACGTTGAACGCCTTGGCGAGCGTTGCCACCTCTTCCGGGCCGTCCGTCTTTGCCCTGGTGTCGAGGTCTCCTTCCGCGACAGCGCTTGCGACCTGCTCCAGCGCGCGCAGCGGCCTCACGACCGAGAAGACCAGCGTAAGCGTTCCAACGGCGGTCAAGAAAGCGATGGCCGTCAGTCCGGCTATTACCGCCAGGCTCTTGTCCACTGCCTGCTCGGCGTCCGCGGTTTCCGCAACCAGGCGCGTCTCCTGGTCTTCGCTCAGTGCGGCCAGTTGTCCCATCGTGTCTCTGAACTGCGGCCAAAGCGCCGGGACATAGTGCTGCCCCATTCGCAGCTTCTCCTCCGGCGAGACCGCGCCCATGGACGCGAAGCTGTCAGTCTGGGCCTGCCACCCGTCGACCTGGGCAATGATGCCGTCCAACTGCGCCGCCTCCGCCTCGTTGCCCATTGCGGCGAGACCGCTGCGGGCGTTATCGAGACTGTCCTCGATGATCAGGCCGGCCTCGGCGAAGGAGCCTTCCAGCGACGCGGAACCATCGCCGAAAAGAGCGGCGGCGAGCTGAGCCGCGCTGAGGAGAGTGTAGGAGCGTGCGTTGTCGAGATCGGTTACGATGGCGAGACGCTTCTCGACGACATCGAGGGTCGAGCCGTCGCTGTGAGTGCGCCAGAACGCCACTCCGCCGACCATGCCAAGTAGGACCAGCATGACGCCACTGGCGAGCAGGGCGCGATGTCGCGCAGATGCTATTCCAAACATCGGTCTCCTACCTTATCCCCATAGTCCTGGACTCGCGCAGTCTCCGACCAGGCCAGTGACATGGCTCTAGCTTATTCTCGGATGCAGAAGACCGGTTCAACAGCCTGCCTGCCGGTAGGCATGGCGCTGGAGAGTGACTTGCCTGCGATATGGACACATGAAGGACGGTTGTGCCTGCCTGTAGATGACAGGCACTTAGAAGGCAGGATAGATGATTCGTGTGCCTTCGATTCGCGCGAAGGGGGCCATGCGATGCGGTCGACCGCTCTCCAATTTCATAATGTGTCCCGCGTCGAGCCCTCGAACTGTCAGCGCGTCAGAATGCGCGGCGCCCCGGGACGGACCGCCGGACGAGGCGAGCTAACCGCGGGGCAGTACCACGTCCTGCGCGTCTCGCGGGTAGACCCTCAGGTCGTTTCCGTACTCGGGCTCCGAGCCGACTTCCGTCATGGTCTGGCTGATTGCCTCGCCGAGAGGCAGCCGCCCGGAGACGATCTTCTGGAGGAGGGCCTGAATTGCCTTGTCGGTATGAGCGGCCGAAACAAGGCTGTCCCAACCGACGACCGCCTCAGCGCCTTTGTCGACGAACGCTTTCGCGGTGCCGTCGAAGAGCAGGCCGTCGCAGCCCATCAGCAGGATGACCGTCTTGTCGAACCTGCCCTGCATCGCTTCGATGAAGCGCGGCGTGATGCCGAAGTAGGGGGTTTCGCCGGAGCCGCTCAGATTACGCACCTGGAACAGGCGCAGTTTCTCCCTGTCTTCGGCGTACTTCGACCGGTCGTACCGCTCGTTCGTGAAGAGGAATGCGCCTTCAGCGAAGGCAGCCAGGATGGCCTGCCGGCGCACAGGGTCCTCCATTGTCAGGCTCTTCTCGTCGAAGCGGGCGATGTGGATGCGGAAGACGATGAGGAGGTATTTCTGCTTCGGAAGCTGCCGGTAGAAATCGACCGTCACCTGCTCCGGCGGATAGTAGTCGACCGCATAGCCCGCTTGCTGAAGCATGCCCGTCTCGGCCTCGACGAACTCCGGGTTGGGGTCGGTCGCGCCCAACTGGTCGACGATGGCGGCGCGAAGCTCCGGGGCTTCCGCCTCTCGACCCGTCCAGAAGGTAACGAGCAGTGCCAGCGCGGCGGCTATGAACGTCGCGGGCAGGACGAAACGCAGCAGTATCGACCAAACGCGCTGCCCGCCGCTCTGCCTGCGACGGCCGCGCCTTCGCTTCACAGGAGCTTCGGGAGTCGCCTTCTTTGGAGCCATCCTTCCCTCTCCGGGCCCTTCTGCCGCCATAGCATACCACTGTCCAGCCGCCTCTTACAGAGGGCGTGACAAGACAGATACGTGTACAATGAGAATGCCACCGCGGAGAGAAATGCACGGAGGGTCCGGCGATGAAGAATATGCTCGTTTCTCTGCTCATCGGCATCGTGGCCGTCGTCGCGCTTGGCTGCGCCGAAAATGGTCGGACTCCTTCGCCCACTCCGACGCTCTCGCTTCCGGCCGTCATCGCAACGGAGGGATCTCGCCACGAAGCGATTTCGCTCGTCAGCACCGCTTTCGCCGACGGCGAGTCGATACCGGTCAAGTACACCTGCGACGGCGACAACGTCTCGCCACCGCTTCAGTGGGGAAACCTGCCGGAAGGCACTCAAAGCCTAGCCCTAATCGTCGACGACCCGGACGCGCCGTCGGGGGAATTCGTGCATTGGGTCCTCTACGATCTTCCTCCGACGTTGCGTGGCCTGCCCGAGGGCGTTTCGACCGACGAAAGGCCGTCGCAGGGCGGGACCAACGGGAAGAATGGGGCGAACGTATCGGGCTACACGGGCCCCTGTCCGCCGAGCGGCGCCCATCGCTACTTCTTCCGCCTCTACGCCCTCGACTACAGGCTCGACGCTTCCCCCGGCCTGTCGAAGAGCCAACTCCTGCAAGGGATGGAGGGGGACGTCTTGGCTCAGGGCGAACTGATGGGGACCTATAGCAGATCGAACTGACCGTGCCCGGTGCGACAGCTTCTTGAGAGGCTAGCGCCCCTGGAACTTCGGCTGGCGCTTCTCCATGAAGGCGCTGACCCCCTCCTTGAAGTCCTCACTGGCGAATAGGGGCAGGAGCTGCAAATAGGCGTGGTGGACGTTCGCCTCAAAGCTCTCCTCCATGGCCAGCCGCATCAGCCGCTTTGCCGCCTGTACGGCCAGCGGCGCGTTCCCGGCGATCTCTTCCGCCCAGGCCCGCGTCTCATCGGCCAGGCGCTCGTGCGGGACGACGACGTTGACCAGCCCCAGCTCCAGCGCTTCCGGCGCCTCGATCATGCGGCCGCGGAAGACGAGCTCGGCCGCTTTCGCCCAGCCGAGGAGCCGCGGCAACATCCAGGCGCCGCCGCTTTCGGGGAGGATGCCGCGGCGAGTGAAGATTGCGCCCATTCGCGCCTTGTCGGAGGCGATGCGCATGTCGCAGCCGAGCGCCAGGTCGAAGCCGTAGCCGGCAGCCGGGCCGTTGAGGGAACAGATAACGGGCTTGTCGGTCGTGCGAAGTACCATTGGCGGACTGTTCGGGAGATCGAAGCGAATTCCAAGCGGCGCGCCACTGGTGCCGGCGCCGAACATCACTTTGAGGTCGAGGCCGGCGCAGAAACCGCGCCCGGCGCCCGTCATCACGATCACGCGAACGGACTCGTCGGCGTCGGCGTCGCGCAGGACGACGGAGAGGCTGTTGAGCATCGGCAACGAGATCGCGTTCAGCGCCTCGGGCCGGTTGAGGGTAATGGTGGCGGTCGCGCCGTTCTTTTCGTAGATCAGATCCTCGTACTCCATTGCACGCCCCTTTCTTGAAGCGGACCTGTCGCGAGTATGGCACCGGTCGGCTTGAAGAATCAATGAGGCCCGAAGCGCGGCAAGGCTTGCGGCTGTCGATGCATCGCCATGCTATAATGCCGGTGCTGAATCTGAGCAGGAGCGACGTCGTGACCGACGAGGAGACCTGGACGTCAGGCCGCTATTCGACCGAAGACGCGCCTGCTTGCTTCGAGCTGATGCGGCGTCTTTCGCCTGAAGGCGAAGCGAACGAAGCCTTCCTCCGCTGGCAGTTGGAGCGCGGCCCTGCCGGCCCTGCCATCAGCGTCGTTGCCAGAGACGGCGGTCGCCTGATAGGACAGGCGGCAATGGTCCCTGTCGGGATGCGGCTCTCCGGCAAGCCCGTCACGGCCGGACTCGCCCTCAACCCGCTCGTCGACCCCGACTCCGAGGGGCGCGGCATTCCCCTCGATCTCCTCAGGAAGCTCGATGCCACGGCCGCCGAGGAGAGGATCGCCTTCAGCTACGCCTTCCCGGACGACGCCTCTTTGCGTGTGCTCGTGAACCAGGGCGGATTCAAGGAAATCGCCTCGCTTTCGCTTCTCATACGGCCTTTGAAGCCGGAACGCCTGGCGGCAAAGACGACGGGCAGCCGCGTCCTGGCGCGAACGACGTCGATTGCCCGCATGGTGTGGCGCACGCCGTCGCCATCGGTGCGGCAGAAGGACGTGCCCGGCCTTTCGATAGACCAGGTCACGGACTTCGATGAGCCATTTGCGGTCTTCTGGCGAAGAGTGCAGAATCGCACGCCGTTGATGGTCGTGCGCGACTCCGCGTATCTCAACTGGCGCTACATCGAAGCGCCGGGCCGCGAGTATGCCGCGTTCGCCGCGAGGTCAGAGGGGAAGGTGCGAGCGCTGATAGTCCTGCGGGCGGCGCCGTTGGGCCGGCTGTCAGCGGGGCTTATCGTCGATCTGGTCGTCGAAGCAAGCGGCGAGGGTCGCGCCGCCGGGCGGCTTCTCATCGACCACGCCGGCGTCTTCTTCCGCGACCAGGACCTTGATATGCTGGCCACGCTCTCCCTGCGTCACACCGACGAGTTCCGCCTGTTCCGCGCCTCCGGCTTCCGGATGCAGCCCAAGTTCGTCGAGCCACACCCGCTGCATCTGGTAGTGCGTTCGCACGCCGAAGAGGCGAATGCCGCCTATGACCTGCACAACTGGTTTCTAACGCTTGGGGATTCTCAGATCGTGTAGGCGCTCCCTATGGAACACACGCAGTAGGGTCGGGCCTCTGTGCCCGACCAGCCATCCCCTAAGTAGTTGAGACGTTGCGGCGAGGGACGCTTCGCGCGGGCGCTAGCCGGGGACGGTCACCACAACCTTAGTGCCTTCGCCGGGCCTCGACTCCATGTCAATCGTCCCGCCGAGGAGCCGCGCCCGCTCCTGCATTCCAATCAGGCCCAGCTTCCCCGACGCCGCTAGATCGCCCGTCGCGGGTGGCAGCTCAAAGCCGCCGCCGTTGTCGGCGACGGTCATCGCGATGCTGTCGTTGCGGAAGCTGAGCGTCAGTTCTACCGCCGAGGCGTGTGAGTGCTTCCTGACGTTGCTCAGCGCCTCCTGGGCGATGCGGAACAGCGCCAGCTCCGACTCTCGCGGCAGACGTCGCGGCTCACCGAGGATGCGCGTGTTGGCGCCGATGCCGTCCTGCTCTTCCAGGGCGATCAGCAGCCACTTGAGCGCCGGCAGCAGGCCCAGGTCGTCCAGGACGGGCGGCCGCAGGTCCTGGCTGAACCGCCGCACGCCGTCGAGAATCGTGTCCGTCTGTTCCCGCAACTCGTCGAGCCGCTGCGCGATCTCCGGTGGTATGTCGGCGCCGCTGGACGAGAGCATGTCGAGCCGACGCGAGACGCCCGTCAGCGCCTGCGCCGTGTCGTCGTGGAGCTCACGCGCGATGCGCAGACGTTCGCTTTCCTGTGCCTTCAACACCTGCGAGACGTAGTAGCGCAGGTTCTCCTGCATGCGCCGCTGCTCAGTGACGTCGCGGACGATCGACTGGACGCCCACGGGTCGCCCATTGCGGATGATCAGGCTGGGCATCAGCTCCACGATGGTCTCCGAACCGTCCCGCCGTGTCAGCGGGAACTCGACGAGGTTGTCGACCGCGTCGCCGCGGTACTGCGCCTTGAGCAATGCTTCGACGGCCCTAACGTCCTTGGGAGAGAGGAACTTGGTCACTTCCAGTCCTTCTAGCTCCTCGCTGCTGTAGCCGGTTAGCTTCTCGAACGCCTTGTTAGCGTTGATGATCCTGCCGTTGAGATCGTGGACTTCGATGGCGCCGGTCGCGTTTTCGAACAGCCCACGATAGCTCTCCTCCGACTGTCGCAACTGCTCCAGCGCGGAGCGCTCCTTCTCATACAACTGCGCGTTCTCGACGGCGACGCCGATGGCGTTCCCGATTGCCACCGCCAACTCGATCTCCTCCGGCGCGAACTCCCGCAACTCGCTCGTCGCCACGCAGAGTGTGCCCAGCACTCGCCCTTTCGACTTCACGGGAACAGTGAGCTGCGCCCGCACGTTCTCGCGGATGCCGAGCTCACTGGAGAGCACGTTGCTGATCGCGAGGTCCTTCGTGGCCATGGGTTCACCCGACTGCGCGACGCGGCCGTTCAGCCCTTCGCCGACCGGGATTCTCTTGGCCAGTTCCGTGAACTCATCGGAGACGCCGTGATAGGCTTCAAGGGTCAACTCATCGGAATCCTCGTCGAGGAGATAGAGCAACCATTTCTCGACCCTCGTGATCTCCTGCACCTTCCCCATGGCTCGATACAGCA
>Ga0315287_10007967_pt1 | contig 10664 bp, 8 predicted proteins | sample YL17G11_0_MG_FD_205037 | JGI IMG/M metagenome (GOLD analysis project Ga0315287, IMG submission 205037) | Sediment microbial communities from Yellowstone Lake, YNP, Wyoming, USA - YL17G11_0 | ecosystem: Environmental > Aquatic > Freshwater > Lake > Sediment | place: USA: Wyoming | collected...
AGATCACGGCGACCGCGAGATCGGTTCCGGGTGGGAGGGACGCCGCGTCCCACCCCTCGCGCGTCGTGAGATCCGCGGTCGCCGGCGCGTCCACCCGGCCGGTGACACTCCACGCCGCCTTCGCTTCGGACCACGACTTCGGCCACGCGGCCCCAACGAGAAAGGCGTTCGGCCGCGGCGCGAGATCAAGAGAGAGTTCGGACTCCTCGGCGGCGAACTCACCTGACCAGACGACGCGGCCGGACGCCACGACCTCGAGTGTCCGTTGGCCGGGGCACATCGCAAAGGAGGTCAGGGGCAACTCCGCCACACGCTCATGATCGACGCGCAACTCGCCGTCATAGACCGCCCCCGTTACGGTGACCCTCGTCCGGGCCGGCCGCATCGCAACGACTCGCAAGAGCTTAGGGGAACGATCGGCCAGGTCGACGCTTACGCTCTCCTCCAGGACTTCCGTCGCGAAACAGGGCTTCGCGAGACGGAGGCTGTGCTCGCCGATCGTCACGTCCTCGATGACGAGAACCGCCGGCGCGTTCGCGTCGGAGCCGGACGCACCGTCCCGCGCGGTGACCCCGGAGTCGATCCCATCCAACGTGACCGCCACCCCGTCGACGTCCGTGCGCACCACGAGACCTCGCGCGTTCGGAATCAGGCGAATACTGACGAGTGTCTCCTTGCCCGCGACCGCCTGGACGTCCCTATCTTGCGCATCGAACCCTTTGCGCGTGAAACGAAGCCTCCGTTCCCCCGCGACCGCCGGGACAATGCTGTCCGGCGACAACGTAGTCACGCGGCCGTCGACGGCGAGCGACACATCCTTGGGGTCGAGTTCGAGGCGAATCGTCCCGATCATTGACGCCTGGATCTTGAGAAAACGGTCCATCGCCTTTTTCGACGTCACCTCGCGGCCCGGCGCGTAGTCCGCCTTCAGCCCCAGGAGGGCGCGGTAGTCCGTCTCGGCCGCGGTGAGGTCGTCACTGGCAACGTGGACTTGGGCCCGCAAGTCCAGCGCCTCGACGCGCGTCGCCTCCGGGAGATCGGGCCGTTCGAGCATCGCGTTCAATGCGGCTTGGGCCTTCTCGATCTCCAAGGCGACGAGTTGATCGCGAATCGCCGCGAGCTCCCGCTCCTCCGAAGCCGCATCGACGGAGACCGGCAGAGGATCGGCCGCCCGCGCGAACGACAGAGCGAGAACGACGACGACGCCGAACAAGAGGCGGCGCGTCACGGCGCCACCGCCACAGCGCCGGTCGAGCCATCGAGGATCCGCAGGGCGCCATCCGGGTCGACCGCGAGAGCAATCGGCCGTGATACGCCGCTCACGCCAAGCGGGAGCACCTCGCTCACTTCTCCCGAAGGGGTGAGCCGCGTCACGGTTTCCGCCTTCTCGTCGAGCACGGCGATCCGCCCGGCCGCATCGACGGCCAAAGCGGCCGGACGCCGAAACGCCGCCGTCCCGAAAACGGCTTCGGATCCCGGGCCCGCGAGGATGACGATCCTCCCGGTCTTGGCCTCGGCGGCGATCACCCGCCCTCCCGCGACCGCGAGCGCGGCGACACCGGCTCCCTTGCTCTCACGAACGACGACCGGTGCCGGCGTTCCGGGAGTCCAGCGCTCCACGCGGTCACCCCTCTTGTCGGCGATCCACACGGTCCCCGAGGCGTCGACCGCGATCGCCGCGGGCGCGCCGAGTCGCCCCAAGGCGAGTACGGTCGTCACCCCGGTGCCGTCCCACCGAAGAAGCGCTTCCTTCGTCGCCACGAAAACTCTCCCGTAGGGGTCCGTCGCGAGCGCCGTGACCTCGGCGACCGGCACGGCGGGCGCCCCGATCCCTCTCGCATCGAACGTCTGAAGAGCTTCGTTCTTACGATCGAATACGACGAGCCGACCGTCCTCGTTCGACGCGAGGAGACTCGCCCCTCGCGTTGTCGGCGTGACGGCGAGCGGTGAAGCGGTTGCGGCCCACCGCCGTTCCGGAAGCCTCTCGCGAAGCACCTCGCTCATCGCCAGGTCGCGCAAGGCTTCCGCTCGAACACCGGGAGGGGCACCCATTGCGATCGCGTCCTGGAACCGCCCCGCGGCGAGGCCGAATTCGCCCTGGACGAGTAGGGCCCGCCCGAACCCAGAAAGAGCGCGCGACGCGACGTCGCTGTCCGGCCGCTCCACAACGATCCGCGCGAAAGCGCCGCGCGCGCGCTCCGCTGCTCCCGTCTGTTCGTCGAGAACACCCAGCGCGTAACGCGCCGCGACGACCCAGTGGTCGCGCGACGGGCTTGCGGCGAGTGCGATCAGGTCCTGCCGCACGCGAGCCGCATCGCGCCCAGGAATCGGCGCCATGCGGATCAGAGCGAGTCGATAGCGCGCTTCGAGCGCGCGATCGCCATCGGCGTAGGCGGTGACAACCTTCTCGAGGGAGACCACCGCCGTCGCGGCTCGTGCGCCGTCTAAACGGGCGACATCCTCGGGCCAGTCGGGCAGTCCCGAAAGGCACGCAAGGTCGACGAGCGCATCGTCGGCAAAGGGCCCGCCCGGAGCGAGCGCCACGACCTTGGCGAATGCCGCAGCGGCGTCCGGCGATCGATCGGCCCCGAGACGCAGAGCGAGACGGTACTGGCGCTCGGCGGCGGCGGGATCCGGGACGTCCTGCGCCACCGTAGTGGAAACCAGAGCAAGCGTCGCGGCGAGCACCGCCGCGCCGTGCCGGTGGGCTCTCATCGACCGGACCGGCCGAACGAGACGCGAACCGGAGCGTTCGTCCCCGGCGCCAAGTTGATGTCCTGCTCGCGAGACTCACCCGAGTCCGGCGCCTCGACGCGAAGAACGTAACGACCGGCCGCCAGTTCGTAACGAAGCGGCGTCTCACCGACCTGCCGCCACGGGGATCCCGGGCGCTTCAACGCGACGCGGCAGTTCGGCGGAAACGTCTGTACCACCAATCGCGCCTGCGGTGGGATGACGAACGCGGGCGTCGCGGCGCCGCCCGCAGGCACATCCAAGGTGACCGCGACGTCGACGAATCGCGCCTCGTTCGTGGCCCGGACCTCGTGCGTCCCGGCCGGGAGCTCGAGGCCCTCGCTCGTGCGCGCCGCGGGCTTGCCATCGACGAGAAACTGGATGGTGAAACGCGTCGCCGGGAGGAGGAGCAGGCCCAACGGGATCGCCTCGAGCTTGAGCGCGCCGGAGGCACTGCGCGCGTCGAGAGGCGTCGCGTTCGCCGGGATCGTGACGCTCGAGGTGCGGTACCCATCGGCCTGGACCTCGACCGTGTTGTCACGACAGAGATCCAGGTCGACGGTCGCCGGAGCGGCTCCCGCGTCGTGACCGTTGACGGTGACACGCGCTCCGGGAACCCCAGGATCGACCATGACCGTCGCCCGCGCGGGATCGAGCACCAGCACGATCTCAACCCCCGCGTCGGCCACTTCCATGCGGTGCTTCGCCTCGCGGCAGCCGGAAGTCGCGGTCAGGACCTCGAATGGCCCCCCGGCGGGGAACCGGATCACGTCGCCTTCAAGCGGCAACCCGTTGACTCGAACGGGAAGACCTGCCGGCTCCGTGCGGACGCGCGTCGTCAGCAGGGCGACCTTCGGCGGCGCGAATGGCCCCAAGCGCAAGACGAAAGCCGTGCCTATTCCCACCAACGCCAGGGCGACGACAACGAGCCACGGGACGAGAGTACGCCGGGCGCGCTCAACCGGGGTCCGCACTGGATCAGGAGCGGGACGCCGCGCCGCCGCCGCGCTCGCGGGCACGGCTGCCGTCCGGGCGGCGGCACCGGCCCGCCGCAACGCTCCCGCAAACTCCGCTCCGTCCCGAAACCTGTCGTCCGGGTGCTTCGCCAGCGCGCGCTCCAAAAACGTCGCGAGCGGAGGGGGGACGCGCTCGAGCCGAAGCGGGGCATCCTTCGGGGGTTCGTGCACGATGCGGTAGAGCACCGAGGAGATCGAGTCGCCTCCGAACGGCTTGTACCCCGTCAGCATTTCGTAACAAACAACGCCCAGGGAAAACAGGTCGGTTCGACCGTCGAGAGGATCTCCCCTCACCTGCTCCGGCGACATGTAGTTCGGTGTTCCGACAAGCGCGCCATCGTGGGTCATGGAGGCCGCCGGGTTCTTGGCGAGCCCGAAATCCATGATCTTCACCGTACGCTCGCCCACGCGCATGAGATTCGTCGGCTTGATGTCGCGGTGAACGATCCCCCGCTCGTGGGCGAAGCCCAGGGCCTCGGCCGCGGCGGCCACCAACTCGACGACGGCGACCGCGGGGAGGAGCGCATCTTCCCGGCAGACGGCGTCCATCGTTTCCCCTTCGACGAACTCCATCGCAAGGTACGGCACGCCATCCGCTTCACCGACGTCGAAGATCGTCACGATCCCCGGGTGGAGGAGCTTCCCAGCCGACCGCGCCTCCCGCAGAAAACGGTCGCGAGCCTGGTCGCGTTCCGCCTCGGGGAGCGAGGCGAAGATCTGAATCGTCTTGATCGCGACGCGCCGCTCGATCGTGGGATCGAAGGCCAGGAAGACACGGCCCATCGCACCGCGCCCCAGTTCCTTCTCGATGCGGTAACGTCCGAGACTATCGACCTGCATCGGCGAGAGGCACCTTGGCGTGTTGATTGAGCATCGCCTTAACTTAGTTCGCCCGCCCCGGCGAAGTCAATTCCGGACGAGAAGAGGCAGAAAGTCCCGGGTCGGATCAACAGGAACGGTGGGGTCGTCTCCGGGGGGCATACGTCCAATCTTTTCGGGAAGCGCACAGCGCACGATCCCTGCCCTCGTTTTTTTGTCTCGGCCCATGGCGGAAACCAGACGCTTCGGGTCGATCCCGCGGGGCGGTCTCACCGGCAGACCAAAGGCGGCAACGAGCGCTTCGATCCGGTCGGCGTGTGCACGCGGCAGCCCCGTGAGGCGCTCGGCCAGACGAGCCTCGGCGACGACACCGATCGCGACCGCCTCCCCGTGCGACATGCGATAGTCCGTCGCCGCTTCGAGCGCGTGCGCGACGGTGTGTCCGAAGTTCAAGACGGCGCGGCGACCCGCGTCATGCTCGTCTAAAACGACGACGCGCCCCTTCAGGAGAAGACAACGTCCGACGACTCGCGCGATCGACCTCTCGTCGCGCCTCACGAGACCCGAGAGGTCCGCCTCGAGCCCGCGGAAGAGGGCCGCATCGAGCGCCACGGCGGTTTTCGCGACCTCGGCAAGTCCCTCGCGGTAGTTGCGGGCCGGGAGCGTGCGTAACGCGCGCACGTCGGCCCAGAGCGAAACCGGCTGGTGAAAGGCTCCCACGAGGTTCTTCCCGCCGGGAAGATCGACGGCGGTTTTGCCTCCGAGCGCGGCGTCCACCATCGCAAGCAAACTCGTGGGGATGGCAACGAACGGAACGCCGCGATGCCACGTCGCGGCCAGGAAGCCGGCCAGATCTCCGGTCACGCCGCCGCCGAGCGCCACGACGACCGTGTCCCTCCCGGCACCGCGTTTCAGCAGTCGGTCCTCGAGCAACGCCTTGGTCTCGCGCGTCTTGAAGCGCTCACCGGCCGGAAACGTGAGGAGTACCGACGCCACGCTCCGAGCCGCGAGCCGTCGAACGAAACGCCGACCATAGAGGCGAGCCACACGGGCGTCCGACACGACGACCTGGAGGCAGCCCGGAAACGTACGCGCGAGATGGGTCGCGGCGAGCTCGAGCGCGCCCGGGGCCACGACGACGGAGGTCGACCATGCCGGAGCCGTCCGCGCCTGGACGCGGAAGCGCATCGCCCGCTCGCCGGCTGGGATCAGTTCGGTGGCGTTTTCGAGCTCGAGCCCAAGCGCTCGAGGTCGGCCAGATAGTCCTCGACGAGCCGGCGCTGCGTGGCGTCGTCGAGGTTCCTTCCCATGAGCTTCCCGGCCGCCTGAATCGCAAGGTCGGCCGCCTCGCCCTTGAGCTCCGCCCGTGCCTGACGGAGCCCCGCGTCGATCTGGGCTTCGGCCTGCTTGAGCAGCTGCTCGCGCTGCTTGCGGGCCTCGTCGAGGATTTCGGATTTCAGCCGTTCCGCATCGCGGCGACCGGCCTCCACCGCCTCAGCCCGTTCTTTGCGGGCCAAGTTGAGGAGACCGCGGTGCTCCTCGAGAAGACGCTGGGCGTCTTCTCGCTCTTGCCGCGCGTTATCCAAGTCGCTCTTGATGCCGTCCTCGCGGGCATTCATCGCCCCGAGGATCGGCCCCCACGCAAAGCGTTTGAGGAGGCCAAGGAGGATCACGAACGTCACGAGCGTCCAGAACATCAACCCGATCTCGGGCGTGATCAGGGCGCTCGCCCCCTTGCTCCCGCCCTCGGCACCCTCGTTCGCGTAGAGCGGCGCCGCCCACGCGATCACCAAGGCCGAGCGCGCCAACAGCCTTCCGGCCATGAGAACTCCCCTTACTTCGCGGACAGAAGGAAGCAAATAACCAAGGCGAAGAGCGCGACACCCTCGATGAGTCCGGCCGCGATCAACATGGCGGTCTGAATGGTACCGGCCGACTGCGGCTGCCGAGCGATGCCATCCATGGCGGAAGCCGCCAAGCGGCCGATCCCCATGCCCGCACCGATCAACGCCAATCCCGCGCCGAGACCGGCACCCAAGAACGCAAGACCCCTCGGATCCATGAGACTCCTCCTTATTCCTCTTCCGAGAAACGAAACGGCCCCCGGCGTCAGTGCGACGGGTGAACCGACATGCCGATGAACGTGGAAACAAGTGTCGTAAAGATGAAAGCCTGAATGAAGCAGACCAGAAGCTCCAGAACGAAGATGAAGAGTGCGAACGGCACGGATACCGTGGCAACCCACGCCGACTTGAGGATGAAGATCAACGAGATCAGCCCAAGGATGACGACGTGCCCGGCCGTCATGTTCGCAAAAAGACGAATACAGAGCGCGAACGGCTTCGTGAAGAGACCGAGGACCTCGACAGGGATCATGATCGGGTAGATCCACCGCGGCATTCCGCCGGGCACGATGTTCTTGAGGTGTCCGCCAACGCCGAACTTGATCATGCCCGCGAGTTGAATGACGACGAACGCGACGATCGCAAGAGTTGCCGTGACGGCGATATTGCTCGTCGGCGTCGACATGCTCGGGACGAGGCCCAGCATGTTGCACGTCCAAATGAAGAAGAAACAGGTCAGCAGGTAGGAGAGGTACTTGTCGCCGTCGTGCCCGATCGTCTTGCGCACGATTTCGTCGCGAAGATACTTGATCAGCATCTCGAACCCGTTGCGCCAGCCGGTCGGCACCGGATCGTTGGCGCGTCGCACGGCCAACCGCGCCAGACCGAAGAGAATGGCGCACGCGACCCACATCATGACGACGTGTTTCGTGATCGAGAGGTCGAGACCAGCGATGTGGATCCTCGGAAGCGGGATCGCATAGTGGGTGAACGGAATCTCGATCTCGTTGGCGTTCGTGATGTGATGCATGATCAGGTCGGAGACGTTGAACGCCTCGCCTGTTCCTGGAGCCTGGGTGGAGACATCCGCTGCGACCGAGGCTGCGACCTGGCTCATCCGCGCGGCTCCGTTCCGAGTCCCTCGGCGCCGCGGGCGCGAGCGAACCAGATCATCTCGAAGACCATCAGAGGTACGAACCCGGCGGCGAGACCCGAAAGCAACGCCGTCCCCGCTCCGTCACCCGCCCTGCCGGCGTAGAACGCGGCGAGGCCGGCGAGGACCAAGCGCGTCATGAAACCCGTCGCGAGCGCAACGAGGAATCGCTGCGCGGACCGCCCATGCTCGCGCGCGAGCCAGGTGCCCCCGACGATCCCGGGAACCGCCATGGCCAAAAACCCCCTCGCGGCCCAAGCCAAGGTTTCGGTTTCGTCTCCCCAAAACCAGGGGAGCAACGCCGCGGCGCCCATGGCGGCCACCACCGAGGCCAAGAACGCAAAACCGATTTCCGACCTGAACGTCACGACGTTCCCCCGCGCCCCGTTCCGTTCGGTGGAACGATCCGCCGGTACAAGCTCAAGAAGCCCGTGATCGCTCCGACGATGACACCGGCCAGGAGCAGCCACGGTGCCGTCCCGAAGCGACGATCGAGCCACTGGCCCCCGAAAAGCCCCACAAGCAACGGCACCACGAGTTCGAATCCAAGCCCCACGTACTGGAAGGGCGACGATCCGTCGAGGCGCCGTTTGTTCCTATTTTGATCGTTCAAATCCCCAACGCAGAGCCGCTCACTCTAGCAGACCGGCACGATTTCATCACCGCGATTCGGGCCCCTTCCCGGGTGCTTGCTGCAGGGTCTGGGCGACAGCCGGCTGCGGCATCAAGCCGGCGACACCACGCGGGTACTCGTAGGTTTTTTCGATCTGCTGGACGAGCCGCGTCACCGGCTCGTCGAGTACGCGAAAGAACGGCTCGGGGCGGATCCCGATCCAGAACGAGAGCACGACGAGAGGAACGAGATACGCGAACTCACGGACATTGAGATCGGTGAGTGTGCGGTTCTCGTCGTTGTCGAGTTTGCCGAACATGGTTCGTTGATAGAGCCACAACATGTACGTCGCGCCAAGGACGAGTCCCGTCGCCCCGAGGATCGCCCAGACCTTGGTCTTGAGGCTGAACGCACCGACGAGGATCGTCCACTCTCCGGTGAATCCGTTCCCCGGGATCAGGGGCATCCCGATCGACGACAGGGTCATGATCATGAAGATCACGGCGAACCAAGGCATCACCTTCGCCAGGCCCCCGTACTCTCCCAGTTCCCGCGTGTGGCGGCGCTCGTAGACGACGCCGACCAAGAGAAACAGCGCCCCGGTCGAAAGGCCGTGGTTGATCATTTGGAGCACGCCGCCGGTCAACCCCTGGAAGTTCAACGCAAAGACCCCGAGCATGCAGAAACCGAGGTGGCTGATCGACGAATACGCGACGAGCTTCTTCCAGTCCTTCTGCACGAGGGCCACGGCTGCGCCGTAGATGACGCCGATGACGCACAGCGCGAGGACGTAGGGCGCGAATCGTCGCGTGGCGTCCGGGAGCATCGGCAGACTGAACCGCAAGAATCCGTAGATCCCCATCTTGAGGAGCACACCTGCAAGGATCACGGATCCCGCGGTGGGCGCCTCGACGTGCGCGTCCGGAAGCCACGTATGGAACGGGAACATCGGCACCTTGATCGCAAATCCGAGGAAGAACGCCAGCCAGACCCAGACCTGGAGGGCCGTCCAGTCGGGCCACGTGCCCATGGCCTGCAGGACTCGAATGTCGAAGGTGGAGACTCCTGTCAGCGCCCCATGGTGCACGTACAGGGCGATGATCCCGACGAGCATCAGCACGGAGCCCAGGAGCGTGAAGAGGAAGAATTTGACGGCGGCATAGATCCGGCGAGGGCCGCCCCAGATCCCGATCAGGAAGTACATCGGGATCAGCATGACCTCCCAAAATACGTAGAACAGGAACGTGTCGAGACTGACGAACACGCCGACCATCCCCGTCTGGAGGATCAGCAGGTACGCGTAGTACTGGTTTTCGCGCTGATGCACGGCGGACCACGAAGAGAGGATCGCGAGGAAGCCGAGCACGGTGGTCAGAAGGACGAGCAGCATCGAGATACCGTCAACCCCGACGATGTATCGCACCCCGAGCGACGCGATCCAAGGCACGTCGATGACGAAACGGAAGCCGTACGGATCCGAGGGAGCCGCCGCCCAAGAGAACCAGAGCGGCAGGCTGGCGAGCAGGTCGAGCCCGGCAATGAGCGTTGCTGTTTTCGCAACGAGTCCCGGCCGGTTCTTCGGAAGGAGCAAACAGAGGATCGCGCCGGCGAGCGGGAGGTAGGCGACTACGTTGAGAAGTTGACTACCGAACGGGTTCATCCCGCTTCCTACTCCACTCCGAAGACGCGGCTTGCGCTCGAAGCGAGTGAAGCTACCACAGCGTCCGTCTGTCGGTAAAGGCGGGTGGAAGACTACGCGGAGACCTTCCCCCTGAGGGCGGTCAACACGTCCCAGACTCGATCGCTATAGGCGAGAGGGATCCGGCCATTCATCTCGCGCCGGGACTCGACCAAGGTCGGACCCGAGCAGTAGGCGGCCAGTGCGGCGTCTTGATCGCCGAAGCGATCCATCAACCGTCGGAGGTAGGCGCAGCCAAGCAGCACGTTGAGGTCCGGATCGAACAAGAGGTCGTCTCCGGTCCACTCCAAACCGAGTTCCATCGCGAGGTCGCGGGCGGTCGGCCCTTGAAGTTGCATGAGACCGATCGCACCCTGCGCCGAGACGGCGGCCGGATCGAAACGGCTCTCGACCTGGATCACGGCGAGCACCATCAACGGATCCAGCTGGAAACGCCGCGCGTAGCGCTCGACGATCGGAACGACAGCTTCCGCCTGCTGAGGGCTGGATCCGGGGAATACGGCCGGCGAGCCGGCGAGCACCCGGCCGGACCAGTCCAGAGGGAGGCTCTTCGCGGCCACGGGGGTTTCCCGCATCCTGCTGACCGGCGTTTCCGAGGAGACGACCGGGCGGGCGAACAGCCCCGCGACGACGATCCAGCTCACGACGGAGAGCACCGCCAGGGTTCGAATGATCCAGCGCATGTCGGGAGGGTACGAGCTAGCTTCGCCGCGAGTCAACCAGCGAAGACTGAGAATTCTTACATTATCTCTATTTTGGGACCGGTGGGTGCTGCGGAGCCGGTCCT
>Ga0315287_10007974_pt1 | contig 10660 bp, 10 predicted proteins | sample YL17G11_0_MG_FD_205037 | JGI IMG/M metagenome (GOLD analysis project Ga0315287, IMG submission 205037) | Sediment microbial communities from Yellowstone Lake, YNP, Wyoming, USA - YL17G11_0 | ecosystem: Environmental > Aquatic > Freshwater > Lake > Sediment | place: USA: Wyoming | collected...
GCCTGATGGCGCAGGCGACCGTGCTCGTCGAGCGCCGGTGATTCCCGACTCCTGGCGCGCTCTGGTGCTGTCGCCGCCGCGCGCGGTCGCCGCGTCGCGTTGCCGAGCGGCCATGCGCCGCACGCCCGAGGACTTCATCGTCGAGGAACACCTCGGCTTCGAGCCCTCCGGCGCCGGCGAACACGTGCTGCTGCGGGTTCGCAAGCGCGACGCGAACACGGGCTGGGTGGCACGCGAACTCGCGACGCTCGCCGGCATGCGCCCGCAGGACGTCGGCTACGCCGGCCTCAAGGACCGGCAGGCCGTCGCCACCCAGTGGTTCACGGTGCCCGGCCGGCGACGTCCGGCGGCCGATTGGGCCGGCGTGACGGGCGAAGGCTTCGAGGTGCTCGAGGCGCACGCCCACGCCCGCAAGCTGCCGCGCGGTGCGCTGGCCGGCAACCGCTTCACGATCGTGCTGCGCGAGCTCGCGGGCGACACCCACGGCCTGGAGGCGCAGGTGCACCAGGCCGCGCTGCACGGCGTGCCGAACTACTTCGGCCCGCAGCGTTTCGGTCGCGATCTCTCCAACCTCTCGACCCTGCTCGCGCTGCCCGCGGGCCGTCCGCCGGCGCGGTTCGTATTGTCCGCGGCCCGCAGCCTGGTGTTCAACGCAGTGCTGGCCGAGCGCGTCGCCGATGGAAGCTGGAACCGGCTGCGCGACGGTGACCGTGCCAACCTCGACGGACGCAACTCGGTGTTCGCGGTGCCGTTGGTCGACGAAGTGCTGGCGCGACGCGCGGTCGAGCTCGACCTGCACCCGACCGGGCCGCTCTGGGGTCTCGGCGAGCCCGGCGTCACGGGCGAGGTCGCCGCGCTCGAGGCGCGCATCGTCGAGGGTTTCCCGGAGGCGCGCGCGGCGATACTGGCCGCCGGCGCGGAGGCGTCGCGGCGGCCGCTGCGCCTCGCGGTGCGCGGCCTGCAGTTCGAATGGCTCGAGCAGGGCGCCGCCTGCCGCGTATCCTTCACGCTGCGGTCTGGCAGTTTCGCGACCGCGGTGATCCGGGAGTGGCTGGACGCCGAGGGCGCCCCGCAGGAGGACGACGATGCTTGAGCTGCAGGATCATGGGGCGGTTCGCGAGCTGCGACTGGCCAGCCCGCCGGTGAACGCGCTGAACATGGCGCTGGTGCAGCGCCTCAATCACGAGCTGGCGGCTGCGATCCAGCAGGGCGTGAGAGCGCTGGTGCTGTCCGGCCAGCCGGGGCTGTTTTCGGCCGGGCTCGACGTGCGCGAGGTCACCTCATCGCCCGCCGAGGTGCTGCGGCGCTTCATCGACGAGTTCTTCCGCCTGCAGGACAGGCTCGCCCGCTCGCCGATCCCGATCATCGCGGCGATCACCGGCCATTGCCCTGCGGGCGGCACGGTGCTCGCCCTCTACTGCGACCATCGGGTGATGGCGCGTGGCGCCTTCCGCATCGGCCTCAACGAGGTGCAGGTCGGACTCTATCCGGGTCATACGATCTTTCGAGCCTTCGAACGCCTGGTCGGTGCCTCGCGGGCCGCGGCGTTGCTGCCTCGCGGCGCGATGCTGGACCCGGACGGGGCGCTGGCCGCGGGCCTGGTCGACGAACTGGCGGCTCCCGAGCAGGTCGTGGCACGCGCCCTGGAACTCGCCGCCGAGCTCGTGGCGCTGCCGCCGCGGGCCTATGCCCGCACCCGGGCGCTGGTGCGTCGCGACCTGGTGCGGCTGTTCGAGCAGCCGGAAGAGGATGTGTCGGCCGTGTTCGGCGCCGAATGGATCACCGGCGAGGCTCGCGAACACCTCGGGGCGATCCTGGCGCGCTCGCGTGGTGGGAGCGAACGCAGCTAGCGCGGCGCCGACAGCAGCACGTAGACCGCACCGGTGCCGCCGTCGACCTGGCGGGCGGAGCAGAAGGCGACGACGGTCGCGGTCCGCTGCAGTACGACGTTGACGCCGTTCTTGAGCACCGGCCCTCGCGCTCCGGAGCGCAGCCCCTTGCCGTGCACGATGCGGATGCAGCGCAGCTGGCGTTGTACCGCGCGGGCCAGAAACTCGCGCAGGCCCTGCTTGGCCTCGGCCAGGATGAGACCGTGCAGGTCGATCTCGGCCTCGACGCGGTACTGGCCGCGACGCAGCTTGCGCATCACCCCGTCCTGGACGCCCGGTCGCCGGAAGCTCAGTTCGTCGCCGGCTTCGACTTCGAGTTCGGCGGCGCTGAGGCGGATGCTCTCTTCGAGCACCGCAACCTCGTCGCGGCGACGGAATGCCGCGCGGGGCCGCGGTTTGCGGCGGTGGATCACGCGCGGCTCGACCCCGAGCGGACGCACGTCCCGGACGGCGTCCCGGAACGCATTCAACTCGTCGGCATCGGGCTTTCGTGTCACGCTACCTCCTGCGCAACGCTTTCAGTATATTGACGCGCCCCCGCGGTCTCAAAGACAACGTTTGCATTGAAGATTCTCATCAGCAACGATGACGGTTACCGCGCGCGCGGCATCCTCGCGCTGCGCGCGGCGCTCGACGGCCTCGCGGACCTGACCGTGGTCGCGCCGGACCGCAACAAGAGTGGCGCGAGCAACTCGCTGACGCTGGACGTGCCGGTGCACGTCACTCTGGCGGAGAGGGACCTCTACTACGTCACGGGCACGCCGACCGACTGCGTGCATATCGCGATCTCCGGGCTGTTCGACTTCGAGTTCGACATGGTCGTCTCGGGCATCAACGACGGCGAGAATCTCGGCGACGACGTGCTGTATTCGGGTACGGTGGCGGCCGCGATCGAGGGGCGATTCCTCGGCCTGCCGACCATGGCCCTCTCGCTGCTGCGCCCGGTCGGTGTCGAGCCGGACTTCAGCGCTGCAGGGCGTATCGCCCGCGCGCTGGTGGAGCGCATGCTGGCTGCGCCGCTGGAGCGGCGCACGATCCTCAACGTCAACATCCCGCACCTGCCGTTCGAGCGCCTGCGCGGCTTCGCGACCACGCGCCTCGGGCATCGGCACCGCTCCGAGCCGGTAGTGCGCTCGGCTGACCCTCGCGGGCGCCCGGTCTACTGGGTCGGGCCCGCCGGCGCGCAACAGGACGGCGGCCCCGGGACGGATTTCCACGCGGTCGCCGCGGGTTTCGTTTCGGTGACGCCGCTGCAGACCGACCTCACGCGCCATGCCTCGCTCGATGACGTCAGCCGCTGGCTCGACGGGGCGCAACCGTGACCGACTCGCGTTTCGCCGGCATCGGCATGACCTCCGCGCGCACGCGCGATCGCCTGGTGCAGCGGCTGCGCGACCAGGGCATCAAGAACCCCGAGGTGCTCGACCGGATCCGCACCGTGCCGCGGCACATCTTCGTCGACGAGGCGATCGCGAGCCGCGCCTACGAGGACACCGCGCTGCCGATCGGATTCGGCCAAACGATCTCCCAGCCCTACATCGTGGCGCGCATGACGGAAGCGCTGCTCGAGGGCGGGCCGTTGCACAGCGTGCTCGAAGTCGGCACCGGATGCGGCTACCAGACCGCGGTGCTCTCGTCGCTCGTGGGGCGCATCCACACGATCGAGCGCATCGAGCCGCTGCTGAAGCGCGCCAAGGAGCGCATCAGGGAACTCGGCATCAAGAACGTGCGCTTCCGCCACGGCGACGGCAACCTCGGCTGGGCTGCGCACGGGCCGTACGACGGCATTCTTTGCGCGGCGGCGCCGCTGCGCATTCCGGATGCGCTGCTCGAGCAGCTCGCGCTCGGTGGTCGGCTGATCATGCCGGTCGGGCCGGAAGGGCAGCAGGAGCTGGTGCGCCTGATCAAGCGAGAGCAGAAGGTCGATCGCCAGACGCTGGGCCCGGTGGCCTTCGTGCCGCTGCTCGGCGGCGTCGGTTGAGTGCGGCGTGCGTGGCGACCTTATTACCTTAAGTATCAGTCTTAAGTTATTGTATAAAAAAGGAATATATGGGCGCTGGAAGGCGCCGTCACAGTCGCGTCAGTGTTGCAAAACAACGTCTTCAAGTGGTTGAGTTGCAAGAAGATCTGCGACCTGATTAGTATGTCGCCACGCGCAGACAACTTAATCCGGCCGCGCATCGCGCAGGGGGACGTGAAGAAGACACAGGGATGATGGGGGAAGTCGGAACAAAAGAAGAAAAACCGAACAAGAACAAGAACTTTTTGACGATTGTTCGAGTCTGTCAGCTTCGAATGATTGGTGGTCGAAACGAGCTTCTTCTCCCTGTGTCTTCTTCAGGTCAACTTGCGCGGGCCTCGGCCCGCGGCGCCTCGAGGCGAATCCCGCCTCAGTCGCGGCGCGGAAATAACAGTGCGACCACCGGCCTGCCGTCCTGCACCAGCACGTTGTACGTGCGGCAGGCGGCGCCGAGTTCCATCACCTCGATCCCGATCCGCCGCTCGAGAAACCAGCGGCGCTGTCGGGGCGGCATCAGGAACTGGCCGCCGGCCCAGCCGATGATCGCCACTTCAGGCCTGAGCGCGAACACCGGGTCGAGATCCGGGAGTTCGAGTTCAGCAGGCGAGCGCGGTCGCAGGTCCGCGAGCAGGGTCTGCGCCGCGACCAGGCAGGTTCGGGTCACGAGCGTCTCGCCGATCCGGATCTCGCCTTCGCGGTAACCGCGCACGACATGGATCGCTGGCGGGTTTTCCATCGTCAGTTTCATGCTTCGATAACATACGCGATGTGCGCGAATTCCTGCTCGTCGTTCCCGATCTGATGCTCGCCTCCGAGCCCCCGCGCACGGCGCTCGCGACCGCGGTGGCGACGCTGCGCTTCGACTCTGCCGTGTCGCTGCCAGGCGGCTGGCGGCCGTGGCTGGCGAATCGCCTCGGGCGGCCTGATCTCGACGGCCTGTCCCTGGCTGCTGCGGTCGCGGCCTCGCTGCGCGGCGGCGAGACGACGCCCGCGGCGCGCATCGCTCCGGCAGGCGCCTGGCTCGCCACGCCGCTGCACCTGGTCGCCGGGCTCGACACGCTGCACCTGCCGCGCGACGGCATCCTGTCGCTGCGGCCGGAGGAGCGCGTCGAACTCGCCGCCGGTTTCGCGACGGCGCTCGGCGGCGACGGCCTGGCCCTGCACGCGGTCGAGGGCGATGCCTTCCTGCTCAGCGGGCTGGTCCTGCCCGAGGTCACGACGTCCGAGCCCGCTCGTGCGCTCGCTGCCGACCTGGTGCGTGCCCAGCCGGCGGGCCCGGGGGCGGCGGCCTTGCGTCGCCTGATGGCCGAGATCGAGATGTGGCTGCACGAGCATCCCGTCAACCTCCGACGCGAACGCGAAGGCCGACGGGCGGTGCGCTCCCTGTGGTTGTGGGGCGGCGACGCGCGTCCCGCAGCGGCGCCGCGGGCCGCCGCGGGGTCCGGCGTGCGCCGCGTCTTTTCGGACGACGCCTGGGTTCGCGCGGCGTCGCGGCTCGCCGCCGTCGATCTCGCGGCGCAGGGCGTGGTGCCCGCGCCGGAGGATTTCGGCGCGCGGGGCGATGTCGTCGCGACCGCGTCGCTGCAGGCCGCGGGCCTGCCGGACCTCGCCGACTTCGAGCACCGTCACCTCGGGCCCGCGATCGACGCGCTGGCTGCAGGGCATCTCGACCGCATCAGCGTGCTGGCGGCGGACCGACGGGTCACGGTCGCGGCGTCGGATCGCTATCGCCTCTGGCGGCCGCGCCGCCCCTGGCTGACGGCGCTGGGCGAGCAGGGGTGATCTCGTGGAACTGAAGGTCTTCCGGCGCACCGTCGATTCGGCGCGCGTCGCCGGTCTCGCGACGCTGCACCCGGTGCTGGCACGGGCCTACGCCGCCCGCGGCGTCGCGGCGCCGACGGAGCTGTCGCCGGCGCTCGAGCGGCTGCTGCCGGTGGGCACGCTCGATCACGTCGGCGACGCGGTGGCGCTGTTGCTGGCGCACCGCGAACGCGGCGGTCGCGTGCTGGTGATCGGCGATTTCGACGCCGACGGCGCGACCAGCACGGCTGTGATCGTGCGCGCGTTGCGCGCCTGGGGGTTCCCGTCCGTCGACTTCCTGGTGCCCAACCGCTTCGAGTTCGGTTACGGCCTCACGCCCGAGATCGTCGCGCTGGCAGCGACGCGCGAGCCGGCGCTGATCGTCACGGTCGACAACGGCATCTCGAGTCACGCGGGCGTCACGGCAGCGCGCGAGCGCGGCATCGACGTGCTGGTCACCGACCATCACCTGCCGGGCGCCGACCTGCCGGCGGCCAACGTGATCGTGAACCCGAACGTGCCCGGTGCGAGTTTCGGTTCGCGCGCGCTGGCCGGCGTCGGCGTGGCGTTCTACGTGATGGCCGCGCTGTATCGCGAGCTCGAGCTCGGCGGCGGGCTGCCGCTCGCGGTGCGCAGCGGTCCGGTGCCATCGCCGGCTGCGCTGCTCGACCTGGTCGCGCTCGGCACGGTCGCGGACCTGGTGCCGCTGGATGCGAACAACCGCGTGCTCGTCGCGCAGGGGCTGCGCCGCATCCGCGCCGGCCGCTGCGTGCCCGGCATCCGCGCCCTGCTCGAGGTCGGTGGACGCAACGTCGCGACCATCACGGCCTCGGACCTCGGGTTCACGGTAGGCCCGCGCCTCAATGCCGCCGGGCGCCTCGACGACATGAGCATCGGTATCCGCTGCCTGCTCGCCGATTCGCCCGATGAAGCGCTGACGCTGGCCGCGAAACTCGACCAGCTGAACCAGGAGCGGCGCGCTATCGAGACGCGGATGCAGGAACAGGCGATCGCCGCGGTGCGCGGCATCAAGGACGTGGCGGCCGTCGGCAGCCGGCGTGGCGTCTGTCTCTACGACCCGGGCTGGCACCAGGGCGTGGTCGGTCTGGTCGCAAGTCGCATCAAGGACCGGATCCGGCGTCCGGTGATCGCGTTCGCGGACGCCGGCGAGGGTCTGCTGCGAGGCTCGGCGCGCTCGGTCGCTGGCGTGCACGTGCGCGACGTGCTCGATGCGATCGCGACCCGCGAGCCGGGGCTGCTCGACAAGTTCGGCGGGCACGCGATGGCCGCCGGGCTGACGCTCGTCTCGACCGACCTCGATCGTTTCGCGCGCGCCTTCGACGCGGAAGTGGCGCGCTGGCAGGAGGGTGGGTCGCTCGCCGACCGGATCGAGACCGACGGCGAGCTGGCGATCGACGAGATCTGCCTGGAGACGGCGCATGCCGTGCGCGAGGGGGGGCCTTGGGGGCAGGCGTTCCCCGAGCCGACCTTCGATGGCCGGTTCGCGATCCGCAAGACGCGGATCGTCGGCGAGAAGCACCTGAAGATGTGGGTCGAAGTCGAGGGCGCGCGGCGCACGTTCGATGCGATCGCGTTCAACTATTTTCAGGGCCGCGACGCACTGGCGCCACTGCCGACGGGCGCGCAGCTGGTGTACCGGCTCGACGTCAACGAATACCAGGGCGAGCGGCGGCTGCAGCTGCTGGTCGATCACGTGCTGCCCTGAGCCGATGGCGGCGTGCGCCCCGCGGGCCGAGTGCTGCCGCGCGGCGGATGCGGGCCTCTGGTACCATTCGCCCCCCATGATCGAACTCGGCCTACTCAAGCGCAGTCTCGCCGACCTCCAGGAGCGTATCGGCTCCTTAAGGGGGTTTCTTTGACTACGACAACAAGAAGGAACGTCTAGAGGAAGTCGCGCGCGAGCTCGAGGATCCGGCGGTCTGGAGCAAGCCGGACCGTGCCCAGGAACTCGGCCGCGAACGCTCGAAGCTCGCCACCGAGATCGAGCAGATGGACCGCGCCACCGCAGCCGTCAGCGACTCCCTCGAGCTGCTCGCGCTCGCCGAAGCCGACGACGACGAGTCGACCGCGCGCGACATCGAGCGCGACGTGCCTGCCGTCGAGGCCCAGGTCCGCAAGCTCGAGTTGAAGCGGATGTTCCGCGGCGAGATGGACTCGCACAACGCCTATGTCGACATCCAGGCCGGCGCCGGCGGCACCGAGGCGCAGGACTGGGCGCAGATGCTGCTGCGCATGTACCTCAAGTGGGCCGCGGCGCGGGGATTTTCCACCGAGGTGATCGACTCGAGCCCCGGCGAGGTCGCCGGCATCAAGAGCGCGACCATCGAGGTGCGGGGCGACCACGCCTATGGCTGGCTGCGTACCGAGCTGGGCGTGCATCGCCTGGTGCGCAAGTCGCCGTTCGATTCCGGCAACCGGCGCCACACCTCGTTCGCGTCGGTGTTCATCTCGCCCGAAGTCGACGACGACATCAACGTCGAGCTGAACCCCGCGGACATCGAGATGGACGTGTTCCGCTCGAGCGGCGCGGGCGGCCAGCACGTCAACAAGACCGAGTCGGCCGTGCGCCTGCGCCACATGCCCTCGGGCATCGTGGTGGCCTGCCAGAACGAGCGCAGCCAGCACAAGAACCGCGCCACGGCGATGAAGATGCTGAAGGCCAAGCTCTATGAGCTCGAGGTCAACAAGCGCAATGCGGCGGCGAAGGTGCTGGAGGATTCGAAGTCGGATGTCAGCTGGGGTCACCAGATCCGCTCGTACGTGCTCGACCAGTCGCGCATCAAGGACCTTCGCACCAACGTCGAGGTCGGCAACACGACGGCCGTGCTCGACGGCGACCTCGATCAATTCATGGAAGCGTCGTTGAAGGCGGGCGTATGAGCAGGCTCGACGACAAGGGTGGCGCGCGATTGGCCGGCGCGGTGGCTCAGGGCACCACGGCGGGCGAGGGTCCGGCGGCGGCCGACCCCGTCGACGACAACAAGCTGGTCGCCGAGCGGCGCACCAAGCTGGCGGCGCTGCGGGCGAAGGCGTCCGTGCCTTTCCCGAACGACTTCCGCCGCGATGCGCTGGCCGCCGACATCCTGGCCGGCTACGGCGAACTCGACGGCGCGGCGCTCGAGGCGAACCCGGTGCGGGTGCGCGTCGCCGGCCGGATGATGCTGCGCAGCGTGATGGGCAAGGCAAGTTTCGCGCGCCTTCAGGACAGCTCGGGCCAGATCCAGGCGTTCCTGCAACGCAACGTGCTCGGCGAGATCTACGACGCGTTCAAGGGCTGGGACATCGGCGACATCCTCGGTGTCGAGGGGCCGCTGTTCCGCACCAGGACGGGCGAGCTGTCGGTGCGCGTCGAATCGCTGCGCCTGCTCGTCAAGTCACTGCGGCCGCTGCCCGACAAGTGGCACGGCCTCGCCGACACTGAGGCGCGCTATCGCCAGCGCTACGTCGATCTCATCATGAACGAGCGCAGTCGCGAGGTGTTCCTGAAGCGCACCCGGACCGTGCGCTTCCTGCGCGACATGCTCGACTCGACCGGCTTCGTCGAGGTCGAGACGCCGATGATGCAGACGATCCCGGGCGGCGCAGCGGCGCGGCCGTTCGTCACGCATCACAACGCGCTCGACCTGCAGATGTACCTGCGCATCGCGCCGGAGCTCTATCTCAAGCGCCTGGTGGTCGGTGGCTTCGAGCGCGTCTACGAGATCAACCGCAACTTCCGCAACGAGGGGCTGTCGACGCGCCACAACCCCGAGTTCACGATGCTCGAGCTCTACCAGGCCTACGCGGATTACCGCGACCTCATGGACCTCGTCGAGCGCATGTTGCGCGGCGCAGCCGCGACGGTGGTCGGCGCGCTGCAGTTCGAGAGCCAGGGCCGGGCCTACGACCTCGAGAAGCCGTTCCGCCGCATCTCGGTCGAACAGGTGATCCTCGAGAACAACCCGGGGCTCGAGGCCGCGAGCTTGCGCGACGTGGCCTACCTGCGCGCCGCCTGCACGCGGCTCGGTATCCCGTTCAAGCCGGGCGATGGCCCGGGCAAGCTGCAGATCGAGATCTTCGAGAAGACCGGGGAGCACCTGTTGCTCGACCCGACCTTCGTCCACGCCTATCCGGCCGAGGTCTCGCCGCTGTCGCGCGCGACCGATGGCGACCCGTTCCTGACCGACCGTTTCGAGTTCTTCATCGGTGGGCGCGAGCTGGCCAATGGTTTCTCCGAGCTCAACGATGCCGAAGAACAGGCCGCGCGCTTCCACGCCCAGGTCGCACGCAAGGAGGCGGGCGACGAGGAAGCGATGTTCTACGACGCCGACTACGTTCGGGCACTCGAGTACGGCATGCCGCCGACCGCGGGCCTCGGCGTCGGTATCGACCGGCTGGTGATGTTCCTGACGGACTCGGCCTCGATCCGCGACGTGCTGCTGTTCCCCCACCTGCGGCCCGAGTAGCGCGTTTGCAGGCGCCGAGTGCGGATGCGCCGATCGGCGTCTTCGATTCCGGGGTCGGCGGGCTGACGGTGCTCGCGGCGCTGCGCGAGCGCCTGCCGGGCGAGCACTACCTCTATCTCGGCGATACCGCGCGACTGCCCTATGGCACCAAGAGCGGCGAGACCGTCGTGCGCTACGCATTGCAGGCCGCTGATGCGCTGGTCGCGCGCGGTATCAAGGCGCTGGTCGTTGCCTGCAATACGGCCGCGTCGGTTGCGCTGCCCGCGATCGGCGCGCGCTACCCCGGCCTGCCGGTGATCGGCGTCGTCGAGCCGGGCGCCGAGGCGGCCTGCTCGGCGACCATGCGCAACCACGTCGCCGTCATCGCCACCGAGGGCACGATCCGCGGCGGCGCCTACCAGCGCGCGATCGCGCGGCTGCGGCCCGCGGTGCAGGTCGAGGCCTTGCCCTGCGCGCTGTTCGTCGCCCTGGCGGAGGAGGGCTGG
>Ga0315287_10007975_pt1 | contig 10659 bp, 6 predicted proteins | sample YL17G11_0_MG_FD_205037 | JGI IMG/M metagenome (GOLD analysis project Ga0315287, IMG submission 205037) | Sediment microbial communities from Yellowstone Lake, YNP, Wyoming, USA - YL17G11_0 | ecosystem: Environmental > Aquatic > Freshwater > Lake > Sediment | place: USA: Wyoming | collected...
CCCGCATCTCGCGGCACTCGTTCCAGTACGGCGTGTCGGCCCTCCGGGTCACGTGATAGTGCAGGATGATGAAGTCGCGGATTTGTTCGATCTCCGTCTTCACCTCCCGGTTGAACTGGTCGATCTCCGGCTGGTAAACCCCGTTTGAGGGGAACAACTTGACCAGCCTGATGATGCTGTTCTGGATCAGGTGGATGCTCGTCGATTCGAGCGGTTCCAGGAATCCGCTCGCCAGGCCCAGGGCAACGCAGTTCCTGTTCCATTGTTGCAGGCGCCGGCCGGTCCTGAACTTTATCGTTCTCGGCTCGGTGATCGGCTTGCCCTCGACGTTGTCCATCAGCAGCTTGCGGGCCGCCTCGTCCGACATGTAAGCGCTGCTGTAGACCAGCCCGTTGCCGACGCGGTTCTGCAGCGGGATCTTCCATTGCCATCCGCAACTGCGGGCCGTGGAGCGCGTATAAGGCGCCGGCGGGGCGACGGATTCGGTCTGCAGGGCGCAGGCCCTGTCGCTGCGCAGCCAGTGTCCCCAGTCCTCCCATCCAGTCTTCAGCGCCTGTTCGATCAACAGCCCGCGAAAGCCGCTGCAGTCGATGAACAGGTCGCCGTGAACGACCTGGCCCGAGTCGAGCACGACTGACTCGATGAAGCCGGTGTCGGGTTCCAGTCGCACGTCGACGACCATGCCCTCGGTCCGGCGGACCCCCTGTCTTTCGCTGATACCCCTCAGCAGCCTGGCGTACAGCCCGGCGTCGAAGTGATACGCGTAACCCGCCTTGCGCTCCCCTTCCTGGCCGAACCTCCCGGCACGCGCCAGGACCGCCTCGAAGCTGAAGTCATCGAGGGGCGCGGTTTCTCCGTGCTGCCGCGCGCGCACCCAGTAGTGATGAAACTGCGCAGCCCAGGTGTCAGTCCCGTGAGCCGCGAACGGGTGGAAATAGCGCTCGCCAAGGCTGCCCCAGTTCTGGAACTCGATTCCCAGCTTGAAGGTCCCGTTCACGGCCCGCAGGAAGTCGGCCTCGCCGAGCCCGAGCAGCAGGTGGAAGTTCTTGATCGGCGGAATGGTCGCTTCGCCGACCCCGACCGTGCCGATCTCGTCGGACTCGATCAGGTCGATCTGGAGGTTCCCCGGAAAAGACTTTGAGAGCGCGGACGCGGCCATCCATCCGGCTGTGCCGCCGCCGACGATGACGACCCGGTTCACTCGCGACATGACGCTGCCATCCCGAAATCCGACGATTGAACCGGTCCGTACACTGCCATCACCGGTTCAGGTTGTTGCGCAGGAGGGCGCGCATCCTGCGCGCCGTGTCTTCGTCGAGCTCACCGAGCGCGCCAAGTCGATGACGCGGAATGTGATCCGCAGTGTGGCTACCCGGCTCGAAGACGTAATGATCGAAGATCCCCTGCCATGCCTTGCGCTGGGCGGCGGGCAGGTCGCGGATGTTCAGGATCGCGTGCAGCAACGCATCGCCAGGCGGGCCCATGTGAGCAGGCACGTCGCGCCACCAGTGGTTGATCAGTATGTTGAAGCTTTCCAGGCCCTCGACATGATGCCACCACATGCTGGGGACGAAGATCGCATCCCCTGGTTCGAGCACTGCGCACTGCGCATGCTTCAGTGCCTCGGCGAAGCGCGGATACCTGTCGAAGTCGGGCTCGTTCAGGTCCACCAGGCTCACCGACTGCCCCGCCGGCGTGAAATCGATGGGCCCTACATAGAGGTTGGCGAGTTGGTCCGGTGGGAATAGCGTGAAACGCCGACGGCCCGCACACACGCACGCGATGTTGTCCAGGACGTCATAGTGCGCCGCGACCGTGGTCCGATTGCCGATCCAGATTCGCACGGTTGCCTTGATGCCGCCGAGCGGCAGGCTGTTCGCGGCGCTCAGGCCGGGCAGGAAGTGGTCGAGCGCCGCCGACCCCATGTAGACGGTCGGTGGGGCGGAATCGCCTTCGTGAAGCCGTATCCGGTCAAGCACCCACCCCAGCGTGGTCTTGACCTGTCTGAAGTTGGTGTCGGCCAGTTCGTCGGTGTAGAAGATGCGTCCCCCGATGTCTGACTCACTGACGAACGCCGTGACGGGAGTGTCCTGGTAGAAGCCGAGCAGGTAGCGGCTTGCCTCCGCGATGGACTCAAGGCCCTTCTCGACCAGCGGCCACGAGGATGCCAGCCCGCGGATGACCACGGGCGCGGTCTGCGCGGCAACTCTCTCGAAGACGTGGCTGGCGTCGACAGCATGAATCTCGGGGATTCTCGCGGTGACCGGGGTCATGTCACGCCGTGCCACCGTCGATCGACAGAAGCCGGTTCTTCCTCTCGACCAGGCGTTTAACACTCAAGAGGGACGCAAGCATCAAGTGGATGTCCTGCAGGTGCCCCCTGCCGTGCAGTTCCTTCAGGCCATTGGCACTGAGTCCACGCAGCTTGTCCTCGTTGATCGTGTACAGGCCTGCAAGGCCCTGCTTCGAACCATCGTCGAACTCGACGTTCACCGCGATGGACTCGATCAACTCGAGGCCGACCAGCAACTGGGACAACAAGCGGCTGGCTTCATGACCCTGGCGGATCGCGGCCAGGATCGAATTGATTCGCTGGAGGTAGGGGCTCTCACCACCGTGAGGGAGGAAGACGGGTTCTCCGTCCGCGTCGCCGATGCTCGGGTGGTCAAGATCGACGTGTACCACCGGGATCTGCCGCGGGACCCCGTCGACGACCTGCTCCTGGAAACCGATCAGGAAGGGCTGCCGCTGCACCGTCAGCGGAACATACTCCGCGTCCCAGCCCACGCCGGTCAGGTACAGGTTCTCGTGGTCACTGAAGCCGAGCAGGGCGATCGTCTCGAAATGACCCGACTCCGCATTCTTGACGAAAAAAAGCGGGTACTCACGCTGCAATTGCGTAAATTCGGACGGGAACACGCGCACCACGTTGACGTCATAGCCCCGCCCCTTCCCCAGGACCGTGCGGATCCTGAGGTTCTTGTGCGTGACGTTGTCCAGCAGGACGTGGTTGGCCATGAATTTTCCCGTCCGGTCATTCGCTGGCCGGTGACGCCAGTTCTCCGAGGTTCGCCCTCGGCAGCCCGTGCTTCACGATGTGCGTCAGCAGGGCCCGATTCTCCGGCAAGTTATGCAGGAACTGGCCGGCCCGGTCCCTGTTCTCCTCGAACAGTCTGCGTGCCCTGGCCGCATCTTTGCCGCGGCGCGAACCGCTCCTGACCTGCGTTTCGAAACCCATGCCGTAGAGCACATACTGGTAGCTGGCCGAGGAGAATACCTCGTCGCGCTGCGAGAAGTCGTTGTGCCACGGGACGCGGTGCTTCCACACCCGCAGCAGGTCACACAGGCTGTCCGGAACGCTCTCCGGGCTGCGGTTGACAGCCCAGTAATCGCTGTCATTGCGGCGACTCAGCACATAGTGGAGCTTGAGGAAGTCGACGATCCGGTCCCAGCGGTAGAGGAACTTCTCGTTGTATCGGCGGGCGACGACGTCCATCTCGGCCCGGGTGGCCGGCAACTCCTCGCCGATCATCCTGCCAGCGAGTTCGATCATCACCAGCGCGCTCGCCTCCAGCGGCTCGAGGAAGCCGGCCGACATGCCGACGGCCACGCAGTTCCGGTGCCAGAACTCCTTACGGTGGCCCGGCCTGAACGATATCTTGCGCGGCTCCAGGGCGTCCGTGTCCGCGACGGACGTGCGCCCGACATAGTCGCGCAGCACCGCTTCCGCCTCTGCATCGGTCGTGTGCTGGCTCGAAAACGTGTAGCCGATACCGCGCCTCGTCGTCAGGCCGATGTCCCAGATCCAGCCGGCCGCTCGCGCCGTCGATATGGTCTGCGACGCGATTGGGCTGTCCTCCGCAGGGTACGGCACCTGCAACGCCAGCGCCGAATCGTTGAAAAGGATGTGACGCTTGTCGATGAACGGTATTCCGTAGTGCTTGCCGATCAGCAGCGCTGCCAGGCCCGTGCAGTCGATGAACAGGTCGCCCGCAATGTCACCGCTCGTTGCGGTACTGAGCGAAGCGATGTCGCCGCCCGGCCCGCCATTGATCGCGGTGACATGATCGAGCACGTGCCGCACGCCCAGTGTCGACGTGCAGTGCCTCTGCAGGAGTTCCGCGAACTTGCCCGCGTCGAGGTGGTAGCCGTAGTTTGCGACCGCGGCGAATTCCGGCGTCGTGACCTGTTTCGGCGCCAGGCCCCTGTCGCAGAGATATCCCTGCGGGCTCACCGCATCGACGAAAGTCACGCGGCCGCTCTCGGGTTGCCAGTAAGGGACGAGGTTGAGGCCGGTGTAACCGACCGGTGCGGTGAACGGATGATGGTAGTAATCACCATCCTGTCCCGTGACCCAGCCGACGAACCGGGTGCCCTGCTTGAACGCCGCCGAACACTCCAGCACGAACTGCGTCTCGGAAATCCCGATCTTCTGCAGCGAGCCGCGCATCGTCGGCCAGGTCCCTTCGCCAACGCCTATCGACCTGACGTCGGGCGACTCGACGAGCGTAATGCTGATGCCCTGCCCGCCGGCCCCGCCGCATTCAGCCGCAAGCAGGCCCGCGGTCAGCCAGCCGGCGCTGCCGCCGCCAACGATCACAATCCGGTTCATCGGGGTCTCGGTCGACTCTGGCATGAAAAAAAGCCGCTGGTGGAGCCAGCGGCTTTAATGTAACGACAAAGCCTACCGATTAGAACCTGTAACGCGCGCCAATGTTGTAGCGGGCGCCGTACTGGTTGCCCCGGAGGAACTGTTCCTTGTAGCGAACGTAGCTGCGCTGCACTTCTTCCGTCAGGTTGATTCCCTCGAAGAACACGGACAGCTTGTCCGTTGTGTACCAGGTGGCGTTGAAGTCCAGCTGCTGGTATGCCTCGTTGTATACCGGCGATCCGAACTGGTCGAAGCCGCTCAGGAACTCGTCCCGCCAGTTGTAAGCGAGGCGGGTCGACACCTTCTGGTTCTCGTAGAACACCGTGAAGTTCGCCGAATCGCTCAACCCGGGCAGCGCGAAGCTCTGGTTGGTCACGTTCCGCTTGGCGTCGACGTCGCCGCCGACGAGGGTCGCATTGGCCTGGATGCCGAAGCCCGAGTCGCCGAACATGTGCTGGACCGCCAGCTCCCAGCCGTACAGGTTACCGATCTTCTGATTCGTCGTCGTGGTGACGTCGAATACCGCAAGCGGGTCATCCGGCGCCGCCCTGATGGGCGTAGTCAGCGGCACGCCAAGGTTCTGGTTGATCCGCTGGAAGACGGCCTGGTCGGTAGCCGAAATGTTCTCGGCCGCGAGTTGGGCACGGGCCTCCTCGGCGGCGGCTCCGACATAGGGATCGGTGAGCCCCTCGAAGGTCCTCTGGACGATGGTCGACACGAGGAAGTTGTCGACCTTTTTCCGGAAATATCCGGCGGACACGTAGCTGCCCGGGGCGTAGTACCACTCCAGGGACAGGTCGAAGTTGTCCGACACGTACGGGAGCAGCTCCGGATTGCCGGCCGTGACCTTGCGGTTCCTGACGTTCGGGTTGCCCTCGAACGTCCGGGTGGGCGACAGCGCCCCGATCGGCGGACGCGCAATCGAACGGCTGTACGAGAACCGGGCCTTGACGTCGTCGACCACATCCACGTCGACATCGAGGCTCGGCAGCCAGAATTCGCTGCTGCCCTTCCCGTCGACTTTCGAGGGCCCCGCCTTCTCGTACTGGAATTCGTTCCCGCCCACCCAGATGATCGCGGTCGCAGGAACTTCCTGGCCGGAGGACTTCATCGAAGTGTCCTCATAGCGCAGGCCGACCACCGCGTTGACGGGTCTGCCGTTGAACTCGTCGCGCAGCACCATCTGCGTGTACAAGGAATGGACGGTCTCGTCCACCTTCGACGTACCGTTGTTGCTGAGCGGGCCGGACCAGAACCGACCGCGCGTGCCGGAGGAGTCCTGGTAATCCGCTCCCCAGCTCGGCCAGTAGACGTTGATCGGATCGTTCGTCCCGACGGTCTCGAACTGGTTGAGTGCGTTGCCGAAGTTGGTCGTGAAATAATTGGCGTTCGCGAAATTGCCACCGTTGGAAAAGCCGCTCAGCAGTCCGCCGTACTTGCCCGTTTTCCATGCGTCGTCGGCCCAGTACTGGGCCGACGTCAGCCAGAAGCCGGCGGGCAGCAGGCCCGAGTACGCATTCTGGGTGGCGGACGCCTGACTCGTGTATCCGTACCCGAAATCGATGCGGGTGATGGAACCCTCATTGGCGTTCTTCCAACTGCCGCCGAGCTGGAGCTGGTCGACGTCGTTCTTCACTTCCGTGTTGAACGCCTGCCCGAACAAGGAGCCGATGTCGCTGGCCCGGTACTCGGGGTGGATGCTGCCATCCGGGTACTTGAAGTCCGCGAAGAAAGTCGGGATGCCACCAGCCCCGTAGGAGGCGCTCTTGATGTTGATGTCGGCCGTCGACGGCCCGAACCCTGGGCCCGCACCCTCGCACCACGGGCAACTGGTATTGCCGATGATGAAGTTCGCCGCGCTCCCGGGCTCGCCGCCGATGCCGCCGCCCCTGAGTTCCGAGGAGGAACTGTGCGCATCCAGGGTCAGCTTCAGGTCGTCTGTCGCCTGCCACGCCAGGTTCAGTCCCAACGAGCCGTTTTCCTTGATGGTGTGATCGCGCGAAACGTTGGTCGAAAAGTCGCCGCCGGCCTGGGTGACATCCGTGACGGTGCCGCGCCTGTTGACCGTGGCTTCCACGTTAGGGTTCTGGAACCATATGCCGACGCTGTTGGCGTCCTTCTCGAAATCCAGCTGCGAGTAGGTGTAATCGAGCGTCGCGGTCACGCGATCGGTGGGCGCCCACTGCAGCACCGCCTGGCCGTTGATTCGGGTTCGCGAAATATCAGCCCACCCGTAGCCTGCGTTCTGGGGATGCCACCAGGTGCCATCTTCACGCTCGTTATTGTCGTGGACGATGCCACCGTTCAACTGCGCATTCGGCGCCCAGTTGTCGACGCTGGCGTTCTCCTCGCGATTGTCGCGCTGCTGATACGAGCCGGAGAGGAGGACACCGAATCGATTGTCCGAGAAAGTGTCGCTGAAAATACCGGCGATCTCCGGGGTGACCTGATCGAGGTGACCGACGTTGGCGTCCGACGAGGATGTCTCGTGAACCGCCTTGGCACTGAGCACGCTGTGGAAGCCGGGCCTGTCGAGCGGCCGAGCAGTCTCGATGTTGACCGTCGCGCCAATGCCACCGGTCGGCAGGTCGGCTCTCGCGGTCTTGAAGACCCTGACCGCACTGACGCCTTCCGACGCGATGTCGTTGAAATCGAAGGAGCGGCCGCCAGCCGTCGGCATCGTCCTGCCGTTGAGCGTGACCAGGTTGAATTCGGGGCCCATGCCGCGGACGGTGATCTTGGACCCTTCGCCGTTGAACCGGTCGATCGACACGCCAGTGATTCGCGCCAGTGACTCGGCGAGGTTCTGGTCGGGGAACTTGCCGATGTCCTCGGCCGTGATCGCGTCGACGACGCCAAAGGACTCCCTCTTTATGTCCATCGCCTTTTCCAGGCTGATGCGAAAACCCGTGACGACGACCTCTTCGATCTCCGCCGGCGGCTCGTCGGCGGCCAGGGCAAACCCAGGCGCCATCGTCGAGAGACCGAGGGCGAGTGCGATCCCCTGCGCAAGAGGCGTCTTCTGAAAGACCGGCTTGTACATCTAGTAACCCCCCAAATTGGATTTCCGTCCGAGGCCGCCATCTACCCTGGCCCGAGTCGCTCGTCTTGTTCATTCCCGCAGGCGTTCGGCTTTCCCCCCCGGGACTGCCCAGCCTGACAGCGCTGTCAGAGGTCCTTATAAGTAAAGATGACAACGCTGTCAATACGATTGCATGTGATTTAGTATCGCATCCGAAACTCGGCTCAGACAGGTGCGGAATGCCTCGAGGACCTGTTTTGTTTCACAAGAAAGGGATGTCCATCGGATGACGGACGTTCAAGGGGCGACGCGGATTGATGCGGGACGCATTCGTTCGGCCTGGGAAGGCCGCGTTTCGGGCTGCCTGCTGGGCAAGCCGCTCGAAGTGCTCTCGTTCCAGCGCGGGCCGCGTGGAGTCGAGGAATACCTGCGGGTGGCCGGGGCGTTGCCGCTGCGCAACTATGTGCCGATGGTCGAGGGGACGCCCGTGGCCAGCATCGGCCGCGACTGCTGCCTCGGCCACATCGTTCGCGCCGAGCCCGACGACGACATCAATTACACCGTGCTGGCGCTGATGCTGCTCGAACAGCGCGGCATCGGGCTCGAGACCGCGGATGTCGCACGCGCCTGGCTGCGGTTGCTGCCCGCCGGCAGCACCTGGACCGCCGAGCGCGAGGCCTACCGGACCCTGCTGACTCACATGGCAGAGCAGTTCGTCAATGGGAATGCAGCGGGCTTCGACCTGGCCGAGTGCTCGGACAACCCATTCAACGAGTGGATCGGAGCGCAGATCCGCGCCGACCTGTACGGCTGGGCCTGCCCGGGCCAGCCGTCGCTTGCCGCGGCACTCGCGCGCCATGACGCTTCGCTTTCGCATCGCCGCGAGGGAGTGCACGCCGCCGCTTTCGTCGCTGCCTTGGCCGCCGCCATCCCAGCCTCCGGCGACGTCGACGCGGCGATGGACCGCGCGCTCGAAGAAATTCCAGGGAACAGCCTGACGGCCGCCGCCGTGCGCTTCGGCCGATCGATTGCCGGTTCACCGGATGCGGTCCCCCGCCTTCATCAGCACTATGAAGGCCTCTCGCCCGTGCATGCGATCAATAACCTGGCCCTGGTCGTGTGGGCGATCTGCTCCTGCGGCGGCGACTTCTCGGCAGCCATCGGCGACGCCGTCTCTGCCGGCTGGGATACCGACTGCAATGGCGCGACGGTGGGCGGTCTCTGCGGGCTCATGGGGATGACGATTCCGGATCACTGGACCCGGCCCTGGAACGGCCGGATCGCGGTCGGGCTGGCCGGCCATTCGGAGTTGCGGCTCGACGATCTCGTTGATCGCACCGTCGTGGTTGCCAGGAGATTGGCGTCATGATCCCGAACGGCGCGACGGCTCCGGCCACGGCATTGCGCTCGGCCAGTCGACAGGTCTCCGCGGCAGGTACCCGTGGGCTCGTGGAGGCCGTCCTGTCGTTGCTCGTTGTGTTCGCGCCTTGGGCGTCCGTCGAGGCAGCGCACGTCGAAGGCAGAACTGAGTATCGCGCTCCGCGGGCCGGAGTCACCCCCGTCGTCGACGGTCTCGCCGGGGACCCGGCGTGGAGCACGGCTCCATGGCACGAGATCGACCAGGTCTGGCTGGGGCCCGAGTATCCGGCTTCCGATTTTCACGCGCGCTTCAAGGTCGTCTGGACGCCGCAGAGGATCTACATGCTCGTCGAACTCGTCGACGACATCCTGTTCGACGGTCACCGCGATCCGCTGGTGCAGTATTGGGACGACGACGCTCTCGAGGTCTTCATCGACGAGGATTTCTCGGGCGGCGATCACCAGTACAACCACAATGCCTTCGCCTACCACGTGTCGCTCGACAATCAGGCCATCGACATGGGAACCGACAAGCAGCCGCGCAACTATTCGGAACATGTCGAGAGCCGCTGGAAACAGCGCGCTGACGGGATCGTCTGGGAACTCGCCATCGGCGTCTACCCGGACCGGTACCAGGACGGTTCCCAGGGGAGCACACCCGTGCCCCTTGCGGCCGGAAAGGTCATCGGTCTGATGCTTGCGTACTGCGATAACGACGGCAGTGAATTTCGCGAGAACTTCGTCGGTTCCGAGTCCGTGCCATTCGGTAAGAAGGACCGTGGCTGGATCGACGCAAACCTCTTTGGAAAGCTCGTGCTGGATGCGCCGCAATGAAGCCGAACGTACCGGGAGATGCGGCCGGCATGGCAGGCCCGGATGCGGTCGCCGGAGGATTTGTCGACGTCGACGGCGAGCGCTACTACGTCATTCGCAACGTCGACAGGATGCCGCCATTCTTCGTCAGCGTGATTTCGAGCGCCGACCACTGGCTGTTCGCCTCCTCCACCGGCGGCCTGACCGCCGGCCGCGTATCGCCGGAAACCGCGTTGTTTCCGTACCTTCCCGTCGACAGGATCCACGAGTGCAATCCGCACACCGGCTGCAAGACGATCCTGAGGGTTGGCCTGCACAGCCGGCAGGTGACCTGGGAGCCATTCAACCGGGAACACGACGGTCGCTTCGCGACCACCCGAAATCTCTACAAGAGCGTCCTCGGCAACAAGCTCTGCTTCGAAGAGGTCAATCACGACCTGGCCCTCGCCTTCCGCTACACGTGGGCTACGAGCGACCGGTATGGTTTCGTTCGCCAGTGCGAGCTGCAGAACCTCGGGGACGAGGCGTTGCGGGTCGAACTGGTCGATGGCCTGCAGAACATCCTGCCCGCGGGCACGCCGTTGCTCGTCCAGACGAATTCGAGCAACCTCGTGGACGCGTACAAGTGGACCGAACTCGACGCGGGTACCGGGCTGGCGATGTACGCGCTCTACTCCAGGATATCGGATCGCGCCGAACCGTCCGAATCCCTGAGGGCCCATGTCGTCTACGGCTTGGGCCTGGACACGCCCACGGTGCTGCTCTCGTCGCTGCAACTCGACGATTTTCGGCTTGGCCAACCCGTGGCGCAGGA
>Ga0315287_10007976_pt1 | contig 10659 bp, 9 predicted proteins | sample YL17G11_0_MG_FD_205037 | JGI IMG/M metagenome (GOLD analysis project Ga0315287, IMG submission 205037) | Sediment microbial communities from Yellowstone Lake, YNP, Wyoming, USA - YL17G11_0 | ecosystem: Environmental > Aquatic > Freshwater > Lake > Sediment | place: USA: Wyoming | collected...
TGACGTTCTTGACTGTGATGTTCCACAGCCAGGAGATGTTGCCGAGGCCGTTGTCGATGACCACCTTCACGGTATGCTTGCCGGATGTTTCGAAATCCGTGGTGAATTTGTAAGTCGTGTTCTTCGCACCGTTAACCGCGGTGCCGTTGCGGAACCACTGGTAGGTGAGCGGGTTGCCGTAGATGTCGCTGGCCGTCACGTCCATGTCTAGCGAGGAGTTCTCGAATATCTGGGTGTCGCCCGTGGGCGTCACGGAAACGAGGGTGGGCAGGTGGTCCGGCGGGTGCGCAGTAATGGAGAGGCTGTGCAATTTTATCTTGCCGGCGCTCTCGGTCGTGACCTTGATGGGGATACTGATGTTGTCTGTGCCGATGTCGGGCGGTAAAAGGTCGTTGAGCTTGTTGGTGAGATTGCCAAAGGAAGGGCTGATGTCCACCGTTGCCGTGTAATCGTAGGTGATGCTCAGGTTCCCGAGGCGCACCATGCCACTCGTGTTGGACGCAACCGCTATAGGAACGTCGACATACTGGTTGCCGTAACTGTCCGTCCCGTTGGGAGTTGCCGAAGCGAGATAGGCATTGAGCTGCGATGTCATGTCGGGCACGGCCTCGCTGCCGTTCATGGACTCGTTCTTCCACTCGATGGTCCCGTCGTTGCCAACATCGAGCGAACAGTTCAGGGTGAGCTTCCCGGCAACCCACCTGAGGGAGTTCACCAGCAGATTCTTGAAATTGTTGTCGTTGTAATAGCTGGCTGACTGGTACGTCTGGAAGCATCCGAATCCGATGGGCCCCATGTGCACAGCGCGCCCCAGCCCGCAGTTGCCCGCCACTACACAGGGTTTCCCGGTTGGGGTGTTTGCTATTGTTGTTGCGCCGTTGTCAATCCCGTTATTCGCATATTCCACAAAGCTCTGGACCGGGAAATTATTGACGCCGATGGCAATCTCGTGGCCCTGGACTATCTGTATATTCCCCCCCGATTCGTAGGTTGTGGTGCCGCATTTCACAGGAAGGACGGTATCGAAGGGCGTGTTGGTGCCGGTGAAATACGCGATCCATCCAATACCTACGAAGCCTCCGCCATTCTGGACGAACGTGACGAGAGCGCTGTTGAACGAGCCCCAGTCATTGTCCCCGTAGCCCGAATCTCCAGTCACTACAGCGCCGTACTGCTGCAGCTCCGGCTGTGTGTCAATGTCCGCGGCGCTCACTATCTTTGCAGTCCAGCCCTGCGCCTGGCAGAGTGTCTGTATCGAATAGACAGGATCGTTGTTGACCTGGTTCATCGCATTTGAATTGAGCTTGGTTTCTATTGCGACGGAAAGGCTACCTCCCCCTCCGCGGATGTTCGTGATATTGAGATTGGCCGATGTCACCGTCGCGCTCTTGGGGAGCCTTATTGTAGCGCTGGAATTGGAGCCCCCGTTCTGGGGCAATGTGAGGTTGATGTGGTCTGCGCCGGATGAGAAATTGGTCTGGTGTCCCATTTCGCCGTAGCCGGTACCCTTGAACTCCCATTCGGGGTCATCGTCCGCGCCCACGTCTATGCTGACATTGTATGGATGGGCGCTTCCGGGGCCTGCCAGCGGACTTGCGGTGACCTTGAACGTTGCGTTGTCTATTATCAATCCGGTCTGGAGGGATATGTTCGCCGTCGAGAGAGAGCCTGCGGCCGGGAAGACGAGCTCTTTTTCCGAGGAGCCGTCCCCAAAGAGCTTCGCTTTGATCTCGATGTTCGCCGCTGGAGCCGAGACCATCACAAGAGGCAATACGAGCAGAAGGGCAAACAGCCCCGCTCCGAATTTCCTGAACATGATATTAACAATCCAGTAGGATGGCTAAAAGACTTTCGGGACGGTCGAAGTCTATTTAAGGAGCGAGAACCCCCGCTTCTCCAGCATTTGCTGGAGCCGAGGGAGAGGCAAACCCACGACGTTGTAGTAATCCCCTTCGATCTCATCTATGAGCAGACTGCCGAGCCCCTGTATCCCGTAGGCGCCTGCCTTGTCGAGAGGCTCCCCGCTCTCGACATATGCCTTGATTATCCTTCTGTCGAGCTTCCTGAAGCGGACGCGGGTCGTGACTGTGGCCTTCTCCTTGCGCCCGCGTATGACGACCACCATCGCTGTCACCACCGTGTGCCATTTTCCGGAGAGCCTGCGCAGCATCTCCGCCGCATCGTCCGAGCAGACCGGTTTCCCCAGCGCCTTTTTTCCGAGGAAGACGGCGGTGTCCGCAGCCATCACGAGGTCCGCTTTGAACGGACCGGCGGAAGCGTACTTGAGCAATGCGTTGTTCAAAAGGTCCTTTCGCGAGCGGATGGGGCCTTCCTCCACCCTGGGAGCGATTATCTTCAGAGAATGCACGAGGCGCCTTAGGATCTCCCGGCGCCTGGGGGATGTGGATATCAGTACGGCGGTCTTGACCGGTCTCATGGTTCACCGAGTTGCCTGGAATGACCTGACCTTCTTCCAGTTGTCCGGGTGCTGTTCGAAATATTTCCTCACGGGTGCGAGTATCTCCACGAGCGCATCGGCGGTGCCGCCCTTGAGGTCAGCCGGATGCAGCTTCTCCTCGGCGAACGCCCTGGTGAGCTCTTCGTAGCTCGGGAACTCCTGGTCCCCGCCCCATTTTGCGGGCCTTGTTATCTTCAGCTTCCCGAGCTCTGGGAATATTAAGTAACGGCAGAGCTCGAGGACGGGATTGTTCTCGACGAGCTTGGCCGGACAGAACGCACCCTTGAGCTTCCTCTTGATATCGTCCGGAGTATCGTGGATGAATATCGCGGAATCCGGCTTGCTCTTGGACATCTTCACCTCGAGCGGGTCCATTCTCTCGCCGCCGGTGAGGCTTGATAGCAGCGGCGTGTGAATGGCCGTCACCTTCTTCCACTTGTACTTCTCGCCGACATCGCGGGCGAGCATGTGGGCCTTGCGCTGGTCCAGCCCGCCGTAGGCAAGGTCCACATCCAGGTGGAAGATGTCCGCCACTTGCATCATCGGGTAGAGCATGCGGGACGAATCCAGCTCGACCTCGTCCTCCTTGCGGCCCATGATGTCCATGGCCCTTCTTATGCGCGAGAGGGAAGTTGCCTTCGATATCTTGATGACCTTTTCCCAATAGGTCGGGTCGCCGACGTAATCGCTGGCGTAGACGTATTTCACGCTCGAGCGCGGGACTCCCAGCGCCTCGAAGCAGTCCTTCATGTACTCGGCGCAGGCCTTTATCTTCTCGAGGTCGCCGCCCAGCTTGTCATTGATGTAGGCATGCCAGTCCGCCAGGAGGATGACCATCTCGAAACCTGCGGCCGTAAGGTCCTGAATCTTGCGCGAGCAGAGCGTCCAGCCAAGGTGGACCTGCCCTGACGGCTCGAACCCGATATAGGCCTTCTTCTTTGGCCTCGAGCAGAGCTCACGGAGCTCATCGGGCGTGACCACTTCTTCGGTGTTGGAGGCGACCCTCTCGTAACCTTCTGCCATCGGAGGTTCCATGCCGTTCCGGATAGATTACGGTTGCGGTTATTTTCGCCTCTTCCTGGACGACGAGACCGTCAATGCCGCCACTGCCGTGCCCGCAAGCACGAGCACAAGCTCAAATCCCGGAATGAATCCCTTGTTGGTGGGCGGAGTGCTGGGCTTTGCCCTTGTCACGTTGACGCTGTAGACCATCTCGTTGCCGGCGGTGTCCGTGAATGTGAGGTTGATGGTGTTGATACCAATCACGAGCAGGACCTCGGTGGAGAAAGTGCCGTCGGCACGGGGATTCACATCCAAATTCCCAAGCTTTACCTTGCCTCCCGTCTCGACATCGCCCCTGACCGTGATGTTCTTGGTCTTCACCTTGGCGCCTTCTGTCGGAGCGGTCAAGTTGAAGAAAACGATGGTGTCGCGTATGACCGTGATCCTGCTCTCCGCGGTGTTGAAGTAGGCGTCCCAGGCCGTTGCCGTGATGGTGTTCTTTCCCTCGATGTCCAGCTGCACCTGCGCGGAGAACGCCCCCGTGGCGTCCACTGTAGCCTTCATTCCGCCTACCTTCACGTTGGCGCCGGGCTCCGTCTTGCCCTTGACCTCTATGGAATTCTTGTTCGTGAGCGTGTTGTTGAGCGGGCCCAGGAGCCTGAGCTCCGGAGGGATGGTATCTACATTAACGTTGAGCACGGTCGCGACGCGGTTGCCCAGCCTGTCGAAGGCCTCGACCGTGATGGTGTTCTTGCCCTCCCTCATCTCGAGGGTCGTGCAGAAGTCCGTGCCCTTGAACTCGACCTTCTCGCCGTTGACCTTGACGGTCGCGCCAGCCTCGGTCCTGCCCTTGACATCCACCGTGCTGCGGTTGAGCTTGGAGTTGTCCGTCGGGGATGAGATGGCCAGAGAGGGTGCGAACGAATCCTTCACCACCCAAAGCCACGATATGTTCACGTTGCCTGCCTTGTCTCGGGCCGCGAAGTAGACGTAGTTGTCCCCCTCGACGATGTCCAGCACCGCCGTGAAGCCGTTGCCCGAAACGGTCTGCGTCCTGTTGTTGATGGTCAGGGTCGCCCCGGTCTCCAGGTTCCCGCGTACTGTGATGGACGAGGCATTGGTGGCATAGCCGTTCTTCGGTTCCGCCACGACGAGCTCGGGAGGCGTGGAATCCCGCTCTCCTTTTCGGGAGATGCGGGCCGAGTTGTTGGCGGTGTCGCGGCACATCACATCGATGGTGTTCATCCCCTCGGTCAGATTCCACAGGACGCTGAACTTGCCGTCCGTGTCCACAGGGACATTCTGGCCGTTGATGGTGGTGTTTGCCGTCGGGTCAGTCGTTGTACCTGTCACCATGACAGTGGATTTGTTGGTAATGAAATTGTCCTTGGGGCTTGCAAGCTCGAGTGCGGGCGCGATGGTGTCCTTCCAGACAGTTATCGTGGCGCTGGCCCTGTTAAGGGTCTTGTCCCAGACCTCGGCCAGGAACGTGTTGGGGCCCTCGATGTCGAGAGGCATGTTCGAGGACCAGGAGCCGTCCCAGTCCGGGAGCACGGTGGCGCCGTTGAGCTGGAGCGTCACGCCGGGCTCCGCCTTCCCGCTCACCAGTATCATCGTCCTGTTGGTCAGTGTGTTGTCCGGAGGGGATGTGAAACGGACCCAGGGGTCAAGGTCATCTATGACCACGGTCACATTCCTGCTCTCGTTGAGCTTCACGCTCTCGGTGCTGTTCGCGCGGTTCCCCTTCTTGGCGGTGACCTTGTACGGGGACTTGCTCTTCTTCACGCCGCCTACATTGCTGTACTCCTCGAGCAGCTGCGACTCGGTCCAGCCATCGGCGTCCGTGTTCAAGGAGGCGACGTCCTTGTTTGCCGTATCCGTGAAGTTGACCTCCGCGCTCTCGATGGGCTTGGAGCCGTTCTCGTAGACGACCTTTGCCTTCATGTACCACTTGACGATGAGGGTTGCGCTCTGGTCCGATATGGCAACCCCGTTGGGGTTGTACGAACATGTCACAAGGGTCAGCGTGCCCCCGCCTCCGTTCTGGCCGTTGAACATGACGTCCAGCATGTTGTTCTTGAACGTGCAGTTGGTCATCGTGTTGGTGAACTGCGACCCCCAAGAGTCGCCCATAACACCGCAAACGGTGTTGGCGATCATGGTATCGTTGTCGAAGGTCGCGGTGGAGCCGTCGTAGAGATAGACGCCTCCCCTGTTCCGCGAATAGGTGTTGTTCCTGTAAGTGGACGAGCTGCTCTCCAGTGTGCCAGCGCCGGAATTAGGGTCGCTCGACAGCTCGATGAGGTTGTTCTCGACCGTTGACGAGCCGCCGAACAGGTACATGCCGTTGTCATTGGCTGATATGTTGTTCCTGAAAATGGTGGCGCTCGCGCCCTCGACATACAGTCCCACGCCGCCGCCCCACTGGTTCGGGTCGCACTGCGCCGTGATGTTGTTGTAGGCGACGCTCGGCGTGCCGCCGCTCAGGTAGATGCCATAGTTCTGCCAATATCCGTACAGGTCGAGGTTCGCGGTGATCATGTTATTCGAGATGGTCGGCGATGCGCCCGAGGACATTATGCCGCCGATGGGCCAGCCGATGGCCATCTGCAGGTTGCCGCCCACGTAATTGTGGTCTATCGTGGGCGTGGAGCTGGAGTAGACCTCGACGCCGCAGGCGTCGTTGTCGCTGATGTTGTTGTTCCGGATGAAAGGCGACGAGGAGCTGTCCACGAGTATTCCGACGCAGTTGTGCGTGATGGTGCAGTTGGTGATGAATACATTATTCGATTCAATATAGAGCCCGCGGTCCGAGTTCGGGTTCATGGTGTAATTGTCGATATCGTCCCAGCCGCAGTCATGGAGCTCGCTGTTGTTCATGATGAGCGTTCCGTTGGACCTGACCTGGAACAGGAAATGGTTCTCGGCGCTCGTCGAGTGGAGCTTGGACTTGCCAAGCACCGTTAACGAGCCCCCGTCGTCGACCAGTATCGTGTATGTCCCGTTGGCAGGGGTGTTGACCTTCAGGTCCACATTCGTCAAGATCAGGCTTCCGGTTATCGTCAGGTTCGCCGTGAGGGTGATGGTGTCACCGTTGTAGTTCTCCGCGCCGGAGACGAGCTTGTCCGTGCTCCAATCAATGTTAGAGGCCCCTGCAGGCGCGGAAAGCAATGGCACCACGAGTGCGCAGGCCAGCATCATCACGACCGAGACCATCGAGCTTTTTCCATTCGGCATGCTTATCCCGGTAAAGGCAGCCCCTTTTAGCATATATAACGAATTTGGTGCAAACGATGAATATTGGTACGGGATTGGAATGATGTGCCGCCGGAAAGCGCCCCTCAATATTTATGCGCCGGGAAAAGCTTACCATGGCTAGGTATCGCGCGGCGGGATGGATAATGGTCTGGGACATCTGCAAGGATCGTCTCAAGAGATGGGACGGCTCCACGGACGGCCTCGAGGGCCTCCACAGGATACTTGAGAACACTGTCCTCAAATGAAAACGCGGGCGGCGCTCGCCGCCCGACAGCCATCATTACTTCTTCCGCTCAGAAGCAGAGCACCCCGTCCGCGTCGATGACCATGTCGTTGAGGGTCGCGGCGCCGACTATCTTGCCCCAGTCGATGAACTCGCCCTTCGGAATGCCGAGGAGCTGGCAGCTCTGCTCGCAGATCATTATCTTCACGCCCGCCTTCTTTGCCTGCTCCATTATCTCGCTGAGCTTCGGGAACGTGCCCATCTGTATCTTCTCGGCCTCGCCCTTCTTCACGGCGGTTATGCCCTTTATCAGGAAGTAGACCGTCGCTTCCATTCCCATTGCCACAGCGGTCATTCCCAGCACGAATGGGGAGTAGAGCTGCTCCGGCCTGTCCGTCCCGCTCGTCACCACATAAAGCATCTTCTTTGCATCTGCCATATCAACGCCTCCAATCACAACTGACCTTAGCTATCCAGTCCTGTGGACAAATAGTTTATGGACATGCAGGAGAATATATTCGTCAGCAAATGGAATGCAGCGCTCAGCCGACCTTGATGTCCGGCTCTATCTTCACGTCGCACTTGACGGACCTCGTTATCAGGCACCACTTCGGGCAGTCCGCCAGTGCCTTGCTCGCCTTGTCGGCGTCCTCCCTCGTGGGAGCGACGACCTTCGGCCTCACGATTATGTCCCGGAACACGAACGCACCGTCCACCATCTGTGCGGTTCCAAGGGCGGAGCTCTCGTAGCTCCTTATTTTCCCCTTCTGTTTCTCTAGCAGGAAAAGGAACGTCGTCATCGTGCACAGCTCGATGGATGCCACGAACAGGTCCTCGGGCGACCAGATGTTCGGGTGGCCTCCCCATTCCGGCGGGCAAGCCACCGGGATGTCAGGCTTCCCTTCGGAAGAATGGGTCCCCTTGTGCTCGCCGGTCCACCTGAGCGATGTCGAATACGGATATTTCACGGGCTCCCAGTCCATGACCGTTCCTCCTTACAATGTCCCAGTTCTCCAAAGCTCCGCGCTCACTTCCTGTTCGCCGGCAATCGGGAGCATTCCTTCGTCGTGCCCTTCTCCGAGAGGGGCCGGGCGACTATCTCGCCTTTTGGTTTCGTCTCGTCGAATATCTCAGCGGTGAAGCTGAAGAGCTTGGTCCCTTTCTCCATCCAGGCGTCCGCGTCCAATCCGGCCTTCATGCACGTGTGGTCCAGGAACGTGTGCACATCCCATTCCCAGTCTATCGGCACCTGCGGCAGCAGGAGCCCTCTTGAGAATCCGTTTTGAACTATGAGCCCATCCCGTCCTATCTTCACAAGGTTCAGGTATTCCTTCGGGTCCTTGACCTTGATGAGTTCGGGCGGGGTGAGCAGGCTCACCTCGATGATGATGGAATCCAGCTCCTTGGACGTTACAGGCGGGAAGCGCGGGTCCCTCGTGGAGGCGCTCTTGGCCCCGTCGACCAGCGCTTCGATGAGCGGCATTATTGGCTCCGGATAGCCGATGCAGCCCCTCATCTCCTTGCCGGGATAGGAATTGATGGTGACGAAGATGCCTGCATTCCTGCCAAATGACTCGGGCAGGTCCTTCGGGAGCTTCAACTCCTTTCTGCCCTGAACCCAGGCCTCAACGACCTTTCGGGCCAGCTCCACGGCCAGTTTTCCCTCTTCCAACGAGTACATGTCGTCACCGGCTGGTGCCATTATGGCAAAAGATAACGAAATAGGCCTGCTTACTTGGCGAGAGCATTCGCCTTCTCCTCGGCCTGCTTTGCATACCTGAGGGCCTTGGAGTAGCTCTTGCTCCTCACGAACGAGGTGGCAAGGCGCAGGAGGTTCTCGACCTCGCTCTTCTCAACGCTCTCTCCCAGGGGGCCGATCTTGGACTGGACCGCGCTGATGGTGGCGACGACCTCCTTCTGCTGGGGGTCCTCCGCTGCAGCTGCCGCATCGCCGGTCGGTGTTCCGGCCTGCTCGACAGCGGCCCTCTCGCGTATGTCCTTGCTGACCTTGCTGGATTTGTTGGCATACTTGAGAGCTCTCTCGTAATCGCCGCTGTATAAGCAGGAGGTTGCCAGCTGGAGCAGCTTCTCCGCGCTCGTGACATCCATTCCCTCGCCCTTCATCTGCTCCACGACACCCTTGGTGGATGCGATCTTGGCCTTTACCTCGGCCTCGGCAGGGGACGCCTCGGCACCAACGGGGCCCGGAGCGGGCCCTGGGGTCGGAGCGGGGCCCTGAACTGGGCCAGGGGTGGGCATCGGCATGGGTGCCGGGCCCGGAGCCGGACCGACGGGGCCCGTAGGGGGCATCGGCGGCGGAGCCACAGGCTCCGGGGGCGGTGCGGAGCCTGCGTACTGGCGCAATTGCTGCTCGTAATCGATTTGCTCTTTCATGGACTTCCTGAGAAGCATAATACCGATGAGTAGGCCCACTACAAATACCACAACTGAGAGAGCCAGGTATATGTATTCCGTATTCATAGAAGGCTGAAAGCACACACCTTTTATAAAGGTTTCGTAAATATATTTGAGAATCGATTCCATTTATGGTGCGCTAGATATTATTCGGCACGGCGGCTTCCGGTCTGCGCGCCTTCTTTTCCTTGTAGTGATAAAGAATCATCTTGTCCCATTCAACTTTGTGGGGAAATCCCTTGGATTTTAGGAAAGAGCTTAGAATCTCGGTCAATCTGGCAACCTCTTCGCTGCGGGCGGACCTGTAGATGTACAAGCTCACCTCGCCCTTCCCGAGGGGGAATATCATCCTCATCTTGTTGTCGCGGTTGTAGCCCTCGGGCTTCCGGTTGGCCTGGAGGTCCAATGTGTTGGAGCGTATCAGTATCCTGGCGAACGCCTCGTCGTCGGGCATCTGGCCGCTCTCCTTGAGGAAGAGCTTGAACATGTCCGGGAAGACCTTTGCCAGGTCCTTGTACTTGAATTTCTTCGGGAGAATGATATGGCCGCTTCGGACTATCATCACCCCGCAGATAGTGGGAGGCCTACTTAACCGTTGCGCCAAACCCTTATTTCCGACGACGGACATGATATCTCCGCCCTATGACATATTTGCGGGGATACATGAACCGCAGTGACGACGTGGGGCAACATCAGGCGGTACCGCAAAATGGGTCTCTGGATGAAGGCGGCGAAACGCCGGTGGATGATTCCAGACCAACCCCGGTTCCGTACACCCGGCCGGGGTCATATGCTGGAGTGCGCTGACGCGCTCTGTGAAGGCTCCTGTTAACGGCCGGGGACAAACAAACCCCAGGGACATCTGCCCCGGAGGCAACTATGAGGAGGGCGAGTAGCCCTGGGGTACAAACCATCCAGCCATCCCATCCCAAATTCCGTTATGTCCATTGCCCAGCAGCCCCTCCTCCAATAGCCTGCCATGATGCCCCCGCTACCCATTCTAATCCGGCCGGCCATTCCGCCCCCAGGCCCCTTCGAACACAGCGTCCATTCTCCCCCCACAGTCCAATTATACCCGCTATTCGATACATGAGGCGGAGCCCATTGGGATGACAACGGACATCAGCGCAGCCGTGAGAAGGTCCGCGGAAGGTGCCGTCATCGACATTGAGGTCCAGCCCGGCTCCAGCAGACCGGGAAAATTATCCTACGACGAATGGCGGAAGCGCATCAAGCTCTCCGTGAGCGAGCGGGCCCAGAAGGGCAAGGCCAACGAGGATGTGCTCGCCACCCTCGCCGGAAT
>Ga0315287_10007977_pt1 | contig 10658 bp, 8 predicted proteins | sample YL17G11_0_MG_FD_205037 | JGI IMG/M metagenome (GOLD analysis project Ga0315287, IMG submission 205037) | Sediment microbial communities from Yellowstone Lake, YNP, Wyoming, USA - YL17G11_0 | ecosystem: Environmental > Aquatic > Freshwater > Lake > Sediment | place: USA: Wyoming | collected...
AGGAGTACCTCTACTTCTACGATGCGATCAGCCCGATCGTCTCCGCCGACAGCATCGACATGGACGTCGTGTTCCGCGCGTCCAGGTGGGGACGCAGTCTCGGCCCGCACAACGCGGAGCGCCCGCCTGAGGAGGCCCCCATCGGGTCCGGCTGTGGCGTGGACGACGGGGAGGGCGACTACCTGAACTGCCCGATGAACGCCGCGCAGTACCGCGCGTTCTACGATGCGCTGGTGCACGCCCAGAGCGCGACTGTGCACGACTTCGACAAGGCTCGGTTCTTCGAGGGCTGCCTGCCGATCGAGGTGCTGGCCCATCGCGGCGTCGACACGCTGCGATTCGGGCCGATGAAGCCGGTGGGCCTCGTTGATCCGAAGACCGGCTGGAGGCCGTACGCCGTCGTGCAGCTGCGTCAGGACTCGCTGGCCGGCGACCACTTCAGCATCGTCGGCTTCCAGACGCAGCTGAAGTGGGGCGAGCAGGAGCGGGTGCTGCGACTGATCCCCGGACTGGAGCGGGCGGAGTTCGTACGGTTCGGCATGGTGCATCGCAATACGTACATCAACGGGCCGACGGTGCTTCGCGAGACCTGGCAAACGAAGACGCGCGACGATCTGTTTTTCGCCGGTCAGATTTCCGGGGTGGAAGGGTACGTCGAGTCGGCCGCTTCGGGGCTGCTGGCGGGCATCAATGCCGCGGCGATGGCGGCGGGCAACCCTCCCGGGGCCGCGCCGCGCAGCACGGCGATCGGAGCGTTGGCGTACTATGTCTCCCACGCGTCGGCGGGATACTACCAGCCCAGTAACATCACCTTCGGCATCATGGAGCCGCTGCCGAAGCCGCCGCGGAACAAGCTCGAACGCAAGACGGCCGCGTCGGCCCGCGCGTTGGCAGAGCTGGACGCGTGGATCGCGGCACGGGCCGATCAGGATGGAGCCCGGCAGATCGGCACGTGAAGCCCTGAGGCTTCAGCCTCCGGGTGGCCGCAGGCCATATGACGGGTCGCCGATGACACAGCGGTGCCTCACTCGACGGTGACCGATGAGAGACCACCTGAAGGCGTTTCTCGAATTTCTGCGGTTCAATCGAGGCGCCTCACCGCATACCGTTCGCGCGTACGACAGCGATGTCTCCCAGTTCATCGACTTCCTGCCGCTCCACAACGGCAGGACCAGGCAGGAGCAGCAGCCGGCGGACTGCGACGTCGGGGCCATCCGGTCGTTTCTGGCCGAGCTGTACCGCACGCATCGGTCGCGCAAGACGTCCGCGCGGAAGCTGGCGTCGGTGCGGGCGTTCGTGCGCTTTCTGCGCCGGGAGGGCCTCATTGAGGGGGACCCCGGGGCGCTGGTCGCGACGCCAAAGGTCGAAGAGAGGCTCCCGCCGCACCTCGAGATCGACGAGATGACCCGGCTGATCGAGACGCCCGACGTGACATCGCCGCTCGGCCGGCGCGATCGCGCGATGCTGGAGCTGTTCTACGCGTCGGGGCTGCGGCTGAGCGAACTGGTCGGCCTCGACATGGACAACGTGAACCTGAGCGGCCGGATGGTCCGCGTGCTGGGGAAGGGAAACAAGGAGCGGGTCGTGCCCTTCAACACGAGCGCCGAGCGGGCGATCCGTGCGTACCTGAAGGACCGGCCCGAGCTGGAGCGCGGGGCCGCGCGCCTGCGGGCGGGGCCGGCGAAGCCGTCGCCGAAGGGCAGGGCCGCCCAGCCGGCACCTCGGCGATCCGCAGGGTCGAGCCCGGTGTTCCTGAACTTCCGCGGCGGGCGGCTGACCGGCCGGAGCGTCCACCGGCTCGTGCGGCGCTACGTCGCGATGTGCAGCGCGCGGTTTGGCATCAGTCCGCACGCCCTGCGCCACTCTTTTGCCACGCACCTGCTGGAGCGAGGAGCCGACCTCCGATCAATCCAGGAACTGCTCGGCCACGCCCAGTTGTCCACGACGCAGCGCTACACCCACGTCAGCGCCGCTCAACTCATCGACGTCTACCGCAAGGCCCACCCCCACGCCAAGTGACACGTGCGGTCGTCGGGGCCAACTCCAGTTGCTCTTAGGTCACTTGCAAAAGGGGCCTGGCCCCTTTTCGGTGGAGGAAGCGGTACGAGAGGACTGCGGTGGCGAGGGCCGGGAGCGTGCCGCCCCACGGGCTGGCGAGGTAATAGGCGAGGGCGCCGAGGGCCCAGGCGGCGGCGCCGGGCACGAGCACCCCGCGATACGGCCCCGCCGGGTCGTAGAGGTCCGGGACGTGAACCGTTGCCCGGCTCATCCGGTAGTGGGCGATCAGCACACCGCCCACCGGCACGAGCACGCCACCCAGCACGACCATGAACTCGGCGTACCGATTGAGCCAGGCTCCGTAGAACAGGCCGATCACGGTCCCGACGATGCCGATGGACCAGATGGACCACTGCTCCCCCACCTTCGGACACAGGCTTTTCCAGGCAAGCCCTGACATGTAGATGTTGACGAAGTTAGTGGTGACCGTGGCGAGCACCATCAGCAGGGCGCCGGCCCACCCGAGGCCGACCGCGGCCATCATCGCGCCCGGGTCGGTGCTCGCGGCAACCCGAGCGGCCGAGAGCCCCAGCGGCATCATCCAGAGGCTGGTCAGGACCAGACCGAGGAACACGGCCATCGCGCTCGCGCGCTCAGACTTCGTGTAGCGCGAGAAGTCGGCGAACATAAGGATCCACGACACCTGGTAGCCGACGACGATGTCGAATCCGCGGAACCAGGGATTGGCTGGCGCCGGCTGAGATGCGAGGGCGACGAGGTGTGGCGGCGCCTGGACGACGGCCCATGTAATGACGCCGCCGACGACCAGCAGCAGAGGGACGGCCACGCGGTCGGCCAGGCTGACGGCACGCGGGCCGAGCGCGACGACGGCCGTCGACACCAGACCGAGGCCGATCACCCAGATGGGCATCGCGGCCGGACCGCCGAGCAGGCGCGCGCCAACCGACGCAGCGATGACGTTGTTCACGGCGATCCAGGCGAAGTTGGTGACGTAGAGCAGTCCGGCGACCACGCCCGCGCCGCGCACGCCGAGCGCGGCGCGGGCAGCGATGACAGAGGGCACCCCCAACCGCGGGCCCAGCACGGCCAGTGCCGCGACGAGCATCGACCCGCCGGTCGCGCCCGCGCAGATCAGCACCAGCGCCGCCGTCGGGCTGAAGTCCACCGCCAGCGCGGCGCCCACCTGCAGCGTGGTGGCGACGATATTGGCCCCGGCAAAGATGATGAACAGGTCGACGGCGGACTGATTCCGCTGGTCGGATCGAACCGGCGTGATGTCGGCTGCGTTCATACAAGAAGGGTATCTCGGAAGGGGGCCGACGTGTGCCCAAGAAGGGGGTCTTCGTGACGCGACAGCAGAAACTCGATCGCATGTTGCCCATCGTCAGCGGGATGGCCTGCGCGGTGAGCGCGTACACCACTCAGCAGGGGCTCGCGACGGCCACCTCCGACCCGCTCGTGTCCGTGGGTGTGGCGCTCGCCGGAGGCGCGTTCCTGTTCGTCTTCTCGCTGTTCCTGATGTGGCGCTTCCCGTACGCCGACCGTCACCGGCAGTTGGGCTACGGCATCATTGTCGTGATCGTAATGGTGCTCGCCTTCGGGTTCTCGATGCAGTGGAGCGTGATCGCGATGGGCGGCAAGGACGCGCTGGCGATTCACATGCAGCGCGTGCTCGATCAGGCCGACGGCATCGCGCTCCGTCAATTGAGGCAGGCCGCCGTCGAGGCCAATCTTGCGCCCCAGCTCGCCAGCCTCTCGCAGCAGTACGAGGACCTGGCCAGCCGGGAATCGCGCGGCGCGTTTTCGGGTCTGCGTGGCGAGGGCAGCGTGGTCGCGACGCTCAGGAATATGTCGCAGATGTTCGGGAACCTGAGCCGTACCGTCAGGGGCGTGGACGCCGACAAGAAGGCGCTCTACGACCGCTACAAGGAACTGACGGCCGAGGCTCGAAAGGTCGCCGCGGAAACCGAGGCCGCCGACGTGCGCGAAGGTGACAAGATCCGGCGCAACAACCTCGCCTTCAGCCGCATCCTCGGCGACATCAACGAGGTCGTGACCCGCATGAACGAGGCCACGTCGGCCGCGTACGTCCGCGTGGTCAACCAGAACATCGGGTCGCTGACCACGACGGCGCGCGCGGGCGACACCCTCGAGCAGAAGCAGGCCCTCGAGCGTCTCGACGGTCTCAAGGACGCCGCGGTGAAGGTGGTGGGCCAGATCTCCGGCGGTCGGATTGCCGAGGAAGACACGACGTTCCAGACCTTCACGATGATTCCCGCGGCGCGCGCGGTGTGGGTCTACAAGGGGGATGTGTTCTATGCGTGGGCGGGCGGCATCGCCCTCGACATGATTCCCACCATTTTCGTGCTCCTCCTGACCCTCGGTCGGCCGAAGGAAGACGAAGAGAAGGCTGACGAGGCGTACGCGGCGGCCGAGCCCGTGGCGATGCCGAGAACCGTCAGCCGCCCGGGCACATGGCCGGGGACCGGGCTCGCTGGCGGGTCTTCCGCTCCACCGGCAAACCGCGTGCGGGAGTCGTAGCCGCGCCGCGGCAGGAGCGCGCCGGTGAACGAACAACGATTGCTCTCGCCTCTCGCCCTTGGCCTCGGCCTCGCCAGGGCGTATACTCCCTCTCAGAGGGACACGTCCATGACCAGGAAATGCCTGTCGGTATGCAGCCTCGTGCTGGTTCTCGCGCTGGCGGGGTCCGCGGGCGCGGGTGAGCTACGGCTCTCGATTCAGAACGGGCGCGTGTCCCTGTCCGCGCGCGACGTGACGCTTCGGCAGATCCTCGTGGAATGGGAACGCGTGGGGGGCACGCGCATCGTGAATCGCGATCGCGTCCCGGGCGCGCTGCTCACGATCGAGTTCGTCGACGTGCCCGAGGGGCAGGCGCTGGAGACGCTGCTGCGGTCGACCGCGGGGTATATGGCCGCGAAACGCCTCGAACCGACCGGCGGCGCCTCGCAATTCAGCCGCATCATCCTCATGCCGGGCGCGGCGGCGGTCGCCCCAGGCGGCTTGGCATCGGCGAATCAGGGTGGCTCGGCATCCTCGATGGGCACGGGACAGCCCGGCCGGCCACAGGTTCAGAGGCGAGTGCAGCCGGATGGCCGGGTCGTGACCATCATGGATGATCTCCAGCAGCCCGGAGATCCGGATGACACCGAGGACAGCCCATCCCCTCCGAGTGGCGCGCCGGGCATGATGCGGCCGCCTTTCCAGGGGCCCCCGCGTTCCCCGCAGGGGCAGGCCGCGAACGAACCGACGCTGCTTGACCCTGCGGACCCGCAGGGATCTACCGCGACGAGACCGATGCCGACCGTGGCGGGCACCGTGACCTCGCCCGGCGCCGTGGCGGTACCCGCCGTGAAAAACCCCCAGACGCCACCCGGCCCGCCGAAACCGCCGGACCGGTAGCTCCCGTTCAGCTGCCGAGACCGTGATCCCGGCGCTGGTTCGGCGCGTGCGGTTGCGCGATCAGGCGGTCTCGTCGCCGACGACCGGCGGACGGCTTCGCGGCATCACGATTTTCAGCGTCTTGATCTTGTAGTTGATGACACGCGGGCTGATGTGCAGCAGTTCTGCGGCATCCTTCTGGACCCAGTTGCACATCTGCAGCGCTTCGACGAGCGCCTGCCGCTCGATCTCCTCGAGCGCCACGCCTGCCGGCGGGACGCGCACGACCCGCGCGGCGTCCGGGCCGCCACCAAAGGCCGTCACCTCGCCGAGCCTGAGGTCGTCGACGGCGATCACCCGCTCCTCGGTCAGCAACACGGCTCGCTCGAGGGCGTTCTGCAGCTCGCGTATGTTGCCGGGCCAGTTGTAGCGCATCAGCATCTTCAGCGCGTCGGGCGCGATGCCGTCGATCTTCTTCTTCAGGTCGCCCGAGAACTTGTGGACGAAGCACGCCGCGAGGGCCGCGATGTCCTCCTTCCGCTCGCGCAGCGGCGGCATCTCCACCGACACGACATTCAGCCGGTAGTACAAATCCTCGCGGAACTGGCCGGCGGCGACCATGGCCGGCAGGCTGCGGTTGGCGGCGGCGATGAGGCGGACGTCGACCTTCAGCGTCCGGGTTCCGCCGAGCCGCTCGAACTCGTGCTCCTGCAACACCCGCAGGATCTTGGCCTGGGTGCTCGGGCTCATGTCGCCCACTTCGTCGAGGAACATCGTCCCGCCATCGGCCTGTTCGAACCGGCCGATGCGCTGCTTGTCGGCGCTGGTGAACGCTCCCTTCTCGTGGCCGAACAGCTCCGACTCGAGGAGGTTCTCCTGCAGCGCCGCGCAATTCACCTTGACGAAGTTACGCCCGGAGCGCAGCGAGTTGTGATGGATGGCGCCGGCAACCAGTTCCTTGCCGGTGCCGGTCTCGCCGTGAATCAGGATGGTGGTATTGCTCTTCGCGACTTTGCGGACGATGCTCAGCACCTTCTGGAGGGCGCCAGAGCTGCCGACGATCGAGTCGAAGTTGTAGATGTCGTTCTGGGAGTGGCGCAAGTAATCGAGCTCGTGCCGCAGGCGCCGCAACTCGAGCGCCTTCTCGATCTTGAGCTCCATTTCCTCGATCTCGAACGGCTTCTGGACGTAGTCGAAGGCGCCGATCTTCATGGCCTCGACAGCCGTGCCCACCGATCCGAACGCGGTCATCAGGATCACGGCCGCTGACGGGTGCAGGGCCTTCGTCGACCGCAGGACGTCCAGCCCGTCGCTGCCGCCCATCTTCAAGTCGCTCAAGACGACATCGAAAGAGCTCTCGTGGAGGCGCTCGATGGCGAAGTTGCCGTTCGGGGCCTCATCGACCTCGTGCCCGGCCTCCGTCAAGGCCCTCGCCAGTGCGCGTCGCAGCGCGTCGTGATCGTCAGCAATCAGAATGCGGCCCATGCGTACCTCTTCTAGAATCCCAGGTGTCCCGACACGCCGACGGGCAGATAAACGGTGAAGGTCGTGCCCTGGCCCGCGGCGGTGGCGACATCGATGCGGCCGTCGTGCGCGTCCACGATCTGGCGCACGATGGCGAGTCCCAGCCCGGACCCCTGGGGCTTCGTCGTGAAGAACGGGTTGAAGATCCGGTCCGCGATGTTCGCCGGGATCCCCGGGCCGTCATCCGACATGCGCAACTCGATCAACGACGGCTGGCCATCCTCCTTGGAGGGCTGCACCTGCGCCCGGATTCGGATGACGCCCAGTCCGCCGAGCGCCTCGAGCGCGTTGATGAGCAGGTTGCTCACCACCTGGCACAACTGGTGGTGGTCCCCGAGAATCGTCGGCAGGTCGGGCGGCACGATGACGTCGATGAGCGTGCCGCCCCGGGCCACCTTCCGCTCCGCCAGGGGGATGGCGTCCTCGACCACTTTCGCGAGGGACGTCCGGTCGAGCTGCAGTCGGATCGGCCTCACGAACTCGAGAACCTCGACCACGATCGCATTCGCCATCTTGGCTTCGTTGATGATGTCCGTCAGGAGGCCGCGCACGTCGGCGCGATCGCTCATCTGCCGACGCAGGAGGCCGGCCATCACCTCGATGCTGGCGAGGGGGTTCTTCACCTCGTGCGCGATCATGGCCGCCATCTCGCCCAGCGCCGCCAGCCGATCGCGGAGCCGCTCGCGCTCCTCGGCCTGTTCCACCTGCGTCAGATCCTTGAAGAACAACGCGGCGCCGTTGACGCGATGGCGGTCGTCGTGGACGAGCGACAGCGTGTAGCCAATCACCTTGCCCGACGGTTTCAGGCGCATCTCCGCGCGGTTGGGCAGCGTGCACATGTCGAACCCGCTCGCCAGCATGCGGACCAGGTCGTGGTGGTTCCGAAGGAAGTCGGAGAAGTGGCGCCCCGCGTCGCTGTCTTGAGGCGCAATCTCGAGGATGCGGTAGGCCTCCTCATTGACGATGACCACGCGACCGTCCCGGCGGATCGCCAGCACGCCGTTCCGCATGCTGGTGACCATGTCTCGGAAGAACCGGCTGTCGACCATTTTCTCCATCGGAACCCGCCTGAGACTCGGTGCCCTCGCTGCCGGCGATTGCAATATTGTAATCTCATTTCAAAGCTGTGCGCGGCCCCAGCCGTCCGGCATGGCCGGCGAAGGCTGTACCGGGGTTTTCTCACCCTTGCGGCGCGGCTGAGATTCCTCTCGACGGAGTCAGCAAACGCGGTACCCGTTGCCGGGGCAAGCCCGCGGGAGTTGGCAGGGGTGTCGCTCCCAGAGAGGTTGACGGCCCGACGGCACGTCGAGCCGATCATCTGCATCGCGCGGGATGTGGCCGGCCGCCGGTCCCGGCGCCGTATCTGCTACTCGTAGACGACGCGGCCGGCGGCGGCCTGCCGGGGGTCCCGCAAGTAGAATCCGAGGCCGTGCTTCACCAGGTCCGCGTACCGCGGAATGCCGCGCGCGACGAGGGCGCGGTCGGGATGATCCTCGCTCCACGTCTCCAGCGTCTGGGCCACCGACGAGGCGTGGCGGCCGACCCGCAGGGCGATCGGCCACCCGTTCTCGTCGATCGGCGCGAACAGCAGCCCGTGTTTGCCAGCCTTCATCACGAACTCGTCCTTGCCGCTCAGCAGCACGTCCGCGTCGGTCCGGCCGCGCGTGGCGTCGAGAAACGGCTCCGGCGCCTCGAAGAGCAGCGACACCGCCTGCGAGTGATCGCCGATCTCGCGATGCGAGAGGCCGTGCAGGTTAAGCGGTGAGAACTCGGTACCGATCGTGAAACCCTCGAGGTCGCTGAGGGTCATCGACACCATCGTGGCCAACTCCTGGGCCTTCTGGTGCATGACAATGGTGTTGATCACCGGGTACTGCAGTTCGGCTTCGTGCAGGTCGATTGCCACGTCCACCTTCTCGCGGCGAATGAGCTCCATGAAGGCGAAGGTCGTGCGCTCGGTCAGCGTGCCGTCCGGGCGGCCGGGGAACACGCGGTTCAGGTTGCGGACGTCCACGTAGGCGAGGGATTGCCCGCTCGGATAGTGGATGTAAACCTCGGGGTCGGGCCACTGATCCAGGGGATTGCTCCAGCGATCACCCATCCGGAAGGTTTGCCCTCCCCACGACGTGGGAATGGTGTAGTCGGGCGGGTAGGCGGCGCCCGGCCGCGTCACTGTGGACGCGCTGCGGTTCGCGCTCAGCGCGACGATCAGCCGGCCGCGATCGAGCGTGGCGTGCTCCACGAGCAGCCAGGCCGCAAGGCGCCCCGCCGGTTCCTCCGCGTGGGTGCCGCCAAACACCAGCACGGTGCCGCCGGCCTCCTTGCCTTCGAGGACGTAGAGGTTGATGTCGTTGACGGTCCCGCGGAGGCTGGCGTGGTAGTCCCCCAGGGTCTTGACGCTCGTGACACCCGGGCCCAGCACCACCGGCTCGCGCAGGTGGCGATGGTCGTAGAAGCTCTTGCCGGAGACCACGAGGAAGATCACCGCGAGGACTCCGAGGAGTAATTTCCGAATGCGCGCGGTCGTACTCATCCTGTTGGCCTCACTTCACACGCAGCAGGCGCAGCAGGAACGGGACCAGCACGATCAGGTAGAGCACCTCGCGGTCCCACGTCCTGGCCTTGACGAAATTGTAGAGAAGCAGCGCCGCCGCCCCGGCCGTCAGCGCGTAGTACACCAGCGTGATGATCGACTGCGCGGCAATCATGATCTGATCTCCCATCCGTAACCCCGCGCCTTCCCCCAGCGAGCCCTCGCGCTCGCGAGTCGAGGGGCCGCCCGGCGGCATGCCCCGCCGCCTCTCGCCTCTCGCCGCTCGCGGCGGGGCACGCCACCGAGCGCCCCCGCTCACACAAGCCGGCAAAACGCATCTTCGGGGTGCCGGTCGGCGGAAGGCCGGGGCCCCACTTCGTCACCCCAGCCCGATTTCGGCCCCTACGAAGCGTTTTGCAGACTGACGCCGATCGGCTTGGTTCGAGGGGCCGCCCGGCGGCATGCCCCGCCGCCTCTCGCCTCTCGCCTCTGCGCGTGGCGCAGGACGCTAGTCCTGCGAAGACGCTCGCCTCTCGCCTGTCCTAGACCCCCGTCAACCACGCCAGCCTCGCGCTGTAGATGACCATCAGGGTGCCCACGATCGCGATGATGATGGCGGGCACGGCGCACGCCTTCAGGAACGCGCCGTACGTCCCCTGATAGCCCACGATATTGACCGTCAGCCGGCCGATGATGGCGGTCGGGGGCAAGGCGTCGCCCAGGGGCCAGATCAGGCTCATGCCCGCCAGCGCCACGATCGGGTTCAGCCCGATGGTGTTGAACAGCAGGACCAGCGGGACGCCGATGACGGGTGCCGAGCCCCACATGAGCACGGCCTCGGAGACCGGCAGCACCAGGAACAGCGTGGCGTAGACCACGACGATCGGGAGCGTGACGGCGGCGACAGCCAGCAGTCCGCGCGCGCCGGTCAGGGTCATCACCTGCACCAGGATCCCCGCGCAGGTGAGCGTGGCGAGCAGCGGCAGCAACTGCTCGACCGTGTCGCGCGACACGCGGAGCACGTTGAGCGGCACTGGCGACAGCGACCACGACACCAGCGCGGCGGCGGCGAACATCAACGGCAGGCCGACGATCGGCGTGGAGTGCGGCCACTGGCGGCCCATGGCGACGAGAGCGAGGAACACGGCAAACGGCGCCAGCACCTTCCACCACGTCATGCCCA
>Ga0315287_10007978_pt1 | contig 10658 bp, 7 predicted proteins | sample YL17G11_0_MG_FD_205037 | JGI IMG/M metagenome (GOLD analysis project Ga0315287, IMG submission 205037) | Sediment microbial communities from Yellowstone Lake, YNP, Wyoming, USA - YL17G11_0 | ecosystem: Environmental > Aquatic > Freshwater > Lake > Sediment | place: USA: Wyoming | collected...
TCAGGTACAGCAGGTAGCCGATCAGGCCGAGAATCGTCAGGCTGTCGCGGATGAACACCGTGATCGACTCGGTCGTGGCGGTGGCCACCTGCTCCGTGTTGTAGGTGAGCTTGGAGAGCAGCGTGCCGGAGGCGTGATGGTCGAAATACGTGACCGGGAGGTTGACGTAGCTGCGGAACAACTCGCCCCGCAGCGTCTTGACGATCTTGCGGCCGACGAAACCGGGGCAGTAGGTCTGCAGGAAGTCGCCGATGCCGCGCAGGAAGAACAACGCTACCAGCACGACCGGCACCAGCCAGACCATCCGCGGGTCCTTCTGCACGAACGTACCGTCGAGGAAAAACTTCACGAACGCGGCCCAACCGGCATCGGTGGCGGCGAAGATCGTCATGCCGAGCACGCCGATCGAGAACATGCCCTTGTGCGGGCCAAGGTAACTCAGCAGGCGCCGGTAGGTTCGCAGCGCGCCATCGGGCATCTGCAAGTCGGCGCGCTTATCCGCCCTGGGACCCATCGTGCACCGTCGCGATGTTGATCCGCCGGTAGCCGAGTCGCCCCGCGACGTCCATCGCGGTGACGACCGACTGGTGCATCGCGCGCCCGTCGGCGCGGATGGTGATGGGCATGGCACGGTTGCCGCCTGCGGCGCGCCCGAGTGCGGTCGCGAGCGTGACCGGACTGTTGTTGACCAGCGGCCGCCCATTCACGCGATAGCCACCCTCCGCCGTCACCTCTATTTCCGCCGTGTCCTTGACGCTCGATTCATCGGGCTGCACGCCTGCCTCGGGCAGGCGCACCTGGAGGCGGCCCTCGTCCACGAACTTGGTGGACATCATGAAGAAGATCAGCAACAGCAGCACCACGTCGATCAGCGACGTCATGTTGAGCTCGGGATCCTCGCGGCGGCGGACCTGGAATTTCACCCGGCGGCTTCCTCGCCCGCCAGGGCCTCGGCGAGTTCGACGGCCGCCTGCGGCCGCGTACCCGTCGTGCGGTCGATGGCCTGCACCAGCCGCAGCGATTCCTTTTCCATCTGGATCACCAGCACATCGACCTTGCCGCGCAGGTAGCGGTACGCGACCAGCGCCGGAATGGCCACGATCAGGCCGGCGGCCGTCGTGATCAGCGCCTCGGCGATGCCGCCGGCCATGGCGGACGGGTTGCCGACGCCGGCCACGGTGATTGCACGGAACGTGCGGATCATGCCAATGACGGTGCCGAGCAGGCCGAGCAGCGGTGAGATCGAGGCAATCGTCGCGAGCGTGTTGAGGTAGCGCTCGAGGTCGTGCATCACGTGGCGGCCGGCATCCTCGATGGCCTCCATCATTACGAGGCGATCGCGATAACGGTTGGAGAGCCCGGCCGCAAGCACGCGCCCCAATGGCGAGTGCAGCTGCAACGCGGTGATCTGCTTGTCGGAGAGCGAGCGGTTCTCGACCCACTGCCAGACTTTGTCAGTGAGTTCTTGCGGGGCCACGCGCTGTCCGCGCAACGTCCAGAGCCGCTCGAGCGTGATGGCGACGGCCAGGATCGAGCACAGGATGATCGGCAGCATGACGATGCCGCCGGACTTGACGATTTCGAACATTGTCCTGTGCTTGAGTCCCTGCGGCCGAAACGCCCGCGGATCATACTGCATGGGCCGCGGCGCGGCGACCCGCGCGAGTCACGGATCGGTCCAGAACCGACGTCGGTCGATGCGCCACTGGCGCGGCGGTGGCAGCGCCACGCCGGGCGTGGCGACGAAGTCGATTGCGCCGCTGGTACTGGTCACCAGGGTCTTCGCGCCCGCGCTGCGCCAGCGTGCGACGACGGCTGGCGCCGGGAATCCCCAGCGATTGCGATGCCCCGCGGTGAAGACCACCCAGCGCGGCGCGGTCGCCGCGACCAACGGTAAACTCGAGGAGGTGCGGCTGCCGTGGTGCGGCGCCACCACCACTTCGACCCGGCCGAGCCTGCCGGACTGCAGCAGCTCCTGCTCCGCGACGGCCCCGACATCACCGGTCAGCAGCACCGTGTGCTCGCCGGCCCGCACCAGCAGCACGCACGAACTGTCGTTGTCCCGCTCGTGAGGCGTAACCCCGGGGTGCAGCCATTCGAAACTGACGCCGTCCCATTGCCAGTGGCCGCCGCGCCGGCAGGTCCGGGCGTGGCCGGCGAACTCACCGGTATCATCGCTGCGGCGGATGCTCGGCCCGAGAATCAGGTTGCGTACCGGCAGCGCGCCGAGCACGGTCGCCGTGCCGCCCTTGTGATCGTCGTCGTCGTGGCTGACCGCAAGCACGTCGAGGCAGCGGATTCCCTGGTCCCGCAGGTAAGGCAAGAGGACCAGCAGCCCCGCATCGGTGCCGCTTCGAAACGATGGCCCGGTGTCGAACACGAGCACGTGCGAGCGCGTTGCCACGATTGTCGCGAGTCCCTGGCCCACGTCGAGCACCGTGACACGGAACGTACCGTGGTCGAGCGGCCACGGCCGCCAGGCGCAGGCGGCGCACACGAGGATCACGCCGGCGATGCGCCCATGCCGCGGCAACGGCGACAGGGCCGCGACCGTGCCCAGCAGCAACGCGCTCCACGCCAGCGGACTGAGTCCGGCGACCGCGAACGTCGCGAGTGGCCACGATGCGGGGATCGCGATCAGTGGCCACGTCGCCTCGATCAACCACGCCACACCCTGCATCAGCACCGCTCCGGCCCCCGGCATCAGCAGGACGCACACGGTCGCCACCAGCACGGCCGGCACGATCAACAGCGTGTAAAGCGGGATCGCGACCAGGTTCACCACGGCGGACACCAGCGAGACGTTGCCAAAACTGCCGATCAGCACCGGTGTCAGGCCGAGCGTGACGGCCGCCTGCACCTGCAGGTAGCCGTGGAGCATCCGCGGCCGCCGTACGTAGCCGCCGCTCGCGTACAGGATGGCCGCGACCGCGCCGAATGACAGCCAGAACCCCGGCGCCAGTGGCGCCAACGGGTCCATCAGCACGACGGCCAGCGCGCAGGCGGCCAGCCCATCGGCGACACTGACGTTGCGCCGCCAGCGCAGCGCGGCCGCGCCGAGCGCGATCATGACCATCGTGCGCTGCGTCGGCACCGACCATCCGGCCAGCGCGCTGTAGATCAAGGCAGCGATCGCGCCGCAAAGCACCGCCGCATCGCGGCGGCAACCGAGCGCGCCACGTCTCTGCCGCCAGCGCTGGATCGCCCCGCCGGCCCACGCTGCAATCGCGCCGACCATCGCAATGTGCAGGCCCGAGATCGCCATCAGGTGACTGGTGCCGCTGCGCGAGAGCGCGAGCCATTGGCTGCGGGAAAGCGCGTCCTGCAACCCGACCGACAGGCCGGCGACGATGCCGGCGGCCGGACGATCGCCAAGCGCGGTGCGTATCGCCCCGGCGACGGCGCCGCGCGCGACGAGCACCGGGTTGCGCAATGCCTGCGCTCGCTTACGACCCAGGCGGTGCACGTCGCGGACGTACCCGCTCGCGCCGATGCCTTCGCGCAACATCCTCGCGTCGTTGTCGCTGCCGCCGGGATTCGCAAAGCCGCGTGGCCGGCGCAGCCGCACTTCGATGTCGAGCCGTTCGGCGGCACGCGGCCGCCACGGCGCGTCGTACCACGTGAGTTCCAGCAATGGTGAGGACTGTCCGGGGTCGTCCGGCGCGAAACGAAAGCGCAGCAGTTCGGGCGAGCCTTGCGGCACCGAGGCGACCGTGCCGCGGATCGTCAGCGTGCGGCCTTCCAGGGCGGGATCGAGCCGCTCGTCGAGCCGCGCACCGGCCTGCTGCCAGCAATAGAGGCCGCCGAGCGTGAGCGCAAGCAGCATCCTCGAGCGCAGCAGCACGGCAAGCGCTGCGCCGGCCGCCACGCACGCGCCCACCGTTTGCAGCGGCGGCAGCGACGGCAGCACGAGCACTGCGCAGACACCGGCCACGAATGCGGATGCGACGAGCCACACCGACCTCGACTCCTTCCGTGAAGGAGCGGAGCGTGCGGGGCGCCGGCGCCGTGGGCCACCGGCAATTGTGGCGAGTCAGCCCAGATTCACGCCGTGATCAGGCGTCCGTCCTGCAGAGTAAGCACACGCTGCATGCGCGCGGCGATCTCGGTCGAATGCGTCACCAGCACCAGGCTGGTGCCGAGTTCGCGATTCAGTTCGAGCATCAGTTCCAGCACGCTGCGGGCGTTGCGGCCGTCGAGGTTGCCGGTGGGCTCGTCCGCCAGCACCAGTTGCGGTCGCGTCACCAGCGCGCGGGCGACCGCCGCCCGTTGTCGCTCGCCGCCCGAGAGCTGCGCCGGCCGATGCGCCAGTCGCTCGCCGAGCCCGACGCGATCGAGCAGCCACTTCGCCTCTCGTTCCGCCTCGGCCACTGGCGTGCGTCGCACCATCAGCGGCATGGCGACGTTCTCGAGCGCGGTGAACTCCGGCAGCAGATGATGGAACTGGTAGACGAATCCGAGCGCCCGGTTGCGCAGCGTGCCGCGCGCCGCATCCGACAGGCTAGCGAACGATTCCCCGACGAGACGGATCTCGCCGCTCGTCGGCAGGTCTAGCCCGCCGAGGATCTGCAGCAGCGTGGTCTTGCCAGAGCCCGACTCGCCGACGATCGCCAGCGTCTCGCCGCGGCCCACGCGCAGTTCCACGCCCTTCAGTACCTCGAGGCGCGTGCCCGCCTCGTCGAAATGCTTGCGCACATCGTTGCAACTCAGGATCTCTTGGTCAGTCATGCCTCAGCGCCCTCGCCGGATCGGTCGTCGCCGCGCGCCACGCCGGGTAGACGGTGGACAGGCAGCACAGCAGGAATGCGGTGCCGGCGATCAGCATCACGTCACGCGGTTCGACGTGGGCCGGCAGGTCGCTCATCAGGTACACGCTCGCGTCCATGAAGTGGATGCCAAACAGACGCTCGAGGCCGTGCACCAGCGACTCGAGGTTCACCGCCAGCAACACGCCGAGCGCGACGCCGCCCGCCGTGCCGACGAGGCCGATCACGGTTCCCTGGGTCGCGAAGATCGCGAGCACGCTCGACGGTCGCGCGCCGATGGTGCGCAGGATCGCGATATCGGGCTGCTTGTCCTTCACTGCCATGACCAGCGTGGAAACGATGTTGAACGCCGCCACGGCCACGACCAGCAGCAGGATGAAGAACATCATGCGCTTGGTCAGTTCGATCGAGCGGAAGAAGTTCGCATGGCGTTGGGTCCAGTCCTCGACGTACAACCCGCCCCCCACTGCGCGGGCAACCTCGCGCACTGCGACCGGCGCATCGAACGGGTCGCGCACCTTGAGGCGCAGGCCGGTCACGTTGTCGCCGAGCCGGAACAGCCGCGCCGCATCCTGCAGGTGCACGACGGCGAGCGTCGCATCGATCTCGTACATGCCGGAGTAGAACACGCCGCCCACCGTGAATCGCCGCATCCGTGGCACGACACCGGCGGGCGTCACGTTGCCCTGCGCGATCGCGATCACCACCGGCTCCCCAGTCTTCACCCCGAGCTTCGCGGCCAGTTCGGATCCGAGCAGTACCCGGAACGCCCCCGGCTGCAACGCAGCGAGCGAGCCGCTGGTGAGGCGCTCGCCGAGCGCCGAGACCTGCGTCTCGAGCTGCGGATCGATGCCCTGCACGGTCGCCGCATTGGACTGGCCGCCCGGGACGTCGCCGACCAGCAATGCCTCGCCTTCGACGAATGGCGCCACACCGCTCACGCGTGGGTTGTCGAGCGCCTTGGCGCGCAGCGCCGGCCAGCCCGCGAGCCCCTCGCCGAACGCCGTCAGCGTCGCGTGCGAGGTCATGCTCAGGATCCGCTCGCGCAGTTCGCGCTCGAAGCCGTTCATCACCGACAGCACGACGATCAGCACCGCCACCCCGATCGCCACACCGACCATCGACATCACCGAGATGAACGACAGGAAGCGATTGCCGGTCGAGCGCAGGTAGCGCCGGCCGATCCGCAGCTCAAAGGGTGCGCCGCGGCCCATCATTCGTAGCGCAGCGCTTCGGCAGGCTCGGTGGCCGCGCCACGGATTGCCGGATAGATCGTGGCGAGCACGGTGAGGCCGAACGCGATGCCCGCGATCGTCAGGATCTGCCCAAGCCGCGGCTCCGACGGGATCGAGGTGATGTAGTAGACGGTCGGGTCCATGACATGGAAGCGGAAGATCCGCTCGAGCACCGGGACGATCGTGCTGACGTTGTACGCGATCAGCACGCCGAGCAGCACGCCGAGGGCGGTACCGATCGTGCCGATCACGATGCCCTGCGTGAAGAACACGCCGACGATGCCGCGCGGCGCCAGCCCGAGCGTGCGCAGGATCGCAATGTCCGAGCGCTTTTCATTCACCACCATGACGAGCGCGGCGACGATGTTGAAGGCGGCTACCGCGACCACCAGCATCAGGATCAGGCTCATCATCGTCTTCTCGATGCGGATAGCGCGGAAATACGCCGCATGCTCCTGGCTCCAGTCCTTGACCTTGAAGCCCGGCCCGACCGCCGCGATGAGCGCCGGCGTGCGGGCGGGTGCCGACATCACGTCGTCGTACTTGAGGCGCAATCCCGTGGGTGCGGCGCCACCACCCGTGAGGTCGGCGGCGTCGCTCAGGCTGATCAGCGCCAGCGACCCGTCATGATCCTGCAGCCCGACCTCGAACACGCCGACCACGTTGAACGTCTGCAGCGTCGGCCGCCCGCCGGCCGACAGCAGGTCGCGGCCGGGCACCATTACCGTCAATGCATCGCCGGCTTCCGCACCGAGTTGCCAGGCCAGCACCCGGCCGAGGATCACGTTGCGCGATCCCGGCGTGAGCTGCGCGAGCTTGCCTTCCAGCAGGTGCTGCTCGATGGTCGAGACGCGCGACTCGGCGGCGGGATCGAGCCCGTGCAGCAGCGCCGGCTGCAGGTTGCCGGAGCGCCCGACCATCGCCTGCACGTCCACGTACGGCGCGGCTCCGACGGCGCCCTGCACTTTCAATGCGCGTTCGGCCACCGCCTGCCAGTTCGCCATACGCTCGGGCGGTCCCTCGATGGTCGCATGGGCCGTGAGCGAGACCAGTCGATTGCGCAGTTCGCCCTCGAACCCGTTCATCACCGAAATGATCGTGATCAGCGCTGCAACGCCCAGGCACACCCCGAGCATCGAGATCCACGAGATGAACGACACGAAGAACCCCTGGCGGCGGGTCCGGACGTAGCGCAGGCCGACGAAGATGGGCAGCGGGTGGAACATGCTTGGGTGCTGGCGGGAGGCCGCAAGGCTACCTGCCCATGGCGAGCTTTGCACGCCGATCACGGCCGGCCGAGCGGGCGCGTCACTGCGGTTCGAACCGGCGCGATAGTGAACTGGAACAAGGAATTGACGTCAGTGCGTCCCCGCTTCCGGTGGCCGGTGCTATAGTCGAATCGGCTTCCAAGGAGAGGTGGGATCCCATGTACAAGACTCTGTTGGCGGTGTGCGGCGTGACGCTCGGACTGGGGCTGGCCCCGGCCTACGCCGAGACGCTGCAGATGGCGGATGCCCCCGCCGCACAGACCCAGGTGGCCACACCCAGTCGCGGCATGAGCAAGGCCCAGGTGGAGGCCAACTTTGGCTCGCCGTCCGACAAGGTGGCGGCCGTCGGCGATCCGCCGATCAGCAGCTGGGTCTATCCGACGTTCACGGTCTTTTTCGAACGTGACCACGTGATCCACGCGGTCGCGCAGCCCAGCAGTCGATAGAACCCTCACCCCAACCCTCTCCCGCCAAGGGCGGGAGAGGGAGCCAACCCTCACCCCAACCCTCTCCCGCCAAGGGCGGGAGAGGGAGCCAACCCTCACCCCAACCCTCTCCCGCCAAGGGCGGGAGAGGGAGTAAAACTCTAGTACACTGCCAAGCGCCGCTCCTGAGACCGGATCTCATGATCCGGCCGTAAGCTATTGTTTTATCAATGCTGACCGACGACACAATCCCCACTCCGCAGCGCCCCAGCCTGCGCTGGACCGGGCTGGCCGGCGCGGCCACGGCGCTGTACCTCGCCCGGGCCGCACAGCGGCTCCCGGGCCCCCTGCTCGTGCTCACGCGCGACGCCGCGACCGCGGCGCAGCTCGAGGAAGAGTTGCGGTTCTTCGCCGCCACTGACTTGGCCATCCTGCCGTTCCCGGGCTACGAGACGCTGCCCTACGACCAGTTCTCGCCGCACCCGGACATCATCTCGCAGCGCTTGCGCGCGCTGGCCCACCTGCCGTCGTTGCGTCGCGGCATCGTCATAGCCGACCTGCCGACCGCCCTGCAGCGCCTGCCGCCGCGCGCCTTCATCGACGGGCATGCGCTGAGCCTCAAGGTCGGTGAGGAACTGGACCTGGAGAGCTTCCGCCTGCGCCTGACGGCGGCCGGCTACGCCGCGATGCCCCAGGTCGGCGAGCCCGGCGAGTTCGCGATCCGCGGCTCGCTGTTCGACATCTTTCCGATGGGCTGCGACGCGCCGCTGCGCATCGACCTGTTCGACCGCCAGATCGACAGCATCCGCAGCTTCGACCCGGAGACGCAGCGTTCCAGCGACAAGTTGTCGAAGCTGGACCTGCTGCCCGCCCGCGAGTTCTCGCTCTCGCCCGACTCGATTCGTGATTTCCGCCGACGCTTCCGCACGCGATTCGAGGGCGACCTCACGCGGATGCCGCTGTACCGTGACGTCAGCGAGGGTCTCGCACCGGCCGGCATCGAGTATTACCTGCCGCTGTTTTTCGAAGGCACAAGCAGCCTGCTCGATTACCTGCCCGCGCAGGCAACGCTCGCATTGCCGGGCGAACACCGCGCCGCCCTGCATGCCGCGTGGGTGGCGCTGGAAGAGCGCCACGAAGAACGCCGTTACGACATCGAGCATCCGGTGCTGGCACCCGCCGAGATCTGCCTGCCGATCGACGAATGGCTCGCGCACGCCACCGCGCTGCCGCACGTGCTGCTCGGCGCCGCGGGCGCCACGCCGGAGCAGGAGGAATCCGTTCCGCTGCTGGACCTCGCGACGGCTCCGGCCCCGTCCGCGCGCATCGACCAGCGCAAGGACGAGACCATCCGAGCGTTCGCCGCGCAATTGACTGCAAGCCCGAATCGCGTGCTGCTGGCGGCCGAATCCCCCGGCCGCCGCGAACTGCTGCTCGAATTGCTGCGCCCGCTCGGAGTGACGATGCGTGTCGTCGCGGGCTGGGACGAATTCCTCGCCTCCGACGATCGCGTCGGCGTCACGGTCGCGCCGCTCTCCTCCGGCGTCGCGCTCTCGGACCCGCCGGTCACGATCTATGCCGAGGAACAGCTGTTCGGCGAACGCGCCCGGCAGGAACGCCGGCGACGCCGCTCCGACCGCGATCCCGCCCGCATCATCCAGCAGCTCGCAGACCTGCGCCCCGGCGCGCCGGTCGTGCACGAGGACTACGGCGTGGGTCGTTATCTCGGGCTGACGACGCTGGAAGCCGGCGGGATGGCGGCCGAGTTCCTCGTACTCGAGTACGCCGACGGCGACAAGCTCTACGTCCCGGTGCAGGCACTCGAGCGCATCAGCCGCTACACCGGCGCGCCCGCGGAAACCGCACCCCTGCACAAGCTCGGCAGCGAACAGTGGTCGAAGGCCCGGGCCCGCGCGGCCGCCCGTATCCGTGACGCCGCCGCCGAACTGCTCGACATCTACGCGCGCCGCGCTGCGCGCGCAGGCTACGCGTTCCCGGTGGACGAACAGCAGCTGCGGGCGTTCGAGTCCAGCTTTCCGTTCGAGGAAACCGTGGATCAGGCCGCCGCGATCGCCGCCGTGGTGGACGACCTGCGCTCGGCCAAGCCGATGGATCGCGTCGTCTGCGGCGACGTCGGCTTCGGCAAGACCGAAGTGGCGTTGCGTGCCGCGTTCGTCGCGGTGCAGGGCGGCAAGCAGGTCGCTGTGCTGGTCCCGACGACCCTGCTCGCCCAGCAGCACTTCCAGACCTTCATGGATCGATTCGCCGATTGGCCGGTGAAGATCGAGCTGCTGTCGCGGTTTCGAGGCGACACGCAGGCCAAGACCGCGCTCGCGGGCCTCGCGGCAGGTACCGTCGACATCGTCGTCGGCACACATCGGCTGCTGCAGCCCGGCATCCGTTTCAAGGACCTCGGCCTGATCATCATCGATGAGGAACACCGCTTCGGTGTAAAGGACAAGGAGAAACTCAAGGCGTTGCGTGCCGAGGTGGATGTGCTGACGCTCACCGCGACGCCGATCCCGCGCACGCTCAACATGGCGTTGGGCGGCCTGCGCGATCTCTCGTTGATAGCAACCCCTCCAACCGGGCGACTCTCGATCAAGACGTTCGTCAGCGAATGGAACGCGCCCACGATCCGCGAGGCCTGCCTGCGCGAGCTGCGCCGCGGCGGGCAGGTGTATTTCGTCCACAACAGCGTGGACACGATCGAGAAGACCGGGCAGCAACTGGCCGAGCTGGTTCCGGAGGCGCGCATCGCGATCGGCCACGGCCAGATGCGCGAGCGTGACCTCGAGCAGGTGATGCTCGACTTCTACCATAAGCGCGCCAACCTACTGCTCTGCACGACCATCATCGAGAGCGGCATCGACGTGCCGACCGCCAATACGATCATCGTCGACCGCGCCGATCGCTTCGGGCTGGCGCAGTTGCACCAGCTGCGCGGCCGGGTCGGCCGCTCGC
>Ga0315287_10007979_pt1 | contig 10658 bp, 9 predicted proteins | sample YL17G11_0_MG_FD_205037 | JGI IMG/M metagenome (GOLD analysis project Ga0315287, IMG submission 205037) | Sediment microbial communities from Yellowstone Lake, YNP, Wyoming, USA - YL17G11_0 | ecosystem: Environmental > Aquatic > Freshwater > Lake > Sediment | place: USA: Wyoming | collected...
GGCGCCGCTGGCTCCGCCCTCCGAGTACCGGCGCATCTGGACCGAGGCGCGATCGGTGTCCTACCCCGCCGTCGATCGTTACGAAGCGAGCTGCGGCGCGGCCATCGATCCCGAGTGGCTGCACCAGCTGGCGTTGCCGACCCAGATCACGATCAAGGCGTCGCTCCCGTGCTATCAGCATGGACGTTTGCTGTACTCGACCCTGGTGCGGTACACGCGCCTGCGCGCGCACGACCACCTCAACATCGTGGAGACCGGGACGGCCCGCGGCTTCTCGGCCGTGTGCCTCGCCAAAGCTCTCCACGATGCGGCCGCCACGGGGAAGATCGTCAGCTTCGACGTTCTGCCGCACAACACGGCGATTCTTTGGAACTGCGTGCTCGATGCGGACGGCCCCCGCACGCGGGCCGCCCTGCTTGGCGGCTATGCGGATCTCATCGAGCGCTACGTGGTCTTCCACTGCGGCGACACGAAACGAGAGCTGGCCAACGTGAGCTTCCCCCGGATTCACTTCGCGTTCCTGGACAGCGTGCACACCTACGATCACGTGATGGCCGAGTTCGCGTCGATCGGCGCCCGTCAGCGGGCCGGCGACCTGCTGTTCTTCGACGACTACACGCCGGAGGCGTACCCCGGTGTGGTTCGTGCCGCGGACGAGATCTGCCGTGTCCACGGGTACTCGGGGACCGTCGTGACCGCGAGCGATCACCGGCGATACCTGATTGCGGAGAAGCAGTAGCGACAGCGATCCGCCGCGCACCGCCCGCGTCGCCGGCGGATGTTCGACCAGTCGCCCAAGAGAACCAACGTGTTGGACAGCCGCATCGGCCGAATCGTCTACGTGCTGCTTCGCAACGATTTCGTGTGGCAGTGCCTGTCGCCGGAAGAGCGCGCTCGAGTGCTGGCGGCCAATGCCGTGGTCAACACGACCAGAGAAGACTGGAACCCCGAAACGTACGGAGGCCTTCGGACGACTGGCAGCGAGACCTGGGATTCGGATCACTCGCGCCAGGACACGGACAAAGGAACGGCCCTCCTCGAGGTGCTCTCGGAGCGCCGCCCGCGGAGCGTGCTGGAGGTGGGCCCTGGAAGCGGTTTCTACACGCGGACGATCTGCGAGTGCGACAGCGTGACCAGGTACACGGCGATCGACATCAACGGCGGCTTCCTGGAGTACCTGAGGCCCCGCCTGGATCGATTCGCGGGCCAGGCGGGCCGTCCCTTCAGCTTCGAGTTGATCTGCGAGGACTTCCGGCAGCGCTCATTCGCCGATCCGTTCGACCTGGTGGTCTTGCTCTCGACCGTCCACCACATCCCGGATCGCGTGGACCTGTTTACGTGTGTGTGCGCCTCCACTGCAAATGGTGGCGCCATCTTCTGCTACGAGCCGTCGCACTACCTCCCGCGTCTCCGGAAGCTCGTCAGAAAGTGCCTGCGGCCGGGCTACCCGAAGGCTGGAGACATCTCGACGCATCACATGTGTTCGTACGGCGAGTTCAGGAAGATCGCGCGGTCCGTGCCCGATCTGGATCTCCAGCCGATCCGGTATGCCTGTTCCGAGAGAATGGGCCGCCACCCCGTCGTTCGTCGCTCGGAACTCCTCAGACGGTGGATGTCCTGCGAGATGGGCGTGGTGTTCAGGAAGCGGGCGTCCGTGAGAGCAGAACGGTGAAATCGTCTCCCGGAACACCGCACCGGATGTCCTCGAACATCCGGAGGCTGCTCGGACGGCTCCTCCCGTCCGGACGGCCGCACGGGGCCGTGCTCCTGGTGGTCGATGACGCAGGCTGGATTCTGGACGAGGTCGCGCAGCATCTGATCGCCCACGCGCCAGCGGTGCTTGGATGTCGTGCGGTCACGCATGAATGGATGGGCGCCCGGCACTGCATCCTGCATTTCATCAACCGCGTGTGGGCCTGGACCGACAGCGTGCTGGACGGCGTGCATCCCTCGAACGACCTGATCGGCGTCTGGTGGCACGGCCGCCTCGACTCGGAGGACCGCGCCATGCAGGCCGCGCACGACCGCGTCCGGCGTCTCCACGGCCGGTTCCGCCGCTTCCAGGTGACGTGTTCCATCGCGCGGGAGACGCTGCTCGGACTCGGCGTGCCCGCGGCCAAGATTGTCATGCTGCCCATCGGCGTCGACCTGAAGACGTTTCACCCGCCGGCCAGCGCCGACATACGCCTGGCGGCACGGCGAACGCTGGGCGTTGACGCCGCCACCGTCCTGGTGGGCTGCTTCCAGAAAGACGGCTCCGGGTGGGACGAGGACGCCGAGCCCAAGCTGATCAAGGGGCCCGACATCTTCGCGGAGGCGATGATCCAGCTGCGGGCGACGCACCAGGTCCATGTCGTGATTCCCGGCCCGGCGCGCGGCTACCTGAAGCGGCGGCTTCGCGATGCCGGCGTGCCGTTCTCGGCACCGGGGTTCGTGTCACGGGAGGAACTGCCAGGCTTCTACCACGCGCTCGACCTGTACGTGTCGCCGTCACGCGACGAGGGCGGACCCGCTGGCGTCCTCGAAGCGATGGCGAGCGGCGTGCCCGTCGTATCGACCAGGGCCGGGATGCCCGCCGACATGATCACCACGGGCGTGAACGGACTCATCGTGGATGTGGGCAACCCGGCAGCCCTGGCCTCCGGCGCCTCCGCGCTGGTGAACCATCCTGTGCTCAGGGCGTCGATGAGCCAGGCAGCGCTGGCCGGCATTCAGGCCTACGACTGGCCGACGGTGGCCCGGCGTTACGTGACCGAGCTTTACGAACCGCTCCGTACTCGGCCGCAGGCGAGATGACGTTGTGATCTCCGCACCCGTCCCGCTCAGCGTCGTCATCGCCGTGCGCAACGGCGCCGCGTACCTTGCGGAATCGCTGCGATCGGTGCTCAATCAGGACGGGCCGCCGTTCGAGGTCGTCGTCGTCGACGACGGCTCGACCGACGCCACGCCAACGATCCTCGCAGATCTGGCCCGCGGCGACGCCCGCATCAGGGTGGTCACGCAGGAGACGCAGGGCTTCACACGTGCCCTGTCGCAGGCGATTCGCCACGCGTCCGGAGAATTGCTCGCGCGCCACGACGCCGACGACCTGTCTCTCCCGGGACGCTTTGGCCGCCAGTACGACTTAATGCGCGCGCATCCCCGCCTGGCCGCGGTCGGGACAGCTGCCGACGTGATCGACGAGGGCGGATCGCCCGTCGGCCGGCTTCCCGCGAGTCACGGACCCGATGCGGTACGACGCGGCCTGCGCACACTGCGCGCGACGCCGGTGCACGGATCGATGATGATCCGCCGTGAGGCGCTCGAGGCGATCGGCGGCTATCGGGACGCGCTTCCCGCGGCGCAGGACTACGATCTCTGGCTGCGCCTGTCCGAGCGGTTCGACCTCGACAACGTGCCCGAGGTGCTCTATCGCTGGCGGATCAGTCCGGGCGGCGTGTATGGACGGCGGCGCGCCGAGCAGTTGCAGTACGCCGGCATCGCGCTCGCCTTCGCGTGGGAGCGCGAACGGTTTGGCCACGACTCGTATCCGCTGCTCGAGGAATGCCAGGGCAACCTCGGCGAGTTCGCGTCGCGCTATCAGCTGGCCGGGCCGCTCGAGGGCCTCTGGGGCGAGCTGCTGTATCGCGGGCTGAACAACCCCGGTCTGGCCCGAACGCATCTGTGGCGCGCTGCGCGAGCTGGTTCGTTCGCGCCGAAGACCATTGGCTTGCTAGCCTGGTCGGTCTTGCGGCTGCCGTGGCCGGGCGGGCGGACGCTGACCGCGGCGCCTTCCCCGGAGATGACCCGCACGAGCGACGGGAAGTCATGAGGTGTCCCCGATGGAGTGGTTGCTGAGCAAGATCGACCGACCGGCTGGAACCGGTGACGGGTCCTGGACCTCCTGGCCCCGAGCGTTGCTTCTGGCCGCAGGGTTCGCCGTGATCTACGTCACCACGCGGTCGTCGATTCTGATAGGCGATGGGCTGGCGTTCGTGGAAACGGTCCGCGGTGGAGACCCCGCTCAGTTCCTCTACGGCTGTCCCAACCATCTCCTGCAGGTGCCTCTGGCCAGGGCGACTTGGCTCGCACTCGGGGCGCTCGGGCTGCCGGCGCCGCCGGTGTACGTCTGGGTGGGCCTCTCGCTCATCGGCACGCTGGGTGCAATCGTCTTCATAGGCTTCCTGGCGGCCGAACTCATGCGCACCCCGACCGCGGGATGGCTGGCGGCCCTGCTGTTCGGCACCTCGCTCCACTCGTGGACGCAGTGGAATGGGGAAGAGTACGGGTTTGCCATGGCGTATGCCTCGGCCGGGCTCCTGTTCGCCCTGCGCGGGCGGATCATGGCGGCGGCGCTCTTGTGGGCCTGCTCGGTTCTGTCGCACGCCGAGTTCTTCATGGCCGCCCCTGCATTCGCCGCGACGGTCTGGTTGTCGCGCGACAAGCCTCGATCAGCGACGACCAAGCTCCGGCGCGCAACCTGGCTGATGGCATTGGCGGGGGCCTCGACGGTGGCCGGGTTACTCCTCGGGTCACGGCTCCTCGGCAAGTGGCATGACCTGCCGTCGCTGTTGGCCTGGCTCCAGTACGCGCTCGACCTCAACCGCACGTATGCCATGACCAGTCCCGAGTTTGCCCGCGCGGCCAAAGGCCTGGTGACGGCGTTCACTGTTGCGGGTCACTACTGGCGGGACATCGTCACCGGACGCGGCGCCTTCAGCCATCCCTGGTTTCTGCCGGCCCTGACGTTCGGACTCGTCGTGCTGGTCCTCACTGCGGCGTGTCTCGCCGCGGCGGTCTCCCAGCGTCGTCTGTTCGTCTTCGCCCTGCTGTGGGTGCTGCCGTTCGAGTTGCTTGGTAACGCGTGGTTCACCCCGACAGTGGAGAAGTACCACGCCGGAGCGCTGCCGGGGTTCGTCCTGCTCGTGACGGGAGGTCTCGTCTACTTGTCGTCCAGGCTGCCGGCCCGTCGCGGGGCCACCGTCTGTGCAGGGTTCGTCGTCATCTGCGCGGGACTCAACCTGTTCGGCGCGGTGCTGCCCATGCAGGCGCTCGGACGGGACACCCGTCAGGCAACACAGCAGCTCCGCGGCCTGAACGATCAGTATCAGGATCGCGCGGTGCTGGTGACCTGCGACGGCGGCAACGCCCTGCCGGTGTGGCACGCCGGCATCGAATACCTGAGGCTTCGTTCGATCTGGAAGGGAAGCCTGCCCGAGATCCAGGCGGCGATCGTGTCGTGGACACGTGATCGCGTGGCAGAAGGAAAGATCCCTCACCTGCTCGAGCGATGGTGCTACCCGGAGGAATGGCGGACGACCGCGTCGAAGGCGCCGTTCGACTTGTACTTCCTGGAACGGCACTTCCGGCTGACGCCGACGTCGATCATCGGCGTTCCCGTGGCGCAGCCGGCGACCACGGATCCGTTCACCTGGCGGCGGGGGGACATCGTGCGGCTGGATCCCGCGGTCGGCCCGCAGTGACGCCGCACGCTCCCGTCTCGCCTCGCAGGCACATCGGCATCGACATGACACAGACCCGGGCGGCGAACTTCCTCGAGGCCATCAGGCTGGCGGAGCTCGAACACATCGAAGCGATCCTCGGCCGCCGCGTGTCCACCGGCGCGAGCATCCTCGAGGTGGGCGCCGGGACAGGCTGGCAGGCGCGCGAACTGAGCGCCCGCGGCTACGAGGTCTCGGCGATCGACATCCCGACCAGCAATCACGGCAAGGCGCGCATCTGGCCGATCACCGACTTCGACGGCCGGCACATCCCCTTCCCGGACCGGAGCTTCGACATCGTCTACAGCTCGAACGTGCTGGAGCACGTCGAGGACATCGAGACCCTCAACGCGGAAATCGCCCGCGTGCTGAAAGACGGTGGCACGGCGATTCACTACGTGCCCACCAGCGCATGGCGTGCGTGGTCGCTGGTGGCGTTTCTGCCGGCGCTGCTGCGCGACGTCGTCAGGCGAACGCGCGGTACGGCCGGGGGAGCAGCGGACGCCGCAACACCGGCGGCTGCCGGCGAGTCGGCGAGCACTCCTCCTCCAGCCGCGTCCAGCGGACGATCGTGGGTGGCCAAGGCCGTGCGCCGCGTGACGCCTCACGTTCACGGCACGGAGGGCAACTGGTTCACGGAGCTGTCGCGATTCCGGAAGCGGTCCTGGGACCGCTTCTTCGCGTCCCTGGGATGGGTGACGGTCTCCCACGAGACGAACGGCCTGTTTCTGACCGGCGACATGATCCTCGGCGCCAGGCTGTCCGTCGAACGGCGGAAGCGGCTGAGCCGAACGCTGGGCTCCTCGGCCAACCTGTACGTATTGACGCGGCCACCGCAGCGCTAGGTGGCGGACACCGATATGCCCAACGCAGACTCGAACGACCCGGCGCTGGAACTCAACTACCGCGCCTGGCTGCCGGTGGACCGCCGTGCGCCCATCCTGGATCTCGGGTGCGGTGATGGCCGCGTGTTGACATTCCTGTCCGCGCTCGGGTACGAAAACGTCCTTGGGATCGATCGCGACCAGACCGCCGTCGCGTCGGTCGGCGCACTCCCGGGTGTGACGGTCGAATGCCGGGATGTCGACCCCGGCTTCCTCCATCAGCACCGCGGCCGCTTCCGGCTGATTGTCCTGCGGCAGATGATCTATTACCTGGATCGGGCCGACGTCGTGGCCTTTCTCTCGGCGGCGAGAGACGCCCTGACCGACGACGGCGTGATCCTCGTCGAGTTCTTCAACGCGGCGCTGCTGTCGTCGCGCCTGACCGAACAGAAAGACCCGTTCATCCGGACGGCGTACACGGAGCACGCGATGCGGCGGCTCTTCGCCGCGGCCGGCCTGCACACGCTGGAGATCCATGGTGAGCGCCGGCGGGCCACGGGCATGCGGTCCGCCCTGTACGCCGCGCTCCGGGCGCTCTGGATCCAACGGCTGAAGGCCATCTACATCCTCGAGCGCGGCATCGACAACGAGTTACCGCGCATCTACACCAAGTCGATTCTCGCGGTCGCGTCGAAGCAGCCGCCCGGTCCGGGCGTTCCCGCCGCATGAAGATTACCCATCTCTGGCTGGACTACTCGCCAAACCTGTTCGACAGGTCGCACCCGCTGTGCCTGTCCCACGGTCTGGACTCGGAGGTCGTCTGCGAGGCATTCATCGAGAATGGCGCCGCGCAGTTGCCAGGCACGTTCCTCGTTCGGCAGCGTAGTCCGGCCGAGATGAACACGACATCGATCCCGGGCCGGCTGGTCAGCCGCCTGCGCCGACCCGTCGACCACGCGCGCTTCGCCCGGCTCACGAGACGGCGAACGCAGGCAGCGCGCCCTGATGTGCTCCACGTGCACTTCGGGACGACCGCGGCCGTGCTGGAGGAAAGAGGCGCGCTGCCGGACCTGCCGACCGTCGTGTCGTTCTACGGCGTCGACATCAGCGAGTCGCTCCAGGTTCCGGAGATCCTGCGGGCCTATCGGTCGATCTTCGCGAAGGCCGCCATCCTGCACGTGCTGTGCGACGAGGCGCAGCGGCGACTGACTCGGGCGGGGTGCCCGCCTGAGAAGATCCGCATCGGCAATCTGCCGGTCAGCCTCGAGGAGATTCCCGACATCGGCGTCGAGGCCACCGGCACGACCCGTTTTCTCATCCCGGCGCGTTTCGTCGAGAAGAAGGGGCACCGCGTTCTGCTGACGGCCTTCAAGCGGCTGGTGGACGGCGGCCTGCCGGTGAGCCTGACGTGCTTCGGCTATGGCCCGGCGGCATGGCTGCAGCGCTTCGTCGCGGACCTCGGCCTCGGCGGGTCCGTGCGCATCGTCGACAACGGGCAGACCGGGGCGTTCATGGCGGAGTACGTGCGGGTGCTGCGGGAGCACGACGTGGTGCTGGCGCCATCGGTCCGGTCGCGCTCGGGCGACGATGAGGCCGGCCCGGCGCTGACCCTGGTCATGGCACAGGCCGCGGGCAAGCCGGTCATCGTCTCGAACTTCCCGGGTTCCGAGCGGTCCGTGGTCGATGGAGAACACGGCGTGGTCGTGCCCGCCGGCGACGCCGGCGGGCTGCACGATGCCATGGCTGGCGTCGCGGGTGATGTCGCCCGGTGGGAGCGGTTCGGCCGCGCAGGCCGGCGGCTCGCCCTGGAGAAGTTCTCCGATGCGGCGTACTGGGCCAACCTGCTGGCCTGGTATCGATCCGCGGCGCAGCCGCGTTCATGAGGCCGGGGATCCTGCGGCGCATCGTCCAGGGCGGGGGGCTGAGCCTCATCAAGCTCATCGCCGGCCTCGTCAAGATCAAGGTGCTGGCGTCATTGCTGGGCGTCGAGGGCATCGGGCTTCTGGCTCTTGGGCTGCAGTTCCAGACGACGGCGGTCGGGCTGGTGTCCATGAGCCTGGCGGTGGGCGTGATCAATCTCGGTCGCCCGTTGTGGGTGGCCGACGATGCCAGCGGCGCGGGATCGGTGCTGGGCACGGCGCTGAGCCTGGTGGCCGTGAACTCGGCCGTCTTCGTGACCGCATTGGCGGTCTACCTGTACCTCGTGCCCGGCGGGTTGATGCCGTCGCTCGCGGCCCAGGGGGCCTGGCTGGTGTGGCCGCTGGCCCTCTCGGCCATCGTCGCGGCGTTTGCCAGTGTTCTGTGGGAGTCGCTGGCATTCCTCGTGGATCGCTTCGACGTCTACGTGCGGAGCAACGCGGCGGCGGCGATCATGGACGCGGCGCTGTTCGTGGGCGGCGCGTGGTCCTTCGGCCTGAAGGGCGCGCTGTGCGCGTCGCTGCTGAGCAGCCTGGGATTGTTCGTGGCGTTCGCCGTCATGTCGGCGCAGGCGCCCGCGACGCGCGGCGTGCTGGGGCGGGCCAGTGTGACGTGGTCGAAGGTGCGGCCGCTCCTGTCGTACAGCGTGCTGATGCTGACCACGACGGCCACCGGCCTGGTGTGCATCTTCCTCGCGCGCGCCCGCCTGACGGCGTCGGCCGGGGAAGCCGCCAACGGCTACCTGCAGGTCGTGACCGCCCTGGCGTCGTATCTCCAGCCGTTCGTGATGACGGGCGTGTGGGGCCACCTGCACCCGGCGGCCGCCGCCTCCGGCGACACGCCCGACGCGCGCCGTGAACTCCACGGCACACTGGTGGCCAGCATGCGCCTGGCGGCCGCCGGCTGCACGGCCGTGGTCGTCGGCGCGCCGATCCTGATCAGGCTCGTGTACACGACGGCGTTCATGCGATCGGCGCGCCTCGTCCCCGTGTACTTCATCGGAGAGCTGTGCTTCCTGTTTGTCTCGATCGTGGGAGCCTACCTGCTCGCTGTCGGCCGAAAGCGCGCGTACTTCCTCGGCTACTCGATCTACCACGCCGGGTTGCTGGCGGGGGTGATGCTCTTTGTCCAGCCGCTCGGGGCATGGGCGTACGTGCTGTCCCACGTGAGCGCCGCGGCGCTGGTCGGCCTGCTGGCGCTCGCCCACGGCGTGCGCCACGGCCTGCTCGATGCGGCGACACTGACGTCGGTGGCCGCCTGCATCCTGCCCGCCGCGGCCTGCTGCCTGCTGGACTACGCGAGCGTCGGCGTCCCGCTGGGCGGCGTCACGATCCGGGCGTCATGGATCCTTGCCGCGACGATCATCGTGCTGGTCGGGCGCCCGTACCTCCCGCGACTGATCCCGGCGTGGCGGTCATGAGAATCGCCGTCAACATGAAGCCGGTCTCGGGCCCGTGGGGCGGCGGGAACCAGTTCGTCACGCAACTGGTTCGGCACCTGCGCGCGCGGGGGCACCGCGTGTCCTTCCGTCTCTGGCCGTGGACCGAGCGCATCCTTCTCGTCGCGCCCAGGCCCTTCCAGCACGTCACATTCGGCACGGACGAGATCCGCCGTTTCAAGGCGCGTCACCCATCGGCCAGGTGCATCCATCGCATCAACCAGACGAACCTGGGACGAGGCTCAGCCAACGTGGATGGCCTGTTCCGGCAGGCCAACGAGGTGGCGGATCTGACGGTCTTCATCTCGGACTGGGTCCGCGACTACTTCTCGGCACGTTGGTTCGACCTCGGCCGCCCGCACCGGGTCATTCACAATGGTGCCGATTCGTCGACGTTCTACCCGTCGTCCTCGTCGTGGAACTTGCAACAAGGCCCCTGTCGCCTGGTGACGCACCACTGGTCCGACAACCCGAACAAGGGATTCGCGGTCTACGAGGCGGTGGACCGGCTGATTGCCGACGGCCAGTTACCAGGATTCGAGTTCACCGTGATCGGCCGGTGGCCCAAGGATCTCGTCTGGCGCGCGGCCACGACCAGATCCCCTGTTCCGCCGACGGCGTTGGGGGACCTCCTTCGCGGCCATCACCTCTACCTGACCGCCGCCGTCGCGGAGGCAGGGGGCATGCACCACATCGAGGGTGCCCAATGCGGTCTGCCGCTGGTTTATCACGAGGATGGCGGTGGCATCGTTGAGCTGGGCAGAGAGTACGGCGTGGGGTTCCGGGACAACGTTGTCGGGGCACTTCTGACGGCGCGCGACCGCTACGTCGAGTTGAGGGAGAAGGTGCTGCGCCTGGCGCCGTCCGGCACCCGGACGTGCCGAGCGTACGAGCAGGCCATGATCGCCTGACAGGATCACGAGAGCACCGCAAACGGGAGGCTACTAGCCGGGAGGCCGAACAAGGTGACGCGACGCAGCTGACCCTCGTTGTGCCCTC
>Ga0315287_10007980_pt1 | contig 10658 bp, 19 predicted proteins | sample YL17G11_0_MG_FD_205037 | JGI IMG/M metagenome (GOLD analysis project Ga0315287, IMG submission 205037) | Sediment microbial communities from Yellowstone Lake, YNP, Wyoming, USA - YL17G11_0 | ecosystem: Environmental > Aquatic > Freshwater > Lake > Sediment | place: USA: Wyoming | collected...
TCGGTTCCTCTGCCCCTAAATAACATTAAGCTTACGCTTCTCGTCTAGCGGCGGAAGAGTTCCCATTTCGGTAAGGAGACACAGCAATGGCTCGTCCGCAGGCAACCACGAACTTCAATAACTGGAACTTCCACAACCACCATGTGCAGGAAGAGCTCATGGGCGGCGAGTTCATCTCGGCCGAGACCACGCTCATCGCGGCCGGCCCCCCGCGCCTGAACGACATCGGCAACGGCGACAGCGAGCTCACGCCCAATGAGGGCGACATGGTCTTTCCGATCGGCGTGCTCGAGAACGTCGGCGTCAGCCAGTCCAAGCAGCTCCAGCGCATCTTCGAGATCGGCTCGACCCGCAGCTACATGGTGCCCGGCCGAACCGTCGGCTCCATCACCCTGGGCCGCGTGCTCTACCATGGCCCGTCGCTGATGAAGGTGCTCTACGCCTACTACAAGCAGACCAAGGGCGGAAACAAGTTCAACCACATGGGCAAGGGCGCGACGATGAACGTCGGTGGCGTCCAGGTGCCCGACCCGAACGCGACCCTGCTCGAGCTCGGCCAGCTCCAGAACGAGCTGCACCGGGTGTCGCAGACCGCGGGTTACGATGACCTGTGGCTGAACCTGGCGTCGGATCTGTTCAACCAGCCGACGGGCATGGCGATCTACTTCCGCAACCAGCTCGACATGACGGTCGGCGGTGTGTACCTCGAGGAGTGCTATATCCAGGGCCACCAGCTGTCGATCAGCTCCGGCTCGGCGCTGCTGATGGAGGGCGTGAGCCTCCAGTTCGACCAGGTGCGGCCGATCCGGATGTCCCTGAGCGGCGCCGGCCAGGCGCTTTACGCCAACGTCGGTAGCGACACCTGAGCCGCCATGAACCTGCGGTCCTTCGCAGATGAGCTGAGCAGCCTCCCCGCGGGGCGGCGGGTGCTCGTCAAGATCGCCGACGGCGCTGCCGTGGCGCGCTTGGCAGGCCTGGGCGGGGCCGTGGGCCTAGGCGGGCTTGGCTACCAGCACCTCAAGCACATGGTTACCAAGGACCCCTACGATCAGGCGTTCGACAGCCCAAAGGATGCGGTCGTCAAGGGTATCGCCGGCGGTCTCTCCGTCGCCGGCGTCGTGCATCTGCTCAGTAAGCTGAAGAAGTAGCCACTGCTCAGGTCCACGCCTGGACGCCCGCCAGGGCGGTCAGCGCGCGTCGCTCGCAGGCGTCCTCCCAGCCCGGCTGGACGGTGACGCCCTCTACCCGGATGGTGAAGAACTTGATCTGGTACTTCTCCGTTGGGGGCATGTATGAGATCTTGATCGACCGCGGGAACACGGCGTCCATCGCTGCGATCAACAGGACGATCGTATCCCGCCAGTCCGCCTTGAGCGGTCGCAGCGGGAACATCTGGTAGATGTAGTCAGGCCCCGACCGAGTGTGCTCGAGCATCCACTTCGAGCCCGGCATCCGGAACTCCTTGTAGTGGATTGCCTCGACGCCCATCGACTGCCCCTGTGCCGCCAGCTGCTTGCCCAGGTCGCTCGTCGCGTTGTCGAGCTCGCCTTCCTCACGCAGGATGCGCTCGACCTCCGCGGCGCGCTGCTTGGCGCCGTCCCGGGATTGCTTGGCCTCGGCCTGTTGCCGGGCAGTAGCGCCGGCGTCGAAGAGTCTGCTCATCCTCCGACCGTAGAGCGCCCCGGCCAGGAGGTCAACGGTAAGAAGAACGGAACTCAGGTAAACAAGTAGACGCGGAACGTCGCCGCGGCCAGGCTGGACACGGTCAACGCAGTCAGACCGCCATTGGGATTGAACCAGACCCAGAAACCACCATCAACGGAGAGGGGGATGGCGGCAGAGGTGTTGACCTTGATGTCGATGTCGCCCGAACTCATCTCGATGTAGCACGCCTTGGCATTGGTGACATGTCCCATCAGGTTCTGGTCAGTCACGATTGCCACGGCAACATCGTCGAGGCTGCGCTGGGTGTAGATCAGCGAGGCATTGAAGGCGCGCGTCGGCGGGGTGGCCTCGGCGCCCAGGGGGAAGGAGATGGTCCCGGCGATGGTCAGGGTCGGCATCCCCCGATTCTACACCTACTTGAGCAGCACCGCGCCCTGGTCAATCTTGCCGTAGAGCTCCTGGTCGGCGCTCTTCACGAAGCCCAGGAGCGCAGCAGCGGCAAGCTGATATTGACCGAGGTCGATGTTGCCGGTCAGGTAAGCGAAGCGCTGGAGGATGAAGGCTGTCTGGTAGACGTCCTGCATGCAGTAGGTGTCGATCTGCTTGTGCTCCTTGGCCTTGTATGCCTCGTAGACCTTGCTGCCATCGATGCCCACCTTGCCGGGCAGGCCCATGAGCATCGCCAGGTCGGCCATGTGCGGGCGCGGGAACGCGCCCTTGTTGGTCCAGAGTTCGACCAGGTCGTCATGGTGACCGCCGTACCGATCTCGGTATTCCTTCGACCACTGGCTCCGACCGCCCTTGTTGTCGGGCAGCAGCCCAAAGTACCAGGGCAACTGGATGCCGTACCGGAAGGCCCGCGTCTGGAGGACGGGGGCGTCGAAGCCTCGCCCATGCCAGTCAATCAGCCGCAGGGCTTCGGGCTGCTTGAACATCTCGCCCGACGCCGCATCGCTCCAACGTTGGATCATCTCCTTCTCGGGCTTGCCACCCGTAAGCCCGCCCGCGGCACACCCGCCCTTCACGGGCCTGAACTGGTCGTCCAGGGCAAGCATGCCGATGGTGATGACCTTGTGGTAGCAGATGGGCGGGAACGGGTCGGCCTGCCCCTTGGCGATCAGCTTGGCCTTCTCCTCGGCCCACTTGTCCATGAGCTCGGTCTCGGGAATCGTCTCGATGTCGTGCACCAGGTACTTGATCATCAGTCTCTCCAGATCTCCCAAAGGCCGTTCCGACGGCAGATCGGCCGCCCGTAGTTGCGTAGGTCTTCGTACGTGAAGTTGCCCGTCTTGGCTGGAATGTCCTTTGGCTCGATCCTGAAGGCAACGTCGGTTGACATCCGAATCAGGCCAAACGCCTCGACGCCGACAGCGTCCAGGCGGCGCAGCATGGAGATCTGCGGCCCCATGAACGGGTGCTTGAGCATCAGCCCGGTCCGCCGGCCCCTGTGGAATGGGTCGGGCATGAGCGGGGAGATCTGCTTGGCCTCGATCGCCAAGCACTTGCCGTCCGCTCGCCAGCACAGCACGTCGGGGATGCCCAGCGTGTAGCTATCGTTCGGCCTGATCGTCACCGAGTTGGCGCCGTAGCAACTACCGATCGTCGCGATCAGCGCATCTACAAACCCCTTCTCAACCATAGCGTCTCCTTTTCGGCAGCTCACAGACGACGGCCCGGTCTGACCCAGTGCCCGGGCCGTAGGCGTGGACGACTTGCTCGCCCGGACCGGGCGGCTTGAGGACCAGGTGGTTGTTCGGCCAGGCGCCGAAGATGGTGATGACCTGCGCCACCCCCGGCTCCAGCATCTCGAGCATCTCGTCGACGGTGTACCACCGCGGCGCGGGCATCGTTCCACGCGGACGCCTCGGCACGAGACAGAACTCGCCATGCGGTGAGTCGAAGTGGATGTACGTCAGCGGCATCCACTTGACGTAGCGCAGCTCCCAGGTCTCCGGGTCCGGATGCGTCGCGCGATATGCCTCGGCCAGCAGCTCGTTCACGCGTTCCCAGGACTTGATGATGCTGCCAATGGTCTTCTTGAAATCAAACACCGCGTCGTCGCGGATGGCGTTCGAGAGCGCCGCGTGCAGCCCCGTGATGTAGGCCCGGATCTTCGGATCTTGGGCGTAGCGGTCGTCCCAGCCTGGCAGTTTGCCGGCGGTCATGTACGCGAAGACCCGGTCGCGCTCAGCGCTCAGGGTCTCCGTCGGTGGTGGCGAGTCGGTGGTCATGCATGTCTCCCCAGATCTCGATTGAGAGGGTGCGGACCTTGATGAGGTCCTGGCCCTTGAATTGTTCAGAACGGATGTAGCCTTCGATGGTCACCCAGCAGCCGAGCCGCGCCTCGGCGGCCGCGCGCTCGGCGTCGCGCCCAACGACCTCGACGAGCACACGGTTCTTACGAGCCCGTGTCTCGCCGTCGGGGTTGACCCAGCTTTCGACCATGCACAGCTGGAACGAGGCAATGCGTGTCTTTGGACTCAGCGAGCTGATGGTCGGCGTCGAGACCACCGTTCCTTGGAGCCACGTTCGGTTGATGCACGGAGTTGGCATGGTCTTCCTTGAGTTCGGCCATCGCGACCTGAAGCTTGCGAAGCGCGTTGACCTCGATCTGCCTGACGCGCTCACGGGTGATCCCCATGGCGTCACCGATCTCATCGAGGGTGTGCTCGCCGCCGGCCTCGGCGGCGACGAACGCGCAGTTCAGGTACCCCGCCTGCTTGATCGAAAACTCGCATCCGCGATTGAGGCAGGGCGTGGTCGGAAAAACGTTGAGTAGATCGGGGCATCGGTCGGCCAATACCTGGCTGGTGTGACCCATGATCTTGGCCACCCCAAGGGTATTGAACTCACGCTTGATCCGCACGGCCGTGGCCCACCCTACCACGGCGCGCCTTACGCCAGCCTCTTCAGGAGGCAGTCCAAATGAACGTGGCTGACCCGGAGGATCTCCTCGTCCATCACGAAGAACTCGGGCTCGGCGGGGTCGAACAGCCCCCCGACGAACTCGACGATGGGCGTCCCTGGCTGCAACGGCTCACGGCAAAGGGGGCACGTCTTCATCGGTCGATCCTGACGATGCCCCGCTCCAGCTCCGGATCAAACGGGTAAGGGTACCAGACCGGCACCGGAAACAACCGGTCGAGGTGCTGGTCAGGGAACATCGCGGCCAAGACTTCGTCCAAGCGCCAGTGCACCCCCCACCCGCCAGGCTCGCGATGCTCGCCATGTTGCCCTGCCTGATCGTCGACCCAGCACATGGCCTCGACGGCCCACTCATAATCATTGGGGACACCGACGAGCTCAGGCAGTCCGCAGACCCGACACCACGTTCGCACGCGGGTCATCTGTGCATGCTCCTGTGGATGACGCCTGGCCGCGAGCCACTGCCTGTTCATTCCACGGACTACCGCACACTGAGGGCACTCAACTGTCAGCCCGAGCGGTCTGGATCGTGAATGCTGAGAGGTCATCCTCACCCTCCTTGGGCAGTCCGCGATGGTTGGCAGGTAGCGTCGAGACGAGCTCACGGGCCTGTCGAATTGAGTCCAGCGCCTCGCTGAGCTCGGGCATCGCCAGGTCCATTCCCGCAAGCGAGACCATCGCGAAGTCCAGCCGGTTCTCGACCTGTGCCAGCACGGCCCGTAACTCGGCAGTGGCCACACCCAGGTCCATCCGCCAGGAGCGGATCGCCGCCTCGAGCACGTCCACGAAGCTCTTGGCCGTGGAGATCGTCGGACGGGAGATCGCCGCGTGCACCCGGTCATCTCCCCGGGCGCTCATCTCCAGCAGCTTGTCCATCTTGAACAGGCTGCCGTCGTCGAGCACCTGCACTAGCTCCTCGCACACCTTGCACGAGTAGAGCTGCTGCTTGGGCAGGTTCACCTTGTCCATCGCCGCTTCACACACCGGACACTTGATCGTCTTGGTCATCTGCTTCTCCTTAGTATGCGAGTGGCATCACGACTGCCTTGAAGAGATCGTCCTCGCCCCGGATCGTGACGGGCGAGGTGCGCTGGAGTTCTGGGGTCTGCGCGAACCCTAGCTGGACCAGCCCGGTTTTGCACGCCAGCACCGCCTCGAGCAGGAACTGCCCGTTGACGTGTACCGCGACCGTGACCGGGCCGTCAAATCGCCGGGTGCCGATCGACGGCAACGCGTGCCGATGGCCCTGGTCATAGAGCATAATCGTCAACTGCTCGCTCGTTGCGTTCACGACCAGATCAACGCCGGGGTCTGCCCCCTTGCTGACCGCCTGCTTCAGTAAGCGCTCGAGCTCGTGTCGGTCGACGGCCCAGCACCCACGGTGCTCGACGTTGGCCGCACGCCACTTCATCAATCCCGGCGTTGCCGCGTTGCCCTTGAGTGTCACCTCCGCGACGGCCTGGTAGTCCGCGCCGTAGGCGTTGGCCTGGGTCTCGTTGACCTCCAACGCCGTCCACTCGCGGTTCGCGACCGTGCGCAGGTAGCGAAAGAACTGCTCACCGATCATCACGCTGGGCGGCGTAGCGGCGCCGCGTGTCTGGATCTTCATCCGGGGCAGATCGAGGATGTGCATCCGGCCACCGTCGGAGCCGACCGCCGTGCAGATGACCGACCGATCTTCGGCCAGGCTGAAGTCGAGGAGCACGCCGTGCAAGCCTTGCTTGGTCGGATCTACGGACGCCGCCGTCAGCACCCGGCTACAGATCTCATCGAAGTAGAACGCGGGCACCGCCGCCCGGGCCTCCCAGGGTCGGAGCAGCGGCCGCGATGGAAAGTCCTCGGGCTTGCCGCCGTAGGCCAGGCGGTGTGCACCGATCCACAGCCCGCCGTCGCTGATCCCCAGCGGCAGCGTCTTGAAGTCCTGGCGCATCAGGTTGACGACGTTCTTGGCCTGGAGCGCCGGCGCCATGACCGAGAAGCCCACGTCGCCGTGGGGCACGCCCGTCACCGCCACGGCCGTCCAGAGCGCGTTCGAGGCGGCCTCGATGACCAGCTTCGCGTCGCCGACCTCGTGCGTCAACCGCACGCTCGAGAGGATGGGATACGCCTTGTCGGCGGGGGTGATCTTCTCGACCGCCGCGAGGAACCCGAACAGCACCTCGGCGTCGAGCTCGATGCCCAGCACCAGCCGGTCGCTGAGCGCCCGCTCGGACTCGAAGCACTTGGTCGGCTTGGGGGCGCGTTTCTCGACCTGCTTGGCCTGGCGCTCCTCGGTCGCGGTGATCACCTCGACCTCGGGCCTGGGGATCGCATCGGCGAGGTCGAGCTTGGCCTTCTTGCGCGGCCGCTTGGGCGCAGCAAGCGCCGTCGCGGGAGCTTGCTGCACGAGATGTTCTTCCATGGTGGACATGTAATCTCCTCTGGAACCGGTGGAGTGATGGTTCCCAGAGACCTTATGCCAGCTAAAAAAGTGAGCCCCTCCCGACGAGGGAGGAAGGGGCTCAGGGCGCGCCGTTCCCCGTCAGTCTACCCAACGCGGTAACTCGCTGAGATCCACCGAAACAGCGAGCGCCTACGTTCCGGGTAGTTCGTGCCCTTGAAACCCTTATGCCTGACCAGTGCCAGTGCCTACCAGCGCGCGGTCGATCTCATCGATCGTCGTGGGGTCGATGAACTCCACGTCCGCCAGCCCACGGTCATCCGTCACGTCCCGGAAGCTGATCGTAAACTCGATGGCCATCGTCGAGACATGCCCGCCAGGATGACAGACACCCAGCTTGCACCGCCCCTTGGCGCTGTACGTCCGCGCCTGCCCGGGCTTACCCTCGGAGGCCGAAGGCGCCGTGAGCACCTGGACCTTGTTCTCCTGGATGTAGTACCGGCACTTGTCCGGGTGCGCGTCGCTCATCTTGGTGAGGGCCTTGCGCAGTGCGCAGAGCATCTTCTCCTCGCTGGTCAAGGTGGCCAACTGCTCGGCCTTCTTGTCGATGCGATGCCGCACGGTGGCGGGGATCATGTTGGAGGTGGGCGCCTTGCGGGTGGCGCTGAACAATTCTCTGCGGAGCTGCATGGGGCCTACTCTACCTCGCTTTCTTCGTCTTCTGCATCACCCTGCTTGTACCCACTGAACGTGGTCCGGACCTTGGTCTTCTGGATCCGCTCGAGCTCGGCGTCCATGCCCGAGTCCTCCTTGACCGCTGCCTTGATGAGCTTCTTGAGCTTACGCGAGTCCACGCTCGCGACCTCGGTCAGCTCGTGCCCGTACTCGGCCAGGACCTCGGCCAGGTCGCCCACGTCCCAGTAGATCGACTCCTTGGCCCGGAAACCCCAGACCCACTTGTCGCCGAACATCACCGCGTCGTTCTTCTTGACGTACCCCTTGAGCTTGCCCTTAAGCTCTTTGCTCAGCGCGTCCATCACGGTGATCCGCTGCGCGACCGCGATGGCCTGGGCCTGGCTGATCACCTCCGTGTTCGTCGTGCTCAGGTCCTGCGCCAGCGGACAGTGCATGATCACGTCGCAGTACTGGCAGTGCTTGCCGGGGATCGGATCCCAGTTGTCGATCTCCAAGATCTTCCGTTCCTTGAGCAGAAGCAGCTGCTCGAAGGCCGCCAGGTCCTCCATCGAGCGCGTGGTCTCGGCGTAGAACCCAAACCGCAAGTACCAGATCCTCGCCGTGAACCGCTTGACGTGCGGGTACAGCTTGGACGCCAGCCAGCAGTACATCGTCAGCTGCTCGTGGGTATCGAGCTCGGCCTGGTTCATGATGTGCGGCTGGCTCTTCCAGTCGGTGATCGTGCAGTGCTCCTTCTCGATGTCGATCACGTCCAGGATGCCGCGGTAGCTCGCGTTGTCCCAGGTCGTGTCCTCGAACTGCTCGTCCAGGGCGACCTTCTCCTCCACCCCGTACAGGTGCGGGGAGATCTTGTACCGCTCAGCCCAGAGCCGACACCAGGCCAAGATTTCCCCGAGCTCAGCCAGGATGGTATGCGGCGTGTGCTTCTGCACCGCATCGCTGACCTGCTCGATCGACAGGCTGCTGGGCTGGATCATCCCTTCCTGGCAGGCCCCCATCAGCTCGTCGATTGCCGCGTGCGCCGCCGATCCTCGCTCGGCGGCAACTCGAATATAGCGATCGTCCACCTTGTCCACGTAGTGGAGCTTCAGGTACTTGGGGCAGGCCGCGTTGGTCAGAAAGGAAGGCGAAAGTTTCAGGGACAGTTCTTGTCCCAGGACCTTCAGCTTCTTCACTGAGGAGCCTCCTGGCCCGGCGCTGGCTCATCGTGGACTCCGGCCAGCTGCTTCGCAAACACTCCCTTAATCTTTTCCTTCGCGAGATCTTCCTCCTTGACCTTGCCCTCCAAAATCTGGATGAGCTTGTCGTTGTCAGGGTACCGCTCGAGCGTAGCCAGGCGCTTCGCCGGCGGCGCGCCCAGCTGATCGAACAACATCTTGAGCCGCGGATGCTCAAGTCGGGCCTGCACCGCGTCCACCTTGACCGGCGCCGGCATGCGCATCGGCTCGGGCTCGGCCACGCCGTCCGTGAGCCAGTCGCGCAACACCTTGGCCAGCTGCTCACCAGGCTGCTCGATGAAGGCGTCGGTGATCGCCGAGCACCTGGTCTTGGTGATCGTCATCGAGTGGGTGTGGTCCATCCGCCCCACCACATCAAACTCGTAGTCCATGCCCTCGCGCTGGACCGCCGCGAGCCCAACCTTCTTGGGCGCGGTCTTGCCGGTGCGCTCGTCCTTCTCCAAGACGTAGTCCGTCTTGACGCGCATCGTCACGATGACGTGCGCGCGGGACTGCAGGATGGCATCGACCATCTTGTTCTGCTCGGGGGTGACATCCTTCCAGGCGTTGAAGCTGTTGCCTGAGGAGCTCCGCTTGGCGATCTTGTCCGCCATCTCCAGCGCGCCGCCTTTGGCGTTCCAGGCATGGGAGAGGGAGTCGATCAGGATGACGTCGTAACCGGCCGCCTCCGCGGCTGCGATGGCTTCGACGTACTTGGCCGGCGCGAAGTTATCGAGCTCGAGCACGTCGAACGTGAACTGCCCCGCGTACTTGGACGCCGAGCCACGCTCGGTATCGATGACGGCGATCTTCCCGCCCGGAGGGCAGAGGCCGGTGGCGATCGCCAGCCCCGAGTAGGTCTTGCCGCTGCCCGGCGGGCCCTCGATATCGAACCGGAGGCGAGACTGCTTCTTGGTGGCCTTGCTGAACGTGAAACTCATGACGAACCCTCTTGCTGGTGGACAAACGGAAAATCGCCCGGCGATATGCCAGGCGATGGTTGATCTCCGAAGACCTTATGCCAGGGGTCTGTTACTGAGCTGCCAAGGCTGCTTCGAGCTCAGCTGCCCGAGTCTCCAGCACGGTCTCCTCTGAGGTCTCCGAGGCCGTCTTCTCCAGCACGGCCCGCAGGCGTGTCAGGCGTTCCCTGGTGGCCGCCAGGGCGGCCTTCTGGTCTTCGGTGACGCTCGCCACCCCGTACTTCTCCATCATCGTCCAGCCCCCTCCTGGGGCGCCTGGACGGCAAGCTGACTCGGTCCGGGGTCGGGCTGAAACCAGCCCAGCCTGGCGAACAGGCCAGAAGCCAGCTTGGTCATGTTGACGCCTCCGATGGCCTGGCCCTGGTGGGTCAGCTCCAGGAACACGTCGCCGTTGGGGTGAATGGTCGGAGTCGCGATGGGCAGGTTGGCGGGGTTCATTTGCGGTAGCCTCGGCCTTTCGCCATGAAACGGCGACTGGGGTTGAGCGGATCGTAGCGGCCTTCGCGGGCCGCGTCGCGGTTGGCAGACGAGCCGTGGTCGAGCATCCCAGCGGGGTTGCTGTGTGCTCCGATGACCTGGGTGGCCTGGAGCGCGCACCGGACGGGCACGATGGGTGCGACGGTGTCGACGGGGGCCGAGATGTCGAGGTTGATCTGCATCTGCGGCACCTCGCCCTCGCAGGGGATCGACTCGCCACACTGGGACATGGCCACGACCTTCTCGAAGCGATGGCCGTGAGGACACTGGAAGTCGTACAGCGGCATGGCTACCCACCCTTCTTGATGCCGAGCGCCT
>Ga0315287_10007981_pt1 | contig 10657 bp, 7 predicted proteins | sample YL17G11_0_MG_FD_205037 | JGI IMG/M metagenome (GOLD analysis project Ga0315287, IMG submission 205037) | Sediment microbial communities from Yellowstone Lake, YNP, Wyoming, USA - YL17G11_0 | ecosystem: Environmental > Aquatic > Freshwater > Lake > Sediment | place: USA: Wyoming | collected...
CCGGAGAAACGCGCGCCGCTGCGCGACCTGGTGGCCGAGCTGGGCGCTGAGTTGTTGGGCGAGGCTCTGTGGCGCGCCTACGGCAAGTGGCCGATCTACTCGAAGTTCTTCGACAACCGGGGACCATTACCGCATCATCTGCACCAGCGGCAGGAACACGCGGCCCTGGTCGGCATGGACGGCAAGCCCGAGGCCTACTACTTCCCCGTGCAGCTTAACAACTACGGCGCCGAGTTCCCCTTCACCTTCTTCGGCCTGGAGCCGGGGACGACGCCCGCCCAGGTGCGGCATTGCCTGGAGATCTGGAATCAGGGCGACAACCGGATCACCGATCTCGCCAAGGCCTACCGCCTGGAGCCGGGCACCGGCTGGTTCGTCCCTGCCGGGGTGCTGCACGCACCGGGCAGCTATTGCACCTACGAGCCGCAATGGGCCAGCGATGTCTTTGCGATGTTCCAGTCGCTGGTCAGCGAAGTGCCCATTGACTGGTCGCTGCTGGTCAAGAACGTGCCAGAGGAGAAGCAGCACGACCTGGACTACCTGGTCTCGCTGATTGACTTTGAGGCGAATACCGTGCCTGACTTCAAGGCGCGATACTTCAGGCCGCCGCTGCCTGTAAAGTCGGTGGCGGAGATGCGGGACGCGGGCTATGTCGAGAACTGGATCACCTACGGCGCCGAGTTCTTCGCGGCGAAAGAACTGACCGTCCTGCCGGGTCGCACGGCTATAGTCCGCGATGCCGGCCCCTATGGCCTGATTATGCTGCAAGGCCATGGCACGCTGGGCTCGTGGCCGATCGAGACGCCGGCTGTCCTTCGTTTCGGGCAGCTCTCGCACGACGAGTACTTCGTCTCGTGCGCGGCAGCCCAGGCCGGCGTAAAGATCATGAACCCCAGCACGTCCGACCCAATCGTGATGCTGAAGCACTTTGGCCCAGGCTCCGGCGCGCCGCACTGAGCCTCCAGGGAGCCTCCAAGGAGGCTGCTATGCCACCCAAAGGCCACCGCCCCAATGTCGTATTCATCCTGGTGGACGACATGGGCTATGGCGATTTCAGCGTGTTCAACGGCGGGCTGTCCAGCACGCCGACCCTCGACGCGCTGATGCAGGAAAGCGTCTGTCTGACGCAACACTATACCGGCTCGCCCGTGTGCAACCCATCGCGTGCTTCGCTGATGACGGGCCGCTATTCGCACCGCACCGGCTCGCTCGATACCCTGGAGTGGTGGGGGCTCGAGCGGCTGGCGCTACGCGAGACGACGCTGGCGGACGTCTTCAAGGCGGCAGGATACGCCACGGGCCTGGTCGGCAAGTGGCACCTGGGCTCGTTCGACCCGCGCTATCACCCCAACCGCCGCGGCTTCGACGAGGCGGTCTGCTTCCGCGGGGGGATGCACGACTACTACAACTGGCGGCTGGAGTTCAACGAGACGGTGCGCCGCGCCGATGGCCGCTACTTGACGGATGTGTGGACAGAAGAGGCGGTCAAGTTCATCGGACGGCATAAGGACGAGCCGTTCTTCCTGCACGTCACCTTCAATGCGCCGCACACGCCCCTCGAAGCGCCGCTGGATGAGATCAAGCCGTTCACCGATAGGGGCCAGCTCAACCTGGGCGTCAGCATGATCTACGCCATGATCCACCGCATGGACACCGGCGTGGCGGCCATCCTGGATGCGCTGACGCGCAACGGGCTGGCGGAGAACACGATCGTCGTCTTCTGCAGCGACAACGGCCCGCAGTTTGGCGGCCAGGGCGAGCACGCCACGACGCGTTTCAACTGCCAGTTCAACGGCGCGAAGGGCACCACCTACGAGGGCGGCATCCGCGTCCCGGCGATCATCCGTTGGCCGGCCGGAGGGCTGAGCGGCGGCCGGCAGGCGCCCGAGATGGTGCACATGACCGACTGGTTCCCGACGCTGCTGGCGGCCGCAGGTCTGGAGGCGCCGGGCCATTTGAAGCTGGACGGTGTGAACGTGCTGCCGGTGCTGCTGGGAGAGCAGGGCAAGGTGGAGACGCGGCGCTTCTGGCAGTGGAACCGTTATCAGCCCGACATCACCTCCAACGCGGCGATGCGCGACGGCGATTGGAAGCTCGTCCGCCCGGCGATCCGCGAGGCGATGGACGTGCCGGACGTTTTCTGGCTGGCGGTCTCGATGTACGGGCCGGAGTACTTCATCCACAACGGCGTCTTCCGGCCGCCCTATCCCCCGCGCGAGGTGCCTTCGCCGCCACCGCCGGAGCTGTACAACATCACCGAGGACCCGCTCGAACAGCGGAACCTGGCAGATCGGTACCCGGAGCAAACGCGTAAGATGCTGCGGGAACTGGAGACTTGGTTCGAAGATGTGGAGGCGGAGCGGGCGACGATTGCCGATGTGTGGTGACGCCCGAGGCATTCTGCAAAACTGATCCATCCATGTCGAAAGGTCAATGATGGCAACACTCAACTTCACCCAAGAGGACTGGGCGCGCGTCGAACGCGACACGATGGCCTGGTGGGCCGGCGAGCTGGATCGGCCACTGGTCTACCTGGCCTCTACCGACCCCGTGCGGTACCCGACGCCCCGCAACTACCAGAGCAACTATCCGCTGACGATGTCCGTCGAAGCGGTCGTCGACCACTACGAGCCGTTTCTGGCTGCCACGCACTTCTATGGCGACGCGTTCCCGGCGCGCTGGATCAACTTCGGGCCGGGGATTATGGCGGGCTTCGTCGGAGGCGAGGTGCACAGCGTCAGCGAGCCCTCGGAGACGGTGTGGTTCACGCCGGCCCGCGAGACCTCGATCGCCGACCTCGACCTGGCCTTCGATCCGGAGAACGTCTGGTGGCGGCGGGTGAAGGCGCTCACGGCCGCGTTCGTCGAGCGCTACGGCGGCATGCTTCAGGTAGGACAGACTGACCTCGGCGGCAACCTCGACATCCTGGCGTCGCTCCGCACCACCAGCGGCCTGCTCTTCGATGTGACCGAGCAGCCGGCCGAGGTGCGCCGGCTCGTCCAGCGCACCACCGAGCTCTGGCTGCGCTACTATGACGAGCTGGATGGCGTTGTGCGACCGACGTGTCGCGGCACAACGAGCTGGGCGCCGATCTGGTCCACCGGCAAGACCTACATGCTCCAGTGCGATTTTTCCTACATGATCAGCCCGCGCATGTTCGAGCGATATGTGTTGCCCGATCTGGTCGCGTGCTGCGAGCATCTCGACCACGGCTTCTATCACCTGGACGGCAAAGGCGAGATCCCGCACCTGGACATGCTGCTGGCGATCCCGCGGCTGCGGGGCATCCAATGGATCTCCGGCGAGGGCCAGCCCACGCCCGATCAGTGGCTCCCGCTGCTCAAGCGCATCCGCGATGGCGGCAAGCTGTGCCAGGTGTTCGTCCGGCCCGAGGGTGCGCGGCGCATCGTCCAGAACCTGGGCGGCAAGGGCTTCCTGCTCGTGATCCAGCACGAGGAGGACGAGTTCCGAGATCCGGAGGTGGTTGGGGCCTTCCTGAAGCTCCTGGCTCAGGAGGACGTCTCGCTGAGGGCCTGACGTGGATCATCCGGAGTTTGAGTGGAAAAGATAAGCTGGGCACCCAAAGTGGTGCGGGCCAAGGTTTGGAGGCTCTACCAGAACGACGCACTGGCGCGATCGACGAAGCGCTCATCGTGGACGTCGGCTTCTCGCTCTGGCTCCGCTGCAAGAGCATCGTGATGGTCACCCTGTTCCAGGTAGAGTGCCCCCGCTGCCGCCAAATCTTCGACGTTGGACGCATGGAAGGGACGGAACCGATCGAATGTTCGACGCCCGGTTGTGGCTGGCAGGTCACTGGAGAGCAGTACCACTATAGTCACCGGGATCTACTCGGGAGTAAGGCATTTGCCGCCTTTCAGACCTATGTCGAGGACCATCCGTGCGCGCGTTCATCGGCCGCGCGCATGTTCTGCATTGACCGCTTGATTCACGCCTTCCACTGGGACTTGAAAGAGAATGCTCCGAATCGCTCGGTTGGGAATAACCTGATCGAGGGCAGTCACATCCAGGTCGTCGCCTTGCTCGATAAGTTGAGTTTCGGCGAGTCAGGCATCGATAAAGAGCGCTGGCGCGAGACAGTGGATAACATGATGCGACGGCGTCGCGGCGGCGAACCTGCAACATAGCTGGCGGAGAGGCGATCATGCCACGGAAAGTGCTGCCGAGTAACGGCCATCCGATTCAGGCTTGGAGCCGCCACAAGTGGATCACGAGAGTACGGATCAGGACATCATGACCTACCAGAACCAGGAGCCGCGCCCCCTGACCCTCAAACCGGACCTCCCCGAAGCCGCTCGGCGTTGGGAGGCTTACTTTGCGGGCGAAATGCTGGATCGCCCCATCGTATGCGTCACAGCGCCCAAGCACGGGGCGCTGCCTCCCTGGGAATACGGCTATCGTCGCAGGATTTTCGGCGACCTGGACGAGGTCATCGACGAGGCGCTGGCCCGCGCGGAGGCGACCTACTACGCCGGTGAAGCGATCCCGAGCTTCTTCCCCAGCTTCGGCCCCGACGAGATCGCGGTCTTCACCGGTGCCGAGTTCGCCTGGAGCGATGACTCGGCCGAGACCAATTGGTCGGTTCCCTACGTGGAGGATTGGGACGAGGCCCTGCCGCTGCGCCTGCAGGCCGAGCATCCGCTCTGGCAGCGCATGGTTGCGCTGAACCGGCGCGCGGCCGAGCGGCTGGCGGGCAAGATGCTGATTCAGCCCATCGATCTGCACACCAACATGGATCTGCTGGCGGCGGTGCGCGGCCCGCAACGGCTGTGCATGGATCTGCGGGACCGACCCGAGGCGATTGACCGGGCGATGGTCAGCGCCCGCGCCATCTTCCCGGAGATCTGGACCGCCTTGAGCACGGCCGCCCGCATGCACGAGTGGGGCTATTGCCATGCCGGCTTCTCGATGACGGGGATGGCTGTGCTGCAATGCGATTTCAGCGCCATGATTGGCCCGGAAATGTTCCGGCGCTGGGTGCTGCCCGCCCTGGAAGAGGAAGCCGAGATCATCAAGCACGTAATCTACCACTGGGACGGCCCGGCCGCGCGCGTGCACACCGCCGATCTGATCGCCAGCCGCGGGCTGCACACCCTGTCCTACGTACCGGGTGACGGCCACGGCGATCCCATCGACCACATTGAGCTGCACAAGCGCGTGCAGGCCGGCGGCAAGGCGGTGCAGGTCTGGGGCACGCCCGACCAGCTCATGCGGATGCATCGCGAGCTGCTACCCGACAAGGTCTGCTACTCTACCAGCGCGGCGACTCCCGACGAAGCCGACGCGCTGCTGGAATGGTTTGTAATGAATACGTAAGGGTCCACATGGGACATCGTCGTGGAGCCTGAATACGAGCTGCGAATTCATCTCAAGGAGAAGGAAGCGTGATGAACGAGGCATTGGGTCTTGCTTACGCCGCCGACCCGGATTACCGCATCGCGGCCGGGCCTTTCAAGCCGACGTGGGAATCGCTGCAAACATTCATCTGTCCGGACTGGTTCCGGGACGCGAAGCTCGGTTTCTGGGCGCATCGGGGGCCGCAGGCGCAGCCGATGTACGGCGACTGGTATGCCCGGCACATGTACGGCGAGGGCTCGGAGCAGTCCCGTTTCCACCTGCGCACCTATGGCCACCCGTCGCAGTTCGGCTGGAAGGACGTGTGCACCGCATACGCATAGCGGGCAGAGAATTCCGACCCCGACGGCCTGATGCGGCTCTACAAGGAGGCCGGCGCCCGTTACTTTACGGCGATAGGCGTCCACCACGACAACTTCGATTGCTGGAACTCGCGCCATCACCGCTGGAACGCGGTCGAGGTCAGGCCGAAACGGGACATTGTGGGCCTGTGGCGAGAGGCTGCGGCGCGGCATGGGCATCGCTTTGGCGTCACCGAGCATCTGGATATGGAGCGGGGCGTCGTCGCCGACATCCGAGAGCAGCCGTGGCAGACCGACACCTGCATCGGCGGCTGGTTCTACGACCGGCGCAAAGCCTACAAGAGCGCGGCCGACGTGATCCATATGCTCGTGGACATCGTCAGCAAGAACGGCAACCTGCTGCTGAACTTCCCGCTGCGGCCCGACGGCACGCTGGACGACGAATCGCTGCACGTGTTGGGACGCGCAGCGTCGGCCAGCGCGAAGCCTCCTTTAGGACTGGATGGCGGTGAACGGCGAGGGGCTCTACGGCACGCGGCCGTGGACGACGTTCGGCGAAGGGCCGACGCGCAGCGGCGGCAGCCAGTTCAACGAGGCCGCGCAGGCGTGGACCGCGGAGGACTACCGCTTCGTCCGCAAAGGGGATACGCTGTTCGCCTTCCAGATGGCCTGGCCGGCCAACCGAGAGGCGCTGATCACCGAGCTGAAGCTCGCCGAGGGCCGTCGCGTCAAGGATGTGCGGCTGGTTGGCTACGAGGGCATCGTGCCCTGGAGCCAGACCGTGCACGGCCTACAAATCGGCTTGCCACCGGTCGCGCCGAGCGAGGCGGTACACGCCTTCGCCGTGCAACTGTGATCGGGACTGAATCACCCTGTTCTACCGCACAACCGATCTGCCCGGGATGGACGGCGCCTCCGGCGGCCTGCTTGGGTGACCAGGCGCTGGAAGTGGTTCGGCTTCCCCTTTTGCGAGAGCTTCGCCCTCACAAAAAGGGTAAGTCACTCTATCACGAGTCTACCAGCGTGTACTGCACGTACAAATCCGTCACCTGGACCTGCCCCGCGAAGGCGTCCCACGCGCTGTTGGTCAGTGCGCCCGGGTTCGTCTGAGGGATGCCCGTGTCGAGGCGCATGATTCGCTGGTTGGTGCGCGGCCGGAGATGTTCCATCATGTTGGGCCAGGGCATCGGCCAGTGCCTTACGCAGTTCGCAAACTCGGAATCGACCGGCAACATGGCGACCAGGTCGGGGTCGCACATCAGTTCGAGGCCCCACGGGGCCGCGTTGGCGAGCGCCGCAGCCGTGGCGTTGTGGCTGCCGTGATGCCCCACCTTGTAGAGCACGGTCCGCTCTAGCAGCGCAGGGACTGTCACCATGCGGCCATCCGGGAGCTTCCAGCCGGGCAGGTCGTGCCACGACAGCCAGTTGCCCACCTGCGCGTCACCGGCGAAGAGCATCACCTTCTGCGACTTCACGAACTCGATCGCCAGCACAAGCGAGGTGTTGTTGATGCAGTTGTCGAGCTGCAGCGCCAGATCCTCGGCGTTGCCCAGCCAGTCGTCGTCGATGCGGCGCCAGGCGGCCGCAGCCGGGGCGGCAGCGTTCGCGGACTGCTCCCCTCGTTTTCTGGCGCTGTTGCTCGCCGCGGGTGCCTGCCCTTGTGGCGGCTGCTCCGCTCCCGGCGACGACGGCTGCTGCGCTGGCGATCGGTCGTCGAAGCCGTAGTACTTGGAGAAGAACTCCATGCGGCGGGCTTCGTCGGCCGGTATCTGCAAAGCTTTGTCGAAGGGGTGGCTCAGCTCGCTCAGGGCGCGATCGTCTTCGCTCATCGTATCCAGATCGGGCACGCTCACGTTACAGGCATTGAGCACGCCCATCATGAACGAGGTCTGCGCATTGAGCCTGCCTGTCGCCAGATAGGTCTCGTTCGAGCCCGAGGCCGGGTTCATCTGCGCCAGTGCGTCTAGCCTGGTGGGCGGCCCGAGCACGAAGAGGCGCACGGAGTCCGCCGGGGTCAGGTTGGGCACAGTGGGCAGTGAGAGCGGGCCGCCGGGCCGCTGGTACTCGGGCGCGGCATCGCTCTTCAACAGGGCGCGGACCGGGTCCATGGGATTGCCGCCGGCAACGGCGCTGAGGTCGCCCAGGAAGTCGAGCACGCTCTTCACCTGCTCCAGCGCTGCGGGCTGCATGGCGACTGCACGCGTCAGCGCCATCTGCGCCAGGTGCGACTTCGCCCAGAGCTGCTTCGCGATGGGGTCATCGGGCTTCTCGGGCCAGCCGAACCACAGGTTGTGAATCGTCATGGACGAGAAGACGTTGTGGGCCAGGCTGAACCCCGAGATATGATCAGCGTGACGGTGCGTCGCCACCAGCAGGTGGATCTGCCCGGCGGTCGCCGCTTTGATATCCTGTGCCACCGCATTCAGATTGGCTGTTCCGTTCGGCGCGCCCTGCAGCACGCCGCAGTCGATCAGCACATAATAACTCCGGCCGGCCTGCGCCGTGGGGAATGCCAACAAGAAGCAGTCGCCCAGGCCCTGCCGGTACATCCGAACCGTCACCCCATGGGGTGGTGCTTGCAGGATCGACTCGGAGACCGGGCCCTGCAGCGGCTGGCGGGGCGGGCGTGCCGGTCCGCAGTTGACAGTGTCATTGCCCATGATGGCGCTCCTTCATGTTCGCATCCGGTGCAGGAACGCGAACGGCTCCTGCATGCCTTCTTTGAAGCTGCCGAAGTACATCGCGCGCAGCGAGTTGTCCGTCTGCCCGCCGCGGAAAGCGCGCTGCCGCGCGAGCCGGGCGTCGCTCCAGATGTTCTTGTAGACCGCGTAGCGCACGGCGCCGGTATCGAGGTCGACCAGCAGGGTCGTCCCGCCTCGGAACCAGAAGTCGTGAGGTCGGGCGGCGCTGAGGTCGCCGCCCGCGTGCAGGCTAGCATCGACCTGCTCCTGCACATCCGAATCGAAGTAAGCAGGCCGGCCTTGGGTCACCTCGATCACGACGTGGTTAAGCGTTTGGCCGTCGGGTCCGACCCGGTGTGCCCATCGCGCCGAATGGACCTCGATCACCGGTTTGCCGTGGCGCACCAGATCTTTCACGTCCAGCCCCAACTCTTTCGCCATGTCGGGGGGGAGCCGCATGAAGACCTGGTCGTGCAGGAAGGCGCAGGCTGTGCGCTGCTGCTCGAAAAGGCGCTCACGCTCGGTGGTATCGCCTTGTCGGCTGTCCAGCCGGCGCATCTTTCGCAGCATCGGCAACACCTGCGGCCTGAAGTCCTGCTTGACCGGTTTCTGCCAGAGCAGGTTGTCTACGGCCAGGCTGCGGACGTCGAGCGGGTAGATGCCGTACTGGCGGAACGCTTCGATGAAGGCGACACGGTAGCCCATGTCGTCGTAGCGCACGAGGTCGTAGTCGGCGGTGAGCAGTGCCCGCAGGTAGTCGCCGAAGGTGGGATCGACCGGCGGGCAGTAGTCGAGCGCGCGGATGCACATATTCAGGATGTGCTCCGCAGACTTGGCGGCCTCCTCGGCGAGGCGGGTCACCAGGTCGGGATGCAGTTCGCCTTGCGGCAAGACACCCGTGCCGCCGGTGGCGATGCGTAGGAGGTCGGCGGTGCGTCTCCGGTAGATCGACAGGAACGCCTCGAACACGGCAGCCACCAGTAGGGAGCCGCGGGCGTGCGGCTCGGTCACGCTCTGGATGCTCTGCGGGTCGGGCGCCGCTCGCACCCACCGGTCAGTCTGGTCGTTGTACGACCCGAGTGCGTTTCGCAGCGCGCCGTGCAGCCCGGTGGCCGCGCCGAATTCCTGCGCGAGTTGTGCCAGCAGGCTATCGGTGCCCAGGTCGCCGCGCGTGCGAGCGATCTGCTGGCTCAACACTTCGGGGATCGAGAAATGCTGGAAGAGGGCACAGATGTCGGCGAAGGCTTCGTGGAAGGCCAGCACGTCGACGTTGCTGGGCTCGGTAAAGCGTCGGTGCATGCCGTCGAGCAAGGCATGGGTAGTCTCGTGCGCGATGACGTCGTGCGACAGGGCACAGAAGACCATCCCGCTGGGCAGGTGGAAGCGAACGTCAGACGTCGGCGCCGGGAAGTAGCCGAAGAGCAGCGCCTTCTTATTGGGGCTGTAATAGGCGTTGGCCTCACGCAGGGCATGCGGATAGATGCGCAGGCGGGGCACATACTGGTCTTGCTTCGCAGGAGGCAGGTTTGGGTCGCGGTGCGGGGACCAGAGGGCGGGCCGGCCGAGCGCCCGCTCGAAATTCTTAATGGTGGTCATCGCCACGGCATAGACCATCTGCTGATGGAACTGCGGGTTGCCCTCTGAGGGCTGCAGGCCGTTCTGAGCCAACAGGTACGGATTGTTCAGGTCGACCGGGGCGTAGAAGCAGCCGCTCGGCGGATCGAAGTCAACCACTTCCAGGTATTCCCCCACCGGGCCTGGCTCAACGAGGTCTTTGCCGGTCGTTGGGTCGTGCTCCCATGGCACCTTCATGATCACACAGTTGATCGATGCGTTCTCGAGTTGGAGTGAGAGGCTCGGATCGAAAGCGTAGGCATTCAGGTAGCGGAAGGGGGGCCGCTCGATCGGAAGCGAACGGACCGGCCGGACAGGAGTTTTCGCATTGGTAGACAAATCACTCATGAGGGTCCTCCTCCTGGCCCACCCGGGCAGCAGGACAGTGAAAGTCGTGCGGACGCGGCAGGGCTGGGTCGACATGGCCGCGCAGCGCGGCATCGCATCCCGTGTAGCCCCAGTTGATCAGGCGCTCTCGCAGCGTGGCTGGCATCCCTGCGAGGCGGGTGGCAACATCGGCCAGCGCCGCCGTCTGCGCGACCGGGTTTGGCATGGCCGTTGCCAGTCCATCGAAGTCGAGGCTGGGCCATGCGAGGCCCAGCACGCTCCCGGTGATCGAGCCGTCGGATATGCGCCTGAGGCGGAGCAGGTAGCCAGGCCTCGTTGAGCCGCCACGGCGCGCCCAAA
>Ga0315287_10007982_pt1 | contig 10655 bp, 6 predicted proteins | sample YL17G11_0_MG_FD_205037 | JGI IMG/M metagenome (GOLD analysis project Ga0315287, IMG submission 205037) | Sediment microbial communities from Yellowstone Lake, YNP, Wyoming, USA - YL17G11_0 | ecosystem: Environmental > Aquatic > Freshwater > Lake > Sediment | place: USA: Wyoming | collected...
TCGAACACCTCGGCCCGGTCATCGACGAAGATCCCGTCGACCGGGTGCGGGCCGGCGAGCTCGAGGTAGTTGCCGACGTAGTCGTGGCTGATCAACCGGCTGCCCGGAGCGCGCAGCAGCCCGGCGTGATCCGCCCAGGCGAGCGCAGCGACGGGGTACGGCGACGCATCGAAGTCCGGTGTGACGGCGATGCCGGCCACGACCAGCGCGCCGGCCACCACGAACCCGCGGGCCAGCAGCCGTGGGACGGGTGGAACGCTGGGGCGCAGCGAACCCACCGATCCGAGCGACGGTGCCGCCAGCGCCACCAGCATGAGCGCCGCGAAGGGGACGTTGCGGGCGCTCCACGCCGCGGCGCCGACGAACAGGAGGCCGACCCCGATGCGCGCCCAGCGCCGGTCACGGGCGAGGACGGCCAGCGCCAGCACCGCCAGCACCGCCGCGAACCACGTCGATGGTTCGGAGAGCTGCGGCGAGCGCCACTCGAGGATGTACTTCAGGACCTCGGTGCGCCCGACCATCCGGAACGGGAACTCGACGAGGCCGAGCCCGAACGGGCTGACGAACGCTCCGACGGCGATACCGGCCGCCGCCCAGGCCCCGGCAACCACCTCGCGGCTGCGCACCCGACCGGCCTCGACGGACGCGACGATCCACCACCCCCCGATGAGCGCAGCCAGGACCGGGAACGAGCCGTGCACGTTGATCCAGATCATGGCCAGCGGCGCCATCCACCACGTCGGACGTGCGGGGTGATCGGCACTCAGGATCCACAGCGCCAGCGCGGCCAGGAGGAAGGCGAGCGTCTGGGGACGTTCGGACCAGTAGTGCAGGCCGGCGACGACGCTCATCCCGCACAGCGCCAACCGTCCGGCGAGTTGCCTGGCGGGGGCGGTCAGGTTCCAGATCACCAGGACCAGCGCCCCGGTGACCAGGGCGATGAGGCAGCGGATCAACGCCAGTCCCCCCACCCGCTCGGTGAGGGCGAGCACCCACGACGCCAGCCACGACTGCACCACCCACGGACGCCCGGAGGCGACGAAGGAATACGGATCAGCGGTCGGAACGCCGCTGGTGAGGATCAGCCGGCCGGTGGCCAGGTGCGTCAGGAAGCTGTTGTCGGAGATGGGACCGGCACCCACCAGCGCTCCGAAGCCGAAGACGATCGCCGGCCACCACCGGGTGGTGAGGAGCCGGTCGATCGGACCGGACGCCGGTTCCGCTCCGGGCGCGATCGCACCGTCGACGACCTCACCGTCGGTGGGAAGAGCACCGTCGACGCGGACATCGCCGGCGGTCGTCGTCACCTCAGGTCCCCATCGAGTCCTTGATGTTCAGCACCGCTGGGCCGAGCACGACCACGAACAGAGCCGGGAAGATGCAGAACACCATCGGGATGAGCATCTTCACCGGCGCCTTCTGGGCCTTCTCCTGGGCCAGCTGGCGGCGCTTGATCCGCATCTCCTCGGATTGGGCCCGGAGCACCCGTCCGATCGACACGCCGAAGGTGTCCGCCTGAAGGATGGCGAGCACGAAGGAGCGGAGCTCCGCGATGTTGCAGCGATCGTCCATCGCGCGCATCGCATCGGCCCGGCTGGCACCGGCGCGGGTCTCACCGAGCATCCGGGCGAACTCGTCGGACAGGGGACCTGGCACCGCGTTGATCACCCGGTCCATGGCCTGCTCGAAGCCGAGGCCCGCCTCCACGCTGATGGTCAGCAGGTCCAGCACGTCGGGCAGCATCCGCTGGATCGACTTCTGGCGATCGGCGACCCGTCGGTTCAGTCGGACGTCGGGGAAGATCACGATGATGCCGGCGACGATGAGCGCCGACATGAACGGGCTGAGCGGACCGGCGCTGATCTCGACGACGCCGAAGACCCCCATGGCCAGGAACACGCCGAACGCGACGATGGCCGAGACGACCTTGACGGCCATGAACCGGTCGACGGCATCGGGGGTGGCATCGCCGGCGTACACGAACTTGAGGCGGACCTTGTCGACGTAGCCGACCGGGGTGAACTTCCGACCGAGCCCGGTCAGGTTCGACAGCATCGGCACGAGCGCCCGCTCGTGCAGCGGGGCCGCCATCTCGGCCTCACGCATGTTGGCGGCGGCATCGACGTCGTAGTCGTCCAGCGTGCGGAGCGAGTCGCGGACGACGTTGCGCTCCTCGAAGCGGGTGAAGACGTGGAAGATGATGCCGGCGACAGCGGCGGCCACCATCAGTGCGGGGAGAAGCAATCCGAAACTCATCGACGGTTCCTCGGGTCGGCGGCGGGCAGGGCAGGAATGCGGGTGGGCAGCAGGGTCGGGTCCATCAGATCTCGATCGTGATGCACTTCTTCATCCAGACGAACCCGATGAACATCGAGACCAGACCGGCACCCAGCAGGAACAGTCCTTCGCCTTCGAACAGGCGAGCGATGTAGTCGGGGTTCATGGCCATCATCACGGCGCCCAACCCGGGCGGGAGACAGCCGAGCACCAGCGCACTGATGCGGCCTTCGGCGGTGAGCGACGACACGTCGCGGCGCAGGCGCTCACGCTGGGTCATGGTGTCGGCGACGGTCATCAGGAGCTCGGCCAGGTTGCCGCCGACCTCACGCTGGATGCGGATGGCCATGACGGCCCAGGCGAAGTCCTCGCTGTCCATGCGCTCGCCGACCGCCTCGAGCGCCTCTTCCAGGTGTCGGCCGAGCCGGGCCTCGGTGACGACCCGGCGCAGCTCCTTGCCCATCGGCTCGGACACCTCCTGGCTGACCGCTTCGATGGCCTGGCCGATCGAGTAGCCGGCGCGGAGCGTGCCCGACATCAGCTGCAACATGTCGGGCAGGACCCGGACGAACTTCTTCTTGCGGCGCTTGGCCATGAAGTCCACGGCGAAGCCGGGGAGGATGAACGCCAGGATGATGGCGGCTGCGGCGAAGAAGATGTTGCCGACGACGACCAGCGACAGCAGGACGGAGGCGATCACCACGGCGATGTAGAAGAAGATCGCCTCGGCCGGCCGCAGCGGCAGGTCGGCGCGCTCGAGCATCTTCTCGACCTTGTCGAGGAAGCCCCGCTGCTGCGCCAGGTTGCCCGTCATCTCGACGGCCCGCTTCAGGATGTCGCTGGTGGCCAGGCTCTGGTGGATCTCATCGGAGTCGGGGTCGAGCTCGACGATCGTGTCGTCGTAGTGACGGAGGTGATCAGCGAGCTCGCTCTGCCGGTTGAACAACAGGCTGATCACGGCGTAGAAGGCAAGCCCTGCGGCCCCCATGCCGAGGATGATGATGAGGTACTTGACGAAGGCGTTGGCGAAGATGCCATCGAGGAAGCCGCTCGGGTCGACGATGGGGACGAGGTTCTGCGTGCCGACGGTGGCCGATCCGGGACGGAACGACGCCGCAGCCGACTCGTCGCCGATCTCCATCGACAGGGCGTTGCGCTGCTCACCGGTGCCCTTGGATGCGACGGTGAGGCGGAGCTGGTGGCCGACCCGGCTGACGACGGACCCGTAGGCGCCGTCGAGTGTGTCGGGGGTGGCCGACTGGAGTGTGCCGCCCTGGCGGTCGGCCAGCTCGGCGAGGCTGCCGACATCAGCGCTGCTGCCGGCCAACGTGATGATGTGCACGGTGACGCCGAGCTCCTGGAGGGCGGCGGCGACGTCGGGCAGGGTGCTGGCCGAACCGGCGTCGGGGCTGGCCGCCACCAGGATCAGGTGGTGCTGGTTCTTCGGGAAGCCCTTGAAGGTCTGCACCGCGAGTGCGACGCCGTCCCAGAGGGCCGCCCCGCCCGTGGCGGTGATGTCCTTGATCGAGTCCGACACCGCAGCGGTATTGGTCTTCGGCTTCGCGATGACCGCCGCCGAACCGCCGACCATGACCACTCCGAGCTGGGAGAAGGGGCCGTTCTCGGGCTGCAGCGCGCCGATCTTGTCCTTGGCGATCTGCGTGGCGGCGTTGCCGGCGGTCACGGAGTTGTCGAAGACCAACACGGCGTCGGAGCTGACCCCGGCGTCCTTCAGCGACGTCGCCGAAGTGACCGACTCGTCGCGGCCGTCGATGGTGACCTTCGCCTTCGACGCATCACCGCTGCCGGTGTAGACGACATCGACGAGGGTGTTGTCGCCGGTGGCGTCGATCGAGCGGATCTCCAAGGGCGCGGTGCCGGGCGCCGGCGCGTCGTCGGCGCCGGCCGCGGGCGCGCCGAAGGGCACTCCCATCGAGGCACACAGCGCGACCAGGGTGGCGCCGACGGCGACTCGCGATCGACGGGTGACGAACCGGCTCATGTTCAGTTTCCTCTTCCCACGGCGCGGCGTCCGGCGACGTCGCCGGAGAAGACCTCCGGGCCGAGGCGGATGCCCTGATCGGCGAGCTTCTCGGTGAACTTGGGGCGGACACCGGTGGACTTGAGGTGCCCCCGGTAGCGGCCGTGTTCGTCCACACCCATGCTGAAGTCGAACAGGAACACGTCCTGGAGCGTGATCACATCACCCTCCATGCCCTGGACCTCGGTGATGTGGGTGACGCGGCGGGTGCCGTCACGCAGACGGGACAGCTGCACGATGACGTCGACCGCCGAGGCGATCTGCTCGCGGATGGCCCGGACCGGCAGGTCGAACCCGGCCATGAGCACCAGGGTCTCGAGACGGCTGAGCGAGTCGCGCGGGCTGTTGGCGTGCAGCGTGGTGAGCGAGCCGTCGTGGCCGGTGTTCATGGCCTGCAACATGTCGAGGGCCTCGCCGGAACGGCACTCGCCGATGACCACCCGGTCGGGCCGCATGCGGAGCGAGTTCTTGACGAGGTCGCGGATGGTGACCTCGCCGCGACCTTCGACGTTGGCCGGACGGGACTCCATCGAGAGCACGTGGTCCTGGTTGAGCTGGAGCTCCTTGGCGTCCTCGATGGTGACGATGCGCTCCTCCGGCGGGATGAACGACGACAGCACGTTGAGCATCGTCGTCTTACCGGTACCGGTGCCGCCGGAGACGATGCAGTTGAGCTGGCCGACGATGCAGGCCTGGAGGAACCGTGCGGCGTGTGCGTTCAACGTGCCGTACCGGATCAGGTCGTCGACCTGCAACGGGTCCTTGGAGAACTTCCGGATGGTGAGGAACGGGCCGTCGATGGCCAGCGGCTGGATCACCGCGTTGACGCGGGAGCCGTCGGGGAGGCGTGCGTCGACCATGGGGGTGGACTCGTCGATGCGACGGCCGACCTCCGAGACGATCTTGTCGATGACGCGGCGGAGGTGGTCGGAGTCCACGAACGACGCGGCGTCGCGCTCGATCTTGCCGCTGCGTTCCACGTAGACCGTGTCGGGTCCGTTGACCATGACCTCGGTGACCGCCTCCTCCTTGAGGAGCTTGTCGATCGGGCCGTATCCGAGGATGTCGTCGGAGACGTCCTGGATGAGCTGCGCCTTGTCGGCGGCCGACAGCGGGGCGCGCTCGGCCTGGAGGGTGCTGAGCAGCGACTCGTGCACCCGTCGACGCAGATCGTCCTCCGAGAGGCGACGGTCATAGAGGATCGGGCCGAGCTCCTCGATGAGGTGCGTGTGGATCCGATGACGGAGCTCGTCGAGGACGGGGTCCCGACGGCTCGAACCGGCGGGCCGAGCCGCGCCCGACGGATCCGGTGTGGCCTGGCTGGCCTCGTTGAGACGCTGGTACAGCGACACGGTGCACTACTCCTGGGCTGAGGTGATGGACGGGACGGTGGGACGAACAGGATCAGGAGCAGGGAATGCGGGCGATGCTCAGCGCTTGAGACGGGACGGCGCAGCCGCCGTCTCGTTCAAATAGATGTCGGCGAGGGCGTGGATGGACTTGGCGACCGCCGACTTCGGGGCGTGCAGGACCACCGGCACGCCCTTGTTGACGGACTGCGGGACCAGCACGTCGGAGGGGATCAGCGCATCGGCCTTGACCTGCAGGGTGCGTTCCACCTCACCGATATCCAGCTTGACCTTGCTGTTCGATCGGTTGAGGACGAGCTGCAGCTTCTCCATCGGGGTGTTGAGGAGCCGCAGCGTCTGCAGGCCGATCTTGACGTTCTTGATGTTCGGGATGTCCATCCCGGCGACCAGGAGCACGTGGTCCGACACCTCGACGAGACCGAGCACGACGTCGTTGAAGTAGGCAGGCGTGTCGACGATCACGTACGCACAGAAGGTCCGGAGCTTCTCGACGATGGCGACCATCTCCGCCGCGCCGACCTGGTCGGCGAAGGCGGGCTCGAGCGGAGCCGGCAGCACCCGCAGGCCGGAGGCCTCGTGGGTGACGAGCAGGCTGCCGAGCAACGCCGCATCCAGGCGGTCCATCGAGCCGACGGCGTCGACGATGGTGTGGTGGGGCGTCAGCTTGAGCATCACGGCCACGTCGCCGAACTGGAGATCGGCATCCACCAGGCAGACCGGCTTGTTGGACCGCTGGGCGAGGCTGATTGCGAGGTTGGTGGCGATGACCGACTTGCCGGCGCCACCCTTGGTCGAGAACACGGTGATGACCATGCCGTCGACCGGCGCCGGACCGCTGTCCGAATCGATCGTCGGGTCACTCGGACTGATCGGGGCGCTGCGCCGCGGCTGGTTGTCGAGGCTGACAGCCACCCGTTGGACGGCGTGAGCGAGCTGATCGGTGTCTCCCGAGAACGTGATGACGTCACGGACGCCGGAACGCAACGCCAGCTGCAGGAGTGTGGTCGACAGCTCCTCGACGATGAGGATGGCCCCGAGCGCCGGGTGCGCTCCGAGCAACCGCTCCGCCACGCCGAGCTCGCTGGGAGCAGCGCAGGACGGGCCGAGGATCACCACGACAGGCACCGAACCGGTGAGTCGGCCGGCGAGCTCCTCGATCGAGTTGAACGGCGTGCCACCGTCACCGAGGAGGCGCATGATGCGATCCCGGGTGGCTGGGTGGGCTTCCACCACCGCCACCGACACACGGATGGCCGACGGCGGGGTGGTTGCCGAGTACGAATCAAACTCGCTCTGGTCACTCCTCGGATCCATGTCCGAGTCCAGATGGTTGGACATCACTTACCACTTCCGCTCGATGTTGGGTCGTCGCTGCTGGCCGGGTACGGGGTCAGACCGAGGGCGCCCGGGAACGTGCCGCTCGGTCGGTACTGCGGGATGTCCATCGGCTCGTAGTCCGGGCGGACCAGGGCCAGGCGGAGCGAGCCGGCGTCGGCTGCGGCCACCACGACCTGGGCGGCGTCGGGCGGCAGGGCGAAGGTCATCAGGTCCGAGGCTGCCGGGGCGGTGGTCGTCGGTGCGGCCTCACCGGGCACGGCCGGACCGGTCGATGCGGCCACCGGGGTGCCGAAGGACTTGCCGACCGCGAGGACACGGACCTTCTGGTAGAGGTACTCCACGCCGGCGACCTTGTCGGTGCCGGGGATCACGGCGCCGGTGGCGTCGTACTGCTCCTTGACCCCGACCATCATGTTCACGTAGTCGCCCGGCTGCACGAGCCCGGCGACGCTGCGGATCTGGTCGATCGACACGGTGACCGCGACCTGGCCCTTGTCGAGCACGGTCGACTTGGAGTTCGTGGCGTCGTTGGAGTTCACGAACTTGTTCGAGGTCAGCACCTCGCCCGCCGCCAGCGAGATGGCCGCGATGCGACCCTTGATGTCGGCGAGTTGGGTCACCGCGTTGGCGGGGAGGTCCTTGGCCGGGCGATCGCCGAGTGCGATGCGACCGTCGCCGATGGCGACGTCAGCCTTGGTGCCTGCATCGATCGGGCCGGTGACGACGACCACGGAGACCCGTTGGCTGTCACCCTTGGCCTCATCCTCGATGGACCCGACGTAGTTGAAGATCATGAGCGCGGCGAGCGCACCCATGACAATCGCCCCGATCAGTATCAGCGTCCGACGAGAGCTCACGTTGACCTCGATCCCTTGATGTCCAGTCGATACGGCTCCCCGACGCCTTGGTGGCATGCAGATCACCGCTGGACTCATAGGTCGGCGCAACCAGGGTGCGGGATGAGCTTTTCGTCTCGAAAACTTGCGAGGCCGGTCCGCGGAGGCGGCCGAAAACCAGGAACTCCCGGCGTTGACGCCGGGAGCTCCAGGGAATGTCACCGGCTCGAGGTGCCGGCAGGTGGGTCGATCAGTCGGTGACGGGCTCCGCTGCCTCGACGACCTCGATCGGCTCGGCTGCTGCTCCGACCTCGGGCGCAGTCGGGGGTTCCGTTGCTGGAACCGTGGCGGGGTCCGGGTCGGCCTCGGCGGCGGTCGCCCCGGGTGCGGCCGTCTCGCCGGACGCGGGCTCACCGGACGCGGGCTCACCAGATGCCGAGAGCGGTTCGCCGGTGGCGGAGTAGTACTCCTCCCACGCCTCCTGGCCCTCGGAGGGGTTCTCGGGGTCGTACCCGCCGATGTAGTTGCCCTGGTCGTCATAGGCGTGCTCGCCGAAGTGCTCGCGGTATTCGGCAGCCACGATGCCACCCTCGGCGGCCTGCTTGATCGAGAGGCTGATCCGGCGGCGCTGGAGGTCGAGGTCGATGATCTTGACCCACAGCTCCTCACCCGGGGTGACGACCTGCTCGGGGAGATCGACGTGGTGCGCCGACATCTCCGAGATGTGCACGAGGCCCTCGATGCCGTCGCCGACCTGGATGAACGAACCGAACGGCACCAGCTTGGTGACCCGGCCGTAGACCAGCTCGCCGACCTGATGGGCGCCGGCGAACTCCTGCCACGGATCCTGCTGGGTGGCCTTGAGGGACAACGAGATGCGCTCACGGTCCATGTCGACCTCGAGGACCTCGACCTCGATCTCGTCACCGACGGCAACGACCGAACCCGGGTGATCGACGTGCTTCCAGGACAGCTCCGAGACGTGCACGAGCCCGTCCATGCCGCCGAGGTCGACGAAGGCGCCGAAGTTCACCACCGACGACACGATTCCCTTGCGGCGCTCGCCCGGGCGGAGGTTGACGAGGAACTCGTCTCGCTGCTCGCGCTGGGTCTCCTCGAGCCAGGCCCGCCGGCTGAGCACCACGTTGTTGCGGTTCTTGTCGAGCTCGATGATCTTCGCCTCGATGGTCTTACCGACGTAGGGCTGCAGGTCACGCACCCGCCGGAGCTCCACCAGGGACGCCGGGAGGAAGCCGCGGAGGCCGATGTCGACGATGAGGCCGCCCTTGACGACCTCGATCACGGCGCCGGACACCATGCCCTCGGCTTCCTTGATCTCCTCGATCTTGCCCCAGGCGCGTTCGTACTGAGCACGCTTCTTGGAGAGGAGGAGTCGACCTTCCTTGTCCTCCTTCTGGAGGACCAGGGCCTCGATCTCGTCGCCGATGCTGACGATCTCGTGGGGGTCGACATCGTTGCGGATCGACAGCTCACGGCTGGGGATGACGCCCTCGCTCTTGAACCCGATGTCGACGAGCACCTCGTCCTGGTCGACCTTGACGACCTTGCCGATCACCAACTGGCCGTCCTCCACGCCGACCATCGTCGAGACGTAGGCGGCTTCGAGATCGTCACCGAGATCATCGAAGGAGATCGTGCGGGGAACGTATTCGTCGGGATCGACAGGGGTGGAAGGGGCTTCGAGCGTTGTGTCGGACACGGGGTGGGCCTGCGGTTTCGTCGAGGGATGGGAGTCGTGGATGGGGTGCGCGCGCCGATCCACCGAGGCGGTTCGCCGACGCTGCGAGCCTGGCGCGGCGGACACCGCGGCCGACAGGCCCCGGAGAGGCTAGGGGCGTTTCGTGGCGATGAGCAAGAACTCGTGGTGATCCAGATCAGGCGGGCGCCGCCGGTAGTCCCCCGGTGACACCGACCAGATCTCGTCGACGGCGAACCCGGCGCCCTCGGCCAGCAGGGCCAGCTCCCGGGGCGTCAGGCACGTCGTCCACAGCTGGACCGGTTTCGGGACGCCATCCGCGTTGCGGACCTCGGTGTGTTCGGAGTTCACGGCGGTGGCCGCATCGAACCCGCCCGGCTCCTCCAGGTAGCGGATCTGGAAGTACGAGCTGAACGCCGACACGCCGAGGCGCCCACCGCGACGCAGCGCCCGATCCATCCCGCCGAGGACCGACCGCTCGTGGTCGAGGTTGTGGGGATCATCGGTGAACGGCCCGGGCCCACCGAGGCCGAAGGCGCCCTGGCAGAGCGAGATCGCGGCGTCGAACTCATCGGCGAACTCGAGGGTCCGGGCGTCACCGACCACGAACGACGCCGAACCGGGCGCGTCCAGCGCCGTGGCCTGCTCCCGTGCGACGGCGATGAACGTCGCCGAGATGTCCACGCCCACCACGTCGATGCCCCGCGATGCGAGCTCGATGGCGTGGCGGCCCGGACCGCAGCCGACATCGAGGACCCGCATGCCCGGCTCCAGGCCGAGCACGTCGACCAGCGCGTCGACCTCCTGGCGCGTGCCCTTGGTGAAGGAGTACCGCAGGTAGGTGGCGCCCATGTGGTCCGCCAGCGCCTCGAACCAGTGCGGCTCGGCCTCGTCAGGCTGTTCCTGCCGGCCCACTCCGTCAGGCTGTTCCTCCCGGCCCACTCCGTCAGGCTGTTCCTCCCGGCCCACTCCGTCAGGCTGTTCCTGCGGGCCCACTCCGTCAGGCTGTTCCTGCGGGCCCACTCCGTCAGGCTGTTCCTGCGGGCCCACTCCGTCAGGCTGGTCCTGCGGGCCCG
>Ga0315287_10007983_pt1 | contig 10654 bp, 5 predicted proteins | sample YL17G11_0_MG_FD_205037 | JGI IMG/M metagenome (GOLD analysis project Ga0315287, IMG submission 205037) | Sediment microbial communities from Yellowstone Lake, YNP, Wyoming, USA - YL17G11_0 | ecosystem: Environmental > Aquatic > Freshwater > Lake > Sediment | place: USA: Wyoming | collected...
TGGTTGTGCGGGGCCCCGTGGGGGGGGGGGGTGGGGGGGGGGGGCGGGGGGGGGGGGGGGGGGGGGGCCGCCCGGCGGCCGCCGCGGCGGTCTCGCCGCCGCCTCCCTCGCCTCCTTCCTTGGGCGACGGCCCGGCCGACCCGCCCCCTGCACGCGCGGGCGAGGGCGAAGGGCCGGCCGCGGCCGCGTCGTCGGCCGCGAGCGGGGAGAGCGCGCCCTCGTACACCCCTGTCGCCGCCTCGGCGTCGCCCGCGTCCTCCTCCAGGTCGGCCGCGGCCAGCACGAGGAGCGGGGAGCCGGGCAGCATGGCGCGGCCCCTTTCCAGTAGCGAGCGCGCGGCGGCGACGTCGCCGCCGTCCCCGCCCGCCCACGCCGCCGCTTCCGCCCACACGTCCGGGTAGAGCGCCAGCGGCAGCAGCGCCTGCGAGTAGGCCAGCAGCACGCGCGCCGCGTGCGGGGCGGGGTCGAGGGACTGCGGGTTGGACGCTTCCCACGCGAGGAGCGCGCGCCACGCGCGCGCGGCGGCCGCTTGCCGCGCGCCGCCGCGCCCCGGCGGCAGCGGGGCCAGCCCCGCGCCAGGGCCTTTGACGATGGGGTCGAGCAGGCGCTCCCGGTCGCGCCACGCGGCCCGGGCGGCGATGTAGCGGGGGCGCGCGTCGTCGAGCGCACGCTTGGCGAGGTCGCGGTCGGCGGACGCGCCCTCGAACGCTTCGTACTGGCGCCACACGCCCTCGAGGCCGGGCGCGGGCACCACGATGGCTTTGTGGTAGGCGGCGCGCAGGGCGACGGTCCGCGCCGACGCTTCCTGGCCGGGGACGGCGCCAAAGAGCGCGGTGTAGAGCGGGGAGCCGGGGAGGGGGCGCGACAGAAACCCCAGGTAGTCCCCCCAGAGCCCGCCCGCCCGCGCGTCGGCCCCCACCGCGCGCACCGCGCACTCGTACGCGGCCCGCGTCTCGGCCGCGGCGCCCGCGTCACCGCCGCGCGGCGCGTTGTGGTCGGCCACGAAACGAGCATACCCCCGCCACAGCGCCGCGTCCGGCACGCCCAGCAGGCAGCGCGCGTACACGCCGCGCACGGCGTCGTCGTCGCCGGCGGCCGCGGACGCGAGGCGGCGCCAGGCGTCGGGGTGGGTCGGGAAGCGGTCGGTGTAGGCGGTGAGCGCGGCGACGCGCCCCGCTTTGGCCGACGCGGGGCCGCCCCGGCGCTCGGCCGCGGCGTCGAGCAGGGCCAGGAGGTCGTCCCACGCGGCGTCGTTCCAGGGGTCGGCCTCGACGGCCGACCGCGCGGGGGCGAGCTGGGGTGGGGAGCGGGAAGGGGTGGGCGACCCGCCCCACGCGTGCGCCTGAGCACACTGGATCCCGGGGCGGCGGCCGCTGCCGGCGCGGGCGGCGCGCCGCCGGCATCCCACGCGCCGGCGCGCCGGCGCGGCGCCCATCCCGCCCCGCCCCCTCCTCACGCACCGCGGCGACCAGGTCGGGCACAAGGTCGCACGCGTCCAGGCCCGCCAGGGGGGAGGCGTCCATGGTGGTGGAGGGAGCAGGAGACTGAGAGAGGAGTGTGCGCAGAAAGCGGCAAGAGAGAGAAACGCTGTTGCCCTCCCTCCCCGCCCCTCCACGTGTCTCTCAACCGGTGCGCTCGATCCGTTTGCACGCGCGTGGAGGGGTCTATGCTGAGCGGGGGCGGCGAATCTCGTGTGGGGAGGGAACGGGGGGGTGGTCGCCGCGGGACCGCGCGCGGCGCCAGAGGGGCGCCCGCGGCGCGAGCCCGCGGCGTGGGGCGACGGCGGGATGGCTCGAGGCGGCGCGGGGCGCGGGCGCGGGTGGCAAAACGGCGCCGCGCGCGCGAGCGGAAAGAAGCGCGCGCGGCGCCGCGCCGCACGCCCACGCGCCGCCGTCGGCGGAATCAAAATCGGGGCCGTCGGGTGGCGGGTGGCAAAAACCTCAAAACGGGGTGGGTGCGGCCGCGGGCGGGCGGCGCGGCCGGAGGGGCCGCGCGCGCGACCGCGCGCGTCAAAAAACCGCGCGGCCGGACCCGCCCCGCGCCAGCGAATGGCCGGGAAAAGCGCGGAGACGGGTTAGCCGCCAAAAGGGGGGTGGTGGGGTGGGGGTGCAGGGCGGAATGGTGTGCCATTCCGGGGCGGGCGCCCGAAAAGAGTCAGGCGAGCGCGGCGCCCACCCCCCCCCCCGCGCACGGCGAGTACCACGCGCACGCGGGCGGGCCGTGGTCGCCCGCCATGGGCACGATGTTGGACTCGTCGTCCGGGAGGGCGGCGAGGGAGGCGCACGGGGTGGTCGCCGGCGCGGTCGCCGCGGTCGCGCCGGCGCCGGCCGTGGCCCCGCCCAGCTGCTCCCGGAACCAGGGGTGCTCCAACGCTTCCGCGGCCGTCATGCGCGCGCCGGGGTCGCGGGTGAGGAGGCCCGAGAGGAACGCGACGCACGACGGGGAGACCGACGCCCACGCGCCGCCGGCGAGCGGGATCGGGTCCGACAGCACCGACCGCATCACCTCGTCCACCGACCGCTGCCGGCACTCGTCCAGCGACGCCCAGAAAGGGAACCGGCCGGAGAGGAGTTGGTAGAGGGTCACGCCCAGGGACCAGAGGTCGGCCTCGCCTCCGTAGTCGCGCTGAAAGACTTCCGGCGCCATGTAGACCGGGGTGCCGGTGCGGCGGTTGAGGGAGGCGCGGCCCAGGGCCTGGGCGCACCCGAAGTCGACGGCGGTGAGCCAGCGCGGGCCGCGCGCAGCGGCGAGCGCGGCGAGTCCCGCGCGCGACGCGGGGAGCGGCTCGCGCAGCATGAAGTTGGCCGGCTTGACGTCGCCGTGCATGACGCCGGCCGAGTGGCAGGTGGCGATGACCTTGACGCACTCGCGCGCGGCGGCGGCGACGAACGGTTCGGGGAGGGGGCCACGGGCCGCGAGGGCGGCCTCCAAATCCCCGCCCTGGAGCCGTTCGAGCACGAGGTACGCGCACTCGCCGTCCTCGTACGCGCCCAACAGCTTCACCACCCCCGCCGCGTGCTGGACGCGCGCCTGGAGCGCGGCCTCACGGTGCAGCTTTTTTAGCGTGCGCGCGCGCGTGCTCCCGGGGCGCTGCTTGGCCATGGCCTTGACCGCCACTTCGGCGCCGGTGGAGCGGTCGACCGCGAGGTAGACGACGCCGTACGAGCCGCCGCCGAGGGTGCGGCCGAGGACGTAGCGAGAAGGCAACTCCGGTTGCCACCCGAGCTCGGCCGCGGGCGACGCCGGGGGGGCGGCGGGGCCGGCGTGGGAGAGCAGGGAGGGCGGCGCGGGGGCGCGGGCGGGGGGGGCGGCCGCGGCGGGCGCCGGCACGCGAGGCGCGGCCATCCGCGCGGCGGGCGCGCGCGGGCCCGGGCGCGCCGCGCGCCCCAGTTGGCGCGCGCCCGTCACGCCGGGCGCCCCGGAGGACGCAGGTGCGGGGTTCATGGCCGCCGGACGGCGGGTCGAGGCCGGTCCAGTCACAAACGGTCGTGGGCCTGGCGCGCTGCGTGAGCGCGCGCCAGGGCGCCGGTCGGCTCCCGACGGCCGGCAAGCGTCCACCGGGGGCGGGGCGGGGGCGCGGAGCGGCGCGGGGTGTGGCAGAGGGGCACGGCCGCCAGCACGGACGCACTTTGCGTGCGCTGCCGCGCGGAAGTGCCTCGCACGCGCGCGCGTTTCGGGGGGCGCCGCCCGTGGGGGCACGCCCGCGCCGCGCGGCCGGTACCGGGTGTGTGTGTGTCGTTCGAGGGCGTGGTCGGTCGCCGCCGCCCGGCCGCCGCGGCCCGCCGCGCACGCGCACCGTCCCAGCCCCCTTTTTCCTCGAGAGCGCCACGGCCCGCAAGGGCGCGTCCGCGCGGCGCGGCCGCTGCCAGGTGCGCGAGCTTTGTTCGAGGGCGGGGTCGGCCGCGCCGGTCCGACCGCCGCGACCCGCGCGCGCGCGCGCGCGCGCCGAGGAGCCGCCGCCACCCCCTGCCGCCCGCCCCGCTGACCTTCCATCGACCGTCGACACGTCCAGCAGGCCTCCCGCGCCACGGCCCGAGCCTCGAGCCCGCACGCCGCCCCCCCCGCCGTCTCGCTCGCTCCCCACTCTGCGCGGCGGCCGCGCCGCCATGCGCCTCCCCTGGCCCCGGCGCCGCGGGGCCGCCCCCCCACTCGACGCCGCCACCGCGCCACTCGACGCGGCCGAGCCCGCCGACGCCGCGGGCTGGACGGACGCCGAGACGCACGTCCGCGTGACGCAGCCCGCGGGCTTTTTGGTCCAGGCGAGAGAGTGGAAGGGGTGGAGGCGTGTTGCAGGCGTGTCGGAGTGCAGAGATGGCGCCCCAATCGCCCCGATTCCCCTCTGTTTCAGGTCCAGGTCCACGCGCGCGTCGACCTGCCGCCCGACGCCGTGTACGCCATCCTCGTCCACCCCAACAACCACAAAGTGTTTAAAGCCATCTCCAGCGTGCCGTATCGGAAAGTGGTGGCGAAAGAGGGCGCCATGCAGACGGTGGAGGTCGACCACGCGGCGCGCTGGTCGCTCGGCCCGCTCCTGCGCGGCACCCTCCTCACCCGCCTCCTCGTCAAAGAGGACCGCTCCCGGCACACCGTCGCGTTCGCGTTGCGGGGGGAGCCCGGTTTCATGCGCGCCTTCGACGGCGAGTGGCGCGTGCGCCCATTTTCGCAGGCCGCCGTCGACGCCCTGTTCCGACCGGGGCCACCCTGGAAAGCCGCGCTGGTCGAGTTGCGCGACCGCCTCTCCCCGAGCACCTCCTCCCTCGTCACGCTCATGCAGCGGATTCAACCCGCGGCGTCGCCGCCGCCGCCGGTCGACGGGCTCGTGCGCGCGATCGCGGCGCGGCAGGTCAAGACCCTGCTCACGGATCTGCGGGCGGAAGCGGGGAGGCGCGCGGCGGGGAAAGGGTCGGCGCTGGACGAGGATGAAGGGGAGAAAGGGGGAGAGGCGCCGCGGCGGCCGCCGCGGCCGCCCCTGCTCTGGTGAGTGATAGAGGGCGCCTGTTTTCTTTGATTGCACCCTTGTCACTACTGCGGCTGCAACCCTAGCAGCAGCCTCAACTCGGCGGGCGCGCGCGCGCCGGGCGGCGGCGCGGCGCCCGCGAGCGCGGCCCACCGCGCGGCGTACGCTCCGGCGACCGCCTCCCCCGCCGCTTTCGCCGCCGCCACCCTAACCGATGGATCAGCAATCTTGGCCACGGCCCCCAGGCCGCCGGCCGACGCGGCGGCGGCGGCGCAGACGGACGCGAGGCCGGCGGCGCCCGCGCCGGGCGGGAGCGCGGCATCGAGCAGCTCGCCCGCCGCGGCCGCCGCGGCGTCGGCGGCCGCTTTGGCGGCGGCAGAGGTCGCGGAGACGGCGGCGGCGGCCGCCATGCTCCCGCGCGCCCCCCGCAACGCCCCCGCGAGCGCGGTCGCCGCGTTGGCTGCCGCGGCCGCCGCCGCTGACGGCGGTCCGCCCGCGGCGGCCGCGCCGGCGGCCGCGGCCGGCAAAAAGGCGGCCAGCACCGAGTCGAGCGCGCCAAAGACGGGGGCCAGGGAGGCGGGAGGGGAGGTGGTGGGGGTCTGCGCCGCCTCGCCCGCACTCGCGACCCTGTCCGCCGCGTCCGCCGCCGCGGTCGCCCAGTCCGCCAGATCGCGCGCCAGGTCGAGGAGGGCGGGCGCGGGCGCGAGGCCGGGGCCGGGGCGCGGCGGCGCGCGCTGCAGCGCGTCGCGCCGCGCCGCGAGCGCGGCCGCCGCCGCCGCCGCCGCCCGGGTGGCAGCCGACGATGCCGCTTCCGCCAGGGGAGATGCAGGGCCGGCCAGGGACGACAAGATGGATGCGTAGTACGCCGCGACGCCGGCCAGGTCGACGGACGCGCGCGCAGGGGGGGAAGCCAACAGCAACGCGTCCAGTCGGGTAGCCAGCGGACGGGCCAGGCCGTGCGTGGCGCGCGCGACGAGGGCCCGGACGTCGACCGCAGGCGGGGACGCGGCGTCTCCGTCGCGCTCGCCCTCACCCTCACCTCCTCCCTCGTCCTCGAGCAACGCGCCCACCGCGTCCGCCTCGCCCGCCGCCGCCGCGTGCGTCCACGCCAGCACATCCGTGGCATACCGCACGGCGTCGCCGCGGGGCGGGGCGCGGTCCTCGAGCGGCGGCGCGCCGTCGGCGCCGCGGGTCAGGGCCACGAGGAAACGCTGAAACAACCCCCCCGCGCGCGCAGTCGTCCATTCGTCCAGCGCGTACTCGAGCAGGGAGGGGCGGTCGGCCAGGGCGGCGAAGGCGGCGCGCAGCGCGGGGCCCGGGGTCGACGCGCCCGACGCGGCTGCCGCCCCCGCACACTCTCCCGCCACCCACCGGCACAGCCGCTCGTACCCCCCTTCCACCAGGGACGACATGGCGTCCATGAGGTCCAGGCCGGCGCGCTGGTGCGCGCCGCGGAGCAGGGAGCGGCAGTTGGCGCGGACTTGGCGCGCGCGGCGGAGGGCGGCGAAAAAGGGGGGGGCGGCCGCCGCGGGGCCGGCGGCCAGGGCGTCGGATTCGGCGGGAGTAAGTTGGTATTGTTCGAGAAAGGTGGCGACGAGTCCGCGGCGGCGGTCGACTGAGGCCGCGCCCGCGGCGGCGGACCGCGCGTCGGCCGCCGCGGCCGCCGACGCCGACCTTCCGGCTGCTAGAGCGGCCCGGGCTGCATCCACGGCGTCAGCGACGGCCGCGGCGTCCGCGTCGGCGGCGTCGAGGGCGAGGAGGACGCCTTCGGCCGCCGCCAGGACCGCGCGCGCGGTGGCCACGCCGCGCGCCGCGGCCGCGGCCGCGACCGCGGTCGGCGTCGCGTCCGCCGCGTTCAGCGAGGCGAGGGCGGCGGCCAGAGGAGGGGAGTCGACCGGGGTCGCGAGGACCTGAGGAACGGGGGGAAGTCGGGGGCGCGCCCGCCGCGGCGCCCGCCCTCCCGGCCGCCAATCGCACGCCTCTACCTCTTTGATCTTGCGCGAGATCGAGGGCGCGAGCAGCGGCGGCGCGGGCGCGGGCGCGGGCGCGGGCATCGCATCCGGCGCCGGCGCCGGCGGTTGGGGCGGCTCGCCCGCCGTCGTCATGACCTGGGCACGCCACGATCCACAGGAATCGAAAGGGGCACGCGGCGCGTCTATGGCCGCAGTGACTGCGGACTGCAGCCGACGCGATGCTCACTCCCGCGGGCCTGCGCGCCCGCGGCGCCCCGGCCGCCGCCATGGCGCCGTCCAGCGGCGCGGCAGCCGCGCCGGCCGCGACCGCGCGCCCGCTGCGCGACGCGGTCGCCGGCGCGGTCGCCGGCGCGGCCAACCTGACGGCCGGCTTCCCCTTTGACACCGTAAAAGTCGTGCAGCAGGCTTCTCCCGGGCGTTATGCCACGTCGTGGGCGTGCGCACGAGGCCTGGCTGCGCAAGGCCCGCTCACGCTCTTTCGGGGAATGTCCGCGCCGCTCGCGGGGGCCGCCCTGGAGACCGGAATCAACTACGCCGTGTATGTCGCCACGCTCAAGCGGCTTTGCCCGGGGTGGGAGCCCGGAGGAAAAAGGGGTGTTGGCGAAAACCGGCCACCCCTGACCGCCGTCGCGGCTGCCGCGGCCGCCGCGGGCGCCGCGCTCTCGCTAGTCCTCTCCCCTTTCGAACTGGTCAAGTGCCGGCTGCAGGCCGACGGCGCGCACTATGGCGGCTCCCCGTCGGCGGTCGTGCGCGCGACGCTCGCGGCCGACGGCCCGCGCGGCCTGCTCCGCGGCGCGACCGGCACCCTGGCGCGCGAGGTGCCGGGCAACGCGATCTTCTTCACGACGTACGCGGTGTGCAGGCGAGCGATTGGGGGGGGGGGGGGGGGCGACCCGCCGTCCCGCCACCCGCCCCGCGCCGCCGCGGTCGCCGCGGGGGCCCCGTCCGGCGGGGCGGGGGCGGCGCGGCCCCGCCCCCCCCCCGCGGCGGGGGGGGGGGGGGGGGGGGGGGGGGGGGGGGGGGGCGCCCCCCCCCCCGACCCGCCGTCCCTCCTCCCGCCGCTCGCCGCCGCGGTCGCCGCGGGCGCCGCTTCCGGCGCCGTCATGTGGGCGGCCGTGCTGCCGATCGACACGGCCAAGACACGGGTGCAGCTGCGGCGACCGGGGGCGGCGCCGCGGTCGCTCGCGGCAGAGTTGGCCGCGGTCGCCCGGGCGAGAGGAGCCCGCGGCTTGTGGGCCGGCCTCGGCCCCACTCTGGCGCGCGCGGCGCCCGCCAACGCGGCGCAGTGGCTGGCGTGGGAGGCGTGCGCGCAGTGGTGACGCACGCCTGTCGGCGGACAAAAAACGCGCGCTCGCGCTTGTTGTCCCTCGACGCTCCACCTCGCCCCTCCCTCCCGCGCCCCCCCCGCCCTCTGTCTCTCCAATATAACCCGCGAGGGCGCGAATTGCACTGGTGGGGGTGGCGGCGCGAGGGTGGGGGAAGCGGCGGCATGGGTTTTGGGGGCGGGAAATGGGGGCGCGACCGCGCACAAACTAGTGGACGAGTGGAGCGCGCCACAAATCAGTGGGGAGGAGTGGAATGGGGGGACGGCGGACGAAATGGAAAACGACGGGGCCGCGCGCGCGCGCACGGCGCGCGCGCGCGCGCCGGGTCGAAACCATAACCCTGACCGGCGCCGAAGACGGCGGTGGTGGCGCCGGCGCGCTCGAGGGGCAGGCGGCGCGCCATAGCAACGGAAGAGCGCGGCGAAAGGGCCGCGCGGGGGAGAAGGCTGGTGGGGGTCGAGGAGGGGACGGCGGCGGGCTCCAAGGCGCCCCGACGCCTCTCCGCATTGGAGCACTCTCACGATAGCGAGGACGATGACGCCGACTCGAGCGCGCCGCCGCGCGGCACGCGGTCGGAGCGGAGCCCCGCGCGCGCCGACCGCCCGCGCGCCGAGTCGTCGTCGCGCAGCAGCAGCCCGCGCGGCGACCGCCGCCGGCCGCGCGCGGGGGCGGCGCCCTTGCCGTCAGCCAGCTCCAAGGGCTCGGGCGCGGCCTTGGCGGGGGGCGCGAGCGCGGCGCGCACGGCGGCGCGCGCGGCGCGGCGCAGCAGGTTGCCCGCAAACGCGGCCGCGACCGCGACCGCGGCAAAGACGGCGGCGACGTCGAGCATGGCGTACGACATCCAGGACAGGCGGTGGTCGCCCGTCTTCATGTAGGCCGAGTCGGGGCCGAGCGCGGCCGCGTGCTCCACCCAGTCGGCCGCCTCGGCCGCGGGGTCCCTCAATCGCTGCGCCATGCGCCTCGCGACCGTCCCGGCCGCGGCCCGGAACGCGGGCTCGGCGAGCACGCGCCGCACCGCGCCGGCGAGCGACGCGGGCGTGAGCGCCGGGAGGTGCACGGCCAACCCCCACCCCGCCGCCACCGCCTTGGCCACGTTGTCCGGCTGGTCGCCGTACACGGGCAGGCCCACGATGGGCACGCCGTGGTAGGCGGCTTCGTACACCGAGTTGAGGCCGCCGTGCGTGACGAACGCTTTGACGCGCGGGTCGCCCAGGAGGTCGTTCTGCGGCGCCCACGGCGTGACCGTGACCCGGGGGCCGACGCCCAGGTCGGCGACGGTGACGCCGGGGGGGAGGTCGGTGGGGGCGAGCTTCCAGACGACGCGCGCGGGGAGGGCCGAGAGCGCGGCCGCGACGGCCCTGTACTCCTCGAGGCCGACAGTGACGAGCGTCCCGAGCGACGCAAACACGGCGCCGTCGCCGAGCGCGGCGTCCCACTCCGCCCCGAGCGGCGCCGCGGGTTTCGTGGTCATCGCCCCGACGAAGCGCACGTTGGGCGGGAGGTGCCGCGGCGCCTCGACCGCCCAGTCGGCGTTGTACAGGATCATGGCGGACGAGTGCAGGAACTCGGTCGTGATGGAGATGTTGTGGCGCGCGCCCAGGCCCATGTAGAGGGGGCGCACGCGGAGGCGGTGCACGACGGCCGACCCGAGGTAGTGCAACACGTTGGCCGCGCGCTGCCCCAGGCTCATCGCGCCCGGCGGGAACCCGGTCCCCATTTGGGGCACGGTCGCCAAGTGGTTGGGCACGTTCTCGATGATGCCGGGGAGCAGGGGGTCGAGCACGGGGAGCGACGAAAACATGACGCGCGGCACGCGCGCGCCGCCCGGTTTCCGCCAGAGAATCCCCGTCAGGCCCAGCGCGCACGGCGACACGACGTCGCCGACGATGACGTCGGGCTCAAACGACGCGAGGGCGGCGACGTGGGCGTCGTCCGAGAGTTGGGCGTCGCAGTAGTCGATGAGCGCCGAGAAGTAGACGAGGAACGATTCCAGTGCCCCGAGGAACGGCGACGAGATGGCCTGGCGCGCGCCCTGCACGCGGTCCTTGATGGCCTGCGGGGGGGAGGGAGGGGAGAGCGTCAAAATCGGGCCAAAACGTGGGGGCGGCGGGTGGGCCGGGGCGCTGTCGCGCGGCGGGAGCGGGCGCGCGGCGCGCGCGGCGCGTGCGGCGCGACCGCGGCGCCCGCGCCCCGCGGGTCGGCCTCCAAATGCGGGCTGCCGCATTCAGGGGGCGGGCCGGCGGCCGCGGGCGGCGGGCGGGCCGCGGCGCGCGCGCCAGCGCGCCGCGCAGGGGAGCGGCTATCATGGGTGGCGCCGCCACGGGCCCGTCGCGCGCAACTGCCGCCCCGAACGCGTTTCTGGGGGGCGACCACCCTCTTGGGCCGGCGCCCGGGCGCCG
>Ga0315287_10007986_pt1 | contig 10652 bp, 11 predicted proteins | sample YL17G11_0_MG_FD_205037 | JGI IMG/M metagenome (GOLD analysis project Ga0315287, IMG submission 205037) | Sediment microbial communities from Yellowstone Lake, YNP, Wyoming, USA - YL17G11_0 | ecosystem: Environmental > Aquatic > Freshwater > Lake > Sediment | place: USA: Wyoming | collected...
TCGTCGGGCCCGGCCTCGGTGTCGACGCCGGCGCGGCCGAGCTGGTCGCCCGGGCCCTGGCGGATGCCGTGCCGCTCGTGCTCGATGCGGACGCGCTCAACCTCATTGCATCGGATGCCGCGCTGCGCGCCGCGCTGCGGGCGCGGACCGGGGCCGCCGTACTCACGCCGCATCCGGCCGAGGCCGCACGGCTTCTCGCCACCACCACCAACGCGGTCCAGCGCGACCGCCTCGCCGCTGCGCAAACGCTCGCCGGCGAGCTGAATGCGCACGTCGTGCTGAAGGGCGCCGGCAGCGTGCTCGCGCATCCGGACGGCACCTGGGACATCAACGCCAGCGGCAATTGCGCGCTGGCGACGGCCGGATCAGGAGATGTGCTGGCGGGCCTTGTCGGCGCGTTGCTGGCGCAGGGGGTCGATGCCAGGACCGCGCTCCGCCATGCCGTCTGCGTGCACGGCGCCGCAGCGGACGCGCTCGTCGCCCAGGGCCTGGGGCCATTCGGCGTCGTCGCTTCCGACCTGCCCGACGCCGCGCGCGCGCTGGTGAACGCCGCAGCCCGCGTCCGGCGCGTGTAACCCGGTCGCCCCCCGTTTGCGAAAGTAGGGTCAGACACCACTTTTCGTGAAAGTAGGGTCAGACACCACTTTTCGTGCCACTTTTCGTGGCCGAGTCGGGGATACGTTTCCTGCTCTGCACGAAAAGTGGTGTCTGACCCTACTTTCGCGGGTGGTTGCGGCTACGGGCACGGTTGCCCCGGGTTTCGCTGCGCTCAACGCCGGGCTACAAGCGGGCTACGACCGGGCTGCGATCGGCACGCGGAATCGCGGGCTGATCCTACGGCAGCAGCACCGTCGCGCCGCTGGTCCCGCGCGACTCCAGCGCACGGTGCGCGACCGCGGCATCCTTCAGCGCGAAGGTCTGCCGCGGCTCGCTGACGATCTTGCCGGCGCGCACGAGGTCGAACATCTCGTCGGCCATCGCCGTCAGCGCGGCGCGGGTGGCCGTGTGCGTGAACAGCGTCGGGCGAGTGGCGTAGAGCGATCCCTTCTGCGCAAGGAGCAACAGGTCGAAGTTCAGGATGGGTCCGGACGAGTTGCCGAAGCTCACCCACAGTCCGCGCGGCGACAGGCAGTCGAGCGATGCCGGATAGGTGTCCTTGCCGACCGAATCGTAGACCACCGGCACACCCTTGCCGCCGGTGATTTCCTTCACCCTGTCGACGAAGTTCTCGCGGGTGTAATCGATCGTGTGGGCGCAGCCATTCTCTGTCGCGAGCGCGGCCTTGGCGGCCGACCCGACCGTGCCGATCACGGTCACGCCGAGTGCGCGCGCCCATTGGCATGCAATGAGCCCGACCCCGCCGGCCGCCGCATGGAACAGGATCGTGTCGCCGGCCTTCACCTTGTAGGTCTGCCGCAGCAGGTACTGGACCGTCAGTCCCTTCAGCATCAGCGTCGCCGCGCTGCGGTCGGAGACGCCGTCGGGAATCCTGACCAGCTTGTCGGCGGGCAACACCCGCTTCTCGCTGTAGGCACCGAGCGGCCCCCCGCAATAGGCTACGCGGTCGCCGGGTTTCACCCAATCGACGCCCGGACCCACCGCCTCGACCAGTCCCGCGCCCTCCGCGCCGATCCCCGAGGGGAGTTCCAGCTTGTACAGGCCGCTGCGGTGGTAGGTGTCGATGTAGTTGACGCCGACGGCCGTGTGGCGAATGCGCGCCTCCCCGGGACCGGGATCGCCGACGGCGACCTCCTCCCACGAGAGCACTTCGGGACCACCGGTGGAATGAATGCGAATGGCGTGCGGCATGCGTTGCTCCTCGGTTCGAAAGCGTTGACAGGGAACGGCGACCGTCAGGTCACCAAGGCACGAAACGTCGCAAGGCCGGCGATGGTCAGCAGCAGCGAGCCGACAACGTGCGCCAACGCGAGGCCGCCGCCCGCCGCATAGTCGCCGCGCAGCAGCAGCTGCGTGACCTCGGAGGAAAATGTCGAGAATGTGGTCAGGCCGCCGAGGAAACCGGTGATGACGAACAGCCGGATCTCCGGGGCGAGGTCGTGGCGGGCCGCGAAGTACGCGACCGCGAACCCGACCAGGTAGCCGCCGATCAGGTTGGACACGAGCGTGCCCAGCGGAAATTCCGGCGCACGCGCGTTGAGCCACGCCGACAACCCCCAGCGCATCCACGCACCGAGCGTGGCGCCGATCCCGACTGCAATCAATCCGGCGATCATGTCAGTCCCTGCCCGGCGTACACGTCGTCACGGAAGATCGCGGCAATCACGCGACCCTCTCCTTGGCGAGCAACGCGCACACCTCGGCGTCGCGCGGCAGCGGCGCCACCGCGCCGTATCCGGTGGTCGCCAGCGCGGCGGCGGCGTTCGCGTACCGGGCAGCGGCGAACGGGTCGTCGCCGGCCAGCACGCGCACTGCGAACGCGCCGTCGAAGCAGTCCCCCGCGCCCGTGGCGTCGACGGACGGTACAGCATGCGGGGTGATGCGCTCGCTGCGGCGACCATCCGACACCACCACGCCGTCCGACCCGCATTTCAAGGCGACGACCGGTGCGCCGAGCGCATGGCACCAGTCGATGATCGCCTCGATGTCGTCCTGTCCGCTCAACGCCTTTCCTTCATCCAACGCCGGCAGAAACCAGTCGCAGTGCGCGATCGTCGCCATCACGATGGCGCGCGCCCGGGCCGGCGGCCAGAGCTTCAGCCGCAGGTTGGGATCATAGGATACCGCCGCCCCGGCCGCCTGCGCCGCCTCGATCGCCGCGAACACGGCGTCGCACGCGCTGGCGCTGATCGCCTGGCTGATCCCCGAGACGTGCAGCACCCGCGCGCCGCGGATGGTGTCGAGGGGCAGCGTATCGGGACCGATCCGCGACGCCGCCGACCCGGCGCGCAGGTAGGAAAACTCGTGGCCCTGCGGCCCGTGAGTGACGAAGTAGACGCCGGTCGGCGCCTCGGCGTCGGTCGCGACGCCGCGGGTGTCGACGCCTTCCTGGCGCCACAGGTCGAGCAGCATCCGCCCGAATGCATCGTTGCCGATGCGGGTCACGTAACCGGCGCGGCCGGGCCCGGCCAGCCGCGACGCGGCGATGGCCATGTTCGACGTGTCGCCGCCGAATCCGCGCAGGTAGGCATCGGGGGCCTCGGCGCGCGCCTGATTGAATTCGAGCATCGCCTCGCCGAGGGCAACGATGGCCGGGGCACTGGATGACGAAGTCGGCACGGCGGGCATCGGTGCGCAGTCTACCGCGGCGGCAGCGCGCGAAACGCTTCCACATACGCAGCGGCGACGCTGCGCACCTCATCCGCGCTGGCGCCGGGACGGTAGAGGTTCGACCCGGTGCCGAAGCCGTTCGCACCCGCAACCCAGTACGCCGCCATCGTCGCAGGCTTGATCCCGCCGACCGGGAAGACCAGCGCGTCGCTGGGGAGAACCGCGCGCCATGCCTTGAGCGCGGCGGGAGGAAGCTGGTCTGCCGGAAACAGTTTCAGTCCGTCGGCGCCCGCGGCGAGCGCCGCGAATGCCTCGGTGGGCGTTGCCACCCCCGGTACGCAGACCTGCCCCTGGCGTTTCGCCTCACGGACGATCACCACATCGCCGTGCGGCATCACGATCAGGCGGCCACCGGCGGCCTTCACGCGCGTCACGTCGTCGGGCGCGAGCACCGTCCCCGCGCCGACGAGACAGCGATCGCCGAACGTAGTTGCCAGCGCGCGGATCGATTCGTAGGGGCGCGGCGAGTTGAGCGGCACTTCCAGGATGCGAAAACCCTGCCCGACCAGCGCGGCTCCGACCGCCGGGATCTCTTCGGGCGTGATCCCGCGCAACACCGCGATCAGCGGCAGGGGGGCGAGATAGGGAAGCAGCGGATTCGTCATTCGTCATGTCCGGCTGATGGACTCCACACCGCATGATACGTGCAGCCCTCGAGCCCGGAGCTACACAAGGCTCGCGCCTCGCGCGATGCGCCAGAGCCCGGTCGCCGCGGCGTCGGCGGGACCGGCGATGGCCGCGGTGCCCGCCTGGGCGAGCGCAGCCGCGTAGCGCTCCGTGAGTGCTGGCGCGCCCACGAGCCGCACGTGTCCTGTGGAAACCCCCAGCCCGGTCGCCCAAGCGCGCCCCTCGCGGATTTCGTTGCCGATGAGCAGGCCGGACAGATAGTCGGCCGTTGCCGCAGGCGCGAGGTCGCCGAACAGGGCGAGCGTACGCGTGCCGAAGAGATCGTGCAGCAGCGAAGCGCCCGCGGGCGCTCCGTCCAGCCCGCGGCGAACACCGCGCTGGTACGCGGCCGACGGTTCGAGCCCGGCATCGGCGCCGGTGGGCATCATCCGGCCGAGGATGCTGTGGTCCTTCAGCACCGCGTACAGCTCGCCCGTCAGAAAGGTGGCGAAGGCGTCGATCCTGCCGCCCGACACCACCGCCCATTTGCTGTGCGTGCCGGGCAGCACGATCAACTCGCGGCGGGAACCCGCCTCGCCCTCGGCGGCGATGACCCCGAAAACCTGCGTCTCCTCGCCGCGCATGACGTCCGGCACGCCCGCCGCGTCGACGCAGGTGAGGCCAGGCACGATCGCCAGCATGCGATCGGGCGTCCGCGCCAGCGCCGCCGCCAGCGCGTCGAGCGCGGCCGGACAGCGGCAATAGGGTGCCTCGACCCAGCCCTGCCGGCTGCCGATCATTCCGCACGCGATGCGCGGCGCGGGATCGGCGGCCCAGTCGCCGAGCAACGCGGCCAATGCCGCGCCGAATGCGCCGTCGCGAACCTGCTGAATTCCCAGCGGCGCGCTGCGCTGGCCCACGACCCGGCCGGCGGCATCGAGCCGATACGCCCGCGCGGCGGTGGTTCCCCAATCGATGGCGATCAGCGCGGCAGCGCCCATGTCCTCAACCCAGCCACGGCACCTTGGCTCCGCCGCTCACGCGCGCAGCGAAGGCCCGTCGCCGGGGTCTTACGCGCCCGGCTTCGGCTCGCGTTCCCATCGCGCCGCCGCGTCGTCGTCACTGGCGCGCGCGTCGACCCAGCGCGGTCCCGACGGTGTCTGCTCCTTCTTCCAGAACGGCGCGCGGGTTTTCAGGTAATCGATGATGAACTCGCAGGCGGCAAAGGCCTCGCCGCGGTGCGCGCTGGTCACGCCAACCAGCACGATCTGGTCGGTCGGTTTCAGTTCGCCGACGCGGTGGATCACCAGCGCGTCGAAGATGCTCCAGCGGGTCTTCGCTTCGTCGACGATCGCGGCCAGCGCCTTTTCGGTCATCCCCGCATAGTGCTCCAGCGTCATCGTGGCAACGATCGACGCTTCATTCACGTCGCGCACCGTGCCGACGAACGCGGCGACGGCCCCCACACGCACGTCACCTGCGCGGAGCGCCGCAAGCTCCGCGGACACGTCGAAATCCTGGGTCTGTATGCGGACGGGCATGGCGCCTCGCTGCGGCATCAGCCGCCGGTGACGGGCGGGAACAGCGCCACCTCGTCGCCGTCGCCGATCGGCACCTCCGGACCCGCGAGGTCGTGGTTGACGGCAATCCGCACCGCACGCGCCGGAGCGAGTTCGCTGGCCCACACGCCGCCGCGGGCTGCCAGCCAGTCGCGCAGCGCACCGACGGTGGCAACCTCCGGCGGCCGCTCGATCCGCTCGCTCGCGACGCCGAACGCGTCCCGCAGCCGTGCCAGGTAGACGAGGGTGATCGTTGCAGTCGAGGTGTCGCGCATCGGTGTCGGAGTTCCAAAACGACAGCGCCGACGGAACCGGCCGCCGGCGCATCAAGTGCAGCTCGTGCAGAGGTCGAAACAGCGCGCTAGAAGCCGATCGGACTTGGGTGTTCGACAGCGACCTAGAACCGCAACTGCACCCCGAAGGTAACCTGGTCGGATTCCGGCAGCACGGTCGCCGCCTCGACCCCGAAGCGCCCGAAACGCGCGTACTCGAGGCGAAGCCCAAGGTCGGTGTTCATGTCATAGCGCAGACCGACGCCATAATTCACGCCGTCGCGTAACCGTCTGGGATCGACCCCGCTGGTCAGACTGGGGTTGCCGACGACGGGGGCCGCTTCCGCCTGACCGTATCCCAGTCGTCCGTACAGCGCCAAGGTCTTGTAGAACGCCCAACTGGTGTAGACGTCCACATTCCAGCTGCGCGATTGCAGATCAGTCAGGCCGGCAGCGCCGGACCCCACGCCAAGTGCAACCCCGCCGCGCCCGGCGGGAGCGTCGGCCGGACGCAACGCATATTTGTCGCTGGAACTGAACGAGGCCTCGACCGCCACCTCGTTGCGCCAACGGTAACCGCCAAAGGCCAAGGCCCGCGCCGCCGTGTCGTCGACGGTCGGAATGGCGAATTTGGTCCACGCAGAGGTCGCGGCCCCGACATTCAGGCCAACGCCGTCCGTGCCGCGGTCGCGCAGCGAAATCCCACCGTAAAAGCCGGCCGCAGGTACGGAATCCGTTCGCTCCTGGCCTTGAACGGGACCTGCCAGACCCAGCGTGGCAGCAATCGAAACTATCGCGGCAAGCCGCTGTTTATTAACGATTTTAGTTGTCATCGCACACTCCGGCAAGATTTCCGGCAATGCCCGGATCAGCCTTTGCGCCCCATCCCCACAGGATCGCCGACTACCCTGTTTCGGCAGCCGCGACGTCGATCGGTTCCAAGGTACTCGCCGCCTCCGGCGAAGTCAATCGTCGAGTGCGATGGCCCTGCAAAAGAACGGGGCCGGGTCAACATTTCAGCAATGTTGACCCGGCCCCGTTGCAGAATTCAATCCGCGTGCGGCGTGCCTTCTTCGCCTGGCCGGCTCCGTCGGCTGGCGGCCTCAGCCCCGCCGGCGAATGAGCATCGCGCCCAGCCCCGCGAGGGCGAGCGCAAGCAATGCCAGCGCGTATTCGGACAGCGTGGGAATCGCGGCCGTGGACACCACCGGCGGCGGTGGCGGCGCCACGCTGCCCTCGAAGGCACCCATGTCGGCCGCCGCACCCACGACTCTCGGAAAACCGGCGCCGCGCTGGTCGGTCGTCAGGTTCAGCGGATTGCTCCCCGCGTTGATCGCCGGGCTGCCGGTGAACAGGGCCTGCGTGCGAGTCGATCCGCCGTTGTTGGCGAGCGGTGCGAGCAGCGGATCGACCGCGAGCAAGTTGCCGCTGCCCGCCACGGCGATGTTGCAAGTCGGGCTCGGACAGATCCTTTCGATCAGCGAATTGGTGGCGTTGATCGTATACGCGGGGATACCGGTCGCGACATCTCCGGCATCGCTGGAATTGTCGGCCAATATCGACGATACAAGCGTCAGTGTCGGTGCAGCCGCATTGCCGGCAGACGCGGGGTTGGTTGCGCCGGTCACCAATACAATCCCCCCGGCGCGAGTCGGACCGGCCGTATTGTTGCTGACGGTGGAGTTGTCCAGCTCGAGCGCCACGTTGCCAAAGACGTTCATGCCGCCGCCGCTCGCGCCCACCACGTTGCCGGAAATCGTGGAGTTGACTATCTTGACAGCCATGGCCGACGCCGGATCTTGCAAGGTGGGATAGTCGTTGGTCAACCGGAGCCCGCCACCGAAATCGGCAGTATTGTCGGCGATTTCCGACCGCTCGATTCGCAACGACTTCGCGAGCGCCCAAATGCCACCTCCGCTATAGCTCCTGTTCGCCACCGGGGGGGTAGGAACGTCGACATGATTGTCTACGATCCGGGTGTCGGTGATCGTGATGTCGGCGCCGGAAGCGCTATGAATCGCCGCGCCCTGACCGGTCAAGGTCACCGGACGCGCACGATTGCCACTGAAAACGCTGTTCGCAATGATTACGGTTGCCGAGGTGGTTGGTGCTGGCCCACATCGCTCATAGAGGGCTACGGCGCCGCCAATGCTATTCCCCGGGGACGCCGTCAGCTCTTGGGCGATGTTGTTGAGGAACTGCGAGTTGCTGATCGTCAGCGACTGCCCGGGATACTGGGTCTGGAAGGTGACGCCGCCGCCATTGCCGGCCGTATTGTTGTCGACGATTACCGAATCGAGCGCCAGGCTGTGCTCCGAGAAAATTGCCCCGGCACTGTTGCTTTGTGTCCGCCGCGCGTTCGTGAGCCGGAGACCGGAGATCGACACGAGATAATCCGGGCCGTCGAGCGCCGGGCACGCCGGATCGGTCGCGAAGATCGAGAAAATGCGATTGTTGGCGTTGCCGTTAATGGTGAGGTTGTTCGCGCCCGGGCCAACGATCGTAAGCGGGCCGTTGATCGCGATCTGTCCGGACGTCAGGACAATGGTTCCGGTCACGCTGAAATTGATCGTGTCGGCCCCTGCCGCCGCATTCGCCTGCGCAATCGCATCGCGCAAGCTCCCGGCGCCGCTGTCGTTGGTGTTGGTGACGGTGAACGTGGCCGCGTTGGCGGTCGCGAATGACAAGGCAAGCAGAACTGACACCAAAGAACGCTTCATGACCCCTCCCTGGGTATGGTTGTCGCATACTCTTGAATCGCAAGGCATCTGTCAAGCGGTATGCCCACCTTTTGGCGCCAGTGTCCGGGCCTCCTGCAGCACAAAGGCAACAATCGCGTCGCAATCAGCGAGCCCAAGTACGCGCAGCGCCCGACCCGGATCCATCGCGGGCAGCAACTCCGGGGTGTCGGTGGCGATGGCAAGGATGTGCGGGTCGTCGGGGTAGAGGAGCGGCTTGCCGGCGGCCGCCCGCCAGATTTCCAGCTTGGGGATCGGCGCGGCCTTGTAGCCTTCCACCAGCGCCAGGTCGCAGGGCGACAGGCGCACGAGCGTTTCCCCGAGCGTCAATTCGGGCTCGCCGCGCAACTCGTGCATCAGCGCCCAGCGGAGGCCCGAGGTGATGAGCACTTCGCTGCACCCTGCGTAGCGGTGACGGAAAGAGTCCTTGCCCCGCTGGTCGACCTCGAAACGGTGATGGGCGTGCTTGATCAGCGATACCCGCAGCCCGCGCGCGACGAGGCGCGGAATCACCTGCTCGATCAGGGTGGTCTTGCCGCTGCCGGACCAGCCGGCGAAACCGAAGATGCGCATCGCCGCCACGTTAGCGGCGCGCGTTCGTGGCGGCAAGGTGGCGCGGCCGAACGATCGACATGGCAGAAGATTCCGGAGCGGTTATCGCCGCGGCAGGGAACGGGCGGGCGCAAATCCGTTCTCATTGTAGCGGGAGGCCGCTTCGGCCTCGCCATCCACCTCGCCATCCGCCGGGTCGACACCGGTCGCGGGCCGGGCTAAAGTCGGCCATCCCGCAATCGCTGCGGCGCCGGCGCCGCAGCGGCACCGCGGTTATCACGGCGAATCCATGGCCCCTACGTATCCTTCCCTTCCCGACCCCGATGCGGAACCTGCCCGCCAGGTGACCGGCGTGATCGAGCGCGCGATCGCCGAGGTTCCGGTCCCGCGCACCCATGCCGTGCTCGACGCCACGGGCGCGGCGGAAGAGATCGCCCGCGCCGCCGCGCAGAAGGCGGCGTTCGTTTCCGGATCGCTGGCGTTGCCCCCCGGGGTGTTCGGCATGCTGACCGTCCTGCCCGATCTCTACCTCATCTGGAAAGTCCAGCGCCAGATGGTCGCCGATATCTTTGCGCTGCACGGGCGCAGCGCGGAACTGACCAGGACGCACATGCTGTATTGCCTGTTCCGGCACCTGGCGAGCCAGGTGCTGCGCGACGTCGCCGTCCGCGCCGGCCAGCGCGTCGTGATCGAACAGCTTTCGTCCGGAGCCCTGAAGAGCACCTTGACCGCGTTGGGCACCACCGTGACGCAAAGGCTGGCCGGCACCGCCGCAAGCCGCTGGGTGCCGCTCGCCGGCGCCGCGGCGGTGGGCGCGTACGCGTACTGGGACACGCTGCAGGTCGCGAAGACGGCGCGGCGGCTGCTGGAGTCGCCGCCGGATGAATTCCCGACGGCTTCAGTGGCGGCGCTCGAGCGCGCCACTGGGGAATTGCCGGACGCCTGACGATGTGCGGCCGCTACGAACTGCACAGCCATCCGGCGGCGATTGCGCTGACCTTCGGGCTCGCCCACGCACCGGAGGTTCGTCCCCACTACAACATCGCGCCGATGACCGACGTGCCGATCGTCCGCGTCAATGCCGAGGGGCACCGCGAGCTGGTCCGCATGCGCTGGGGTCTCGTCCCGCGCTGGGCGAAGGACCCGTCGATCGGGGCCAAGATGATCAACGCACGCGGCGAGACGATTGCCGAGAAACCGTCGTTCCGGATGGCCTATCGCCGCCATCGCTGCCTGCTGCCCGCCGACGGTTTCTACGAGTGGATGCCGATACCGGCGGCCGCAACGGGGGGCGACCATGCGCGCAAGCAACCGGTCCACGTCGGAATGAAGGACGGCGCGCTGTTCGGCCTGGCCGGACTCTGCGAGCGCTGGCTGTCGCCGGCAGGCGAAGTGCTCGACACCTGCACGATCGTCACCACCGACGCGAATGCGCTGGTCAAGGCCGTCCATGACCGGATGCCGCTGATCATTCCACCGGCGCACTACGCGCGCTGGCTCGATCCGGCGAACCCCGACGTCGCCGACCTGCTCGCGCCGTTTCCGTCGGAATCGATGGCGTACTACCCGGTATCGACCCGCGTGAACAATGTCCACCACGACGACGCCTCGCTGATCGAGGGCGCCGCACCGCTGAC
>Ga0315287_10007987_pt1 | contig 10652 bp, 9 predicted proteins | sample YL17G11_0_MG_FD_205037 | JGI IMG/M metagenome (GOLD analysis project Ga0315287, IMG submission 205037) | Sediment microbial communities from Yellowstone Lake, YNP, Wyoming, USA - YL17G11_0 | ecosystem: Environmental > Aquatic > Freshwater > Lake > Sediment | place: USA: Wyoming | collected...
CGAACGAGGCGCCGGCAAGTCAAACCGCGGATGTCGCCGCATAGCGCTTTCCGGTCATTCGATTTCGCGAGTGGCGGTAGATCGGCGCCGCGGGTCACAGCGTGGCAAGGATGGCGCGCTCCCCCTGCGGGAAATGCCTCGTCGTTGCGGCCGAGTGCGTCGCGCGCGCGGCCGCGCCTATACTGCCCTCTCGCTATCCACCGCAATGGAGGTTTCCATGGCGCCGCCGGTCTCGGGCAAGGCCCTCGCAAAGAAGCAGCGCAGCACCGCCAGGCAACCGGCCGCGGGCCGGCCTCTGCGCAACGTCGTCCCCGACAGCGTCGATTTTCGCGATCGGCCCTACCGGCCCGCGGTCGCGTTCGCGCCACGGCCGCGCCTGCCGGCTCCCCCGGCCACCCATCGTCCACGCCTGAATCAGCACGACACCAGTGCGTGCACCGGCTTTGCGCTGGCGACGGTCGTGCATGTGCTGACGTCGCGGCGTGATTCCGCGGCGGCCGATCCCGTCTCGCCGTTCATGCTTTACGGCATGGCGCGCCGCTACGACGACTTGCGCGGCGAAGCGCCGGACGGAGGATCTTCGCTGCGCGGGGCGCTGAAGGGCTGGTTCAAGCACGGCGTGTGCGCACAATCGTTCTGGCCGAAGCTCGACGAGCCCGGCCCTACCGGCAAGCCCGACTGGTGGGACGACGGCGTCCGCCGGCCGCTCGGCGCGTACTATCGGGTCGATTCGCGTTCCGTGGTCGACATGCAGGTCGCACTCAATGAAACCGGCGCGCTGCTCGGGAGCGCGCTTGCGCATGACGGCTGGTACGACGGGTACACGCGCAAAGGCGGCAAGAAGGCCGCGCCGAACGGGATCTGGACGATACCGTATCCGTGGAAGGCGGGGCCGGACGACGGCCACGCATTTGCCCTCGTCGGCTACGACGAAGACGGCTTCATCGTGCAGAACTCGTGGGGCAACGGCTGGGGCACGCACGGTCTCGCGATCCTCACGTACGAGGACTGGATCGAGCACGGTTACGACTGCTGGGTCGCGCAGCTGGGCGTGGTCACGCGTCGCCACGAAGCGCAGGCGACGGGCCGCGCCCGCGTATCCGGCGCCAAGTTCGGTGCGTCGGGCAGCACCCTCCTCGATCTGCACGCGCTGTCGCCCTATGTCGTCAATACCGGCCACAACGGCGAACTGTCGCCCGCCGGCGAGTTTCACACGACCTATCAGGACCTCGAGGAACTGACCAACCATTTGCTACCGGCCAAGCGCGTCGAATGGAACATTGCGCCGGGGGCACCCATCGACGTGGCGATCTACGTGCACGGCGGGCTCGTCGACGAACAAGGTGCGGGCGAGTCCGCGCAGGAATGGGTGAAGCTTTTCACGGACGCCAAAGTGTTCCCGATTTACGTCATCTGGGAATCGGACCTCCTGTCCATCCTGGACGACCGGGTGCAAAACGAACTGAAGAATCGCGGTGCCATCCCGACCGGCGGCCTGGTCACCATGCTCGACGACGCATGGAGCGATCGGGTCGAGGGCATCGTGCGCGTAGTCGGCAAGAGCGTATGGCAGGACATGAAGGACAAGGGCCGCCTCATCACCTACAACACCGCAGGCCGCGGTGGCGCCATGCAATTGATGGAACTGCTGGCCCCGCAAATGGACACGATCCGCCTGCACCTGGTCGGCCACTCGGCAGGGGCGATCGTTCATGCGTATCTTGCGGACTGGCTGGTCACGCAGGGCTGGAACATCGCGTCAGCGAGCTTCCTGGCGCCGGCGGCGACCATCGAGCTCTTCGATTCGCGCATCCAGCCGCACTTGCAGTCCGGAAAGCTCCGGCGCTACGCGCAATTCCATCTCCAGGATGCGCTGGAGCGGGCCGAGGGCGGTGCGATGCGCTTGCTGCTGGGGTACAAGCGCTCGCTGCTCTATCTCATTTCCAATGCGCTCGAGGAGCAGGCACGCGTGCCCGTGCTCGGCATGGCGAAATTCTTCGACTCGACAGTTGCGCCGCGAAACCTGCCTCACCTCCAGTATCGCGTCGCGCCGTCGTCGCTGGCTACGGGCGCAACGAAACACGGCACCATCGACGACGACGGCAGGACGCAGGCCTCCGTGCTCGCGCACATTCAGGGCAAGCCAATTCCCGTGCCGTGAGGGGCACGGGAGTTTGCAATCAAGCCAGACGTGCGCTCATTTGAGCGCACCCATGGGACGCAGTGCGGCCAGCAGCTGCCCTGCGGTCGCATCGAACAGCGCGCGCACGGCGGGGGGATCCGGCGCGAACGCCGCCTCGCTTCATCGCCGAGCGGCCACCAGGGGCATTGCCTGCGGTTTGCGTTGCGCGCATTGTCCCGTATGCGATAGCAGACCGCCGCCCGGACGACGACGCAATCAACCGCCGCGCTCCGGCAGCATTGCGCTACCGCTCAGGGCCGGCCTTCGGTTTTACGCTCGCGACGAATTGCAGCGCTGCCTCGGCGCGGGCGCGCGTAACCCCTACACGCCCCTCGTGCGCGATCGGCGCATCGGGGATCACCATCGAGGCCATGAGATCTCGTATCGAAACGATACCTTTGATCTTGCCCCCGTCCTCGACCAGCAAGTGTCGATACCCGTGAACCACCATCAGGCTCAACGCATCCTCGATACTGGTCGCCCCTTCTACCCGCCGAACCTGCGAGCTCATGACCATACCAATTGCCGTGGTCTTGGCATCTCGTCCCGCATTGACGACCCGGATCATCAAGTCCCGCTCGGTGAAAATCCCGTCGACGGTGTTCTGCGGATTCTTGATCAGGATCGCGCCGACGCCCTTTTCGCTCATCTTGGACACCGCCTCAGACACCATCGCCGCAGCCGGTACCGCGATCAGTTCTTGAATCTGTTTGTCGCTGACAATCGAACCAACGGATTTCCTAATCATGCTGCCTCCCATGCGAATGGGTTGAGCCTCGGACCTGCTTTCGATAAACGACAGAAAGCGCCTTTCATGGCCAGACCGCTTAATCGTACCCCATTCGAGAGGCGAGGTGACCGGTGCGGGCAATATGGCTGCTTCCGAGATCGCCCTGCTTCCGCAGTCCGGCCATTTGCAGAGGGTCGGCCTCGCCCCCAAACTTGCCTGGAAGCCGCCGTTCGCTCGTCCGCCCGATGCCACGCCGTGGTGAGCAACGACAGACTGATGTCGCTGCCGCCCAACTTTGATCGTGCGCAAGATGGGACTGGGCAGTCAGGCTAGGATTTCAAGGGGCGTCCGCAGGCGCGGTCCCGTCGATGCCGCCAACTTCAAGACCGATATCTTCCCGCCGCCTTCCTTCGAGCGCATCTGCGCTGTCCACCAAGAGGCAACGGTCCGATGAGCGATTCGGTTTCTTCGTCTTCCCAGCCGGAACCGGGCCGGATTGCGCGCCGGTCGAAGGCCGCCGCGCAGACCGGGTGGGGCCGCTGGCTGCCGGGACTCCGCACGCTGCGCGGGTACAAAGCGGCCTGGTTGCGGCACGACATCGTGGCCGGACTGGTGCTGACCACGATGCTGGTGCCCGTCGGCATCGCCTACGCGGTGGCATCGGGCGTGCCCGGCATCTATGGCCTCTACGCGACCATCGTTCCGCTGCTCGCTTACGCCTTGTTCGGACCCAGTCGGATTCTGGTGCTGGGGCCGGATTCCTCGCTGGCTGCCGTCATCCTCGCCGTCGTACTGCCACTGTCCGGCGGCGACCCGCTTCGCGCCGTCGCCCTTGCGGGCATGATGGCGGTCGTGTCGGGGACGGTGTGCATCCTGGCCGGCTTGGCGCGCTTGGGTTTCATCACTGAGCTTCTTTCCAAGCCGATCCGCTACGGGTACATGAACGGCATTGCGCTGACGGTCTTGATCAGCCAACTGCCCAAGCTGTTCGGGTTTTCGATCGAGTTCGACGGACCGTTGAAGAACGTATCGGCCATCGTCATGGCGGTGCTGGATGGATTGGCCAACTGGACCGCGTTCACGGTCGGCGCAGGCACCCTGGGGGTGATTCTGCTGCTCAAGGGCAGCAAGCGGGTGCCGGGTATCCTGATTGCCGTGGTTGGGGCAACCGTCGTCGTTGGCGCACTGGACCTTGCTGCGCGTGCAGGCGTGTCGGTCCTCGGTTCCCTCCCGCAAGGCCTGCCTGCGTTCGCCATCCCGTGGATCACCCGCGCCGATATCGTGCCCGTCCTGATCGGCGGTTGCGCCGTCGCCCTGGTTTCGTTCGCCGACACCAGCGTGCTCTCGCGTGTCTATGCGGCGCGGACCCGTAGCTATGTCGACCCAAACCAGGAAATGGTCGGGCTCGGCGTTGCCAACCTGGCGGCCGGATTCTTTCAGGGCTTTCCGATCAGCAGCAGTTCGTCACGCACGCCCGTCGCCGAGGCCGCGGGCAGCAGAACCCAGCTGACCGGAGTCGTCGGCGCGCTGACGGTTGCCCTGCTGCTGGTGGTGGCGCCGGACCTGCTCCAGAATTTGCCCAGCAGCGCATTGGCTGCCGTCGTGATCGCTTCGGCCATCGGCCTGATCGAGGTCACCGACCTGGGTCGAATCTTTCGCATTCAGCGCTGGGAGTTCTGGCTATCGATCGTCTGTACCGTCGGCGTGGCTGTGCTGGGCGCCATTCCGGGCATCGGTCTGGCGATCGTGATTGCCGTCATCGAATTTCTTTGGGACGGCTGGCGTCCGTACTCCGCGGTTCTAGGTCGCGCCGAAGGCGTCAAGGGCTACCACGACATCAAGCGCTACCCCGATGCGCGCCTGATCCCCGGCCTGGTCCTGTTTCGCTGGGATGCGCCCCTGTTTTTCGCCAACGCCGAGTTGTTCCATGACCGCGTCTTGGACGCGGTGGCTGCATCGCCTACGCCGGTGCGCTGGCTGGTCGTTGCAGCGGAACCGGTCACCAGCGTGGACGTTACCTCTGCCGACATGCTCGCCGAGCTGGACGAAACCTTGCACGCGGCTGGTATCGAGCTGTGCGTTGCCCAGATGAAGGACCCCGTCAAGGACAAGCTGAAGCGATTCGGGCTGTTCGCGCGGCTTGGCGAAACGGCGTTCTTTCCGACAATGGGTGCCGCCGTCAGCAGCTATCTCGAGACCCATCCGGTGGATTGGGTGGACTGGGAGGACCGGGGTCGCTGAGCGGCGAGGCAATCCGCGAACGGCGATGCCCGCGCTCAGGTCCAGCCGGTTCTTGCGCGCGCCGGAAGACGCCGACGCCATCTCCGCCGCGCCGCCCACCAGTCTGTCTCTTCTGACACCGGTCGCCACGGCCGCGCTGCTCGTCGTCGAGATTCTCCGATCCCGTAGGCACATCAGGCAAGAAAGTGGAACACACTCGTTCCGATCATTCCGGATGGTTGCCTTCGCAATTTCTCGTTCTCGAATCGCTGGCAGTGAACCTGCTGATTCTCTCCCAATTGCGAATGCGCTAGGTGGACCGGGGCCACCCGGCGGTTCTCGCCTGCCGATCAAAAGCGCGGCGCACGGTTGCCGCGACACGCGGCTGTCCGCCTAAGAGCAAAGCGAGCGGCCGGAGCGGGTCGGCAACCGCCTGTCGCTGCGCTCGAACGCACCCGCACGCCGGAATGGCCGGTATCGGTAGCCGCCACCGCCAGGGGTCGGCCAAGAAGAGCCGGTCGAGCATGTCGCACCTAGCGATCACGCGGCTGCAGCTCAGGCAGGGGCCCGGAGCCTTCAATTCAGAGATTCTCTTGACGCCAGTCAATTCATGAGCTTCTGCTTCAGCGCCAAATGGATCTTGTTGGGGCAGCTCCTCGAATTCACCATGGGCCCAGTGCTTGACGCGTGTCGCAGCTGACCGGACAATGCGCCGGTAGGTGCGATCTCTGACCGCTGTGGAGGCATTCATGAATAGACGGTTGATATCCGCATTCGTCGTTGGCGCTGCGGTGGGCACCGCCGCGATGCCCGTACTCGCAAGCACATGCTACGAAGTCATCGATCGGAACGATGTCGTGCTCTCCCGCGACACGAGCTCGCCCGTCGACCTGAGTACTGCCGGAGCGCCTGCTCGCGAGGCGATGCGCAGTCGCGGCGAACTTCTCGTCATCTACGATACCGAGACCTGCGTGCTGCTCGGACGGCCCACCCCGGCTGGCAGCAAGACGCTCGCCACCGACGAGATCGTCGCCGGGTGGAGGTCATTCGGCAAAAGCGGTTTCGGTGGCACGTACGGTAGCACGGTGGCGCCGGATTCGGGCGGCATCGCCGCGCCGATGCCCGCGAACGTCGGACGGACACCCGCGGCCCAGGACGCGGCGGCCGCGCGGCGCGGCCGCTACTAGCTGCCCGCCGTTCGCTCCGGAACGGCTGCGCGAGCTCGATTCCGGTCATCTCGCGCTGCCGGGTCCTGATTGGCCCTTAACTGACGAGTCGAGTCCTCATGGACTACGAACACTTTGTCGTTGCGGCCGCACGCGTTGTTGAATTCATCGGCGTCGCCGTGCTTCTGCTCGGCGCGTTCCTTGCTGCAGCGGCCTTCGGGAGACGTGTCGTGCGCCGCGCCACTTTCCAGGACGCGTACCATGCCTTACGGGCCGACCTCGGCCGGGCGATCCTGCTCGGGCTCGAACTGCTTGTGATTGCTGACATCATTGGGACCGTGGCCATCGAACCCACGTTGCAGAATCTAGGGGTGCTCGCCGTGATCGTGGCGATCCGGACCCTCCTAAGCTTCGCGCTCGAGCTGGAGGTGAGCGGGCGCTGGCCTTGGCAGCGCGCACAGGCCACCGATCGGCAGGTCTAAGCCCTCGGGAAGCTCGCCGTAATCGCCGTAACCGCGACAACGTTTGCCTTGCGGCCGATTTCCTGAACACGAAACCCACGTCTTTCGATATTGCTGTTCGCCGTCCCGAGCCGTTCGCAGCGGGTCGACAAGCGCCCGTCGGTCGGGATCAACCTGAGGCTCCTTTCACTCAACGAAGGAGTCGTCTATGGACACCAGCACGAAGGCCGAAGGGCGTGCGACACCGTGGAACAAGGGTAAGCTGCTCGGGCAGAAGCCTCCACTGAAGCTGAAAGAGATCTGGGCCATTCGGATTCGGCTCCAGCTGGGCAATCGAGCCCGAGAGCGAGCGTTGTTCAACCTCGCCATCAGCAGCGGCTCAGTACTTGGCCTTGATCTTGTCGAGCCGTTCCTTGGTAATCGGCACGTTGCCGCGCGCTTCCCAACGACTGAGGTTCCATTCTTCGTAACTCGGCGCGCTGGCGCCATGGCAGGCACCACAGTTCTCCTTGATCAGCGGCTGTATGTCCTTGCGCCACGTAAGATCCTTTGCTGCGACGGAAGCCGAAAGGCCACCAAGGGCCAAGATCGCGAGTACGGGTAGATGAGTAAGTCCCCCTCCCTCGGTAGCGCCGGGAATGGCGGTCTTGAGAATACTCTGCGCTCCGGGTCGGATACTTGACACAGCAGAACCCGGGCGACGCTGCGCCCGGTTTTGCGACGGATTGTTTGCCTCCACCCCCTTTTAGCGCTAGCCTTATGACCCCGCCATCCCAATAGAGCCAAGCCATGTCCATGTGGAAAGACAATACGGCTTCCCGGCAGACCCCCATGCCTGCCCCCGCAGGGAAGGAACCTGCCCGGTTCGACGCTCCGTCGAAGCCCGAGTTCGCCCCCAGCCCCGCCGCCGCTCCGTCGAAGCCCGAGTTCGCCCTCGGCCCCGCCGCCGCTCCGGCGGCACGCACCGACACCGGCCTGCCCCGCAAGGAATCGCTGATCGCCGCCGACATCACCATCGAAGGCAAGATCGAAGGCGGTGGCAGCGTACGCATCGCCGGCAAGTTCAAGGGCGACGTCAGCGTTCAAGGCGATCTCACGATCGAGGCCGGCGCCAAGCTGACCGGCGGCGTGCGCGCCGACAAGGTCACGATCGCCGGCGAACTGGAAGGAAACGTCGAGGAAGCCTCGCACATCGAATTGGTGCCGAGCGGCGTGGTGATCGGCGACCTGAAGGCCGGTTCGCTGACGGTCGCGGCCGGCGCCCGCATGCGCGGTCAGGCCGAGTTCGGGTGGGACGACGGCAAGGGCTCGAAAGCCGGCAAGCACAGCAACGACCACGGCGCGGAGAGCGGCACCGGCTCATGAGCAGCGTGCGCCCGGGCAGCCCCGGGGCGACCCGCGAATGTCCGCACTGCCGGGAGACCATCCTTGAAAGCGCAGCCGTGTGTCCGGCCTGCCGGCATTACCTGCGCTTCGATGCCGGTGCCGATGCGCCCCAGGCGCCCGCGCTCCCGCCGCTGCGCATCGAAGGCAGCATCCGGCATCCCGCCGACGGCGAACCCTGGGAATACACCGTCGTCGTGTCGATACGTAACGATCGCGGCGAAGAAATCGCCCATAAACTCATCGGCGTGGGTGCGATGAACCCGAACGAGCAGCGCACCTTCACCCTCTCGGTCGAAGCCGTGCCGGCCAAGGCGAAAGGCCCCGGGAAAGGCGGCATGCGGCACTGAGCGCCAAAGGGTGACTGAAGCAGCGACGGATACTCGCTCGTGGCGCGCGCTGGTCGCGAGCCAGACGCCCAAGAGGATCGCGGCGATCTCCGCTGCCTCGATCCTGGCCAAAAGGGCGCGCGACGCGATGCTGGTCTGACTCGATCGCGCTTATCCTGACTACGGCTTCGCGCGGCACAAGGGCTCCTCGACGCCGGACCATCTGGCGGCGCTTGCTCGACATGGACCGTGTCCGGCGCATCGGTGCAATTTTGCGCCCGTGCTGCAGGCGAGGCTGGACTTCCAGAGGCATCGCATGAACCTGCGCAATCTCGCCCGACGCGTTCGCTCGCATTGGATGCGCCGAAGCCCACGACGCGTGGCGACAGCGGCGCCCGAGTGCGACTACGCTGACCGGGTCCGCAGCGAACAGGCGTTCTTCAGCGGGGACCAGGAGCAACACGACCTGTCGGAGATCTATCACTATTGGTCGCACAAGTTCCTGCGTCCGAAGCTCGAACGGCTCGGAATCCCGCATCCGGTCGGGCTCTTCTGCCAGGCGTTCGAGCGCTCCTATCGCGAGAGCACCGCCGCGAGCCGGCGTTTCGTGAGCATCGGCGCCGGAGGTTGCGCGACTGAAGTCGAGATGGCCCGCTTTCTCGTGGGCCGCGGGCTCGGGGAATTCGTCATCGAATGCGTCGAGTTGAATCCCGCGCTGTTGGCCGGCGGAACCACGCTCGCGCAGGCGAGCGGCGTGGGCGACCACATTCTGCCTGTCCAGGCCGACGCAAACAAATGGGTACCGGCCGCCACCTACGATGGGGTGCTCGCCAACAGCTCGCTGCATCACATCGTGAATCTCGAGGGCCTGTTCGAGGGCATCGAGTCGAGCCTCGCGCCGACCGGCACGTTCGTGACATCCGACACGGTCGGCCGCAACGGTCACATGCGGTGGCCTGAGGCGCTGGCGATCGTCGAGGAGTTCTGGCGTGAACTGCCCAAGGAGTACACCTACAACCGGCTGTTACGCCGCTACGAGCAGGTCTACGACAACTGGGATTGCTCGATCTCGGGCTTCGAAGGCATTCGCGCTCAGGACATCCTGCCGCTGCTGATCAAGCATTTCGATTTCGATGTGTTCGTCCCATTCGCCAATGTCGTCGATCCGTTCATCGACCGTGCCTTCGGCCCCAACTTCAGGGTCGCCCGGCCGTGGGACACTGCATTCATCGATCGCGTCCATGCGCGCGACGAAGCCGAGATCGCGCGCGGCGCGATCACGCCGACCCACATCGTGGCGGCCATGTGCGTGGGGCGGCCCGGCAGGGGTGCTGTCGCTGACGGGCTGACGCCGCGATTCTGCGTGCGCTCGCCGGCGCGATCACCTCGGCCATACGCCAAACCACCGAGCCCGAAGGACGAAGCCCCCGCCGCGAGTACACCGGATCGGGCTTCTGCGGAAGGTAATGCCCCGGTTCATCTTTCGATCCTTCCCGACAACCCCCGGCGTTTCGAACCCTTGGTCGCCAGGATCGCGTTGGCCGATGGGGCCCCTTGGCGACTCGAACTGGTCAGCGTCCGTCGCGATGGCAACGGCATACGAATCGAGTTGCGGCGCGTCGTCCAGACCTCCGGCGACCGGCCCGGGTCGTCCGTCGATGTGAGCCTCGGAAACTTCGCCAGCGGTCCGGTGTCGGTCGCCGTCGTCGAAGGTTCGAACATGATCCTGAAGGAGGCAGCGGTCGAAGTCGTCGATAGCGCGCACATGGTCGGGCCATCGCATCCGTGGGTGGACTACTCGGACCTGTGGTGGAATCCGGCCGAGCCCGGCTGGGGCTTGAGCATTCACCAGCATGCGAGCGACCGCATCGTGGCCACGTTCCTCGCGTACGACGCATCGGGACATCCCGTCTGGTTCAACCTCCAGCCTGGCATCTGGACCGGCAGCGCGCGCTACGAGGGACCGATCTACCGCTACATCGGGACGAATTTCGCCGCCGCCTTCGTGCCCGGGACGGTGCGGGGCGAGCAAGCGGGAACAGGAGCGCTCGTTTTCGCCGACGCCTCGAACGGAACCTTCTGCTACGAGATCGACGGGATTCGTGCCGAGCGAGACATCCGTCGGATGGAATTCTAGCCGGTTCGCTCGGCGGACCGCCGTGGGCGTCCCCGCGGGCGCGG
>Ga0315287_10007988_pt1 | contig 10652 bp, 25 predicted proteins | sample YL17G11_0_MG_FD_205037 | JGI IMG/M metagenome (GOLD analysis project Ga0315287, IMG submission 205037) | Sediment microbial communities from Yellowstone Lake, YNP, Wyoming, USA - YL17G11_0 | ecosystem: Environmental > Aquatic > Freshwater > Lake > Sediment | place: USA: Wyoming | collected...
TTTCTACAACCATGAAAAGTCCACACTATGTTACACTTTGGGCAAGTGCCCAAGGCGATCCCGTCCTTTGTGTCTACGCTTATTTGGGTAACTTTAACGATTTGCGCTAACATCTTATCAGGTTCCTAGCCAGCATTCCCTCTGGCTTCTTCCTCCACGAATCTTCTTGTCTTTCCACAGCTCAACATATTCTGTTGAGGCCCGCCCGTCAACGGAAAACCCTAGCATCTCACACGCTCCCATGATCGTCTTGATCACGGACTTTGTTCCGCTGCAATAGCCGTTTGCGTGTATGAAAACAAGCTTGTCCCTGAAGTACTCCCGTCCCGTGTTCTCCGCGTAACAGTTGAATCGATGTAACAGGGCTGTTAACTTTGCCGTTGGCATGTCTAGATAAACAGGACTACCAATCAGCACGTATCTTGCCTTGTATACTTCGTTATCAATTTTCTGAAACTGGTCTTTAAAATTACAACCGGCAATACACTTTCCGGGACCACATCCGACACAGGATCTGATGTTATCGTCAATGAATATCCTTGAAACGTCTCTTTGGTCAATAAAATTGTCAAGGCAAATTCGCTTAGCCACCTCTTCAAGGCACTTTGACGTAAGGCCATCCCGGTGATAGCTACCGTTCAGGATAACCAGCCTGTTTTGGTTTCTCATGGTCTTGTGTCCCAAAGCCTCAAATACTTTGGAACCATCTCTTGGTAAAGCTCCAAGAAGCGAAGGTGCAGAGTGTCGTGGGTCGCGAATTTCCTGACATTCTCGTTGTAAAAGTCAGACGTATAATATAGCCACTGATACCAGAACAGGAAGAACTTCATCTTTTCCCGAAGGACTTCGTTCTTGACGAGGAACGGTTCCTTGGTCGTGTAGTCCTTGTAGTTCTCCCGTGACACATACTGGTAATAGTTGTCCCAGATCTTGGTGCCCCGGAACGGCATCAGGAAGTTTCCGCAAACCATCTCCGGGGCGATCTCGTAGAAACAATCCATCAACTTCTTGTAGAACGCCTTTCCCTCTTCCTTGCCAACGATCCTCAGAGGATCAACGATGAACGAAAGGTATGTCATGATCTTGTTCTGTTTCAGTGTTTTTACAACCTCTATCAGATCCTTGTTCTTGGCATATTCCTTCGTTGGGTCCTCAAGTCCAAGACAGACCATAAAGACGTTGTTTTTAGCCATCACTTCGATAACGTCTTTCTTGAGTGTGTTGGCCGAAGCGAATAGGTAGAGTTTCGTTTCTGGGTTTAACCGGTGGATCACGTAAAGCCGGTTCTGCCAGTCCCGCTGCATCGTAAAGTTCTCATCGCGGATGAACATGAACTTCGGGTGGTAGGAACTAAGTTCCAGTGCCTCCCGTTCCACGATTCCGATGGGGCGGGAAGACAGATGCTCGTACATCATTGGTGTGCAGCAAAAATCACAGGGCGGGTTCATGTTGCATCCCGCCGAGGTGTTGATCGAAACGACGACATCTTCCGGCTTCTTATCAGGAATGATCTGGTAGTTATTGGACATGTCGTACAGGTCGCGCCGTGGCGTTGTCTTGCTGGAAACGACTCCGCGAACGACCTGTCCGGGCTGTTGGAGCGTAGCCCAGATGTCGTCACACGGCCCTCGGACGATCCTCCCGGCGTACTGTAGAAAGTCTTCCGGGAAGGACGTCGGGTGATATCCGCCCACCACGATCCTGTTCTTGTCGTGCTTGAGCGCCCAAGCAATAAAATCGTCCAGCCCCGCGATATAGACGGAACAGAGGTAGAGACTCACGTCGTTGTCGTTATAATCTCGGTTATAATAGTCGAACTCGACGTTTTCGCCTTCGGGGAGGACCGTCAGAATGGCTGGCTCCAAGGCCAGACTGGAGCTTGTACGAGGGAACGTCATCCCGATAATTCGGTCTTTCTTTCGCTCCGGAAAAATGTCCTCAAAGTTGACATCCTTCCAAGTCTTCTTTCCGTAACTTTCGTTAATCATTTTTCAAGTTTTTGCGTAGCTCCATTTTCGAGAACCTCCGTTCTTTCTTTGAGCTTTTTTACCTCTTTCTGGAGTTTTTCTATTTCCGGGCAAGACGAGCACAGCATGGCGAGAAGGAGCAACCAAGGAAGCAGATGCCCATGCCCGCTACTAGCGTACCCGGAATGCGAATGGTCTTCCATGTTTCTATTGTGTGAAATTTGAAAAGAAGCTAAGAAAAAATCCTGCTAGCATAGAATTGGAAGAACCGGGTTTTCTAACCATTGAACACAATTTATATCAACAAGAGAATGACAGCTTTTACAAAAATGCCTGTGAGAATCCCACTGAACTAGAATGTTGTATTTTTTGCAAACCGGGCATACCGCTTTAAACCTTTTGTTGTCTACGGTTACTTTCATTAAATGCTGTTTGGAGAAATTCATAAAAACTTGCAAGGGGGTTAGCACCTTATCTTGCATTCTGGTTTATATATAAATACAGTTTCAATAAGACTGAATTCCCTTCCACACTTTTGGCACCTAAGATAATCATTAAGCCACGGTGTCAGCGTATCAGGGATTTTGCAAAAAACGCAAACTCTGATAATTTCTAAGTCCTTCATTTTGAAATTATCTCCGGTCAAGTCCGTTATCCTTCTTAAACTTCTCCCATTCCTTTCCTTGGACTTCTTGAACCCAGCACATGAAAGGGAATGGGGCAATCATGAGAAGATGATAGAAACAAATTGGGGTTTCCCATTCGACGGTCCCTATGAACACGCCTAGCATCACGACGGAAAGCAGCATTCCGAGAATGAAAAGGAACAGCTTTATTCCTTGCTTTACACATCCCCGGCTAATCCGCTTGGCCTCAAGAAGCTTCGCTTCGAGCATGCTGTCGTTCATCGGTTTTCTCCTAGCAAATGATCCTACATTTTAAATCTCTTCTTTTGTAGTCAATCTCTTCTGGTGGGAGTTGTCTGTGACAGCGCCAACACTCGTATCGGATAGGGGAGTCTAAAGAGGGAATAGTACAAATACCATCGCAATGCGGGCATATAGCATACCAGTTTCCTCTTACAGCCCGGTAGCCTTTTGTTGGACTCATTTTAGCACGTAATTTTACAGGTTGCGGATGATACTATAACCCATTCGATATCTTCTTCTTTAGTCGGAACGAGTCCGCAACACAATTCGCTGTTCTTAAAATCCTGAAGACGACCGTCTATAAGATACTGTAGCCCTTCTAATATCTTATGGCATTTTTTGCACCTTGGCGCGGTATACTTAAGAATGGAGTGCGGTTGCATACGCTTGCCTCCTTTATTCTCCCAGAAGCGCTTGCCCGCAAGATCCGCAAAGCGTTGTTACTATCTGTATTGGTTCCTCGGGGATTTCAACGAACCAGACACGAACGGTATACATGTCAAGATAACAGTTATCTCCGCATAATTCGCAGGTACTCCCGTCTGCCTCAGCCTTTACACAGTCTGTTTTTAGCGTAATAGAAAGTTCATTCGGCATAAATTTGCCTAGCATTCAATTTTGCAAATTGGACTTTCCTGCACTCGTACAATATCTGAATTCTTTACTTTGGCTCCGCACTGGCACGCAAAGACCAAACTGCAAATTTTATAATCTATATAGCTCCCAAGGGCTGTTTTTGTCATGTCTTGCCTGCAAAATGGGCAAACCGGAAGAACGCGGGCAAATTGTCCGTCTAAAGACATGAATACCGGCGGCTTGGCCCCAGTGCGGAATGCGGACTTGTCTTTCATGCTTGCACCTGACTTACCCGGTTAATCGTTTATTTCTGTGTAGCAATCAAACGGCGCACCTCGTTCGACCCGCGCTCGTCCGGCTTCGAAACGGACCAGCATATCCTTTCCACACTGCTGATAAGCAGCCTTGTAAAGCGTGTTGGCGCTTGCATCTTTGGCCCACCAGATACACTTGTCTATCATCTCCAAAGCAATCCGTTTGTGAATAGGACACAGCCTCGGAGCCAGAAAACCGTTTGTGGGTCCCTTTGGGATCTTGCAGCTACAATTCATACGTGCTCTCCTATGCATTAAATTTATCCATAACGTCAGAAATCCAGCCTTCGTAACACACCAAGGCGTCTATGCCGGAATAGAACGTTTTTAGTTTGTTTTGAAATTTCATTTCTTTATCTTTTATCACGCAGCATGAAACGCTGAAATTTCCATTGGGCATGTAGTTCAGTTCCAGACAGGCCACATAATCCGCCGCGATAAGTTTAAAGTCATTCGGTATCTCGCGAGATACAAAAAAATTATGGCTGGCTTGTCCAAAACCATAGAATTGACGCTTGAGTACGGATTTTACTTCTGTTTTCAGCATATTGAAATTGGCAGCGAACGGAACTTAGTTCCTCTTAGCATTCAATTCGGCAGATTGCCCTCTGTCTCCACATGAATGTATTTCGTAGGCTCGACGTATACCCGCACTTGCAGATGTAGCTCTCGTCGTCACGGGATTCAAAGCATTTTTTACACCTTGGACACACGGGTAAAATAATAACCGCCCCGTTTTCTGGGCGGACGCCGCAAAGAATCGGTGCTTCACCAGTATTTACTTGATAGCCAATAACTTTATTGGGGGCCATTTTATTGTGCGTTATAGCCTATAAAAATAAGAAAAAATCTGGCTGCGGCTAGCATTTTATGCCAACCCGCATAACTAGCATCTGATATCCACGATAGGATAAGAACCATAAACATACGTATCATTATTGCACTTACATTTCAACGAAGTTACCATGTTTAGCCAATTTCCAACACGGTATCTGGCTATTATGCTGTATGCGCTAGATTCCGAGTTGCATTGGCGGCATACTCGGTGGGGGTTAAAGTACCACAATCTTGGCGTTTCAGAAATCGCGAACCTGCTACCAAGATGAAACAATTCTCCGCAACTACGACAACTGACTGTAATCCCGGTTTTTGTTTCAGGGAAAACACCCAAAGCGGCCCTGCTGTTACAGGATGGACAAGTTGCAAAAAATTCCTTCATTGGAATTTAACACTCAATAGCACAAACAAAAACTTTCGACCACGCTATACTGTTATAGCCTATTGTTTTGCCACATTTACATATTGGAAGATTAGGATAATTTACAGTGGCTTTCCACACGTTTCGCGTGTCCAGTTGAAAAGGAATAGCGAGTCTTGCTTTACAGTGTGGGCAATGAGGAGCTAGATAGGAATCTCCATTCTTTACCTTTAGCTTGCCATTGGAGGTCAGCATTCTATGACGCTGGAATACTATTACTTTCAATCCGTTTTCAACTATCGATACGCTTTTGGCGGTTTGGATTAGCATCTTATCTTCACATAATATACTTTTACTATTCTTCTTCCCGCCTTTGGCGGAGTAATCCTGCATCTCTTGCAGAGAAGCGGTTGCGGCGGCTTACCTATATATGAGAGTTTCCCCTCGCAATATGGACAAAGTACTGTAATTCCGTAAGCTGGAGGATCAGGATAGTACCTTATTCTTTTTGTCAGCATTGAATTTTGACTTCTGGTAAAATGTGCTCGACTAGATACCTGACATCGTGACAATGCCCACAGCCCCATGTTACTACAGCTGTTCGTATTTTTTCGTTATGGCTATTTCCATTTTGGATGTTAAACTGCTGAACCGGGCAAACCATAACGCATTTTGCCTTGCACTTGTGACAAGTCGGAACGTAGCCCGGATAGACCAGCTTTGTACTCATCTTAGCACTCTATCTTGCAAATTGGATCACGGCAGAATATAAACTTCGCCTCCCACCCGTCAGTGGTGAAGTTAACTCTCTTCCCGCATTTACAAGTATATTGAATATCACTTGGAGAATTCCAATACATACGTTTTATTTGATGACAAACTGGGCACGCCGGGAACCAAACCTCATTCCCCGCGTGATTAGGAACCGCTGGAAACGGACCAACCTGAGACATGGAACTTAGTTCCTAAAGAAACCGCTAGCCCCGGCTGGCCGCTTTAGCGTCCCACCAGTCGCGGATCACAGGACGCCACGTTGTGGCTTACTGCACACACGTTCGTTTCCCCCGCGACATCACAACGGGGGACGCATGTCTCCGCCGTTCGGGTCGGTCTCCGCCGGGGCTAGCGGCGCGGTTAGCATATGATCCTGCACTTATCTATGCGTTTAATCTCAGCTTTATTATAAGGAATCCGGCCACATCGTTTGCAGAAGAAAAAGAACGGGGCTTTTTTTTCCTGCACACAAATGTGACCACAGGCGCGACAAAAGTACTGCCAGTTCTCCAGATATCTTTTCCACGCTTCTTTGCTTGCCACGGAACTAAGTCCTTAGAAGAACAGTCCAGTGGATAGATCTCAGCACGCAATTGGGCACAAATCTATTTTGTCTACTAAAATTTTTCCGAAATCACTTCCAAGGTTTCCACACTTAGGGCAAACATATTCGGCGTCTCTGTTTTGTTCGCACACGCGGCCACAGCATCCACATAAGAAATATCGATTCGTTTCTAGAATGAATTTCTTACTTCTGCGCCCAAGCAGGCGTTTCCGCCCTTTGTAAAATAAAAGCGCGTCCGCAAAGGATTTGAATGTTTTAGTAATCAAGCGTATTTTTCGCATGTCGTCGTCTCTCTTCGAGTAGTAAAGTCCAATGTCTTCAATCATTTTTACCAGCCTCGGCATTTTCCTGTTTACTCTGACTGTTACGGAATACCCGTCATTCGTCAAATAGAAAAACACGGAAACGACAATGTCGTTAGTCCCTACTGGGCTGTAATAACTTTCTAATAGATTTTCAGCTAATTTAGCCATGGAACTAAGTTCCTAAAAGCCGGTTTAGCTAACACCTGATTTCAAGTGTTGCCCGGACTCTGCACCAATGATTACAATTGTGACAAAGGGTTCCTTGCAAAAGACCGCCAGTAAAGATCTGGTCTTCTGGGAGCGTCCACGTAAGATTATGGAAGCACCTAGGGCATTTAAATATGAAACATTTTATCCGATGCTGCTTAAGCCAAACATCGGTTTCAATTGATAAGAGCTTGGCGGTTAGCATTGAATCACCACGACTCTCCTCTTGAAGGCGCTGATATCTTCTTCCGACGTCTTGCTGTACCAGATGTTCCCGCACCGGACGCATCTTCCACATCGTATTTCCGGAACAATCACATAACGGGGATTAATAGTATTCTTTTCACAGATTTTTACATTTTTTACGATATGCGGATAAACAGTCTTGATGGCGGGCTGGTCCTTCTTGGCCCCTCCGCGACAAACGCATGCCCATGGCCATGACTTGTCCTTTGGCATCACCCTAGCACCTAATCTTTACATAATAGGTAACCACCTCTTTTATTTCAGTTTTATCTAGCTTCATTCTACATGTACCACACCAGATGTTGTAGATATCTACCGGATCAACCGGGGTCCTGCATTTGTAACAGATGGGGATTATCTCCCACAGGACGTCATCCATTCCAGAACCAAGAGGATGAACTTTCATATAAAACCCTATAGGCGGCTAGCATTCTATCCCTATAACCAGAGAACCAATATGGTGTAGCGTACTACTACAGTTAGGGCATAGAATATTAAAGGGCTCTTTCGGGGAATATTCAGAGATAACTATGCGTAAAATCTTATTTTTGCAGTGATTGCAGCTGCTTCCGTAAAAATACAGGTCCCACCACTTTTGTATAGTTAGTCTCTTCATTGGCTATACCAAATTCATTGAACAAGAATTTTTGGCTAGCATTCAATCTTCAGCAAATAATAATCGCTCTCGATGCCTTCGATGCTATTCTTTCTTATTTTTTTAAATACAAGGACTTTACACCAAGGAGCGTGATTACTTGCATACTCCCATTTAGTCATTACGACCTTTTTATTTACATTAAACAAAGTATCGCTGATCAACATTCAATCCTCACCAGTCCGGAGCTAAGTTCCAAAAACCGGGTTTCCCGGCTAGCATTTAATGCACACCACCGGAACCTCTCGGGTGACGTTTGAGGTAAAGCCACAGCCCGTACAGACGCAAAAACATCGGATAATCAATCTGCTTCCAAAATGAAAAGTCACATACCGACTCAGCTCCCTGAGCGTCTTTCTTGGTTTCTTACAGTAAGGACATTGCGGGGAGAAAGACTTCAGGCTGTCCCCGGTAGCAACCGGATAGTTTATGTACAAAGGCCACTTCAATCTTCACCCCCGGTTAGCATTTAATTCTAATGATCAGAGCGCTTGCCAATCCGAGACGGGCGCTGCAATTCGGACAAAACAAATTCCAGAATCCAAAACGGTCTTTATATCCGATTACTACAAAAGGCGACAGCTTATTACAACAACTGCATATGGGCGCACTTAGCCACTCTTGAGTTGGAAGTACTTGTTTATTCATATTATGAAGCGAATCAGCATATAATCCTGCACTGCTTAGGAGGCGGGTTGTACCCAAGATCCTTACCGCATGTATCACAGGAATATCCTGCCGAGTCATATTGAACGCCTGAGTATGAACTTGCCTCTTCGTGTGGGCAGGCTCTCTTTATTTCGGCTGATCTTTGCTCAAGTTCTTTTATGGCTTTTTCGTGCCTTTCCTTTTCTTTGTCCCAGTCAATGTACCACTGTCTTTTGGCGGCTTTCGCTTCTTCGGTTGTCATGGCCTTTGAACTCCTTTTGATTAGCATCTGATAATACAGACGCCCACTTTCGTCCACTTGATTTGTTCGTGTCTAAACGTTTCTCCACAGTTGCAATTGTAGTAGCCGGGTAAGTCTGGGAAAAGAAATTGACGTGTCCTGTAAAAGCTTATAAAACAAAACGGACAGTGCGGATGCAAGTATGTTTCTCCCTGCTCAAGAACGAACTCTTTGTATTCTGGTATTGGTTTGCAGGTTAGCATTCGTATTAACCTATGCCTTTAGCATTCTATCTTGCAAACATATACCCTAGTTACGAGAGCCTGATCATAGCCGACTGCTTTTCCGCAGGTACATATATAACTTTTATTGAACTTGTGCTTAATTTCGCCTTTCCAGTCTTCGTAAACAACTGCGTATCGCCATTCCCAAGGAATGCTGTATACGTCAATTATTCTCTTGCAGTGCCAGCACCGGTAGATGTCTTTCGTATCAACTACATTGGAAGTAGACATAAATCCTCATAGGCGGTTAGCAGTCAATCTTAACTTTCACGCCATACGACCAGCTAATATGCTTGTCGCACAAAGGACAATATAACTTCCATTCAGTAATACCATTCTTATTAAAATATCCCGTTGTCGGAATCCAGATATACTCGGTAAACTGTCCGCTACAGAACCAGCATATTAATTTTGTGTAGTCCCTCATTTTGGTTTTCATTGAACGTTTCCCGGAAGGAATCAACATCGAATCCTAACAAAGAACTTATTAGCAACAATACTTCCCTCGAACCCCTTACAATCCCGGCAGCAAAAGCGAACGGCCAAAGTTCCATACAGGTTAAATGGCCCAGTAATGAATACGGAGGTACTCATTACTGTGTATTTGCGGCAATGAGAACACAAAAATGTATCGTTTATACAGTCGGAGTCTTTCATGTTTACTATTTTTTCTGAACTCGTTCTTGAAGGAACTTAGTTCCAAAAACGGGTTTGGCGGCTAGCATATAATCCGGCAAGACCAATCAACCCGCTCTACCCAGTCCGGAATGTCTTGGAGTTCGTAACGACCACACCCGTAAGCATGCTTACAAGCCGGATTAGTACAAAAAATATGATAATCTTTAGCTGAGTTTATACCAACATCCCCAGCTCTAACCTCGAAGCCGCAGGATTTACACCGTCCTTCATGCCAGCCAATCTTTTCGGGCATCCTAGATATCCTCATAAACCGTCAAGGCGGCTAGCATTTAATTCGGCAATGACGTTCCATGACGTCTATCCAGTTCGGAATGTCGTCTAGGTCGTACTGTTCACACCCGGAAGAATTCTTACAGTTTGGGTTGGAACAGGAATAGTGATAATCCATCACTTTACCGCCTGTGGCCATAGCCGCTGATCCGCAGTCCTTACACCGTCCTTCGTACCAATCGTCAATCTTCCCTATAATCGTCATAGGCGGCTCACAGTTAGCCTCAGACGCGGCCAAATATTAATCTTTACCCCCACCACATATATATTAGCCAAGGCACCTTAAAAATCAAATAAATAGGTAATTTCGTAAGGAATAGTTTTAATCGTCACCCCAGTCATTTATTCCAAAAAAGTATTACCCATCAACCATTTGCTGTTCAGAATCTGTCAAAACGTCTAACAAAAGACCCGTCTAACCATGGCGTTTTTTCGGTCCCCCGCTCCTTTTCCCCATACCCTCACTTTGGGGCCTAAAAACATCAAATTCAGAGGAAAAATGCAGTTTTTGAGACCAAATTTTCACAAACTGGGCCTCGGGACTGCTTTTCTGCCCCCTGTATTACATATTGTGCGGTCTGGATGCCAAAAGTAAGAGGTAATCTGCAATATCTCGGGGTGGGTTCGCAATTCCTCCTACTTAGTTCAACGAATTTAATAAAACAAATACCCCTATTTAATTAATGCCCGCGATTAATTGCGCCGATATATTAATTGGCATCAGGAGAATAGCATGGGCCGCAAAACCGATTTTTCCGACGACATTATCGGGAC
>Ga0315287_10007989_pt1 | contig 10651 bp, 8 predicted proteins | sample YL17G11_0_MG_FD_205037 | JGI IMG/M metagenome (GOLD analysis project Ga0315287, IMG submission 205037) | Sediment microbial communities from Yellowstone Lake, YNP, Wyoming, USA - YL17G11_0 | ecosystem: Environmental > Aquatic > Freshwater > Lake > Sediment | place: USA: Wyoming | collected...
CCCACCCGGGATGAGGGAGAACGGCGGCCAGTACACCCATGCGGCGATCTGGACGATCATGGCAGTCGCAAAGCTCGGCAACGGCGATGAGGCGATGGAGCTCTTTCACATGCTCAATCCCATCAATCACACCCGTACCGCCGCCGACGTCGAGCGCTACAAGGTCGAGCCCTATGTCACCGCGGGGGATATCTACGCCCACCCGGCCCATATGGGTCGGGGCGGATGGACGTGGTATACCGGATCTGCCGGGTGGATGTACCGCGCGGGGCTGGAGAGCATACTTGGCTTGACGCGCCATGGAACCAGCTTCGAGCTAGATCCTTGTATACCGGCGGCATGGCCGGAATTCTCCCTGACCTGGACGCTGGGCCGCACCCGTTACGAGATCACCGTCTCCAATCCGCAGCATCTCTGCCGCGGCATCGCGGACGTCAGGCTCGACGGCGCTGCGTGCGACCCCGCCGCCATTCCGCTGGTGGACGATGGCACCACCCACCGGGTCGAATTGGTGATGGGAGAGCGGACACCGGGCTCGTCCGCCCAGCGCAAGCGAACGGCCCGAGCCTGACGGGCCGGCCGCGTGCGGCGGCGCAGGCACCTTCCGGCGCGAGTACATTCCCGGAAACCCGCAAGCACACCTTCGCCGGGAGATGCCGTCATGGCCCTGCCCTACAGTGAGCAGCATCGCGCCCTGCAGGATCGTTTCGACACCCGCCGCCTCGCTGACACGCTGGCGGAGCTGATCGTTCACGACGAATTCACCGAAGCCGACCAGGCCTTCATAACATCCCGTGACATGTTCTGGCTGGCTACGGTGGACCACCTCGGCCAGCCCACGGTCTCCTACAAGGGAGGCACACCAGGGTTTGTCCGCGTACTCGACAGCAGGACCCTGGCATTCCCCTGCTATGACGGGAACGGCATGTACTACTCGATGGGGAATGTCGTCGCGCACCCTGCAGTGGGCATGCTCTTCATGGACTTCGAAAAGCCGTATCGTCTGCGGGTGCAGGGACAGGCTTCATATGACCAGGGCGAGGCCCTCGCCCGGAGCTTTCCCGGCGCGCAGTTTGTCATCAAGGTGACGGCCACCTCTATTTTCCAGAATTGTCCGCGCTACGTGCACCGCATGAGCAAAGTCGGGGCGTCACGCTACGTGCCGACGCCCTCCGGGGAAGCGCCGCTCGCCGGCTGGAAGCGCATCGACTTCATTCAGCCCGCGCTGCCGCACTATGACCAGGGGCGCGTCAATGACGCGGGCGGGCCGCTCACCATTGAAGAATGGGCGGGCAAGGTCGCCACGGGTGATCCTGAGGCCTGAGCCCGGCACCTGACCCCGCTGGGGAAACGGAAAACGCCAGCCCAACGGCTGGCGCATGGTGCCCACCGACGTTCGGCTGGGGTCAGGCCGCGACGCCCTTGCCGCACTGGTCGCAGAACCGGCTGCCCGGCGCGAGCGTGGCTTTACACTGGCCACAGGTCCGCTCACCCAGCCCGGCCCCGCAGCTGGAGCAGTACACCGCGTCGTGTTCCGGGCGCGGCCCGCAGCGCGGGCAGGTCAGCCCCGTCCCCGCCCCTTCGGCGCGAACGGCCCGGGCGCGCGCCGCGATGACTGCCTCCAGATCGCGCACCCCGTCCACCGGTGCCGCTCCCGACGCGGCGGCGGGGCGCGCGTCGGGCAGGGCGCCCTCCCCGGCGCGGAGGGCGGACAACGCCTGCGCCGTGTACTTCCCCTTGAGCATGGCGTAGTCCTCGTCGGACAGCTTGCCGGTCGCCTGATCGAACTCGATCTCCTTGAGCGCCGAGAGCGCGACGCCCTTGGGGGTCTCTTCGAGATCCTCGGGCTCGTCATCCACGATCGCGGGCACCGGCTCGCGCGAGATGAGCGGTCCAAGCACGACGAGGAGCAGCGCCATCCCGACCAGCGCCGCCGCCACCGCCTCGAGCCAGATCACTTTTCCATCTCCGCCAGCTCCCGCTTGAGTCGGTCGAGCTCGGCGTCCGTGCCAAGCGGGGCGTCCGACGCGCGGGCGATCGCCGTGTCGCTCGCACGTTCCGCCGACCGCTGCACCCGCCGCCGAATGATCCAGGCCACAATGGCGCCAACCGTGAGGATCGCCACACCAGGCACGACGTAGCCCGCGATGTTGAAGCCCTCCGGCTTGGGCGCCATGAGGATCTTCTCGCCGTACTTGTCAACGAAAGCGGCAATGACGGCCTCGGAAGTCTTTCCCTGGGCGAAGAGGGCCACGATCTCGCGGTGCAGCGCCGGCGAGTAGGTGCAGGTGAAGTCGGTGGTGCGGCAGGTGAAGATGTCGAGCGTGCAACCGCAATTGCACCGCAGCTTGAGTTCGGTATTACGGATGACGACGTCGTTGTCGCTCTCCAGCGTCGGCGCGCGGGGTCGGCCCGCGACATCGGGATTGAACAAGGTGCCGACATCTCCCTGGCCCGCGCGGGGGCTGGCGACCGAGTCCTGCTGGAACGACATGAAGGCGCGACGGCGCATCACCTACTCCGTGCCGGCGCGCGCTGCCGCGAGCTCGACCCAGTAGCCGGCCTCGGCGCTGCGACGCGATGTCACCAGCGTTCCCCCGCCGGGCCACATGGTGATGAGCCCGCCGAATACCAGGATGAACCCACCCGCCCAGACCCACCAGACCAGTGGATTGATGTTGAAGCGATAGACCGCTTCCTCGGTGCCGTTCACCGCGCCGGCGAACACGATGTACACGTCCTCACGGAGGCCGCTGCGGATGCCCACCTCGGTGGACGGCTCGAAGGAGGCTTCCTCGGTGCCAAGCTCATTGATGGTGAAGTGCTGGCGCTTTTCGGAGATGATGCGGCCATCGGGCTTCCCGTCACGGGCCACCTCGACGGTGGCGGCGGAGACATAGCGGTTGAGTTGCTTGAACTGCGAGATGCCGACGTGCGTGAAGGTATAGGTGTAGCCGAACGGGCTCCTGAGCTCGATCGACTCGCCCGGCTTGAGCGTCGCCTCGCGCTGGACCTTGAACGCCATTCCCGCAAAGGCGACGAAGTAGACCAGCATGGCGAGATGCACGATGTAGCCGCCGTAGCGCCGGCGATTCCGCCCGACCAGCCGGCCCAGCGCCATGGGCACCGACTCGCCATACATGCGGATACGCGCGCGCGTGCCGCGCCAGAACTCCTGGGTGATCGTGCCGCCGACGAATCCCGCCAGCCCCCATGTCATGAGGGGGGCAAGCTCACGCACCCCGAGGGCGGCGAGCACCGCCGCCACCACGAGGCCGGTCGCGACCGGCAGCATGAACTGCCGGCGCAGGTTCTGCATCGAGGCCTTGCGCCACGCGATGAGCGGCCCGATGCCAGTCAACGCCAGGAGCAGCAGCCCCAGCGGCACGTTCACCTTGTTGAAGAACGGCGGCCCCACCGTGATCTTGGTGCCCCGCACCGCCTCGGAAAGGATCGGGAAGAGCGTTCCCCAGAGCACCGAGAACGCGATGCCGACGAACAGGAGGTTATTGAAGAGGAACGCCGCCTCGCGGCTCACCATCGACTCGAGTTCCACATCGGCCTCGAGGAGCGGCCACCGAGTATAGAGCAGCGTGTAGGAGCCGACCGCGATCAGGAAAAGGAACGCGAGGAAGTAGTAGCCGACGTTCGACTGCGTGAAGCTGTGCACGCTCGCGATGACGCCCGAGCGCGTGATGAACGTCCCAAAGATGCTCAGCAGGAAGGTGCCCACCACCAGCGACAGGTTCCACCGCTTGAGCATGCCCCGCTTCTCCTGGATCATGACCGAATGCAGGAAGGCGGTCATGGTGAGCCATGGCAGCAGGCTGGCGTTCTCCACCGGGTCCCAGGCCCAGTAGCCGCCCCACCCGAGTTCCACGTAGGCCCACCACATGCCCAGCGTGATCCCGATGCCCAGGAAGAGCCAGGAGACGAGCATCCAGCGTCGCATCGCGTGGATCCACCCCGTGTCGAGCTTTCGGGACAGCAACGCCGCCATGGCGAACGCAAACGGGATGGTGATGCTGATGTAGCCGAGGTAAAGCATCGGCGGGTGAATCATCATGCCGGGGTTCTGCAGCTGCGGATTGAGCCCGCGGCCGTCCGCCGGCGTGAATGGAAGTCGTTCGAATGGATTGGCCCCGGAGAAGAGCATCACCGCGATGAAGAACACCGTGACGGCCGACGTGACACCCGCCACGTACGGCATCAGTGGCGCATAGCGCCTCGGCGTCATCGCCTGGGCCAGCGCCGCGAAGAGCGACAGCACCACGGCCCAGAAGAGCAGCGAGCCCTTCTGGCCAGCCCAGAATGCCGAGAAGAGGTAGCCCGAAGGCAGGTTCCGCGAGGTGTACGCCCAGACGTACTCGATATTGAAGTCGTGGGCAATGATGCCCTTCCACAGCGCGATCGATGCCACGGCGCAGGCGGCGAACACGGCATACACCGACCGCGTCACCGAGCGAGCCACCTCGGGACGGTCCTGCCAGCGGTTCGAGAAGGCGAGGGCGGCGCCCCAGATGCCGAAGAGGAGCGCCGCCCACAGCGCGAAGTTGCCCAGCAGTGTCATTGAGAAGATCCTGCGATCAGGCCTTGGCGGCCTTGTCGAGTTCGGCTTCGTAGCGTGAGCCGCATTTGGCGAACACTTCTGTGGCGTGGAAGACGCCGTCCCGTCCCAGGCGGCCCTCGACGATGACCTCGATGTCATTGGCGTCGGTGAAGGTGTCGGGGACGATCCCGCGATACGTCACCGGATACTGCTGGGCGCCGTCGCTCACCACGAAATCGACCTGCTGGACCGCAGCGATTCGCTTGATCGAACCCGGAACAACCTTCGCGCCGAGCTTGAGGCCGACATCATAGAAAGTGGGATCGGACGTCGTCTTCGCGGCGAGCTCAGTGGGTGTCAGGAAGTACACCCCGGTTTCCTTCACGCCCTGCGCGATGAGGAACCCGACGCTGCCGACGATCAACACTGCACCGATCAGGAACTTCGTGCTCGGCTTCATACTGTCTCCCTCGAGGCCATCGGCACCACTGCTGAATCCTCCAGTCCTGCGCCCCCGGAATATACCTGCGTACCCCGATTCGGACCCGTCAGGACCCAGCGCCGGGCTTGGCCGGCGGCTCGCCCAAGGCAGAGGCGCGGAAGTCGTTCACCGCCCGTTCGTGCTCCGAGTACTCCGGCCGCTTCGCCTTCATCTCCGCATCATAACGGGTCAGAAACTCCTGCTGGGCCTTCTTGAGGCCCGCAGCGTCCTTGTCCCACCGGGCCACGGTGCCCCGGATCATGTATCCGAACAGGTGCCCCGGGGTTGCCTTGAGAATACTGTCGCCTTCGGCGGCGGCACCGGGGACGTGGCCGGTGTGGAGGAGCAACATCGCCATGTGAAAGCGGGCGTCGGCGTCCACACTGTCGAGCTGCTGATAGGCCGTCACCGTCATGGGGGTAAACTGCGCCACGGTGGCCTGGTCCCCCGACTCCGCGGCTCGCATGACCCGGTTGTAGAGGCGGTCGTAGCGCTCCTTGGGAGTCATGTTGCTGATGTCGGGCGGCGTCCCGGACGACGCGTCGCCGCCGGACGCAAACGGTGCGGCTGCCGATGCTCCGGCAGTCGCGCCACGCCCCTCGCCGCGGGCCAGGAACGCGATCAACACCCCGAGGAGTGCCAGGCCGGCGACCCCTGCCGCGATCCACCCCGCACGATCGGCGCCTGGTGCCGCGGTCACCGGGCCCGCGCCCGACCCCGCGGACGTGCCGCAGCCGCGACAGAATTGCGCCCCGGGCTGGACTGCCTGGCCACAGTTGCGACAGGTACCGGCGGCAAGGATGGCACCACAGGAGCTGCAGAAGCGGCCGGCGGCGGCGGCACCACAGGCGGGACACTTGGTAGCGGGGTTTGCGGTCACGACGAGACTGGCCTCCGGGCTGGGCAATTGGCGATGCGGTGGGTTGGCCGGACAATAAAAGGCCTCGCACCAGCGGGATATGTGGAAGATACTATGAAGGAACCACTAGACTTGTTGTGACACTGACTATTAAAGACATCAACAGGATGCCTTCATCACACTGTCACAAAAACCCCTTGTAGGTACATGTACGGAGCAGTATGCTAGGGTCAATCCGGATCACACTTCGTCCACTCATCATCAGGCCGACAAGTATATGCAACCAACTTTTCGTCGGAACCGCTCCTTGTTTGGGCTTGCGGTACTCGCCATGGCCTTCGCTGCCAGTGCCTGTACCGACACCCAGGTCGTCGAAGTGGATCGGCCGCCCTTCAACCCCGCGCCCGACAGCGTCGGCGGGTTCCTGGGGCTCTACACCGTTTCAACCAACCAGACGACGTGCGGCAATTGCCACGTCAACAACCAGACCGAGTGGAGCGGCACCAGGCACGCCGGAGCCTACGCAACCCTCGCATCGCTGCCCGCAGGGGTTGCCCTGCCGACCTGCTTCAAGTGCCACACGGTATCCCAGCTTGGGAATACGTATGCGGCCACCGGGATACCGGGCGGCTGGGAAGCGGTGGCTGATTCCGTCTACCACAACGTGCAGTGCGAAAGCTGCCACGGCCCGGGGCTGGCCCACGTCACCAACCCCACTTCGCTGAACGTTCCGCTGGCGAGCGCTCTTATCCCGCCGTTTGGCCCCCAGGAGCAGGCTTGCTCGGCCTGCCACAACGACTCGCACCATCCATTCGCGGAGCAGTGGGCCCAGTCGTCGCATGCGACCCTGCGTGCGGGAGTCGGGGATCCGGCCGAGACACCCACCTCGTGCGGCGCGGGGTGCCACCGCGGCGCCCAAGCCATGGCCAGGCTGAGCGGCAACGCGCCGACCAACTACATCGGCAAGAACACGTCGTTCCCGATCACTTGCCCGGTCTGCCACGACCCGCACTCCGACGTCAACTCCGGACAGCTCCGCGCCCCGATCGACAACTCGGATGTCACCGCCAACCTCTGCACGCAGTGTCACATACGCAGCGCGGCGGCCACCCCGTCGTTCACGATCAACTCCCGCGGCGCGCATGCGTCCCAGGGTGCGGTCTACTTCGGAGAAGGCGCCGGCTGGATTCCGCCGGGCTTCGTCTTCGATCCGAACAACCCGGTGCAGACGTCGCATGTGACGGCCAACAGCCGGCTGTGCGCGGGTTGCCATGTGGCGAAGTTCACCACCACAGACCTCTCAACCGGCGAGGCCTTCACCTCGGTCGGCCACCTGTTCCTGCCCAATCCGTGCAAGGATCCGGTGACCGGGCTTCCGATTGGCGCCAAAGAACCCGGCGGCGACTGCGCCTACACCGCGACGGCCCGGTTCTGGACCGGCTGCACCAACACCGGGTGCCATGCCGATGAGAACGTTGCGGCCAACCTGTTCAACGGCTCGCGTGCCGAGGTCGACGTGCTGATCGACATCCTGTGGATCGACGACGGGGACACGGTGCTCGAGACCACCGATGGCGGCCTGCTCCCGCGGGTCCTCGCCCTGAACCCGAGCGTCGTCGTGCCCGCGACCGACTCAGCGTATTACTGCTGCACGGGAGCAACGAAGGACAACAGCCTCTCCATCGCCGAGGGCGCGCTCTTCAACGCCCGCATGCTGGCCGAGAACCTCTACTCCCACAACGATGGGTCGAAGGGAGTCCACAACCCGGCGCTCTACAAGGGGCTGATCGCTGGCTCCATCAACGCGGTACGTGCCCGGTACAACCTCATCAACCTGCTGTCCCCGAGCCAGGAGGCTGCCGTCCAGAAGGCGCTCTCGGCACCGGGCATCAAGTACACGCCGCCTGCGGCGCCGCGGCAAACCGCGGCAAGGTGAGCCAGGACCGGAGCAAGCACGCCGCGTGTTGACTCGCCTGATGCACGGAGCGGCCGCCCTCGTGGCGGCCGCTTCCGTTGGTGTGCAGGACACGGCGACCGTCCGCGTGCCCGGGCATGCCGCCGTGCTCGACTCCACCGTCGAACACACGCTGTTGCCTGACGTGGTCACCCCGATTATCCGGTGGATTTTCCAGAGGCCGCCCTGGGTGATGTGGGGCGGCGCAATCCTCGCGGCCGTCCTGGCGGTGGTCGTGCTGTGGTGGTTGCGGGGCAGCATCAAGGCGATGTTCCACTACCTCGGCACCCGGAGCCGGGCGGTGAAGGGTGCGCTGGGCGCGGCGGTGCTGCTGGCCGTGCTGGGCACGGTCGCCGCCGGCATGAAGTCATATGATTTCGTGATGAACGACAAGCGCTTCTGCAATGGCTGCCACGTGTTTGTGCCGAGCGGTCAGCTGGCGGAACTTCCCGACGGTGGCAGCTACACGCGGGTCAACCAGCTCGAGGGCAAGCACGATACCCTCAATTGCCATACCTGCCACGCCTTCCACGCGGGGAAGGAAGCGGTGAAGATGGTGCTGTGGATGTCGGGCGTGAGGGATTCCACGATTCCCGAGCACGGCAAGGTGCCGCGCGACGTGTGCGAGACGTGCCACAAGCAGGGTCGCGCGAAGAAGACCTGGCAGGCCATCGCCCAGACGGCCGGCCACCGCACTCACCTGGAGTCCGACAGCTCGGCGCTCAGCGGGAAGGTGGAGTGCCTCACCTGCCACGCGCGCTCGGCCCATCGCTTCGCCCCGGTGGACAGCACCTGCTCCCAGAAGGGATGCCATCTCACCGAGGACATCCGCATCAAGCTGGGGAAGATGGCGGGGCAGACCGGGATGCATTGCGTGGCCTGTCACATGTTCACCCGCCTGGTGCCGGGGCTCGCGAGCTTCGATTCGGCGAAGGGATCGCTCGTTCCCGGTTCACAGCAGTGCTTCTCCTGCCATGAAATGCGGCAGCGGATGGATGTAATCGATCCGGCCAGGGACCCTCACGGCGGCACCTGCGGCATGTGCCACAACCCGCACGCCAACGTGAAGCCAAACGACGCGCTCAAGACCTGTACTAACGCCGCGTGCCACGCGGATTGGCGGCAGGTTGACTTCCACCTCGGCGCGGCGCATCGAAAGACCGCCCCGCACTGCGAGACCTGTCATCTGCCCCACGCGGCACGGGTCGACGCGTCCGACTGCATCGGCTGTCACGAGAGCGTACGTGAGCGCACCGCGCACGAACGCCGCGGACTCCGCCCGCCCGTGCCATTCGACACACTCAAGGCATTGCAGCGGACCTCGGGGCCGCTGGACGTGGAGCCAAGGGCCTCACACGGCAAGGGCGACGCCCCCATCGTCGACCCGCCATCGGGGGCACCGTCCCCGTCAGGTGTACCATCCCGGCCCTTCTCGCACAAAAACCACAAGAAACTCACCTGTATCAAGTGCCATGACCTGAAGTCGCAGCAAAGCCATCTCTCGTTCAAGGCGCCGAGGGGCTGCCTGCTCTGTCATCATGAGGCCCCGGAGCAGAGCGACTGCGCAACCTGCCATGCGTCCGCCCGGATGGATTCGCTGCAGTTCAGCGAAACGATCCACGTGCAGACCACGGTGCTGAAGGCGCCAGAGCGGTCCCGCGACGTCGCGTTCAGCCATGCACCCCATTCGGACGTGAAGTGCCTCGAATGCCACACCACGACGGCCGCGACGCTCGCGCCGTCAGCGAAGGCCGCGGCCTGCCAGGGCTGCCACGACCAGCACCACGACGCCGGGCGCGACTGCGCCGTCTGTCACCGCGCAGAGACCAGTTGGGAGGCCCACACCCGTGAGTCGCATGTAGGTTGTGCCGCGTGCCACCAGGAGACCACCATCTCCCGGCTCTCGCCCGACCGGAAGTTCTGCCTGGGCTGTCATGACCCGAGGGTGGATCACAACACCGCGACCGAGTGCACGCTCTGCCACCTCCTGGCAACGCCCGGGGCATTCCGGCCCCTACTGATGGGTGCCCGATGACCCGCTGCCCCGGGCTCGTCCGCGTCGGGCTGGCCGCACTGGCCATCACGACCAGCGCCGCGCCAGTGGCCGCCCAGGGCTTCCGCGCCTCGTTCGACCTGCGCGGGCAGAGCGTGGCCACCCGTGGATGGCTGCTCGACAGCGTCCCTCGATCGGACGTGCAACCCGGCGTGGGAGGCGGACTCTACAGCTCGACCGGTTATGCCGTAACCTGCAGCACCGCGACGTTCTGCTACTACTACGCGCCCGGTCCACGCCTCCAGTACGCGCCCGTGGTCCTCACCACGGACGTCACCGCATGGGGGCTCGGGACCAGTGGGCTCAGCGCACACCTCAACATTCGCATGAACGCGAGCGCGGCCGACGAGCCCTTCGCCGGCACCACGCCGGCGTTCCAGTTCTGGGAGGGGTACCTCAGCTATCAGCACGCCTGGTTCGGGGTGCTCGCCGGTCGGCAGGTATTCACCTCCCGCCTGGGCTTCGCCGGCTTCGATGGCGGCCGTGCGACGGTGCGCCACCGCACGCTGGGCCTGGAGGCCACGGGCTACGTGGGCCTCGGCCTGGCGCGAGCCAGTTCCGTCGGCATCAACGACCCGGCGACCGCACCACTCGGCGACTACATCCCGGGTGAGCGCAACCTCATCGGAGGGATAGAGGTCGGCATCGCCCGCGGACCCGTCGAGGCACGGGCCCAGTGGCAGCGCCAGGTGGACCGGACGACCGACTACCTCATGTCCGACTTCCTGTCGGGCAACGCGGTGATCCGCCCGCTC
>Ga0315287_10007990_pt1 | contig 10651 bp, 11 predicted proteins | sample YL17G11_0_MG_FD_205037 | JGI IMG/M metagenome (GOLD analysis project Ga0315287, IMG submission 205037) | Sediment microbial communities from Yellowstone Lake, YNP, Wyoming, USA - YL17G11_0 | ecosystem: Environmental > Aquatic > Freshwater > Lake > Sediment | place: USA: Wyoming | collected...
GCGGTTCCACGAAAACGGAGTCGTGAGCCTGAACCTGCCGATTTGCGAACAGGTGGTTGGCGCCCGCGCCACGCGTACAACGCATCCGCGGGTGCTGAAGGGATTTCAGGCGTTGCTTTCGCTAGTGGCCGACGCACCGTTCACCGTGGAGAATCCATTTCTGTGGGAAACGAAGGGGGAAATCATACAGCGGATACTGAAGGCCGGGTGCGGCCCGATGATTACGCCGTCCATCAGTTGCGCCCACACTTGGGAAGCGAGCCTGGAACATCCGCACTGTGGGACATGCTCGCAGTGTATTGACCGGCGGTTTGGGATTATCGCCGCCGGGGCGGAACAGTTCGACTCGGCCGAAGGGTACAAGGTGGACATTTTCAGCAAGTCGCTTCCAAAGGACGCTGACCGGATCATGGGCGCCGCCTACCTGGAGCGGGCGAATGTGTTTCGCAGCATCCCGGATGGCCAGCAACTCGTGGTGCGGTATCCACAGGTGGCGGAGGTTTTGGGGTATCTGGACATGGACCGCGCCAGCGCAGCGGCGAGGATTCTGGACCTGCACAAGCGGCACGGCAAGGAAGTGAGCGACGTTGCGCGAGAAATGCTGCGGCGGCACGCCGAAGAGATTTTCACACAGCGGCTTCCGGCGGACTGCCTTCTGCGAACCGTGTTTGAATCGCGCGGGTTGCCCGCGATGTCGACGCCGGTGGACGGCGAGCGGGCAGATGGGCACGCGAGTCGGGGCATGGAAGCGGGGGACGGGAAGTTGGTGTTTCGGAAAACGGGGCGCTATTGGAAGGTGGTCTTGGATGCGGCACCGGAGATTCACATCGAAAACACCTTGGGCGCCCGCTACCTGGACTATTTGCTCCACCATCCGAACGAAACCATTTCGGCCTACGATTTGGAAATCACCGTCACGCCAGAGAAGGGAGAAATCCGGTCCAAGAACACGATTCAGACAGATTTGGACCCGGACACGATCCGCAATTACCTCCGTGAAATCGACAAGCTGCGGGGCAAGCGGGAAAAAGCCGCAGATGAAGGGCGGCAGGACGAACTGGCCCGCCTCGATGGGGTAATTGAAGACATCGAAGCGGCGTTGAAGAAGAAGGGTATTGCGTCCGATACCGGGGAGCGGGCACGCGGGAATGTTAGCAAGGCGATTGCGGCCGTCCAGCGGAAGCTCCTGAAGGGAGAAAAATACGAAAAGGCATGTGGCACGCACATCAAGGAGTGCGTGAGCATGGGATACAATTTCCACTATAGCCACCCGGCAGGGGGTGTCTGGCAGTAGTGTCGTAGCATAGCCGTTTGGGAAGCCTAGCTTCCCAAATGGGAAGCCTCTCTTCCCGCCATTCAGGTAACAGCCTGAGTGGCGGGTTTCGTTTTTACCCGGCCCGAAGGCGAAGACGAAGAACATGCAAACGACACAAGTTCAAAAGGCACGTCTGATGCGCGAAGCGCGCGGGCGACTCGGACTGACTCAATACGATTTGGCGCGACGCGTCCGGTGCTCGGAATCGCAGATCGCCAAGATTGAGACGGGGCGAGCCTCGCCGGAGGACTGGCTGAATGAGGGCATCGCAAGCGAACTCGGTATTGAAACCTGGGAGGTCGTCGTATGACCGGCACGGTTTCAAACGAACGAATCATGCGCTTGCTTCAAGCCACGCCGGACCAGCAGGACGCGATTGACCGCATCCTTGAGGCTCAAGAGGAGACACACACCGCGTTGCTGAGGGCAACCGGCGCGGGTGGGTTTGATGAAATCGAGCGGCGGCTGAGCCTGGTCCTCGATTCGTTGCTAAACGCAATAGAGACTTATCGCGACCAAAAGAAAGGCCGAGGCGTATGAATGGCTCCATCCCCAACGACCTCCTAATGCGGTTCCTCCAAGCCACGCCGGAGCAACAAACGTCGATTGAGCGGATTCTGGACGGGAAGTCGGAGGCGCCGCGCCCGGCTCCGACTGGGCCGCTGATGATGATGATGGGCGACGCCGCGAAACTGCTGGGGGTCTCGCGGGCCACTATCTGGCGCATGGTGAAACTGGGGAAGCTGGAACGGGTGGAAATCCTGCCGGGAACGTTTCGGGTCCGGCGAACGGATGTAGAGGCGGTGGTGGGAAAGGCTGAAGGCTAAAGGCTGAGGGCTGCAGGCTAAAGGCTAATAGATGAAATATGAAATATGAAAGATAACGGAAACAACCAAACCACCCCCGTCGTAACGGCGGCCCCGGCTCGAAATACGAGTCCGGGCATAATCGGCACCGATGCAGAGCCGTTCATCACCAAACAGGAAGTTGGCAGCCGGATGCGGAAACCGGTCCGGACGATCGAGGACTGGATGCGGCGGCGGATCATCCCTTTCTACAAGGTGGGACAGGCGGTCCGATTCCGGTGGAGCGAAGTCCAAGCGCATTTTGCCGCGCGTTACCGCGTGGACGCAGAAGATTCGGCGACAATCGCCCCTTCAACCAACGAGAGCAGCCATGCATGAACAGTAGGGAAAAAGGGAAACGCGGCGAGCGCCAGTGGCGGGATGAGTTGCGGGCAAACGGTTATCGGGCACGGCGCGGACAGCAATTTTCCGGCGGGGCCGACTCGCCGGACGTGGTTTGCGATGACCTGCCTTGGGTGCACTTCGAGGTTAAGGCGGTCGAGCGCTTGAATATCTACGACGCGATGGCGCAAGCCATCGGCGACTGCGGCGGCAAGGTGGCCATCGTCGCTCACCGGCGAAACCTTGGGCGGTGGCTCGTGACGATGGAGGCGACAACATTTTTTGACTTTCTCCGCGGCGTGTTGCCGCCGGAGCGCACTTGCGGGCCGGCCATGGCGCCAGCGCGCGAGGAACCGAAACAACAAAAACCTGACTGACGACGAATGAAGATCAAATCAAACAACTCGAACTTCGAGCCTTGCCCGGAATTCACGGGCAAGGGTGTGTGCGTGGACGTGACACCACTGCGCAAGCAGCAGAGTCAATTCGGTGAACGCGATGTGTTCAAAATCGTGTTCGAAGTAGACGCGGAGAAGGATGAGGGCACGCGCTTTTGCGTGTGGTCGCGAAACTTCACGCCGACGCTGAATGAGAAATCGAACCTGCGGAAATTCCTTCGCGGGTGGCTGGGACGGGACTTAACCAAGGCGGAACTCGAGGGTTTCGACACGGAAACGCTCATCGGAAAGCCGGCCCAAGTCGTGGTGGTGCATGAACATAAAGACGACGAGGTGTATGCCAACATCGCCGCCTGCACGCCGGAGAAATCGGGGAATCCGCTAAAACCTTCAGGCAAGTTCATCCGGGCCAAGGACCGGCAGGCCAACAACATACCAGCCAATGGATACCGCCGCGCCGAACAGCCGGCGGGCGAGAGCGGCGACCTGGGCGCGACGAAAATCCATGTTGGCCGGTGCAAGGGCCTGGAAGTGCGCGACCTGGCGCCGGAGCAGGTCCAGGCGCTCATTCAAAACTGGCTGCCGACGGCGAAGGCGAATGCCAAGCCCTTGGCGGATGACCGGCGCCTGATGGCGGCGCTGGATGCGTGGCGGGCTGCGCAGCAGCCGGCGGAGGATGACAACGTCCCTTACTGAGGCCCCAAAGCATGGCCATGTTATGAACACACTGGTTTACGACGTTGAAACGGGGCCTTTGCCGGAGATCGAGCTGGCTGCCTTGCTGCCGCCGTTCGACCCAGCCGAGGTCAAAACCGGAAACATAAGAGACCCGGACAAGGTCGCCGCCAAAATCGCGGAAGCGGAGGCGGCGCACCGTCGGGACTTCTTCGAACGCGCGGCACTCGACCCGCTGACGGGTCGCGTGCTCGCCGTAGGCGTGCTGTATCCCGACAGCCGCGAGTTCTTCATCATCGGCGACGACGACGAGGCGCAGATTCTGCGCGAGTTCTGGAACCTGACGCGCGGTGAGATGGGCCGCATCAACCACATGGTGGGTTTCAACACCCATCTGTTCGATCTGCCGTTTCTGATTCGCCGGAGTTGGAAGCACCGTATTCAGGTGCCGCTGGGGATCCGACGCGGTCGGTATTGGTCCGAGGAAATGGTGGACCTGCGCGACGACTGGCAACTTGGCGACCGCCAGGCGCGCGGCTCGCTGGATGCCATCGCGAAACATCTCGGCCTCGGCCAGAAGACGGGCGACGGCAAAGCGTTTTCTCAGCTCTGGCAGGCGAACCGTGCTGAGGCGGTCGCATATTTGCGGAACGATGTGGAGCTCACCGCGAAGATTGCCCATGTGCTGGGCGTGGTAATGTGAAAAACCTGCAGCAAAATGATGCTAAGGCGTTCGATTCAGAAATTTCGCGATATTTATTCTTGGAGGTTCCACCTCTCCAAGAAGGGATACCTACGTATCGAAACCCACGTTGGGGGACAGGGGTGAGACGACCTCCAATGTATGACATTAACCAAAGTAATGATAGTGATACTGGTCGTGGACCTGTCCTTCGAACCATTCGTTCACAGGACACCTGTCGAACACGTTCCAGAGGAAAATCACCCGACAACGACCTTGATCGTCAACAGTGGTTACAACATCACGAGTTCGTACCGTGGATACTCGGAGGTGTACCAAGTCCGAGATTGGTCACTTCCTTGTTCGGGTTCGTTGTGAACCCCTCAACCCGACCCTCTCCCCGTAACGGGAGAGGGAGGGTCTTTTTCGGGCGCCGTAACCCAGGGCGGCGCTCGTTCCTCGTTTGCCCTGGGCTAATCTCTTGAACTCCGATGGACTTCTCCAATCGCGCCGGCGCATGCCGGCTGGCACACCGCATGAAACAAATTGAAAAACCAGGTAAACCCGACCTTTGGGCCGGTTACGAGGCGATGGCGGAGGCGGCGCTCACCCCGGAATACCAGTTCCGCGCCGTCGCCATGGCGGGGTGGAACTGTTTCCTGACCGGCATGGGCGGCACGGGCAAAACGACCGAGTTGAAGGAACTCATTGCTACCTGCCCGCACCGAGTGGATGTGACCGCGCCAACCGGCGTGGCCGCGCTGAATGCCGGCGGCATGACGCTGCATCGGTTCTGCGGGATGTTGCTCGGTCCCCAGCCGGGGCAATCGAACGAGGAATACTTCGAGCAACTGCGGCGCGATCGGCGTCGATCCATCTTCGCGGGGTTCAACCGCGTGCGCCGCTGTGAGACGCTAGTGGTGGACGAAATCTCCATGTTGCCGGGGCGGCAACTAGAGTTTATCGAGTTCCTTTTCCGGCGGCTGCGCGGGCGCGACGCACCTTTCGGCGGCTGCCAGGTCATTGTGGTGGGGGATTTCCTGCAACTGCCGCCGGTGCGCACCAGCGAAACCGAGCCTTACGATTGGGCTTTCCAGTCGCCTGCATGGGCAGCGGCAGAATTCAAGACGGTGATTCTGGACACGGTGAAACGGCAGGATGAACCCGCCTTTGTGAAGGCGTTGGGGAATTTCCGCATCGGCCGCGTGGCGGGTGACTGCGCGCGTCTGCTGCAATCCCGGGTGCGGAGCAATCCGCCCGCGAACATGCCGCGCCTGTTCACGCACAACGTCCAGGTAGACAAATGGAATAACTTCCAGCTTTCCGAGCTGCCGGGCGAAGACTCGGTTCTGGAAGCGGAGCGGACAGGGCCGGACCATCAACAGCAGTTCCTCGTTAAAAACCTGCTCACGCCGGCCACGCTTCGGCTGAAGCCGGGGGCGCTGGTGATGTTCACGGTGAACCGGGCAATGTCCGGCGCACAAACGCCGCTGTTCGTGAATGGGCAAATTGGCACCGTCGAGACCATCGAACCGGGCGCGGTTGTGGTGCGGAGCAACGGCAGCGGGATTATCCGCGTCGAGCGGTTCACCTGGCGCTACGACACGCAGGATGAGGACTCGGCGGCGTTCACTCAATTCCCGTTGCGGCTGGCATGGGGAATGACCACCCATAAAGCCCAGGGGCTCACGCTGGATTCGGCCTACCTGGACATCCGGGCGGCACGCGAGCCGGGGCAAGCCTACGTGGCCGTGTCGCGGGTGCGGACCTTAGCCGGACTGAATTTCAAGGAATGGTTCAAGGGCGTGCATGTGTCGCCAGAGGCGATCCGGTTTTATGAGGAGGCTGAGCATGAATACTGAAGGAAGTGACGAGGAGGCCAAATAGGACGCATTTCCAATACCCAATGCACGATAGCCAACAGATTGCGGCGGGGACGCCGCCGGAACCGGCATGCGGGACGCCTACCCCACTCCAACGGTTCACCGCGCTGCTCGGCGATGACGTGTTCTTCGTGCCGTGCGAGTGGGGCACGAAAAGGCCGCTTGTCACCTACGTCGAGCGGCCTTTCGAGGGTACCAAGACCCCAGCCTACCGGGCGTTGTTCGAGGTCGAGCCGACGAACATCGCGGTTTATCTAGGCAAGGCGTCGGGAGGCCTGTGCGCGATCGATTTTGACGCTGATGAGGATCTAGCCGCGTTCCTGGCGGTGAATCCAAAGCTGGCCATCACAACCCGCTCACGCGGCAGTCGCGGGGGCATGGTGTGGGTGCGGATCACCGGGGAATACCCGGAGAGTTGCAACCCGGAACACAAACATTTCGAATGGCGAGCCGACAAGCGGCTTTCGACAATTTACGGGCGGCATCCTTCGGGCGTGGCCTACACGCTGGTCGTGGACGCGGCGCCGGTCGTGCTGCCGTTCGCGGAAATCGCCTGGCCGGCCGGATGGGAACTGCCGTGGGAAAACACGAGCGACGGCAAACTGAAGCGGCTTTACGGCGAGCCGTTCTACACGACCGATAAGGGTGCCCTCACCGGCATCAATGAAGCCTATTGGGCGGGCCTGCACGCCCAGGAGAACGAAGTTCTCTTCGAGAGGGATGAAAAGACCTTCTACGGCTACCACGAGGACACCGGTCTTTACGAAGTCGAGTCGGACGATTCGATTCGGACTCAGATTGCGAGCCGGATGCTGGAAGCATCCCGGCAGGCGAACGTTTTCGACCTGCAGAAGAAGCGGACGGCCAAGACGCTCAACAGCGTCATTGCCCATCTCCGGGGCATCGTGGAGAAACAGAATCCGTTCGCGGAAGCGCGCAAAGCGATTCACCTGGCCAACGGCGTGATTGTGTTCAACGGCGCCGAAGCCGAGTTGCGGCCGTTCTCCCCGGAGTTCCGGTCGCGCAACCGGTCGCCGATCGTATTCGACGAATCGGCGCGGTGTGACCGGTTCCTGAATGAGTTGGTATTGCCGGCGGTGCATCCCGAAGACGTCGAGTTGCTGCAAAAGTTCGCCGGCATGTTTCTACTCGGCTACAACCGCGCGCAACGGCTGCTCATTCTGGACGGCGAGGCGCAGCGTGGCAAAACGCAGTTCGCCAACGTAATGCAGGGCCTCGTGGGCATGGCGAACGTGACGCAACTCCGCACGAAGCACTTGGCGGAACGTTTTGAACTCTACCGATACATCAAGCGGACCCTGCTGGTCGGCGTGGATGTCGAGGCCGACTTTCTCAGCACCAAGGGCGCCGCCGTGCTCAAGGGATTGGTCGGCGGCGACTGGTTTGACGCCGAACAGAAGGGCGGCACGGGCAGTTTCCAACTGCAAGGCATCTTCAACGCGCTCATCACATCGAACACGCGCCTGTGCGTGCGCCTGCAAGGCGACGTGGGCGCATGGCGGCGACGGTTGAACATCGTGCGCTACGAAGCGCCGCCGCCGCCGAAAATCATTCACGACTTCGGCGGTTACCTGGTGCGCACGGAAGGGAGCGGCATCCTGAACTGGGCGCTGATGGGCGCACAAAAAGTGCTGACGGAGATCCCCGATGATGGCGGCGACTTCAAGATGACGGCGCGGCAGCGCGACATTGTTGACTCCCTCCTGGCCGAGAGCGACAGCCTGCGCCAGTTCCTACAGGACCGCCTGGTTGCCGACACCTACAGCGATGTGACCGTGACCGAACTGGTCGAGGCGTACGGCGCCTACTGCCCGGAACGGCGGTGGCAACCGCTGCCCATCACGGAAGTCCACAATAAGATTGAAGGTTTGATGCTCGAACTGTTCGGCGTGACGAAAAGCCATAGTGTCGAGCGCGACGGCAAGAACCACCGGGGATTCAATCGCGTGAGATTAAATGCAGTCTGAACCATGCCCCTGGACCTGAAGAAACTGGAAAAGCTCGTTGACCTGGTGGACGGCATCATGCGCGCCCGCTGCCCGGCCTGTGCCGAGAACGGCCAGGACAAGAAAGGCGAGCACTTGCGGATTTACCCGGACGGCCGATTCGGATGTTGCGTATTCCCGAGCGATCAGGAACACCGGAAGCAAATCTTCGCCCTGGCCGGCGAGCGTAGCCGGCAGAACATAAAGGTCCGGGTCGTGGCGCCGAAGGCCGACGGACCCCTCCACTCCGGTATTCTGGGACGGCTGGGACGCCTTTTTCCATGTGCGGTGAAGAATGCGGACGCCCCGGATGGGTCGTCGGAGGTAGAAACGATGTCCGCGGAAGCTGGGACGCTTGGGACGGGGGGAACAAACTCAAGCGGCGATGTCTGCCCAACCAACAATGACCTTGGGACGCCTGGGACGGGGTGTGCGAAGTCCAACCGCAGTTTTTCAATAAATGGTGAGTTACCTTTAGATGAACTTGGGACGCCTGGGACGCCTCTTGAAAAACCTCGCGTGTATATCGAAAAGACTCCTTCAGTAGAAGGAGTACATGTGAGCACGCATAAAGGTTTTCGCATGGGCGTCCCAAGCGTCCCAGAGGGTGAAGCGGCTGAGCAACCGCCGAAAACCGCCGAAAAGCAGGAAAGGATGCCTTTCATCACGCCAGGCGGTACCCTGGTCATCCCGTTTGACAGCCCGGAGAGGTTCCATTGGTGGAAAGGCGGGCACAGCGTTTCCGCCACTCGCGCCGAAGTTCTCGCTCGAATGGCTTCAGCCTCGCAATCGGGCGAAACCCCAAAAGCAGACGGCGGCCAGGCCGACAAAGAGGCCCAGGATCAAACCTGTGTCGAGGCCACGCCGGGCAGGCTCAATCCAGAGCATGGCGACGCCCATTCCTACCCAAACGGTGAAAAAGATCGCCAAAACGAGCAAACCGATGGAGCCAAGGCGTTTTAGCAGTTTCATAGCGAATGATACTAACGATCAGCGAGCAATAATGAAGGACAGAAAAGCATTCGAGCAACTGGAGAACGAAAGCGATAAGGCGTTTGCCGCTTTCAGCCTGTACTTGAGCCTGGGGCCACAACGGTGCATTGCGGCCGTCGGGCATAAATTGGGCAAGAGTGTTGCGCTAATTGAACGCTGGTCGGCTCGCTGGCGATGGGCTCAGCGTGTGACCGCCCATGCCGGGCACATGGCCAGCGTCGAGCATGCGGCGCAAGAAGCTGAACTGCGCGCCAAGGCTGCCGAATGGCTCCGCCGCCAGACCGACCTGAAGGAGCGCGAGTGGGAGATGCATGAAAAATGCATCGCCGCCGCGCGCCGCGCCCTTACGGCATTCATGGAACGCGACAAGGTCTATGCCAACCTGGCGGACATTGCCCGGATCCTCGAGGTCGCCAGCAAGTTGGGCCGCATGGCGTCCGGCCTGGCGACGGAAACTGTCGAGCACACGGGCGAGGATGGCGGGCCGATTCGCATCGAGTTGACGGCGGCACTGAACAAAATCTACGGAGATCCGCTGCCCGGAGAGGTCGTCGATGTCGAGGCTGCGCCGATCCCGCCGGCGCAACTGCCGGAGAAGGCGCCATGACCCCGCTGGAGAAATACCTGGATGCCGGCCGCGCGGCGGGCTGTTCGCGCGGGCAAATGGAGCGGTTTGTCCTGGCGGGCGTGTTCCTTCAGTCGCGGCAGTTGGCGGCCTCGGCGGCGGCGCGGCTGTGCGACCGCCCGGAGGGGCCCACCGCCGTGGGCTACGGTGGGGCCCGGGGCGGCGGGAAGAGCCATTGGCTCTTGGCCCAGATGGGCGCCGACGATTGCCAGCGCGTGCCCGGCCTTAAGTGCCTCCTTCTTCGCAAGGTGGGCAAGGCGAACATAGAGAATTTCGAGGATCTCCGGCGGCGGCTATTCACCGGACTGAAGCATGATTTCTCGGCTTACCGTGGGGTTCTGTCGTTTGCGAATGGCTCGCGCATTATCGCCGGGCATTTCCAAGCCGAAAAGGACATCGATGCTTACCTTGGGCTGGAATACGACGTGATCGGGATCGAGGAGGCGACGACGCTGTCGAGCCGGAAGCATCAGGATATTACGACGTGCTGCCGGACGTCGAAACCCAACTGGCGCCCGCGCATCTACAGTACGACGAATCCCGGCGGCGTTGGCCATGCTTGGTACCGGTCCAAGTTTGTGCTGCCATTTCTGGAACGGCGCGAGACGGACACGCGGTTCGTGCCGGCGCGGGTGACAGACAACCGGTTCTGCAACGCGGAGTACGTGAAGGTTTTGGGGAATCTCAGCGGTTGGCAGAAGCGGGCCTGGTTTGATGGCGATTGGGACATTGCCGCCGGCCAATTCTTCACGACGTTCCGGCGCGAGGTGCATGTCATCGATGACTTCGATGACACCCGCGCCGTCGAGTGGTGGGCGGCGCTGGACTATGGGTTCACGCATTACACGGTCTGCCTGCTCGGCGCGCGCGACGGAGACGGCAATGTG
>Ga0315287_10007991_pt1 | contig 10650 bp, 11 predicted proteins | sample YL17G11_0_MG_FD_205037 | JGI IMG/M metagenome (GOLD analysis project Ga0315287, IMG submission 205037) | Sediment microbial communities from Yellowstone Lake, YNP, Wyoming, USA - YL17G11_0 | ecosystem: Environmental > Aquatic > Freshwater > Lake > Sediment | place: USA: Wyoming | collected...
CAGGCGGCTACGTTGCGAAGGTCCTCAAGGGCGCGAAACCAGCGGACCTTCCCGTAGAACGGCCTACGAAATTCGAGCTCGTGATCAACATGAAGACTGCGAAGCAGATAGGGGTGACGCTACCCCATTCGCTGCAGCTCCGGGCAGACCGGCTGATCGAGTGAGTGGGGCCGACCCGGCGGTCAACCGGACGCGCCGATTCATGGCTTCTACTCTTGCGAGCGTCAGCGCGGCGCGTCACAGAAGGGCGGCGTCGAACGTCCGGTCTTCGCAAGGCGCAACGGCCGGAGTGGGTCGAACGCGCCCATTGATGTGCAGCGACCGAACGGCCGGTGTCAGGTTGGCGCGGACCTTCGACGTTTAACCTTGATCTTCCGCAGGTGGCCGTTCTCCGAAGTTTCCAAAGGCAGCTTCCGACCGTACAACAGGGAGCAAACAGTCGGACTCAGTGGTCGAACGAAACGCGCTTCAACTTGATCGGATACTGTTTGTTGGGTCGAATCCCGATCAGGACACATTAGCATGTTCACGAGGTGGTAAGAGTGGTGGTAAGGGTACGGTCCGCTCGTAAAATCGCCCTGTAGCCCCGAGAAATGGCAAGGTTCGATTCCGACCCCCGCCTCCAACAGCTCTCGCTATGGCGGTGAGCTCATGATGGCACCGCGCGCGGAACCGTGGCTACTTGAAGATCCATGCAAACGGGTCGGCTTGATTCGGTTGCCAAACCTAGATTCGCGCCTCGCCTGGTATTGATTGCGTTTTGCTGACGCGGATCGCAAACATGGGTGCCCACGACGACTCCCGCGACATGGACGACCACCACCGCGAGCATCGCATTGGCGACGCCCTCGTGCAGTTCGCCCAGCCATTCGCCGCCGACGTCGGTGAACGCGGCAAGTCCGGTGAGCGCGGTTCCGGCCGCAAGAGTCAGCAGCGCGTGGATGGCGAGGCTGCCCGCCGGATTGTGGCCGACGTGATGCGCCGGCCGCCCTGAAACGAGCGATCGCAGACAGGCGAGCGCCCGCCGCGGGGCCAGCGGCAGTGCGTCGAACCGGGCGTAGCGGGTGCCAAGCACGCCCCACAGGAGGCGGAAGGCGACCATCGCCAGCACGGTGTAGCCCAGCACGGCGTGGACGTCGCGCCAGCGTTCGGACTCGGCGGTCAGAAAGGCACCGACGAACGAACCGGCGAGCAGCCAATGGAAAACGCGCAGCGGGATGTCCCACACGAGGACGGTTTCGCGAGTCGACTCAGTTTGCATGAAATTTCGTTTCACTAGCGCGGAATGCTGACCGCGTGCTCGTTGAAGTCGCCGGTCGCGGCACCGGGATGGCAGGCCGCGCAGTTCGAGGCCGTTTTCACGCTCGACGAACGCGACACGGCCGCCGAAATCTTGCCGTGCTCGTGCAGGAACCAGCGTGTGGTCGTGATCCGCGGCCGTACATCGGCAGCGCGACCTGGCTCAGTTGAGGGCGGGACTGCCGCGCAGGCGCTCGATCGCGAGATCGAGGAAGGCGCGCACTTTGCGCGCCGCGTGCCGCCCTTCCCGGTGCACCAGGTGCACGGGAAGCGGGTCGCCGGCGAACTCGGCGAGCACCGCCACCAGGGCCCCGGTGAACAGCTGATCCGAGACCTGGTAGGACAGGAGGCGCGTCAAGCCGAAGCCTTCGAGCGCGGCCGTGATGGCGGAGTCGTTGGTGGTCGTCGTCAGTCGCGGCGCAAGCCTGATCGTGCGCACCTCGCCGCCGGTCGCCAGCCGCCATTCGGGCGCCGGCGTCACGCCGCTCGCGGCAATGATCGTATGGCGATGCAGGTCGTCGGGCTCCCGCGGGATCCCGTGCCGCTCGAGATACGAAGGCGACGCGCAGATGACGCGGCGCACGACGCCGACGCGGATCGCCTGCGCTGACGAATCCGCCAGTTCGCCGATCCGCACGGCCACGTCGACGCCCTCGTCCACCATGTTGACCACGCGGTCGACGAACCAGCAGGCGACGCTCACCTCGGGATAGCGGCGCAGATACTCGGTCACCACCGGCATGACGTGCTTGCCGCCGAACAGCATCGGTGCGGTGATCGTCACCCGGCCCCGCGGCGTCGCGTGCGCGCCGCCCGCCGATTCGTCGGCCTCGTCGATCTCGGCCAGGATCCGCCGGCAGTCCTCGACATAGCGGGCACCGGCATCGGTGACGCGCACGACCCGCGTCGTGCGCGTCAACAGGCGGGCGCCGAGGCGCCGTTCGAGTTCAGCGACGGCGCGCGTGATGGCCGGGGGCGACAGGCTCAGCCTGCGCGCCGCACCGGCGAAGCCGCCGGTATCGACCACCGCGACGAACACGCTCATCAGATGAAACCGGTCCATATTGTTCCTTTCAGCGTAACAGTGTATTCATATTTGTGGATATTCTCATCCTGCGGCGAAACATGGATAGTGGCATCCATTCGCTGAAACCACGCAACCCAACGCGAATGCCCATCGATAACCCGACTTGGAGCGCTGCCATGAGCCGAGCCTTTTCCGATATCGCCTTCACCCCGACGGTCCGCGCCGTCCAGACGCGGATGGGAAGCCGCGCCGCCTACGCGCGGCTCGACCGCACCGACGACACCCGTGACGCGCTGACGCCGGAGGAAGCCGCGTTCATCGCAGCGCGCGATGGCTTCTACCAGGCGACGGTGAGCGAAACCGGATGGCCCTATGTGCAGTTTCGCGGGGGGCCGGCGGGCTTCCTCAAGGCGCTCGACGCGAAGACCATCGGCTACGCGGATTTCCGTGGCAACGTCCAATATGTGAGCGTCGGAAACCTCCAGGGCGACGACCGCGTGGCGCTGATCCTGATGGACTACGCGAACCGTCGCCGGCTGAAGATTCTGGGTCGCGCCCGCCTGGTGCAGGAAAGCGAGGACCCGGCACTGATCGCCCGGCTGGCGCTGCCAAACTACCGTGCGCGGGTCGAGCGGGCGGTGCTCATCACGGTGCTTGCCTATGACTGGAATTGCCCGCAGCACATCACGCCGCGGTTCACCGCCGAAGAGGTCGAGGCGGTCCTCGGACACCCGTTGCACAGCGCGGCGGCAGCCGGCACGATCGCGCAGTCTCAGCGGGAAGGACAAGCCGCCGGAGGCCCCAATACGCGTCGACCGCCGTGATCGGGGCCGCGCCGGCTAGGAACGCGTCAGCGCCTCGGCGGCGTACAGCATCACGCGGCGGGCGGCGGTCTTGCTCAACCGCTGCTCGCGCCGCAGGCGCAACCAGGCATCGAAACTGAGGACGAGATCGAGCGCCTCGAGGCGCGGCTTGTCCGCCGCCAGGGCCTTCGGCAGCGCGTGCCGCAGCAACGAGCGCTGCAAGGCGGCGGACTGGACCTGCTGCTCGTCGAGGAACGGCGATTCATGGCGATGCACCGCGGTCGCGACCTGGAACGGCATCAGGCGCTCGAACACCGCGACCCGCAGTTCGATGCTCTCCGCCAGACGCTCGCGCCAGTCGCGTCCCGCGAGGCGCGTCTTCGCCGCCGGACCCACCACCACGTCGATCTCCATGGCGATCTCGCGGTAAAGTGTCTCCATGTCCGCGAAATGCCGGAATACCGTCCGCAGGCCGACGGCGGCGCGCGCCGCCACTGCCTCGGCCGTGGGAGTGATGACGCCCTCCCGCACGAGGTCCATCAGCGCCGCGACGATCCTGCGCCGGCTCTGCTCGCCGCGGCTGCGCCGGCCGTCGATCCATGCGGGCGCTTCGCTGTCGACTCGGGTCATCGGAATTGATGCGTGGCTTCGGCGGCGGCCGCCCATAAAGTGGCATTGATAGTGTCACATGAACCGCGACCGGTCAACCGCGACCGATCAGGGGAAGGCGCAGCGAGCCCCCCGGGATCGGCTGTTCTCGTGATCAGCGACGGCCCGGTGCATCTGCCCGACCCGCCAAGCCGGCGGCGTGGTGTTGCCACGCCCGGTGCCGCTCCGTACCATGTGCCATCGTCCCGGAGAAATGACATGACCGAACTCGTCGTTCGGCGGCTGCTGATCGATCTCGGCACCTCGTTCGAGCGTTGCTGGAACGGTGGTGACGCCTTCCGCTCCGCCTGGCTCAACGCGCTGTCGCTGAGCTTTCCGGTCGGCGAGCAGTTCTTCATCGACTCGGTGCGCAACGGCGTGAAGACGCTGCCTGCGGCCGAGCGCGAGCGCTTTGCCGGCGCAGTCGAGGGCTTCATCGGCCAGGAGGCGACGCACCGGAGGATCCACGCGTTGTTCAACGCCCAGCTCGAGCGGCAGGGCTATGTGAACCGCATCGAAACGCGCGCACTGCGCCGCATCGAGCGGATGCAAGGCTGGGACCCGCGCCACGCGGTCGCCCAGACCGCCGCCATCGAGCACTTCACCGCCATCCTCGCGCACTGGCTGTTGACCACGCCCGACGCACTGGCGGGCGCCGAGCCACGGCTCGCGACGATGTGGCTGTGGCACGCGGCCGAGGAGACGGAGCACCGCAGTGTCGCCTTCGACGTCTACAAGGCCATGGGCGGCGACGAGCGCTGGCGGGTGCGCTGGATGCGGATCGTGACCTGCTTTTTCGTCACCGACGTGCTGCGCCAGGTCGTGCGCAACCTGTGGCACGACGACGCGCTGCTGCGCTGGAGCACGTGGCGCAGCGCGGCGCGCGTCCTGTTCGGCAGCCACGGCCTCATCCGCCGGACGTGGAAGCCCTGGCTCGCCTACTTTCGCCCCGGGTTCCATCCGTCGCAGCAGGAAACTCGACTTGCGGAGCAATGGCTGCGGGAAAACGCCGCGCAGTTCACGGTGGTGAGGAGCAACCCATGACCCGCCTGGATTTTCTGGTTCGCAAGGATGCGCTGGCGACAACTGAACTGCGTGAGGTGACCGACGCGCCGCTGGCCGACGGACGGATTCGCCTCGCGATCGACCGCTTTTCGTTCACGGCCAACAACGTGAGCTATGCGGCCACCGGCGACACGCTCAATTACTGGGCGTTCTTCCCGGCCCCCGAAGGCTGGGGACGCATTCCGGTCTGGGGCTTCGCAACGGTTGCCGAGTCGATGCATCCGGAGGTTGCCGTCGGCGAAAGGATCTGGGGCTACTACCCGATGTCCACCCGCGTCGTGCTGGAGCCGGTGCGGGTCTCGCGGCATGGGCTCTTCGACGGCGCCGCGCACCGCAAGCCTCTGCACGAGATCTACAACCAGTACACCCGCTGCGGCGTCGATCCGTGGCACACGGACGGCTGGGAAGACGTGGAGGCGCTGCTGCGGCCGCTGTTCGCGACGTCGTGGCTGGCCGACGATTTCCTCGCCGACAAGGCGTTCTTCGGCGCCGATACGATGCTGCTGTCGAGCGCGTCGAGCAAGACCGCCTACGGCACGGCGGTCCAGCTCCGCCGGCGCGCCGGCATCGACGTCGTGGGCCTGACCTCCGCCGCGAACCGGGCCTTCTGCGAAAGCCTCGGCTGCTACAGCCGCGTGCTGACGTACGCGCAACTGGACGCGATCGCCGCCGATACCCCTTGCGTCTACATCGACTTCGCCGGCAACGCCGAACTGCGCAGCGCCATTCACACGCGCTTCGCGAATCTGAAATACGACTGCGCGATCGGCGCGACCCACGTCGACCAGCGCGGCAGCGCCAAAGGGCTGCCCGGCCCGCGTGTCGCCTTCTTCTTCGCGCCAGCGCAAGTGGCCAAGCGGATCGGCGAGTGGGGGTATGCCGCGCTGATGGACCGCATGGTCGCCGACTGGAAGACGTTCAGCCGCCAGGTGATGAGCGCGCCCACGCCGTGGCTGACGGTCGAGCACCATCGCGGGCCGGCCGCGGTGCAGGCGATCTACGCGCGGGTGCTGGCCGGGGGCGGCGACCCGCGCGTGGGTCACATGCTGTCGCTGTCCGAAGGCCGGTAGCGACCGGAAAATTGCCGGCACATCGCCGCGGCGTGAGCCCCTCCGCGGGGCCCTCGACGCCCGCTCAGCGCGTCGGCATGGTTGCGCGCGTGCTTGTTCATCTCACCCGGCAAGCCGGGCCCTGGCTTCCAGGTATTCGCGCTGCAACCGCGCCACGAGTTCGGCGGTGCTCACCACCTGCTTGACCGCGCCGATGCCCTGCCCGCAGCCCCAGACGTCCTTCCAAGCTTTCGTGCCCGATCCGAAATCCATCTTGCTGGGATCGCTTTCCGGCAGATTGTCCGGATCGAGACCCGCGGCGCGGATCGACGCCTTGAGGTAATTGCCGTGCACGCCGGTGAACAGGCTGGAGTAGACGATGTCATCGGAGGTGCCGGCGACGATCGCCTGCTTGTAGGCGTCGGAAGCGCGCGCCTCGTGGGTGGCGATGAACGCCGACCCGATGTAGGCGAAGTCGGCGCCCATCGCCTGCGCGGCGAGCACCGCGCCGCCGGTCGCGATGGCGCCGGAAAGCGCCAGCGGGCCGTCGAACCACTCGCGGATTTCCTGGACCAGCGCAAACGGGCTCTTGACGCCCGCATGGCCGCCCGCGCCCGCCGCCACCGCGACGAGCCCGTCGGCGCCCTTGTCGATCGCCTTGTGCGCGAACACGTCGTTGATGATGTCGTGCAGCACCACCCCGCCGTACGCGTGGATGGCATCGTTGACGTCGGTGCGCGCGCCCAGCGACGTGATGATCACCGGCACCTTGTGCTTCACCGCCATCGCCAGGTCGTGGTCGAGACGATCGTTCGACTTGTGCACGATCTGGTTGACGGCGAACGGAGCGGCCGGCCGCTCCGGGTGCGCCGTGTCATGCGCGGCGAGCGTCTCCGTGATTTCCGCCAGCCAATCGTCGAGCTGTGAGGCCGGGCGGGCATTGAGCGCCGGCACCGCGCCTATCACTCCGGCCTTGCACTGCTCGATCACGAGCAGCGGGTTGCTGATGATGAACAGCGGCGCGCCGATGACGGGCAGCGGCAGGTTCTGCAGGCACTTGGGCAGTTTGGACATGGGGGTCTCCGGCGGCTTCGGCGAGGTTGCCTCCCGCCGCCTATGCTGCTATTATGACACTTATCGTGCCACAATAATTTCGGCTCGACAAGAGCACGGTCGAAGGGGAAGAAGCATGAGCTCGCTGCCGGTCATCGACCAGATCCTGCGCACGCCGGACCGCTGTTTCGACGGAGTGCCCGATTTCCCGTATCAGCCGCACTACACGGAGGTCGGCGGGCTGCGCATCGCGCACATCGACGAAGGGCCGGCCACTGCCGCGCCGGTGCTGCTGATGCACGGCGAGCCGACGTGGTCGTTCCTCTACCGCAAGATGATTCCGCCCCTGGTGGCAGCGGGGCATCGCGTGATAGCGCCCGATCTCGTCGGCTGCGGCCGCTCCGACAAGCCGGCACTCCGCAGCGACCACTCCTACCTGCGTCACGTGCAGTGGATGACGGCCTGGTTGCGGGCGAACGACCTCTCGCACATCACGCTATTCTGCCAGGATTGGGGCTCGCTGATCGGCCTGCGCATGGTTGCCGAAGACCCCGACCGGTTCGACCGCATCGTGCTGGCCAATGGCGGGCTCCCCACGGGCGCGGGCAAGGTCCCTGCCGCGTTCCGGATCTGGCGCGCATTCTCGCGATACAGCCCGGCGTTTCCGGTCGGCCGCATCGTCCGCGCCGGTTGCGTGACCCCGCTCAGTCCCGCCGAGATCGCGGCCTACAACGCGCCGTTTCCCGCCGCCAGGTTCAAGGCCTGCGTGCGCGAGTTCCCGACGCTGGTTCCGATCCGTCCGGACGATCCGGAGCGCGAGAACAACGAGCGCGCCTGGCGCGTGCTGGAAGCCTGGCGGAAGCCGTTCCTAACCCTGTTCAGCAGCCGCGATCCGATCACCCGCGGCGGTGATCTCACCTTCCAGAAGCGGGTCCCCGGCGCGCAGGGGCAGGCGCACGCCACCACCCGTGGCGCGGGCCATTTTCTGCAGGAAGACAAAGGCCCGGAACTGGCCGCCGCAATTTCGAGTTTCATCCGCGGCACGCCGCCTCCGGGCTCATGAATCCGCTGCTCCTCGTCCTCCTCGCGACGACTTACGGCTTGTTCCTGCTCTGGCATTACCGGTGGCGATCGCGACCGCTCACCGTGGCCGAAGTGGACAAGGTCCTCGCCGGATACGGAGACGCCGGGATCACGCCGGAGCAGAGCGCGCGTTTTCGCGCGTTCTTCGCGGCCGATGACGGCAAGCCGTACTTCATGCTGAACCTGATGCAGGTGCGCAGGCAGGCGGTCTATCCGGACGGCCTCCACCCCGAGGTGAAGACGGGACGGCACGCGCACCGGCTCTATGGCCGCATGGTGCTGAAGCAGCTGCTCAGGCGCGGCTCGTACCCCGTGTTCATTGCGAAGAAGATCGCCGGCATCGTCGACGCCGGCCCCGGCACCGACTTCTTCGACGAGGTGGCCATCGTGCGCTACCGCAGCCGTCGCGATATGCTCGACATGATCGTCGACCCCACTTACATTGCCAATCTGCCGCACAAATGGGCGTCGCTGGAAAGGACGGTAATCGTGTCGACGAAGAAGCTGTTGCTGCTGGACCTCGGCGTGCTGTTCCCCATCCTGCTCATTCTCGTCGGGCTGGTAGCCCGAACGCTCGCCGGCTAGGCGGACCCGGCGGGTGGCGCAATCCAGCCGCTCATTGAAGGAGGTTCCCGTGGAATTGGCATGCAGGCTCCTCCTATTCCTGATCGGCCTCGGCTTCCTCGCCGGCGCCCTTGGTCTTGTCGCCGCGCCCGGCATGATGGAGCCCGACTTCTCGGTCGCGGCGACGAGGATCGACGGCTTGGGCACGCTGCGCGCCGATCTCGGCGGTGCGTTCGCCGGCCTGGCGCTGTTCACGTTCGTCGGAATGCGGCGATCGCAAGCGCAATGGCTGGTGGTGCCGATGGTTTTCATGGGGGTCTATCTCGTCATCCGGCTCGGCTACCTTGCCGTCGATGGCGTGACCGCGAACGGCATCCGCTCCACCGTGGTCGAGATCGTGCTGGTGGCCCTGCTCTACGCGGCTTACCGCGTGCTCTCGCGCGGGAGCCGGCGCTGATCGACCCGGCTTTCCCGAGACGAAGCGCAGAGAAGACCCGGGTGAAGGCAACGATCGGACGCACGGTCACGTCGATCCTCACCAGCCGCGCGCTGCGGGATACGCGACGCGCCGCGGCATCGCTCAAACGGCGGCTCGGCGGCGGCGCCGCGCAGGTGCACTACTTCCATCAAGCGGACGATCCATACAGCCATCTCGCGGCGCAGACGCTCCCGCGCCTGATCGCGCGCTACCGCATCGAGCTCGTGCCGCATCTCGTGCCGGCACCGGCCGACGCGGCAGCGCCGGATCGTGCCCGCCTCGAGCGCTGGTCGCGGTTCGACGCGGCGGCGCTCGCTCGGGGTCTCGGCCTCGACGCTTCCGATGCGGGACAACAGCCCGATGCCGATCTCGTTCTCCTTGCCAATGCCGCGCTGGCCGCGGCGATCGCGCGCCGAGAGTTTGCGGCGGCAGCGGCCGAGATCGGCGCGGCGCTCTGGCGCGGCGATCGGGAGGCCCTCTCCCGCCATGCCGCCGCTGCGCCGGCGGGCGCAGCCGACGCCGCGCTGCGCGAAGGCGAGGCGCTGCGCGCACGACTGGGGCATTACCTCGGCGCAACGTTCTTCTTCGGCGGCGAGTGGTACTGGGGCACCGACCGGCTCCACTATCTCGAGGATCGGCTGCGCAGCGAGGGGCTTGCCCGCGGAGACGGCGGCGCGCCCATCGCGCCGGTGCGCGAAGTCACCCTGGCCGGCGCGCGCACGGACGGGCGCCCGGTCGTGCTCGATTTTTTCTGCTCGCTGCGCAGCCCGTACACGTACCTCGCCGTGCCGCGCCTGCGGCGGCTCGCCCTGCATTACGGCGCCACGCTGCGCGTGCGGTTCGTGCTGCCGATGGTGATGCGGGGGCTGCCCGTCCCGCGCGCCAAGCGGCTGTACATCCTGCGCGACACCAAGCGCGAGGCCGATCGGCTCGGCATGCGCTTCGGCCGCGTTGTCGATCCGGTGGGCCGCCCGGTCGAGCGCGGCCTTGCCGTGCTGCATCACGCGATTCGCGAAGGCACAGGCGCTGCGTTCGCCGAGTCTTTTCTGCAGGGCGTGTTCGCCGACGGCATCGACGCGGGCGGCGACCCCGGCTTGAACCTCATCGCGCGACGCGCCGGCCTCGATGCGGCGTTCGTCGCCGCGGCGCTCGAAGACACGTCGTGGCGCGCCGTCGCGCAGGCCAATCGCGAAGAGCTGCTGGCGTTGGGGCTCTGGGGCGTGCCGTCGTTCCGGGTCGGCGACCGCCCGGCCCAGTGGGGCCAGGACCGGCTATGGGCGATCGAAGAGGATCTCATTGCCGGAACTGCCGCCACCGCCGTCGCGTCGAAGTGAAGTCCGCAACCATCCCCTGCGTTTCGGCCCCGGCCAACCGGGGCAGCACGCCACCTGCAATCGAGGAACCAGCAACATGAAACGCATCGTCTGGAGCATCGTCGGCGTCATCGTCCTCGCTGCGATCGCCTTCTTCGTCGTCAGCGGTCGCCAGGGCGCGCTGCTCCTCTATGTCAGGTATTTCCTCAGGAGCGAGGCGGCCCCGACGCAGCAGGTGTCCTGGAACCCGGGGCCGGCCACCGCGCCG
>Ga0315287_10007992_pt1 | contig 10649 bp, 8 predicted proteins | sample YL17G11_0_MG_FD_205037 | JGI IMG/M metagenome (GOLD analysis project Ga0315287, IMG submission 205037) | Sediment microbial communities from Yellowstone Lake, YNP, Wyoming, USA - YL17G11_0 | ecosystem: Environmental > Aquatic > Freshwater > Lake > Sediment | place: USA: Wyoming | collected...
GCGTCGTCCGCGCGCCTTCGGCGTTCGCGATGATCTGGGGCGCGCTGCCCTCCATCAGGGCCACGCACGAGTTGGTGGTCCCGAGGTCGATCCCGATGACCTTGCCCATTCGGAAGCCGCTCCCCCTTCGCGCTGGATCGCCGGGGTGCGACTACTTCGGCCCCGGGCTCAGCTGGACTCGTCCGCCTTCTTCTCGGCATCCGCGGGCGCTTTCGAAACCACAACGCGCGCCGGACGCAACAATCGCCCCCGCAGCTGATAGCCGGGTTGAAATACCTGCACGACGGTATTCGCGGGGACCGTTCCGTCTGGCAGTTGCGCCATCGCCTCGTGCAATGCGGGGTCGAAGGGCTGGCCCAGGGCTTCGATGGGAACGACGCCGTGTCGCGCGAGGACCGCAACGATCTCGCGGAGCACGAGTTCGACCCCTTCGAGGAGTCCCTCCGGGCTCGCCTCCCCGCCCTGGCGGGCGTGGTCGATGGCGCGCTCGAGATTATCGACCGAGGGCAGCAGTTCCTTGACGACATTCTGGTGCCCGAAGAGCGACGCTTCCTCGCGTTCGCGCAGGCCACGACGGCGCGCGTTCTCGAAGTCGGCTGCGAGCCGCAGGTGGCGGTCCTTCAGCTCGCTCAGTTCGCGCTGGGCGTCCGCGAGCGCGGCTTCCAGCTCTTCGGAAGCCGCTCCGCTTGCGCCTGATCGCTGTGCGGTGCGTTCGGCCGTGCGCGCGTCGTGCGACGCCGCCGCCTCGCGCATCGCCTCCTCGAGTTCACTGCTCGGCCCGAGGTTGCCCTCCGAGACTTCTTCGGCGAAGCCTTCCCATCCCTCGTTTCCGGGACCCTTGCCTTCTTCACTCACGGGAGAAGTCGCTCCGTCACCACGGTTCCGAGATAGCGGACCAGCGCGACCACGCGCGGGTAATCCATGCGTCGCGGTCCGATCACGCCGAGCACGCCGAGCGGCGCGCCGCGGTTGCCGTACGGCGCCGCCACCAGCGCGAGTCGGTTCCACTCGGGTTCATCGAGTTCTTCGCCGAACGTCACCGTCACGGTCTGCGCGGAGATCATCTTGTGCAGAATCCGCAGCAGCGATTCCTTGGCCTCGATCGCGCCGAACAACTGCTTCAGGCGCGTCGGGTCCTGGAACTCGGGCTGGTCCAGCAGCGCGAGCCGCGTCGCGATCACCAGGTCGCCCGGCTCGCTCTCGTCCTGCGCTTCGAGCGCCCGCCAGCCGAGCCAGAGCGCGCGCTCGAGCACGGTGTGCGCGCGCGACCTGAGCGCACCGACCTCGCGGGACAGCGCGCCGCGCACCTGCGCGAGGGTCTTGCCGACGATGTGTTCGTTCAGCGCGACGGCGAGCCGATCGAGCTCCGGCTGGTCGCCGCTCTCCTCGTCCTCGAGCACGCGTCGCAACGCCGACCCGGTCTGGGACACCAACACCGCGAGCACGCGCGAAGTCGAGAGCCGCACCAGCGCAATGTGGCGCAGCACGAGCCCCGCTTCGCGCGGCGCGACGACGAAGCCGAGCTGTCGTGTGCGCTCCGAGAGCAGCATCGACGTATTCTGGATCACCGCGTCGGGACCGACCGCCGCCACGCTGCCGGCGAGATCGCGCCGCTCATACTCGTCGAGATCGCGCGGAACCAGATGCTCGAGGAAGCAGCGCAAACCGCTGGCGGTCGGAACGCGTCCCGCCGAGGGATGCGGTTTCTCGACCAGTCCGAGTTCCGCCAGTTCAGCCATCGTGTTGCGGATCGACGCCGCCGAGAGCGAAACGGGCAGCACGTGCGACACCGACCGCGATCCGACCGGCGCGGCGTCGCCGACGTAGCTCGCGACGATCGCGCGCAGCACGAGCACCTGGCGCTCGCTCAGACCCGGAACCATTTCGCCTGTTGCCGATGCGATCGTCGAAGACACGCAAGCCCCCGATCCTAGAGGGGAGTTAGCCGACGGGGCTGGCGCGTGCCAGTTCGTGCCGCTCAGACGAAGCGCAGGAACACCGAGTCGGACAGCAAGAAGCCACGCGACGTGAGGCGCAGGTCGCCCGCAGCTTCGCTGCCTTCGACGAGCAGACCCGCCGCAACGAGCTCTTCGATCGCGTCGCGCCAGAACGCGCGCGGCGCCGCGCCGAACTCGGCCGCGAACGACTCGGCGTCGAGTCCCGCCGCGGTGCGCAGCGCCAGGAACGCCGCCTCGCCGCGCGCGGTGCGCGCGTCGAGACATTCCGGAGGATCCTGCGCACCGGACTCACCCCCAGCGATGCGCGCCAACCAGACTTCGAGATCGCGCACGTTCGCGCGCCGCGCGCCGAACGGGGCCTCGTCGCGTGGCGCTTCGTTCGACCACGCGCCCGGCCCGATGCCGAGCACCGGCCGTCGCCGCCAGTAGCGCTGGTTGTGGCGCGACTCGAAGCCAGCGCGCGCGAAGCTCGAAACCTCGTAGCGCGGGAGTCCCGCTCCGGCGAAGCGCTCGGCGATGCGTTCGAGCATCGACGCCACGTCATCATCCTCCGGCAGCACGAGCCGTCCGCTGTGCGCCGCGCGCTCGAAGGGTGTGCCCGCTTCGAGTGTCAGCGCGTAGCCGGAGACATGTTCGGGCGCGCAGCCGAGAAAGGCGTCGAGATCCGCATCGAGATCGGCGTGCGTCTGCTTCGGCGCGGCGAAGAGCAGATCGAGCGAGAGATTCGCAAACCCGGCATCGCGCGCCGCGGCGAAGGTCGCCCTGCCCTCTTCGGCGCGGTGCGCGCGACCGAGGCGCTTCAGCGTCGCGTCCGCGAACGATTGGATTCCGATCGAGAGCCGATTCACACCGGCCGCCCGAAACGCCGCGAGGCGCGCGCGCTCGGTCGTGCTCGGATTCACTTCGAGCGTGATTTCGAGCGCAGCGTCCGAAGCGGGGAGCACCGCCCGCACCGCATCGATCACGCGCGCGATCGAGTCGGCGCGCAGCCGCGAGGGCGTGCCGCCGCCGAAGTAGAGCGTGGCGAGTCGCGACGCCTGGAAGAGCGGAAGTCGGCGCTCGAACTCGGCGATTAGCGCCGCGACGAAGGCGTCCTCGCGATCGCGTGCGAGTTCGGGTGCCCGGACGACTGCGAAGTCGCAATACGGACAGATGCGCGCGCAGAACGGAACATGGACGTACACGCCGAGTTCATGATTCCGCTCCGCGGCCGGACGGCCGTTCGCCGAACCCGGGGCAACGGACTTCCCTGGCTTGCGCATGGGTCGCGAAGCTAGCTGGGGCTTCGGCCACGGCTATGCTGCGCGACCTTGGGTTCCCTGCCGCTCTACCGCGATGTCTTGCCGAATGGCCTCGGTCTGCTGCTGCGCGAGTCGCATCTGGCGGCGGTCGCGGAGTTCCAGATCTGGGCGAAGGTCGGGTCGGCCGACGAACACCCGGGCGAAGAAGGGCTGGCACATTTCCACGAGCACATGCTCTTCAAGGGGACCGAGAAACGCGGCGTCGGCGAGGTCGCAGGCGCGATCGAAGGCATCGGCGGGCGCATCAACGCCTACACCAGCTACGACACCACCGTCTACCACGCCACCGTACCGATCGCGGGACTCGACGATGCGATCGACGTGCTCATCGACATGGTGCGCTTCTCGCGTTTCGAGCCGGACGAGATCGCGCGCGAGATCGACGTGGTGCTCGACGAAATCCGCCGCTCGGAAGACTCGCCGCACAGCGTGTGTGCGGAGGCGCTGTTCGCGGCCGCCTACCAGGTGCATCCCTATCGCGCACCGATCCTCGGCCCCGCCGCGAACGTCGCGCGCTTCGATCGCGAGAAGGTGCAGCGCTTCTTCCGGCGCTGGTACGCACCCGACAATCTGCTCGTCGTCGCGTGCGGAGACTTCGACGCGCCGGCGCTCGCCGCGAAGATCGCGCACGGCTTCGAAGGCGCACAGCCCGCGGGCGCGCGCCGCGACCGCCCGATCGAACCGCCGCAGAGCGGCTTGCGCTCGCTGCTGCTGCGGCGGCCGTTCGAGCGCGCGACGCTCGAGCTCGCGTGGCCGGCCGTCGGCCTGGCGCACCCGGACACGCCGCATCTCGACCTGCTGGCGTTCGTGCTCGGCGAGGGCGACAGCTGCCGGCTGGTGCGACACGTGAAGGAGCGCGACGGCTCCGTGGATGGCATCGACTGCTCCTGCTACACGCCGCTCGACGCGGGTCTGTTCAGCGTTTCGGCCGACCTCGAAGCCGCGCGCATTCCGGCCGCGCTCGAAGCGATCGCGCGCGAGATCGACTGGGTGCGACGCGAAGCCGTCGCCCCGGACGAACTCGACAAGGCGCGCGCGAACTTCCTCGCGAGCGAGCACTTCGAACGCGAGAGCGTCGCCGGCCAGGCCCGCAAGCTCGGCTCATTCCAGGTGCTGGCGGGCGATCCCGACCAGGAACGCGTCTATCTCGACGCGATCCGCACCGCGACCGCGGCCGATCTGCTCCGCGTGGCGCAGCGCTACCTCGTCCCGGAACACCTGACGGTTGCAGCCGTCGTGCCGGACGCGTCGCCGCCCGAACTCGACGACAAGGCCGTCGCGCAGGCGCTCGCGCGGGGTCATGAGCGCGTGGCGAAGGTCGCGATGCCGCCGTTGCGCCTGCCCGCAGCCGGCAGCACGCAGGCTCCCGTCGCGCAGCCGCGCACGCAGCAGGCCGCATCCGGTGTTCCCGAGATCGTCAGCTACCGGCTGCCGAACGGCGCTTCACTCCACGTCGAGCCGCGCCGCGAAGTGCCGGTGGTGGCGCTGCGCGCGGCGCTGCTCGGGGGCCTGCTCGTCGAGGACGAACGCAACGCCGGCATCACCCAGTTCGTCACTTCGATGTGGCTACGCGGTACGCGGGCACGAGGCAACGCGGATCTCGCGCACGCGATCGAGTCGATCGCCGCAGAACTGGATCCGTTCGCGGGGCGCAACAGCTTCGGTCTCGGCCTGGAAGCGCTCTCCGAGCGCTTCCTGCCCGCGCTCGATCTGTTCGCCGAGGTGCTGCTCGAGCCGGCCTTCGCATCCGACGAACTCGAGCGCGAGCGCAAGGACACACTCGCCGCACTCGCGCGCCGCGAGGATCGTCTCGGCGCGCGCGTCTTCGACATCTTCGCGCAGGCGCAGTGGCGCACGCATCCATATCGCCTGCCGATCCTCGGCAGCGTCGAGACGGTCACCTCGTTCACGCGCGAGGATCTGATCGCGCACCACGCGCGCTGGCTTCGCGCCGGGAATCTCACGCTCGCCGTGTCCGGCGACGTCGACCCCGACAGCGTCGCCGACGCGATCGCGCACCGGCTCGCCGACCTCGATCCCGGCGACTTCGTCTGGACGCCGCCGCCCGCCGAGCCGGCGCCGCGCGAGGTGCGCGAGGTCGAATTGCGCAAGGATCGGGCGCAGGCGCATCTGGTGCTGGGCTTCCGCGGCCTCACGCTGCACGATCCAGATCGCTTCGCGCTCGAGGTGATCGCGCAACTGCTGGCCGGCCAGGGCGGCCGCCTGTTCCTCGAACTGCGCGATCGGCGCGGGCTCGCCTACGCGGTGAACGCGATGAACATCGAGGGTCTCGCGCCGGGGCTCTTCGCGGTCTACGTCGCGGCGTCGCCCGAGAAACTCGATGAGGCGAAGCAGGCGATCTTCGCCGAGTTGCGCACGCTGCTCGATTCCCCGCCGCCCGAGGGCGAGCTCGATCGCGCGCGGCGCTATCTGGCGGGCAACTTCGAGATCGACCGCCAGCGCGCCGCCGCGCGCGCCGCGCACATGGCGGCGGACGCCCGCTACGGGCTCGGCCCGGACGCCCAGCGTCGCTACGCGGAGCAGGTCGAGGCGGTGGACGCAGAGACCGTGCTCCGCGTGGCGCGCCGCATCGTCGATCTCGACGCCTACACGTTGGCGGTAATCCGCCCGTAGAACCGGCGCCGGGTGTCAGGCTTTCCGGCTGTCAGCTCATGGGGCTACTTGCGCGTCGCCTTCTTGATCACCACCGGCTCGACCGGCACGTCCTGCGCGCCGCGCTTCACCGCGGCGATCTTGTCCGCAACGTCCATCCCCGCAGTGACCTTGCCGATTACCGCGTAGCCGAAGTCGCGATCGCTGTGGTTCAGGAAGCCGTTGTCGACCACGTTGATGAAGAACTGCGAGGTGGCGCTGTTGACGTCGCTGGTACGCGCCATCGCGACCGTGCCACGCTGGTTGGTGAGCCCGTTGTCGGCTTCGTTCTTGATCGCACCGCGCGTCGCCTTCTGCTTCATCGACTGATCGAAGCCGCCGCCCTGGATCATGAAGCCGGGAATCACGCGGTGGAACAGCGTGCCGTCATAGTGTCCGGCGTCCACGTACGCGAGGAAGTTCTCGACCGAAATCGGCGCCTTCACGGCGTCCAGTTCGAGTTCGATCGTGCCGAGCGAGGTTTCGAGCACCACCACGGGATGCCCTCCTTTCGTTGCAGACGGTTTGGGTTCGGCAGAGGCCGCCGGTCGCACGACGACGAAGAGCGCGAGCGCGAGGCTGAACGACAGAACGAAGCGCCGGGTCATGCGGGCCTCTCCTCACCCTGGAATTGCTGGGGCGCGCAACGTACCCGCCGGCTGCGCGCTCCGCCAAGCGATCGGTAGACTGCGCCACGCATGGGGGGTAGATGATGCGGGGGCGGCGGCTCGGTGCCGCGATCGCGGCCGCGCTCGGCCTCGCGGCTGGCCGCGCGGGCATGGCGGCCGATGCGCCGGACGGCGAAGGCAGCGCGCGATCGCTGACCACCGAGATCGATCTCGAATGGGCCGTCGGCACGCACGACGGCGATTCGCAGAAGCTCGAACTCCGCATCGAACCGACCCTGCAACTCGACCTGCCCGCCAACTTCCAATTGGGCGCGATCGGCCGGCTACGCGGCGACGTCTTCGATCGACTCGAGCCCGGCGCCCCGCGCGAACTCGACGTCGCGCCGTACACGCGTCCGGTGGATCTCGGCGATCGCGTCGCGCTCGAACTCCGCGAACTGTATGTGCAGGGCAAGATCGGCCCGGCGTGGCTGCGCGTCGGCAAGCAGCAGGTCGTCTGGGGGCAAGCCGACGGACTCAAGCTGCTCGACCTGGTCGATCCGCAGGACTTCCGCGAGTTCATCCTGCCGACCTTCGAGGATTCCCGCATTCCGCTGTGGACGCTCAACACCGAGATCCCGATCGGTGCGACACAGTTGCAGCTGCTGTGGATTCCCGATCCGAGCGCACACCATCTGCCGCCGCAGGACGGCACCTTCGCGTTCACCGCGCCGCGTCTGGTCGGTCCGCGGCCGCCGCCCGGTGTCGCGGTCGATCTGCGCGACCCCGATCTGCCCAGCAACGCGCTGCACAACTCCGACGCCGGAGCGCGCTTGACCGCGTTCTGGCACGGCTTCGATCTCAGCGCCAACGCGCTCTGGCACTGGGACGACATCCCGATCCCGTACCGCAGCATCGATCTCGGCGGCGCGGTCCCGACCGTCGTCGTCGAACCGGGCTACCGACGCACGGCGGTGATCGGCGGCAGCGCCAGCAACGCGTTCGGCAACCTGACGGTGCGCGCCGAGGCTGCCTACACCACAAGGAGATTCCTGCCGGTCGACGACACCAGCGATCGCGACGGGGTCGCCCAGACCGGAGAGCTGGGCGCCATGCTGGGCTTCGACTGGTACGGCATTCCCGAGACGCTGCTCTCGGCCCAGGTCTTCCAGACCATTCTCACCGATCACCCGGCGGGGCTGCTGCGCGATCGCATCGACACCGACGTGACGCTGCTCGCGCGGCGCCAGTTCCGCAACGAGACGCTGACGATCGAAACGATCTGGATCCACAACCTGAACCAGGGCGACGGCCTCGTGCGCCCGAAGGTCAGCTACGAGTTGCGCAACGACCTGCAGGTCTGGTTCGGCGTCGATCTCTTCTACGGCACGCAGAACGGTATCTTCGGTGAGTTCGACAGCGCCGACCGGGTCGTGCTCGGCTTCGCGTGGGGAATCTAGAGTCGCACCGGCACTTCGAGATGCCCGCGGTAGACGAAGTCGCGGTGTTCGAGCAGTGCGGAATCGGTCGCTGCGAGAACCGCGGGATCGCGCACCGCGTAGGCCGCACGCGTATCGGGACGCATCGGACACAGCTCCGGTGGCAGCGGCTCGATCATCGCCGCGAAGGTGGCCCACCAGACGTCGAGCGCGGAGAGCGCATCGCCGACCAGATGGCGACGACCGCGCGCGCGCTGCGCAGCGAGTTGCGCGGAGAACGCGCGCAAGATCGCGATGACCCGCTGCGGCGCCGCTTCCGCGAGCTTCGCGTCGTAGCCGTAGCGGCTCGCGAGATGGCGCGTGATCGGCAGCTCCGGCGCCGTCTGCATCAGCTGGTGGACGAGCATCAGGCGCCGGCACCAGCCGAGACCGAGTTCGCCGCACAGCTCACGCCCGAGCCCGAAGACGAGCGCGCGATCCTCCACGCAGTCGGGAACCAGCCGCGGCTCGGGCGCGATGCGCTCGGCCAGCATCGCGATCTCGATCCATCCATCGCGCGGCTTCTCGTCGTTCCAGATCGCGATCGGCGCGTCGTCGCGACCGGTCCAGGCGCGCAGCGCGTCGTTGTCGCCGCCGGGACGCTGCGCGACGCGCGCGAATGGAATCCCCTTCGCGTGGAAGATGCCCTTCGCTCCTTCGCCCCACGGACCGGGCACGCCGGCGCTGAGCACCAGTCGCAGTCCGCTCTGTTCGCGCGCAGTCGCGACGTCGACCCAATCACCGCTCGTCACGTTCAGTACCCGACCGCCAGCCCGTCGGTACGCGGATCGGTGGCACCGAGATGCCACCCGGTCTTCGGGTCGATCGCGATCACCTGCGCGCTCGACCAGTTGCGCTCGGCCACCGTTACGGTGTGACCGCGCCGGCGCAGGCCTTCCCGCACGTCGGTGGGTATGCCTGCTTCGATCGACAACTCGTCGGGCACCCACTGGTGATGGAAGCGCGGCGCGGCGACCGCTTCGGACGGGTCCATGCCGAAGTCGATCATGTTCAGGAGCGCGAGCAGCACCGTCGTGATGATGCGCGGGCCGCCGGGACTGCCGGCTACGATCCGCACGTGGCCGTTCTCCAGCACCAGCGTCGGGGTCATGCTGGAAAGGGGCCGCTTGCCGGGCGCCACCGCGTTGGTGCCGTTCACGTCGACGAGTCCGAACGCGTTCGGCTGGTTCAGTGCGACCGAGAAGTCGTCCATCTCGTCGTTCAGCACGATGCCGGTGCCGGCCACCGTGATGCCGGAGCCGAAGAGCAGGTTCACGGTCTGGGTGGTCGCGACGGCGTTGCCCAACGCGTCGGTGACCGAGAAGTGGGTCGTGCCGCCGTGCGAGAGAGGAAGCTCGCCGAGCCCCGGCCCCGGAACGCGGATCGCGACTTCGTCCTGGCCCCAGGTCCACGGCGCGCGGTGCAGCCGCGACGGCAGGATCCGCGCGCGCAGCTTCGCGGCGTAGTCCTTCGCAATCAGCTGCTCGGTCGGCACCGCGACGAAGTCGGGATCGCCGAGGTACGCAGCGCGATCGGCGAAGGCGAGCTTCATCGACTCGGCGATGCGATGGATCGACGCCGACGAACCCGCGCCGAGCGGTCGCAGCTCGAAGCCTTCGAGGAGGTTCAGCATCTCGATCAGCGCGACACCGCCAGACGACGGCGGCGGAAACGAGATCACCTCGAAACCGCGGTAGTTGCCGCGCAGCGGCGGCCGCAGCACGGGCGTGTAGCCGGCGAGATCCGTTGCACTGAGCAAGCCTCCGCGCCGCTCCATCTCCGCCGCGATCGCGCCCGCGAGGCTGCCCTTGTAGAACTCCGCGGGACCCACGCGGGCGATCTTGCGCAGCGACGCGGCGAGTTCCGGCTGCACGAGCTTCCAGCCCGGCGCAATCGCCACACCCGCTGGCGGCAGCTGGATCGCAGCGGTTTCCGGGAAGCGCGCGGCGAGCCCCATCGCCTTCCAGGCCTCGAGCACCCGCGCGTGGCGCAGCGAAATCGGGAAGCCGTCGGCCGCGAGTGCAATCGCCGGAGCCATCACCTCCGCCAGCGACTTGGTGCCGTAGCGTTCGAGCGCGAGCGCGAGTCCCGCCAGCAGACCAGGCGTCGCGACCGCGAGCGGGCCCGATCGCGACGCGTCCTTCGCGACGCCGTTCGCGACGAACAGGTCGCGACTCGCCGTGGCGGGCGCGGTCTCGCGCGCGTCGAGTGCGACGACTTCGCCATTCGCGAGCCGGATCAACAGGAAGCCGCCCCCGCCAAGGCCCGAGTGATACGGCTCCGTCACGCCGAGCGCGAAGGACGTCGCGACGGCCGCATCGATTGCGTTGCCGCCGGCACGCAACATCGCGAGCCCTGCCTGCGCCGCATGACTCTCGGCGGCCACCACCATGCCGTGCACGCCGACGGCCGGAGCCGGCGCTGCAGCGCGCGACGCCAGCGGAAGCGAGATCCACGCCACGACGACGATGGCGATGAGGCTCGATGCGAGCGCGCGGAGGATCGGACGCATGCGCGGCCGACCCTATCACATCGCCCCGTTCCTCCGGGCGCTACCGCCGAACGGAAATCGCCGGGTCCCGCGGCGTGTTTCCGCCGCTACCTTGCGCGCCGTGCGTCGCATTCTCGGCATCACCGCGCTGCTCGTGGTCG
>Ga0315287_10007993_pt1 | contig 10649 bp, 8 predicted proteins | sample YL17G11_0_MG_FD_205037 | JGI IMG/M metagenome (GOLD analysis project Ga0315287, IMG submission 205037) | Sediment microbial communities from Yellowstone Lake, YNP, Wyoming, USA - YL17G11_0 | ecosystem: Environmental > Aquatic > Freshwater > Lake > Sediment | place: USA: Wyoming | collected...
TTATGGCCGGTTTCTCCTCGGCCTGTTCGTCTTTGTCTACGCTCCCGGCCGGGCCGTCTTGGACCTCCTTAAAATCCGGCGTTCTCCCCTCGCCTCGCCGATCCTCACGGCCGTCCTGGGAATGGCCGTGAGCACCCTCCTCAATAAATACACCCGGCTTCTGAACGTCGAATTCCTCTTTGGTTGCGGGATCGCGGCCGCGGCGGTCTACGTCCTCCTGCGGGGGATCAGGCGCGTCCGGGCCCTATGGAGAACGTCATTTCAATGGTCCCGGACGGGCATGATCCTCGCGGGAGGCTGTCTTCTGATTCTGGCCCTGCTCGCGGTCGACAATTTCCGAAACGGAATCGTCCAACCGGACGGGACGGTCGTCGTCCGGATGCATTATTACGACGGATTCATCAGGACCGCGGTCATCCGTGAATTGACCCACAGCGTTCCTCCCCAAATGCCGTTCGCCGCGGGCGTTCCCCTCGGCTATCACTATGGGATGGATCTCTTCGTCTCCCTGTTCGTCCGCTATCTCGGGCTCGGAGTCTTCGACCTTGTCCACCGGCTATTGGCGGCGTTCTTTTGGGGGATCTTTTTCTTGGCCGCGTTTCTCTTTGCCCGGACGCTTTATGACTCCGCCCGGACGGGCCTCTGGGCTGCCGTCCTCGTCGTTTTCGGCAGTGGCGGTTGGACTTGGGTCGCGACTGCGGTCCGCGGAACGCCTCTTGGCGGCAATCCGTTTTATGCCCTTTATATTTTCGACGGATTGGGAGTGAATTCCCTTGTTCCGGCTTTTGCCCTGGCCTTCGGCGGGCTGACGGCCTTGACTTTCTGGCTTCGCGAGCGGAACGTCTCCGCGCTCATCCTCTCCGCGGGACTGCTGGCGGCGGCCGTCGAATTCAAGATATTTCTCGGCCCCCCGCTCCTCGGCGTTTTTCTCGTGACCGGGATCGCCGCTGGGTTGATCCGGAAAGACTGGACCTTAGCCAGGGCCGGGGCGGCCTTCTTCGCCAGCCTCCTGCCTCTCGTCGGATCGGCTCTCGCTTCCGGCGGAGGACCCGCCTATCACTTTGCCCTCAGGTTCATCGATTGGCCGGGCCGCGTGCTGGCCGATCTCCGGCTGGAAACCTGGGCCGGGCTTTGGACGGGGGCGATTTCTAGAGGCGGGCTGACCGTTGCCGGCTTTATGATCATCCTTGCGGCTGTCGGCCTGACATTTCTCGGCGCCTTCGGGCCGAGCGTTGCGGCGATGCCGCGGATGATCCGGGATTTTTTCGCCGGACCGAAGGACGCGCCCCGGTTCTTCGTCGCCGGGTTGACGGCGGCCTGTGTTCTATATTTTTACCTCTTCGAGGTCCGGCTGGGCCCGCTCGACCGGACAATCCTGAACGTCTATGGGTTCACCTTCGGCCTTATTCTGCTTTTAATCGCCGCGGCCGACGTCTTCCGCCGGATAGCCGAGAACCGGTCCCGCATCCTGGGCTTCGCCCTCGGGGCGCTCGCCGTCGGGCTGACTTTGCCCAATACGGTCCTTTTCCTGGTCCAGAAAACGGCGTCCCCCGAAACGCTGGTGTTTTCGGCCGCTTATATGGACGTGTCGCGATGGTTAAGCCGATCTATTCCCGTGGACGCCGTGATCCTCCAACCGACGGACATCCGCTACCTCTGCTATTTTGCCGACCGGCGGGTCGTTCTCGACGACACGGTCAACTCTTACCTCGATTTTCATCTGACCCGGGAGGAAATCGGCCGCCGCCGCGACGGGATCAATCGATTTTTCGGGGACCCGAAACGGCGGGCCGATATCCTGGAGCGCTATGGCGTGACCTACGTCCTCCGATCCAACGACCGACCGTTTCCCGAGGAATCGTCCGAACGGATTTTTCTCAATCCGATTGTTCCGACCGATCCTTCGATCGGCGTTCCCCAGGCGGCGTCCTTGACCCGGGTTTTCAGAAACGAGGGATTCACGATCTATCGGGTCGAACGATAAAGCGCTGCGCTTATTCCGGCAGGAAGGGCATCACCGCCCAGACGCGCTCCGTGTTCAGGCGCAGGGCCCATTCCAAAGCTCCCCGCAGATTCCGGGGCAGAATTCCGGCGAGGCCGTTCTTCGCCTCGGCCGGGCCGCGGCCGAAGAGGGAACGGAAAAACGAGGTCCGCTTCGGCCAGACGACCAGACGGACATCCTCCTCGCGGCTCAATCCGGCCAGATCCTTGGCCGTCTCGATCGCTTTCGGGATCCCGCCCAACTCGTCGACGAGCCCCAGATCCTTGGCTTGACGGCCTGTCCAGACCCGGCCCCGGCCGACGCGATCGACGGCCTCCAGGGTCATATTACGTCCCTCGGCCGCCTGGGCGAGGAAGCGTTGATAGATCCAGAGGATTTGTTTTTTAAAGAGGGTCCGTTCCTCGAGCGAGAGAGGACGGAACGGAGTGTAGAGATCGGCCCGTTTTCCGAAGGCGATTTTCTCCGAGGTGATTCCGAGCTTTTCGGCCAGGCCGGAGATATCGAACTTTCCCGACAGGACGCCGATCGACCCGGTGAGGGTTTGGGGCTGGGCGACGATCTTGTTGGCCCCCATGGCGATCCAATACCCCCCCGATCCGGCCATGTCCGACATCGAGACGACGACCGGTTTTTTCTTCCGGGTCAATTGGATTTCCCGCCAGATCGCGTCCGAGGCCACGGCCGATCCGCCTGGACTGTCCACCCGGAAGACGACGGCGAGGATCGAGGAATCCTCGCGCGCCGCCCGGAACCATTCGACCACCGTGTCCGACCCCATTGTTTGGAGGAGGCTCGCCCCGCCGTGGATCGGGCCCTGGCCGTAAATCAAGGCGATCCTCCGGCCGGTGTTCAGGCCGAGCGAGGCGGGATCGATCCGCCCGTAGGACTCGAGCTTCAGGGGCGAGGCCGGGCGGCCGTTCGCGGAAAAGAACGCCACGGCCTGGTCCTCATAGAGAACTTCGTCGACCAATCCTGCCTCTTTCGCCTGATCGCCCTGAAAGAAGGCCCGATCGATGAGCGACCGGACTTCCTCGACGCTTTTCTTCCGGGCGGAGGCGACGGCTTGGACATAATCCTCGAACCGGCTTTGGAGAAGGGACTCGGTCATCTCCCGGTGGGCCGGCGTGAACCCTGACTCGGTGAATTGATTATAGGCGGTCTTGAATTCCTCGATGTGCTCGAACTCGGCCCGGATCCCGAGCTTGTCGAGTCCCTTTTTGAAGAAGGGGACATAGCCGCCCAGTCCGGTGATGCCGATCCAGCCGAGCGGGTGGATGACGATCCGTTCGCAAGCTGTGGCCAGATAGTACTCTTTATCGGCTTCGGGCATCTCCTCGAAATAGGCGACGGTCGTCTTCCCGGAGCGCCGGAAGTCGAGCAGGGCATCCCGAATCTCGGCGCATTTGGCCCAATCGCATTCGAGAAGGCCGAACTTGACGAAGACTCCTTCGATCCGGCCGTCGACCTTGGCTTTCCGCAGGGATGTCCAGATCTCATGCACGGAAAGCGTCCGGCCTCCCTGGACGAGGGAGGCCCAGAATCCGGCTTCAGGAAAATCGACCAGCGGGCCGGACAAATCGATCCGCAGATAGGCGGAGGAGGGAATCGCCGGCGTCCGGTCGAACGAGAAGAAGAACAAAGACGCTCCCGCCGCCAGGATCAAGACGACGAAGGTCAGGATCAAAATAATCACATAAGTGCGTTTCTTCACATGCGCCTCCGCGGCCGGCGTTTCCAAGGTCCTATCTTATCAAAATCCATCTTTCCACGGAATGCGCGGAGAGGGAGAACCGGGAGGCGGTTTTTGCGTATAATAGGACCATACGCGCCCGCCGTTGGGGCGCGGACGCGTCCCGGAAGGAGGAGGCCTGATGTACGCCGTCGAGATGGAACATATTACCAAAAAGTTCGGCGACTTTGTCGCCGTCAAAGACTTATCCTTGAAAATCCCCCGGGGGGCGATGTTCGGTCTTCTCGGTCCGAACGGGGCTGGAAAGACAACCTCGATCCGGATGATGCTGAACATCATCATCCCGGACTCGGGAACGGTCGCCGTCCTGGGCAAGGCCTTGGACGAAACGACGAAACCGAAAATCGGTTATTTGCCCGAGGATCGTGGCTTGTATCCGAAAATGAAAGTCGGCGAGGTCCTTGAATTCTTCGCCGAGATCAAAGGCGTAGCCCGGTCGATCGCGCCGAAGTCCATCGACCGCTGGCTGGCCAAATTCGAACTTTCCGAATGGAAGAACAAGAAGGTCGAGCAATTGTCCAAGGGGATGCAGCAGAAGATCCAATTTATCGTCACCGTCGTCCATGATCCCGACCTCATCATCCTGGATGAGCCGTTCGGCGGACTCGACCCGATCAACACCAAGCTCGTCAAGGACGTCATGCTCGAATTGCGGGCCGAAGGAAAAACGATCATCTTCTCGACTCACCGGATGGAACAGGTCGAGATGATCTGCGACGACATCTGCCTGATCAATAGAGGCGAAGCCGTCCTTCAGGGGCGGCTCCATGAGATCAAGCGGCAATACGGGAAAAACACCATTCTTCTCGATTACGAAGGGACGATCGCCTTCCTTCAGGGCAGCCCCGAGATCGAAAAAATCGACGATTACGGCCGGTCGGCCGAGATCCGTCTCAAGGAAAAAGCCGATGCCCAGGAGGTCCTGAAGCGGCTGACGGGCCGAGTTCGGGTCAATAAATTTGAAATCCAGGAACCGTCTCTCAATACGATTTTCATCGAGAAAGTCGGCCGGAGCGAACAATGAAAAAGATCTGGATCATCATTAAACGAGAATATCTCCAACATGTCCGGACGAAAACCTTTGTGATTGTCACCGTCCTTGGGCCGATCCTAATGATCGGAATCACGGTCATCCCCGCCCTTCTTATGATCAGTTCCAAGGGGGAAAAAAGCACTTTGGCCGTTGTGGACGGTACGCGGGAGATTCAGTCCGATTTCGCGGCCAAATTATCCGAATTCAAGATGGGGGACGGAAGCCCGAAATACACACTCGCGGAAATCGCCCCGTCGGCGGATTCAGCCGCTCAGAAACTGGAATTGGGACGGAGCGTCATGGCCGGAACGTACACGGGATATGTTTACATCCCGGCCGATGTTCTGACCGGCGGAACGGCCGAATACGCCTCCCGGCATACGTCCGATCTTGATAAGATCAAGGTCCTGAACCAGGCGTTGAACAGCGTCGTGGTCGGCAAGCGCTTGAAAACCGAAGGGCTCGACCCGGCTAAAATCGCTGAATACACCCGACCGGTCAGACTCGATACGATCAAGGTCAGCGAGAAAGGCCAGGAACGAGACACCGGCGGATCGTTCATCGTCACTTTCGTGATGGTCATGATTCTGTACATGACGATGGTGATATATGGGAGCATGATCCTGCGCGGGGTCCTCGAGGAAAAAACCAACCGGGTTGTCGAAATCGTCCTGTCCTCGCTTCGGCCCTTTCAACTGATGATGGGCAAGATCCTGGGGATCGCCCTGGTTGGGCTGACCCAGTATGCGATTTGGGCCTCGTTCGGCTTCTTGGTTTCCCAGTACGGCGGGTCCATCATCGGGGCGATCGCCCCGGCGGCCAAGTCTTCGGGTTTTGCCATCGCCAGCATCCCGTTTTATGTCTTCATTTATTTCATCGTCTTTTTCCTTCTTGGGTTTTTTCTTTTTGCCGCGTTGTATGCCGCCGTCGGTTCGGCGGTGAACAATGAGAAGGAAGCTCAGCAAATGGCCTTTCCGGTGACGATGTGCTTAATCATCCCCATCATGATTATGCAGTATGTCATCAAGAGCCCGAACTCGAGCGCTTCGGTGATTCTTTCGCTCATTCCCTTTTTCGCCCCGATTCTCATGCTCCAACGGATCACGATCATCATGCCGCCGGTGGCCCAGGTCGCCGGGTCGATCGGCCTGTTGATTATCACGACGGTTGGAATGATTTGGCTTGCCGGGAAAATTTACCGGGTCGGCATTCTGATGACGGGTAAAAAGCCGAGCTTGCCCGAAATCCTGAAGTGGATTCGGTATAAATGAATCCTGGCCCGGTCTTTAAATCGCCGATACCAATACGGCTTGCCCGCGATCCTCGCGCTTTATGGATTTATAGACCCTTTACATTGTCCGGCAAATTCAGGGTCCTGCCGCCTCGCAGCCCCGTCGTCCTCGCTCCACCCATCCCCCAGTGGGGCCCTTGCACTGCGGGCGACGGGGCGCCCCGACTCAGCGTCACCCTGAATCGGCCGGGATCGTAGCTCATGGTTCCCGAGCCTCATACCCCTCGGGTACTGTCCTTTCGGATCGATCCGGTCTCGTTCATTGAGCTTGGCCGGGAATTGGCTCTCCGCCTTGATTTTCCCAATATTGTGTGGAAAAATGAGCCCGATTTCGCCGACCGGCAATCGAGGAGGTTCTTTTTCATGAGTTCCAAAAAATTGTACGTCGGTAACCTCAACTACAATACCACCGAAGAGTCCCTGCGGCAGGCGTTCGGTCAATTCGGAGAGGTTACCTCGGCAAACGTCCTCCCCGGCCGGGGCTTCGGATTCGTCGAGCTGGCGACGCCCGAGGCGGCCGAAGAGGCTCGATTGAAGATGAACGGACAGGAATTGGACGGCCGCAAGCTCATCGTCAACGAGGCGAAACCCCGGGCCGAACGCCCGAATGAGCCTCGCTTCGGTCAAGAGCGGAGAGATTTCCGCAAGTACTGACTTAATCCCCGCCTGTTGGGCCTCCCGACCGGGTTGATTTTGCTTCCTGCCGAGGGTAAACTTTACCCCCGTCCTTTTCGTAGTCTCTGATGTGAACGCCGAATATCCTCAACCGACCGACTCCCGCGTCTCCCCGGACGCGATCGTGCCGGTTATCCGGCGAATCCGGTCCGGCGATCGGGACGCGTTCGTCACCCTGACCCGGCTGTACCAGCAGAAAGTTTTCGTCCTGGCCTATTCCTTCTTTCGGAACAAGGAGGACGCCCTCGATCTTGTTCAGGACGTTTTTCTTCGGATATTTGAAAAAATCGATTCGTTCCAGGAAGACCGCAATTTCGAAGCCTGGCTTCTCCAGGTTGCCAAAAATCTTTGCATCGACCGGTATCGAAAAACCCGCGGCCGTCGGGAGATGGAAAGCGATAACCGGGTGGATGAACTCCCGCTGGCCGATAACCGATCCCCGGACGCCGGCCGCTCCTCGGACTTGAAGGCGGTTTTATCCCAATCCGTGAATCGGCTGGCCGACCGCCAAAAAACAATTTTCCTCATGCGCCACGTCAACCAGATGGGCAACGAGGAAATCGCCCGGGTCCTGAATATTTCGACGGGAACGGTCAAATCGCTTCACTTCAAGGCGATCCGGAGACTCCGGACGCTGATGAGTCCGCATTTGGGGTGCCAAACATGAACGCGTGCCGACGGTTGCGCAACGAACTCGCCGCGGGCTTCGAGGGATTCCCGTCTTCCGAGGACCGAAATCGGTGGAAGGAGCATCTCGCCATGTGCGCCGATTGCCGTAAACAATGGGACGAAACGGAAGTGGTCATCCGGAGCGCGGGGGTTCTCCAGGAGGATGCCCGGAAAGCTATGGCCGAAATCGATTGGGACGCACTCTCCGAGCGGATCGCGGACACGGCCCTTCCCCGGCGGAAAGCCGTTCCGGCCGGGATCCCCGTTAGAATACCCCGTCCGGCGAAGCGGATCCTGAGCTGGCGGCCGGTATTTGCCGGGGCGCTCGGCGGCCTCCTGATCGGCGGGACGGCGATGTATTTCGTCCTGCGTTCGCCGGGCGTCGCTCCGGCTCCCGTCCAGGGGGTCCAGGCCTCCGGCGAATTCATCGCCCGGGCGGAGATGACTCTGGCCAAAAGGGAAACGCTCGATTACCTGTCCAAAAGTCAGGCTCTTCTCCTGGATTTTGTCCAGACGCCTCCCGACCAAGCCGGCCAAGTCCTGCAGGGCGAATCGGCCGTCCGGCGGACGCGCGATCTTCTGTCGAAAAAGCGTTTAATGAATGCTCATCTGGACGGAGGCTCTATCGCCAAAGCCCGGGACATCTGCGACCAGATCGAACGGCTCTTTGTCGAACTGTCCCAAATCAGCGGCGAATTGTCGGCCGAGGAAGCCGCCCGGATTCAACGGTTCGTCGAAGATAAAAATTTACTGCTCCGCATCAAACTGCTCCAGCGGGAGCTTGCGGAAAGCGAGGTTTAACATGCGCTCCCGCGCGATCGTTTTAATCATCCTCTCGGCCGTCCTGCTCCTCCGCGGCCCCTCCGCTGCGGCCCAGACTGGATCGGACGAGAAAGCCTTCCAGGACATCAAGCTCCTGGTATTCGACGAGAAATGGGGGGAGGCGCTGTCCCGGCTCGAGGCTTTTCTCGGCGGGAATCCGGCCGAAAGCCGGGCGGTACCGGCGCTGTACTACCGGGCGAAGTGCCTGGAGGAAATCGGCGGCCGAGACCGGGACGCCATCCAAGCGTATCGGGATTACCTCCGCCGCAACGACCGGAACAAGAGCCTGGCCGCGGACGCCGAGGCCTCGGTCATCGACCTGGCCTTGAAACTTTATAACGGCGGGGACCGGAGCTTCCTTCCGGACGTCGAAGAGCGTCTGACTCATCCCGAAAAAGACGTCCGGTACTACGCCGCCATCCAGCTCAGCTACGTCAAGGAGAAAAAAGCGGCGTCGAAGAGCGTTCCCGTCCTGAAAAAAATCATGGCCGAAGAGTCGAATTCCGAGCTGCGGGACCGGGCGAAAATCGCCCTGTTGCGGGTCGATCCCGCGGCCTTGGCCCAATTCGAGGACCAACCGCCCGCGACCAGGAAAGCGCGCCTGTTCAGCATCGAAATCCTGGATACGCGGACGATGACGGTGGAGTTATCCCTGAATCTTCCCTTCTTCCTCGCCGACTTGGTGTTGGCGGGCATGCCCGAGGATGACCGGGCCCTTCTTCGCGCCCGGGGCTATGATCTCGACAAGATCCTCAAGGAACTTCAGACGGTCGGGAGCATCCTCGAAATCAAAGACGAGAAGGAAGGCAAACTCATAAAAATTTGGATCCGATGATCCCCAGGAGACAATCGATGAAAACGACAATGAAAACCGTTCTTGCGATGATCGCGGCCGTCGCCCTGACTCTCTCCGTCGCGGCCGCTTCGCCCGACGACACGAAAGAGAATTGGCGGGTCGTTAAAAACGCGGTCCGGAGCGAAGTCCGTTCGGAGCACGGCCGGGAAGTTCAGGAAGGCCGCTTCCTGAAAATCCTGATCACGGAAGGCCGGAAGAACCGGGAAACGTTGCGCCTGACTTTGCCGTTGAGCCTGGTCGAAGCCATCGTTCGTTTGGCTTCGGACGATGGCCATTACCGATTCGACGATCGGGATCGCGACATTGATTTCCTCGAAGTTTTTTCCGCCTTGAAGAAAGGGGGCCCCCAGTCTTTGCTCGAGATCCGCGATCACGACGAATTGATCAAGATCTGGATCGAATAGAGCCGCGGGTTCCGTCCGGATCACGGGAGAGGAGCCGATCCTCTCCCGTTTATTTTATTTTTTTTTCTTCTTCTTCTTCTTCGGATTTCCATCTCCGCGGATTTCGACGGGAACCGGCCAGCGGGCGATAGGTCAAGGGAGATGGACACCGATTCCGTCCACAGGGCCCGGACTATTTTTTCGCTTCCTTGACGTTCCAGCCCCTGACCTTGACGACGGGCCGTTCGCCGCCGAGGTCGTCGGTCGCGAATAGGCCCGAGATCTTGCGCCTCTCCTTCGGCAGGAGCGTGATGAAGTTGTCGTCGAGATAAATCGGCAGGACCGTTTCGCCGGTGGCTCCGCGGACGACGCGGACTTCGACCATGAAGGCGAGGTCGGGAGAGGGATTATCGAGCTCTACGGTGACCTTGGTCGTCGGGCCTTCCTCGGAAAAATCGCTCTGGGCCTTGAGGATCACCGGCTTCAGGGCGTTGAGAGCGGTGAGGTCGGCGAAATCCCTGATGGGCGTCACGTACCAGGTCGATTTCTCCTCATCAAGCGTGTCGGGCTTTGTCGACAGGCAGTAAAAATTTGCGTCGACGAGCTGTCCGTTCTCCCGAAAGATCCGCAGGTCCAGGAAGTAGGTCGTCGTCAGGCCGCCGGGCGAATGGAGGATGTCGATCGTCTTGATTTCGTCGGCGAGAAGCCCGAAGTCGGCCGTCTTGGCGAGGACCTCCTTGAGGTCGAAGTCGAGGACCCGGATCACGGCCTTAAGCTTCGGCGATGGCCCGGAGGTGCTGTTGACGGCGACGATTTCCTGTGTCCCGTAGTTGTAGAGGATGTGGACGGGTTCGCCGGCTTTCCGGGCGCCGTAGAAGGCGCCGTTCGGCTGGAGGTAATAATCGTAGAGCTGCCACCAGAGCTTCGGCCAGGCGGCGTTAACCATCCACTGGATGACGCCCGTGGCCTTGGGCTTGTTGGCGACGAAAGCTTCGAACATGGCCCGCATGGCCTCGTAGTTCAGGAACTGGGCCTTGGCCTCGTATTCATCGAGACTCTTGGCCGGACCCAGCCGGCGGCCCAAAATCTCGTTGTAACGGTCAAGGTTCTTGAACAGCCCCCGGTTGCAATGGAAATTCCAGAGATCGTTGATGGGCCAGAGCTTGTC